>JAESGR010000293.1_pt1 | contig 54903 bp, 42 predicted proteins | sample 9269771 | NCBI WGS metagenome assembly JAESGR01 (sample SAMN15739572, study PRJNA653492) | algae metagenome | isolation source: Chroococcus sp. CMT-3BRIN-NPC107 and co-occurring heterotrophs from well... | place: USA: Clark Mountains Wilderness, California | collected 2010-04-18 | reverse complement strand
AGATTACCCTTGTATTTGGGGTTCTTTGAGTTCGTTCACAATACCCGTAAGCGTGGTAAAGCACTCCTTTCATCTCTTCTCGGTTGTCTCCTTTCATAGCTCCCTGGAATCCATAAAGAGCCAACTTTAAAAAAGCTTGGTAAGAAGCACAAATTTTATTTAAGTTCCTGGAATCCAGGAAGTACCAGCTAGAGGCAAACGCGCCATCGCTGCCGCTTCAATGGTTAAAGCAACTAAGTCCTCACGTTCCAAGTGATGCACGTTTTGCTTGCCACAAGCGCGGGCAATTGTAGTTAATTCCATATTTAGAGTTTGCAGGTAGTTTTTGACTCTTTTTGTTCCTACTTCAACCTCTAGGCGTTTTTCTAATACCGGATCTTGAGTAGTTACGCCTACTGGACATTTCCCTGTATGGCAGTGATGACAAGTTCCTGGTGCAGTACCGAGGGCGGCGTAGTCTTCAATGGCTGAATAATGGGTGTCATTTTGAATGTAGGTTTCGCTGTTGCAGCCTAAAGCCATTAAAATACCTTGACCTATTGATACTGCATCTGCGCCAAGTGCGATCGCTTTTGCCACATCTGCACCAGTACGAATCCCGCCAGAGACGATTAATTGCACTTTTCCCTTCATGTCCAAGTCTTCCAACGCTTCTACTGCTTGACGCACGGCGGCTAAAGTAGGGATGCCTATGTGTTCGATAAATACGGTTTGCGTGGCGGCGGTTCCTCCTTGCATTCCATCAACAACAATTACATCTGCGCCTGCATGGACGGCTAATTTGACATCGTTAAATGTCCGCGAAGCCCCAACTTTGACGAAAATCGGTTTTTCCCAGTCGGTTAGTTCTCGCAATTGCTGAATTTTGATTGTGAGATCGTCCGAACCTGTCCAATCAGGATGGCGACAGGCGGAACGTTGATCGACTCCTTCCGGTAAAGTCCGCATTTGAGCAACTCGTGGATTAATTTTTTGTCCTAGGAGCATTCCCCCACCGCCTGGTTTTGCCCCTTGTCCGATGACTATTTCGATCGCATCGCAAGACCGCAAATCGTCAGGATTGAAGCCGTAGCGCGACGGTAAGCACTGGTAAATCAATGTTTTTGAGGACTTTCTTTCTTCTTGAGTCATCCCACCGTCGCCTGTAGTTGTCGATGTCCCCATCTGCGTCGCTGCTTGTCCTAAAGCTTCTTTAACATTGGCAGAAAGAGAGCCAAAACTCATTCCGGCGATGGTGATGGGAATTTCTAATTCGATTGGTTTAGTGGCGTAGCGCGTACCTAAAACAGTCTTTGTCACGCATTTTTCTCGATAACCTTCTAACGGATAGCGCGATAAAGATGCACCCAAAAATACTAAATCGTCAAAGTGAGGTAACTTGCGTTTTGCGCCTAATCCGCGAATTTCATAGAGTCCGTGAGCGGCGGCATTTTGAATATAGTTAAGGATAGTGCGATCGTATCCCCAAGATTGTTCGTTAGATTGAATCGGATTCATAAATTATTAGCTGCAAATATAAGTAATTAGTATTCTTGGTTTGCGTTTGCATTCCAGTGATAAAGCTGCTTTGCGGATGCTACTCGTTTGAACTCTTGGGGATGATAGGGTAAATTTGTTTTACTGAGTAATTCCCCTACAGCTTGATAATCAGCTTCCGACATTGGTTCAATTTGGGCATCTGCGCCTAAAGATTTGACATTTCCTCGCACATAAATTACAGCTTCGTAAAGCGAATCGCCTAAAGCATCTCCCGCATCGCCACAAACTACAATTCTTCCTGCTTGCGCCATAAATGCGGAGAAACTGCCGACACTACCACCAACAACAATGTCTGCACCTTTGAGGGAAATACCGCAACGCAAACCCGCATTCCCATCAATGATTAGTAACCCACCATGTGCCGAAGCACCCGCAGAAACTGACGCAAAACCTTTGACTTGGACTCGCCCAGACATCATATTTTCGGCAACTCCTGTACCTGCATTGCCTGTAATAGTTACGTTGGCTAGTTTGTTCATGCTGGCGGCGTAATAGCCTGTATGTCCGATAATTTCTACGTCAACAGGTGCGTTTAATCCAATAGCTATGTTGTGTGCGCCATCAGAATTAATGATTTTTACGGGATTTGGATTATCTAACAAATCGTGATGCAGATATTGATTGACTTCACGCACGGAAGTTTGAGCAAGATCGAAAGTTATGCTTTCCATACATACATCTCCTCTGGTACGGGTTCGTAAATATGGGCGTGTTTGACATCGGGTAAATGAGCAAGAGAACGAAACTCAGAGGCGATCGCTACATAATCATCAGTTTCCGCTACTACCGCAGGTTTACAACCAAAAGCATCTCTTACTAATGCTAGTTTATCCGCCGTACCCATTAAAAATGTATAGAAACCGTCCAATTCCTCAAACCCTTTATTTATAGCTGCTTCTAAGTCGTCTCCTTCTTGCATTCGCCATTCTAAAAACCGACAAGCGGCTTCAGTATCGTTGTCGGTTTCAAACTCAATTCCACGCGGTTCGAGTTTGCGGCGAATTTCGTTAGGATTAGATAGAGAGCCGTTGTGTACTAAACAAAAGTCTTCTCCCGCCGTAAAAGGATGTGCGCGATCGGGTGTAACGGCTGATTCTGTCGCCATTCGCGTATGTCCGACTAAATGAGAGCCTTTGAGAGATTGGAAGTTGTAGCGATGAGCAACATCGGCGGGTGTACCAATATCTTTGTATAAGTCTATAGTGCGTCCCGTTGAAAGTATATGTAACTGTGGGTAATTTTGTTTTATCCATGACTTTACGGTATCTGGGGAAAGAGCGGAAATTAGTACAGCGCGATTACGCACAGCGTAGCGCCAAGGGTGATCGCCTACAGGTATAGTTAAATTAGCCTCAATACCAAAATGTGTTTGATAATCTTGCGCTAATTCTTGCCAATTAAAGGCACTTCCAGAATACAAACTATACTTACGATGCTTGTCTGCTAAGGGTTCTGTAAATACGGCTAGTCCCGCCGAATCCGATCCGCGATCGCTCATGCCAATTAACATCGGAACCATTAATTCGCCTATATGTTCCCGCAGATGGGTTTTTTTAACCAGTAATCCGACAATTCCGCACATAATAAGTTCTAAATAAGAGGTTTTTCAAAAAATAAACATAAAGGATCTTCTTTGTAGTTATCAAAGGGAGGAATCGGATAGTAGCCGAGTTTTTGATAAAGATGGATCGCTTCGGGTTGATAAACGCCAGTTTCTAAACGCAGGGTGCGAACGTGAGATTGTTTAGCAAAGGCTTCAATTTGGCTAACTAAGTGGGTTCCAATTCCTTTTCCTCGCATAGCTGGACGTACATACATCCGTTTTATTTCTGCAAAGCCTGGTGTTTGCAGTTGGATAGCACCACAACCAACAGGGTTATTGTCAGTTTTGGCAACAAAAATCGTTACAGATGGGTGTTGTAAAGCTACAATATCCAATCCAAAACGGCTTTCTGGGGGATAAAGAGATGCCAAAAAACAATCTAGTTCTGCAATCAATTCGCGCACCGCAGAACAAGTTGGGTTAGAGGGAGCGATCGCTAATATCATTAGTTTAGAAAAACTCCAAATACTTTTTGATTTCCCACTCCGAAACATGGCGCATATATTCCACCCACTCCATCCGCTTGATACTAATAAATTCCTCTGCTAATACTCCCAAAGCGCCTGTTATTACTTCGTCTGCTTCTAAAGCATCGAGTGCTTCTTTTAAACTTTGAGGTAAAGTTTGGATACCTTTAGCTTTGATTTCTTGCTCCGAAAAGTCGTACAAGTTAGTATTGTAAGGTTCGCCTGGTTCTAACTCTTTTTCGATGCCGTCTAAGCCTGCGGCGATCGCAACTGCTGTCGCTAAATAAGGATTGCAAGACCCATCAGCTAAACGTAACTCTAAGCGTCCTCCGGGGATTCGTACCATGCTAGAACGATTGTTGTCACCGTAGGTAATGTAAGCGGGGGCCCAAGTTGCACCGCTTAGACTTCGCCCCACAACTAGGCGTTTGTAAGAATTAATTGTAGGCGCGCAAATCGCCGTCAAAGCTGGGGCGTGAGCCAATAATCCGCCCATGAAATGATACGCTAGTTTTGATAATCCTAGTTTTCTTTCATCGGTGTCATCGGCAAATAGATTACTTTTGCCATCAGAGATTGACATATGGATGTGCATTCCGTTACCGGAACGATTAGCAAAAGGTTTCGGCATAAACGAGCAAACTAAGCCCATTTCTTTGGCTATTTCTGAAGCTGCCATTTTAAAGAAAATGTAGCGATCGCACGATGTCAGCGCGTCGGTGTAGGTATAGTTAATCTCAAACTGTCCGTTAGCGTCTTCATGGTCAATTTGATAAACGTCAAACCCCACCGCTTGCAAGGAGTCTACCAGTTTTTCAATAAAGCTTCGACTGCGAGAAAGTCCTTTGTAGTCGTAACAAGGTTTTTCTAAATTATCTGTGCGATCGCAGGGGTAAATATGCCCGCGTTCATCTTGATAAAGTAAGGAAAATTCTGGTTCTAATCCCGTGTACAAAGTCCAGCCTTTTTGTTTTAACCTTTCTAACTGCTGCATTAAGATAAATCGAGTATCGTAAGCATAGGGTTGTCCTAACACATTACCAACGCAGACAACACGAGCAAATCCAGGCATCCAAGGAACTAAAGACAAAGTGGTTGAATCGCCTACCGCCATAAAATCTTGGCTATTTGGCTGCATTCCCAGTCCCCAAACAGCAAAACCTGCAAAACCCGCACCTGGATTGAGGATATCGTCAAAATGCGATGCTGGGACGGCTTTTGTTTTGGCTGCGCCGTGAATATCTACAAATTGCGCCAGTACAAACTTGACTTTGTTTTCGGCTAAAAATTGTTTGGCTTGTTCGGGTGTCATTGATTATTTTCCTTTTTGAATAGATCATAAAAAGACGTTGCACCGCAAAGCCTCTACGGTAATGTTTTGACATCGATCGCACTACCGCCTAATTCATGGGCGAAGTCATTTAAGGTTTCCCCTAAATATGCCCCAAATGTACCATCACACCAAATTTTATAAAATGGTTGTTCTTGGAATCCAGGAATTACTGTTACATTTACTCCCGCTATTGAAGTTAAAATCACTGGATTTTCAGCGAGGGTTAACGCCTGAAAGTTGAAACTACAAGTTTGTAAGAGTAATTCGTTTACCTTTGTCCCAATAAGTGCGATTGCTAAGTCATAACGCAAAACTGGGTAAACCTTTGCTGGGGGGAATTTAGACCTAAGGATTAATTGAGGTGCGATCTCCCGATCTTCAATTAAAAATTCACTGATACCTAAACGAGCGATGATACCTCCTTTTGAGAGGGTACGCCAACTATTAGGGCGATCGGGTATGGGTATTGATTGACTATCTAGCCAAGAAGCTGCATCCGCACCTTTAACGCCAAATCTAGGAATAAAAGATAAATCAGCAATTTTTAACCCTGTTACCTTTGCTTTGTGAGAGTCTACTAATTGCATTTCCTTAAGATCGCCAATTTGACCAAAACGTTTAGAAGTATTCATACATTTACCTCCTGACGTTGATTTGATTCTTTTTGCCGCAGGTTATCGGGGTCGTAAAATGGGGTATGACATATAGTTGCAGATACGAATGTGCGATCGCTTAACCGAATAAAAAATTGTTTTTTGGTTGCAAGTTCTGGTGTAACGTAAGCTAAACCAATGTATCGTTGCAGAGTTGGACTAAAAGCAATACTTGTAACGCGCCCGGCGATATCATTGCGATCGATGACTAAATGGCATTCTTGCGGCGGCGTAACTATATCAGCTTCTAATATGAAACCGACAAGTTTATGTTTTACAGGGCGTTTAGCGACAACTTTCAAGCTACGCTGACCGATAAAAAAGAGTTTATCCATCTTTACCGCCCATTCTAGATTTGCTTCAATTGGTGTTGTCAAACCATCAGTATCTTGACCGATAATTAAATGACCTTGTTCTAACCTCAATACTCGTTGCGCTTCTACGCCAAAAGCTGCAATTTGATAGTCTTTTCCTGCTTTTAATAGCGTATCCCAAAGCACTGGGGTAAATTCTGCGGACAAATGAATCTCATAACTCCACTCACCAACAAAACCAACACGCATTAATAACGCCGGAATGTTGGCGATTTCTGCTTCTCGGACTGCTAAATAAGGAAAAGCTGTACTAGAAAGATCGATGTTAGTTAATTTAGCTAAAATCTCTCGTGCATAACATCCTGCTAGATTAATTGCCGATCGCGCTCCTGTTAAATTAACAATTCCACAATCTAATTGCCACATGGTTAGCAACCGCGACAATTCTCGGTATATCTGCGTTGCGCCAGAGGTTGTAGTTGTAAAGTAAAAATGCTCTATTCCTAATCTTGCAACTACACCATCATCAACAATTACCCCCGTTTCATCTAACATTAGGGCGTAGCGAGTAGTCCCAACCTGCATATTACTGTAACGTCCGGTGTAAACTCGTTCTAGAAACTCCGCCGCATCCGCACCTCTTATTTCAATTTTGCCTAAAGTACCAACATCAATTATGCCAATGCGATCGCGCACGGTTGCAACTTCAAACTCAATACACTCTTTCCTACTTTTCCCTTCTCGAACATAATACTCTGGTCGAGTCCACATTCCCGCCGACATAAAACACGCACCCATCTCTGCATGACGGCTGTGTAAAGGAGTTTGTCTAAAGGGTGTGAAACCTTTTCCCGCTAAGTGTGGCATTGGGACAGGGTGAAAAAATGGTCTAGCGGTAGTTGTACCAACTTCTCCAGCAGATTTCCTGGTAATTTTTGCCAAAATTCGCAAAGCATTCATATTAGAATGTTTGCCCTGACTTGGACCCATTCCCACCGTTGTGTAACGCTTTAATAGTTCAATGTTGTCAAAACCTTCTTGAATAGCATTGACAAAATCTTTGTATTGTAAGTCTTCGTCAAAGTCTACAAACTCCTTACCTTTTGGATGAGGTGCGATCGCCCAATGGTGGGATGCTGACTCTATTTCTGGGGCAACGGTAATATCTAATTTATCCCCTAAGCCTAAGTAATTAGCAGCTTCTAGCCCTGCTCTTTTGCCATCTAATCGTTTTTGACCAAAATCAAAAACCCCATTTACCCGACCGCAAGCGAACACTCCAGGGGGCAATGTTTCCGGGACAAATTGCTGTAGAAACTCATCAAAGCGCATCTTAGTTCCCGCTTGAACGAGTAAGTTAGCAGCCGATGCCCAACCTACACTGATAACAATGCCATCGCAGGGGATTTTTTCAGTTGTTCCTTGATTGTTAATCGGAGAGATTACAGCACTTGCAACACCATCTCCTACTGGATTTGGCTTTGCTTCATAGATGCAATAACCGAGGTAAATGGGGACAGAGAGCGATCGCACTTTTTGCGTTAATTCATTTACAGGCGGATTTTTTCTTAAATCCACAACTGCCATTACTTTTACATCGTGGGCGACTAAATCTAAAACTGCCTGATAACCATCTTTATTTGCAACTAAAACTACCGCCCGATTCATCGGCTTAACAGCGTAGCGATAAATTAATCTTTGCCCCGCCGATGCTAACATTACTCCTGGTAAATCGTTGTTGCGAAATACCGCAGGTTGTTCGTAAGCGCCTGTTGCAGCAATTACGACTTTTGCCCGCATTTTAGATAAATAATTGTCATTAACTAAAGGTATCCAGTTATCGGCGTAATATCCCGCCGCCTGCGTTGCTGTATAGATTCTGATTTTTGGATGCGATCGCGCCGCCAATAATTCTTTTTCAAGCTGATAACTATTTCCGCCAATTTTGGCATTTTCATCAACAATTACGACATCTGCGCCGGATTGGGTCGCGGCTATTGCTGCCGATATTCCTGAAACTCCCGCACCTACTACTAATACATCGCAAAAATCATAACGTTTTGGGGTACGAATATGGGGTGTACTTACATCCAATTTACCCAATCCGCTAAGGTTGCGAATAGTGCGTTCCCAAAACGGAAATAGCTTTTTATTGTGAAAAGCTTTGTAGTAAAATCCTACGGGGAGAAAAGGCGATAAGAAATTGATGACACTGGCGCGATCGCTTTCTACTCCACCAAAGGTATTTACAGCTTCTAATATCATTCCCTGAGTTAATGGCGTAACATCTGCCCGCACATTAAGCTTTTGTCCATCTTGCATCAAAGCATTAATATCACAGTTTGCCATGCTCAAAATTCCGCGCGGACGATGGTATTTAAAGCTGCGTCCAAGTATACGTTGCCCCGATGCCCACAACGCACTTGCTATAGTGTCCCCTTCATAGCCCCAATAACGCCTACCTTCAAAGGTAAAATCAATTGGTTGGCTGCGATTTATCCATTCCCCCTTTACCGGAGACAGTCGATTACTCATACGACCTCCTGATACAAATAAGTGCTAATAATTTCGTCAGTTTGGGTATTTCGTTCAGCAATAAACCAAGTATTGCTAGGAGTATGACACCACCATTCTTTTTTTATCCCCGCTTCTCCATTACGGTTAAATACATAATCTGCCCAAGTTGCATCATCTGTTGTTTGCGGATCTGGCATTGAACGCACTTCGCCAGCGCAAACAAACTCAGAAACTGGTCTAGCACCATTAATCGGACAATTTATAATTTTCACTTGACCCTCTACATTTTGTACGGGCGCAATGCGTTGCGCCCGTACTGAATTTTTCAATGACCTACCGAAGCCGCGCCTTTTTCTCCCACCAAGGCATGATTGACAAACCGAGATAGCGAAAAGTCTGTAATTAAGTCATGATTGCGATCGCTTGCTACTGTATAAGCCATCGTTTTCCCGCATACTGGAGTCGCTTTAAAGCCCCAAGTTCCCCAACCTGCATCTAAATAAAACCCTTCAATATCCGTCTTTCCCATAATTGGCGCAAAATCTGGTGTCATATCTGCCATTCCCGCCCATTGTCGTACTATTTTGACGTGGGAAAGCATGGGAAATAGTTCAAGCATATGCGCCGCAAGTCCTTCAGTAAAATCAAAAGTAGATCGCGTAGAATGCAACTCGTAAGGATCTAAAGATGCGCCCATAACTAATTCACCTCTAGCCGTTTGACTGACATAAACGTGCAAACTACCAGATACTATTATCGGATCTAGCCAAGCTTTCATCGGTTCGCTAACCATTGCTTGCAACGGATGAATTACTAAAGGCGATCGCATTTCCACCATTTTCAATATCCGAGGCGTAGATCCAGCTACCGCACACAATACTTTAGGCGTGGAAATATCACCACGTGAGGTTTTAACCCCCGTAACTTTGCCTCCCTTAGCCTCAATTCCTAATACTTCTGTCTGTTGATGAATTTCAACCCCGCGCAAGTCTGCGCCGCGTCCATAACCCCAAGCCATAGCATCATGACGAGCAATACTTCCTGGCGCGTGGTACAGCGCCCCCAAAACCGGGGCATTTCCACCACAATTAATATCCATGTACGGACAAGCTTTTTGGACTTCTTGAGGACTAACCAACTCGCTGTCAATCCCAAAATGCTTATTTACTTCCGCCCGCCAGCGCATTGTCCGTACTGATGCGTCAGTATGCGCCAGCGTAAAGTGTCCGCGAGTTGAATAAAACAAATTTAAGTCAAAATCTTGCGCCAAATCCTGCCACAGTCGCACCGATTCGTCGTAAAACTTCACTCCTTCCGGCGTAAGGTAGTTAGAGCGAATAATTGTAGTATTTCGTCCCGTATTTCCGCCGCCAATGTAGCCTTTTTCTAAAACCGCAACATTGGTTATCCCGTAATCTCTTGCCAAATAATAAGCCGCCGCCAGTCCATGTCCACCACCGCCAATAATCACCACATCGTAACTGGATTTTAGGTGATCGCATTGCCGAAACATCCTTGGTTCAGGATACTTTTTATTAAGGGCAAATTTTAGCAAGCGTAACGGCATAAATTAATCGCAAGATTCTGTACAAGAAACTTTAGTGAATATCATGCACTTTTTAAGTATATCTGTCAATGAATAGAGCGATCGTGCAAAATGATTGCAGTAGAAAATAAACCCATGGCATCCACCGAACAAACCGATGATGGTTCTCTAGAGCGTTATGTTGGCAATACGATCCGGCAATTGCGGCAGAAACACGGATTAACAATTGCTGAAGTATGCGATCGCGCGAATATTTCGCGTGGGATGCTGTCAAAGATTGAAAATGCTCAAACTGCAACCAGTTTAGAAACTTTGGCAAAACTTTCTAGTGCGCTAGGCGTATCGCTTTCAACATTATTTCGCAACTACAATATGCCCGAAGGCGACGCGCAATTGGTCAAAAGTGGCGAAGGAATGGAAGTTGTGCGGCGTGGGACTAAACGCGGTCATACCTACCATCTTTTAGCTTACGATCGCGGCTCTACTAAGTTATTTGAACCATTTTTGATTGCAATGGACGATGCTTCGGAAGCTTTTCCCACTTTTGAACATCCAGGAATAGAGTTTATTTATATGTTGCAAGGTAAAATTGAATATCGTCACGGACAATCTACTTATCTATTAGAACCTGGCGACTCGCTAACATTTCAGGGTGATATCCCGCACGGGCCAGAAAAGTTGATTGAATTACCGATAGTTTTTCTAGCGATTATTTATTATTCTGCGCCCCCGGTGGAAAGCTAATTTTTGGCAATACCGCATAAAAAAGTGCTAAGGCATTTAACTTTAACTCAATAATTGCTAGGCTTAACCTCTATATATGCGATATTTTCACAAATCTCGCCTTTAAAGCGGAGTAAAAGCTATGCTTATTGAGTTTAGTGTTGGAAATTACAGGTCTTTTAAAGATAAAGTTACTTTGAGCATGGTTGCCGCAGACATCACAGCAAAAGACAAAAAGCTCGATGATAATAATGTTTTCGCTGTAGATCACAAACTTAAATTACTCAAAAGCGCCGCAATATATGGCGCGAATGCTAGTGGTAAAAGTAACCTTGTCAAAGCATTAGGTTTTATGAACTGGTTTATGATTAATTCATCTAAAGAAACTCAGAGTACAGATCAAATAAATGTAGAACCTTTTAGACTGAGTACAGACACTAAAGAGCAGCCATCTTTTTTTGAGTTAGTATTTTTAATGGGTAGGAGAAAATATAGATACGGATTTGAGATAAATAAGAAAATAGTTGTTTCAGAATGGCTGTTTTATGTCCCAAAACAGAGAGAAACCAAATTATTTGAGCGCCAATTTAATAATATTGAAATGAATAAAACTTATAAAGCTGATGGTATTCAACAAAGAACGAGAGCAAATGCACTCTTTCTGTCTGTATCGGCTCAGTTTAATGTTGAAATTGCTGAGGAAATTCTAGCCTGGACAAATGAAAATCTAAATATTGCATCAGGTTTGGATAATAAACCACTCTTGCAATACACAGTCGATTGCATAATGAAAGATGATAACAAAAATGATATTCTTCAGTTAATTAAAAATTTAGACTTAGGTATTGATGATATAAAAGTTGAGCAAGAAAATTTTTCCTTTGCTCTTCTGCCGGATAATCTCAAAGAGATAATTGTTAACGCTAGTAATTTTGGAGAAATGAGAGCTACTTTAATAAGCACGTCACACAAAATTTTTGACGAGTATAGTAAATACAAATCAATTGAAGTATTTGATTTAGAAAGACATGAATCTGAAGGCACACAAAAACTTTTTGCTTTAGCTGGACTAATAGTAAACACTCTCAAACAAGGCAGAATTATTGTAATTGATGAGCTTGATGCAAGCCTTCACCCATTAATAAGTCAGGCAATTGTTGAATTATTTAATTCAAATGAAACTAATCCTAACAACGCTCAGTTAGTATTTATGACTCATGATACCAATCTACTAAGTAATAAACTACTGCGTAGAGATCAAATATGGTTTATGGAAAAAAATAGATATGGTGCAACAGATTTGTATTCACTAGCAGAGTATAAAGTACGCAACGATGCTTCTTTTGAGAGCGATTATATTAAAGGTCGGTATGGTGCAATTCCGTATATTGGCAAGTTAAACTACTTAGCTGATTCTCATGCCTAGAAGTAATAAAAACTCTAACGGCTATTCATCTAGAAAAGTTAACATTAGAGAAATTAAGCAAAGATTTTTGATTGTATGTGAAGGAGCAAAAACTGAACCTAATTATTTTAAAAGCTTTCGCGTACCTAAAGTTATAATAGAAATTCAGGGTTTAGGGGAGAATCCCAAAAAATTAGTTCAGAGTGCTAACGATCTAAAAAGTCAGGATGATTACGATCAAGTTTGGCGTGTATTTGATCGGGATGATTGGACTAAAGAAGATTTTAATAATGCTATCTCTAGCGCTAAAAAGTATGGGTTTGAAGTTGCCTATTCCAATGAAGCTTTTGAATTATGGTATGTTTTGCACTTTGAGTTTCTCAATACTGGCATTCCCCGAAGTGACTATATTAAAAAATTAACATCTTTGTTGAGTAAAAAATATCAGAAAAATAGCAACAGTATCTATGAGGATTTAATCGAAAAGCAAGATACTGCTATCAAAAATGCTAAAAAACTTCTGGAACAATACGAGCCTTCACAGCCAGAGCAAAACAACCCATCAACTACAGTGCATTTACTGGTCGAACAACTAAATAGATTTGCGCGATAAAAAATTAAAGCACTCTAGAAACATACTAGGTATGCAAGAGAGTATCGCCTTATAGCTATTCAATCAAAGCGATCGCATTTTCACCTACTCTACTTCACTTTTTCGACAAACTGTTTGCCACAATCCTTACAACGGTAACACTGCTTCCCTCGCCGATACCCATTTCTAGATAACTGCGGCGATTGACAATGAGGACACATCATTACTTTCATTACATTGTCTGATGTGTGATCGCCTATATACGGCTCTAAATATGACACTAACAAGTCCTCTATTTGCTGCGTCAACTGTTGGCGGTGCTGAAGATCCGGGCTGCGAAGGGCGGACAACATAACTGCATTGCTACTATGGACGCAAACCTCTGCTAAAAGGCTATATTGCACCTCGCTCAAGTTCGGGTTGCGTTGCTTTAAGATGCTTGCCATGAAGTTAATGGCTTCTTGAGTGATGCTTTCATCAATCGACTGGAATATCTGGCGGGATATAAAGAACTGAATAAATACCACCCGTGACACAGGCTGTTCAAATAACTGGGCTACAGCGCTCGTTATCGCTTGAATCATTTGGCGCAGAGGTAACTGCACGATTTCTGGAGTGTTTGCCTGCTCCCACATTACCTTGACTCGCTCGATATGGCGCAACTCCATGGCATTAAAAACGGCGGCTTTATCAGGGAAAAATTGATACAGAGAACCGATTGCTGTCCCCGCTTTGACAGCGATTAAATAAGTAGTGGCTTTTTCATAGCCTACCTCGTCAAATACTGCTGCTGCTGCATCTAGGATTTTTTCTACCCGCTCTTTTCCTCGCTGCTGTTTAGGCTGACGGCGCAGTTCTCTTGACGAATGCGAATGTTTTGTCATATTCAACAAATGCGACGAATTATTCACAATTTTTAAGTTAGTGGAGAATGTCATGCAGTCTATGCTTCCGGGTGCGCCTTGGTTATTAGCTCATAAGTCAATGCTATCGGTAAACCAACCCCGCAAAATTTCCTTGTACGGCGTTGATTATGTAATGTGGAAAGATGCGGTGGGAGATATTCATGCTTTACCTAATGCCTGTCCCCATATGGGAGCGATGCTATCAGAAGGATGGTGCGAAGTAGATAAAGATGGTAAAACAACAGTAGTTTGCCCGTTTCACGCGCTCAAGTTCGATGCCAATGGTTGTACTATTTTACCGGGAACTGCCAAGAAAACATTATCTCAATTAAAACCTTTGCAGCTAATAATTGAGGGAGATTTTATTTGGTCTTATGGCGAATACGAGCCAAAAGTACCAATTCCTACGATCCTAAATGATATTGCAGTGACTTACTACTTTGTCGGGCATACCGCAGATGTAAGTGTAGAAACTCCTTTGCTGACGATGCTATTGAATATGCACGACTACAACCATCAAAACGGCACTCACAGAGATTTGTTTCGGATTATTGATGTGGAGTTTCATCAATTTACAGATGTTGGGCATCATTCTCATGCTTTCTACGATATGCCTACCGCTCCTTACAGCTTGTTAGAAAAACTGAGAAAGCCTGATTTATTTTTACTGCCCAGTACAATTAAAGCTCACCTAGAAAATTACTTTCCATCTTTAGTAGTTCTTCATGCAGAAACGTCTTTAGGAAAAGTCGCGCAGTGTCATTTTTTTATACCAGAAGCTGAGAACCGGACGCGGACTTATATTTTGCTATTTGGTCAGGCCAAGCATCCGATGTTTAAACTACTTGGCAAAACTTTTCTCAATTTTGGCAAAGTCGTAGTAGAGCAAGATGCAGATATTTTAGGCAAGATGTATGCAAATACGCCTCAGAAAATTAAGCTCAATAATGAAGTAGGGATGGACTGGGTGCGGCGCAACTTTGAGAGTTTCCCCAACGTGGTAGAACCTAATTTATCTAAGTAAATTAAAAAAGAGCGATCGTATTCTCCACAATACCAGTTGCTGATACCCACACTCTCAAGGCTCTATCGTGGCTACGATTGTCAACATAGACACCAACGATTTTCTTTGTTTCTATGTCTAACGCCAACTAGATCCACTGCTTGTTTTTCTTATCACTTACAAAAGACTACCTTTCATCACATTGAATAATTAGTTGCCCTTTTTTTCAAGCCTCAATTTTTCTGAAATAGATGTGTACAACTTATTGACATAAGTTTGTAACCATCTTTCTAACATACCAGTAATTCTCGTAATTCCCACTAGAAGCCGCTTCTCTATTCACAATTTGTTTATTAAGTCTTTAGTATCTTCTCCAATCACCTTTTTCCTAAGATTACGAACAAATTTTTGGTTACAGTTTTTACACTTACAGCAGTTTTCAGTTTAGTAAGCCACGCTCTTTTTGAGGACAGTTAGCGATTTACCTGATTACTGTTGTGGCTTACCCGTTTGGCAATGGCTGTATTATGCTGATTTCCACTGTGAGTCAATCCGTTTTTCACTATTTGATTAGAATCACAGCGCGGATAGAAGATAATGCAACGCGCGATCGCTTTCTCTAAACCTTAAACTGTTATTTGTCACAAAGTTAGTAGGAACAGTTGCCCTTGGTGCGATCGCCTTTCATTTTATGTGCATTGAGCATTAAAGTCGCTAAAAATTCAAGTTTTTGCGGCTAAAACGTGCTTAATTTTCTAGGTATGTTAAGGCTATCTAAATACATTTACAATTATTAACCACCCCGAAAATATTTGAGAACTCAGGGGTTTGAGGGGGACTATAATTATAGTAAAACAAGGCGACACCCGGATTTGAACCGGGGATAAAGGTTTTGCAGACCTCTGCCTTACCACTTGGCTATGTCGCCGCTTGTTGTCAATGCGATCGCTATATTAACAGATTATTATCCTAAATTACGACCCCTCAGACTCTACAGAACGAATAATTGCTGGAACAGTTGTTTCTGGGGTTTGAAAAATTGCCTTCAAAGCTTGGTCTAAGGTTTGTGCCATCACAATCCGGTTTTCGTAAGCAACGACTACTCGCACTAATGTGGGTAAGCTATTTTGCTCGGCTTCTAAATAAATTGGCTCTACATAAAGTAAAGACTGCTCGATGGGAACAATTAATAAATTGCCCTGAATAGCTCTAGAGCCTTGCCGATTCCATAGAGAAATTTGCTGTGAAATTACTGGATCTTGATTGATTCGAGCTTCAATTTGTTCAGTTCCATAAACTAATTGCTGTTTGGGAAACTCGTAAAGTAGCAACTTACCGTAGTTTTCACCGTCAGAACGCGCAGCTAACCAAGCAATTAAGTTGGTGCGTTGTCTTGGCGTGTAGGGCAATAGTAAGATAAATTCTTCTCTAAGCGCATCGGGTAAGCTAGTAATTAAGTAATAAGGCTCTACTAATTTGGGTTTGTTGCCATAAACTTCATTAGGAATCTGCCACTGATCTTCCCGATTGTAGAAAACCTGGGGATCGGTCATGTGGTAAGTCAGCAACCGCTCGGATTGAATATTAAAGAAATCTACAGGATAGCGTAAATGGCTGCGGAGAGTGGCGCTCATCGCGCTAAGAGGCTTGAATAATTTAGGAAAAAGTTGCTGCCAAGTATTAATAATTGGGTCGCTATCGTCAGTTATATAAAAGTCGACAGAGCCGTGATAAGCATCAATAACGACTTTAACAGAGTTACGAATGTAGTTAATGCCTTGACTGCCTCGGTCAGAATAAGGATAGCGATCGCTTGTGGTGTAAGCATCTACTATCCAATACAAATAATTGCCTTCTTGTCCGGGGGTTTTGGTATCTGCGACTACTAAATAAGGATCGCCATCGTATTGTAAAAAAGGTGCAATTTCTCGGATGCGTTGATTAATATTTCGTCTCAACAATACTTTGGTTTCGGGTAAAAAGTTTCGCGTCAGTAGCATTTGCCAATCGTTTAAGTATCTAGCAAATAAAGTTTTGCGCCAAAAGGAACCAATATTAATTCCACCTCTGCCATCGTAGGTGTTGTAGACATTTTCGTTACCACTGGGATAGTCTAATTCTTTAACTTTAGTCCCCGTCATCACGTAGGTATTGGCTATCTCTCCATAATAAATTCGGGGTTTTCCGATGGGAATACTGGCGCTGATAGCATTGCTAGAAGTTTCTAAAGCGGTAGCGCCACCAATATCTTTAATAAAATATTCTGGTAAGCCGCTAGGCGCTACGGTATTCACTGGACTAAGGGTAAAGCCATAGCCATGAGTATAAATTAGACGCTGGTTGACCCAAGTTTGAGCTTGCTGAGGTACGGCGCTATAATCTAATTCTCGTGCAGCAATGAGAGTTTGTTGTTTTTCTGCGTTAGTAGAATCAGGTTGCAGAGTGTAACGATCGATATCAGCGTCAGGAAACTGATAGTAAAGGCGAATTTGTTGTAACTGGCGATTGCTGTCTAGTAAGGGTTTGCGATCCCAGAGGCGGATGTTATTAATGGTGAGGGCGTTGGCTTTAATATCTGCGTAAGTTAACTTTCCAAGCGGATTGAAAGAGCGAATTTCAATATTATCTAAATTGAAAGCTTGTCTAGTTAAAGCTATACTCCGCTCAATATATGGGCGCTCTCTAGCAAGTTCGTTGGGTTGAACGATTAAACGCTGTACTACTAGAGGCAAAACTAAATCACTAGCGATCGCAATTGTTAAATAAATTCCCAAGCCATAAACTACTAACTTAGATTTTTTAGCGATAGCGCCACTCAATAACAAAATTGCGATCGCACAACCTAAAATACTCAGCAGTGTATAAATAGGGAGTTGAATTGCAATATCTGTATAACTTGCTCCATAAGCAACTCCCCGCGTTGAATACAATAATTCGTAGCGACTTAACCAATAACTAAAGGCAACTATCAACATCAAACCGCTACCCAATGCTAGTAAATGCTGTTGCTGAGGGCGAGAAAATCCCCGAAACCTACCTTGACTTAAACTATCTCCCGATAGTAAATAGGTAAGCGCCACCGCAATTAAACTGTATAAAGTTATTCCCCCCAGCCAAAATTCTAATAGCCTCCAAATTGGCAACGTAAATATATAAAAGCTGATATCTTGATTAAATAGAGGTTCGTTACTGTTAAAACCTGTAGGGTGTAGGTATTGCAGTATGTTCGCCCAGTGTGCTGATAGCACCAAACCCATAATTGCACTAAATAATAGCGCGATCGCCTTTAACAATAATTGCGGATATATTAATAAAGCAACTTGACTACTCAACAGCAAACCCAATGTTAAAGATTGCGAACTTAATTGCTGGCTGATTGAAAAGAGCGATTCTAAAGTAAATAAGGGTGGAATTGATGGCGAGATGTTAGGTAAGCTAAAGTTAGGTGGCTGCCAGTAACTCCAAGCAACTTTGCTGTAGTAACTTACGAGTAATGCTGCCAGTAAATTTAGTCCTAGTATTCCTGGTAGTAGCCAGTTTAATTTAATACTTGGAGATCGCTTGACTCCTGACAAAATCTTTGACGGTTGAGTATACTTTAATCGGCGGGCGATCTCTAAGTTTCCTAGCAAGTAAAGCGCCGTAATGCTACTTGCCGTTACCCATACTACAGTTTGGGTTAGTAACCGTAGCTGCAATACTTGCAAATAGTCGACTTCAAGAAACCAAAGTATCTCTATCCCTATTTGAGCAAGCAAACCCCATACCAGCCATAATCCTATTAATAGACTTATTATTTGAAAGCTGCGTTTCCAAAACACAAATTTTTTTCTTGGCTTATGCCTGAGTTACACTTTATATCGCCATACTAAAAGATTTTGTTGCTTGTCTATTTAAAAATAATATTTTAACGGTTAGACTTAGTTTAAGTATATATCGATCTTCATCGTTAAATTTCTATTTTAACGTGTTAAATTATACCAAATTCTGCAAAGCAAACTATTAATTTGGATAGAGATATAAAGTTGTCAGCAAAATAAATTGAATACCGCAGTACCTTGGGACTTTCAAATAGTTTTTGCAACTTCTAGTAGATGTATTATTAAAAACAGGTGATTCAGAATTAATAGATAGGCAGCGAGCATTTAAGGGTGAGTAGTATGGGCAGCAATAAAATTATTGAACAAAATTTAGTAGTTAATAATTATGTCACGCGGACAAGCCAAAGTGATGTAAAAGCAAAAAATATCGAACCTGTAGAAGGAATTACATCGGATTCGATAATGTTTTGGGGACTTATTGGTTTTGTTGTATGTTGGATAGCAATTTTTTTTATGCTGTCAAAAAGGGTCAGAGTAACTCGCAAAGAAATTGCTATTAATATTCAAACTCTGCACCAAATACCTTGTAAAAATTGCAATTTTTACTCTAGCGATCCTCATCTCAAATGTGCGGTAAATCCTTCTATTGTACTTACTGAAAAAGCAGTAGATTGTTCAGACTATTGTGCCAAAGAAAATAAATTGTAGAGTAAATAAATTGATTTAAAAAGCAAATATATATCTAATTTTTATTGGCGATAAAACTTTAAGATGTCAAAAAACTTTTGGCGATCGAAACTTCTAGGATCGATTCTACTGCCCGAACGATCTACAGCTTTGTGGGTAGTAATTCGATTTTCTGGGACACTACTTTGAGCAATTAGCCAAGCAAGAGAATTGTATTGCACTTGAGTATAGCCGCTATGGCTTTTGCTATTGTTTCGACCATCTAGCGGTGTTTCAAAAGCAACATGATAAGCAAAATTATTCACAGACGGAGGAAACTGGGTATGAGTTTTTACAGTTTCAATTCCTTTTGCTCCTCTAAATACAGAGTTTCCCGCGCCAAAAGCCCGAAACTTTGGCGGTACTATATAAATAACTGTTCCATCTAACTTAATTAAAGTGTGATAGCTTACTTGAGCATTTTCATTATTATGAGGAGTTTGAAAATTATTTATAGCACTGGTAGCAGAATTAACAGTTTCATGAATAACTATAATTGATTGATTATTTACTGGCACTCCATTAACATCTTGAGCATAACGCTGTCCGTAATTGTTGGGATGCGCCCAGCTAATTTCGTACCGAGGTTGATAATTGGCGACAAGTTCAAATTTATTGATTTGGGGGCTAGGAATAGTTTGGGTAACTTTTTCGACGGCAACAACTGAACTTGCAATATCTGCAGGAATGGCAGGCATTGATGTAATGACTTGATTTTCTTGGGGCTTTTGTCCTACCATTACAACAATAATTAAAGCTGTTAACTGAGAAAAAATCAGGAATCCTCTCGCAATCCAAACATTACCCCTCATTTTTTTAGTTTTTAAATACAATAAGTATTATTATGGGCTTAAATTTCTCAAAATAGCTTCTATATTTCTGTTGATATTTGCCCGTCGCGGACAGTAAGAATTTGTGAAGATTTTAGCCATTGAGCATCAAAAGAACCAAGGTGAGTAGTGGTGATTAAAGTTTGAAATCGGTCTTGAATGGCATCTAGTAGTTGATTTTGACGGTTTAAATCTAATTCGGCTAAAACATCATCAAGTAATAATAACGGAGGTTCTCCAACAACTTCTTCAATTAATTTTAGTTCTGCAAGTTTGAGTGCTAGTACAAGAGTGCGTTGTTGACCTTGAGACCCATAAGCTCTGGCGGGAGTTTGATTAATAATTAACTCAATTTCATCGCGGTGAGGGCCAACTAAAGTAGTACCTTGATGAAGTTCAGCGACTTCTCTTGTGTCAAGTTTAGCTAAAAAAGCTTGTTGTACTTGCTCTGGTTCGTTTTGTTCGCTGGAAATATTTGGCGCATATTTTAGTTCTAGTATTTCGGTACTGCCGCTAATGCTAGAGTGCCAAGCCGAGGCAATAGGTGCTAATCTTTGTACAGCACGCGATCGCCTTCTAGTAACTCTAGAGCCTGTAACTGCCAGTTGCACGTTCCAAAGTGCTAATTCTTGTTGACAATCTTTAAGCCCAAATTCTTGAACTTTTTTTAAAAAAGCATTGCGCTGTCGCAATACTTGGTTGTACTGCTGCAAAATGTAGGCATAAATCGGTTCTAGCTGAATTAATAAGGTATCTAGCCAATGACGGCGTTGTTCGGGCCCGCCGCGTACTAAATCTAAATCCAAGCTAGAAAACTGTACGGCATTTAGTACTCCCAAAAAATCCAATTGACGGCGCAGAGTTTCGCTATTTTTGGCAACGCTGCGGCGACCGTTGCGACGTAAAGTTATAGATAAATCGCTAATGCCATTAGGACGCTCGATAATAGCGCTAATTTGTCCCACCAGCTCCGATTCTCTAACTAAATCGCGATCGCGGCTGTTACGGTGTGATCGCAAAGTAGCTAATAATTCTACTGCTTCGAGTAAATTTGACTTTCCCTGAGCGTTATCGCCAACTAAAATTGTTTTTGGGGCGAGAAAGTCTACTTTTTGATCTTGGTAGTTGCGAAATTGCCGAATTTGTAGGGTTTTCAGGTACATAGTGTAGGGGCGCATAGGTGCGCCCTAAAAGCAGAATTTAGCTAAAAATCCCTTTTATCCTCTTTTTTTAACCAAGCGCACAAACAATTTTTCGCCTTCAATCCAGACAAACATTAAAGCACTAAAGCCGAAGCAAACTGCGAGTTCAAAAGGAGATAGGTAGAAAGTACCAAAAAATTGCTGTAAGGGTGGAACGTAAACTAGCAATAGTTGTAAGAAAGTTGTAACTAATACAGCACCAAGTAGAAAGGGATTGGAGAAAGGATTTAGCTCTATTGCTAGCTGGGTATTGGAACGAATAGCGATCGCGTGTCCCATTTGAGCAATACACAAAGTAGTAAATACCATTGTTTTCCAAGTATCGCGATCGCGGGGATAACCATCGGCGTTGGTATAGTTGTAAGCCCAAACCATCAAAGCGATGGAAATGATCGCAAAAACAATTCCAATCCTTACCATATAAGAACCTAATCCCCGCGCAAAAATACTTTCGCGCGGATTAAAGGGAGGACGATTCATTACGTTGGGTTCGGCGGGTTCTACAGCTAAAGCCAGTGCTGGTACGCCATCAGTAACCAAGTTCATCCACAAAATTTGTAAAGGAGTCAAGGGAATGCCACTGAGTCCTAAAATTGGTGCGGCGGCGATCGTAATTACTTCGCCGATATTGCTACCCAAAATGTATTTAATAAAGCGGCGAATATTGGTGTAAACAACTCTACCTTCTTCGGTCGCGGCGACGATAGTAGCAAAGTTGTCATCCAGCAAGACCATGTCGCTTGCTTCTTTGCTCACATCTGTACCTGTGATGCCCATAGCGATACCAATATCCGCTTGTTTGAGTGCGGGTGCATCGTTAACTCCATCGCCCGTCATCGCTACAAATCTGCCCCGCTTTTGCAATGCTTGGACAATACGTAGTTTGTGTTCTGGGGAAACTCTAGCGTAGATGCTAACTAAATCTACTTGCTCTTCCAACTCCTCTGAACTCATCCGTTCTAATTCTTGCCCAATTAAAACGCGATCGCCCTCTTGAGCAATTCCTAAATCGGCGGCGATCGCTCTTGCTGTAAGTTGGTGATCCCCGGTAATCATAATCGGGCGAATTCCAGCTTTGCGACACTTGGCTACAGCGTCTCGTACTTCTGGGCGCGGTGCGTCCAGCATTCCCACTAATCCCAGCCAAACTAACCCCGATTCGGAGGTTTCTTGAGAGTTGTCTGGGGGGATATCTGCAAGGGGTTTGTAAGCAAAACCCAATACTCGCAAGCCGTTACTTGCCATTTGGTCGTTTTGGGTTAAAATTTGCTCTCTTTGTTCTTGGGTAATGGGGACAATTTGTTCGCCTGTATGAATGCGATCGCATCTTTCTAAAGTTAATTCCGGCGAACCCTTGGTAAACATTACATACTTTTGGGCTTCAATTAAGCCGTTTTGTAATGCTTGGTTGCTAACTTCAGGTTGTACTGTACAAATAACGCTCATCCGCTTGCGTTCGGAGGAAAAAGGAAATTCAGCGACGCGCGGTAAACGAGCAAGCCATTGATCTCTTTCTACTCCAGCTTTACCCGCTAAAGTTAATAAAGCGCCTTCAGTGGGATCGCCAATAATCACCCACTGTCCTTGGTTTTGTTGCAAGGAAGAATCATTACAAAGAGCGCAAGCAACTAACAATGCTTGTAATTCTGGGTATTCTTGACTATTAGCTTTAGTCCCATCAATTTGAAACTCACCCGTTGGTTCGTAACCTTCCCCAGTAACTTTAAACGCGCGGTGATTTGTGTAGGCATTTTGCACCACCATTTTATTTTGGGTTAGCGTCCCAGTTTTATCCGAGCAAATAGTTGTGACGCTACCAAGAGTTTCTACGGCGGGAAGTTTGCGAATTAATGCCTTGCGTTTTACCATGCGTTGGGTTCCCAAGGCAAGAGTTACGGTAATTACGGCGGGTAAGCCTTCAGGAACAACCGCAACCGCCATACTCAAAGAAACTTCTAAAAGTTGCTCAAAAGCTCCCCATCCTGCGCGAAGTACGCCCACACCTACAACTAAAGCAACTAAAGCTAAAGAACCAGAAACTAGCACATTGCCTAGCTGTTCCATTCTTTTTTGCAACGGTGTAGGTTCGCTTTCCACCGACTGTAATAGCGCCGCAATCTTCCCAAGTTCGGTGTGCATTCCCGTACCCGTAACGAGCGCTTTGGCGCGTCCTTGGACTATTTCTGTGCCTTGAAACACTAAGTTTAAGCGATCGCCTAATGCGGTATCTTCCGGTAAATGCAACTCGGCTTGCTTTTCTACGGCGTGTGCTTCTCCGGTTAAAGCCGATTCCCTTACTTGCAAGTTAGATTCTTCTAATAATCTTCCGTCGGCGGCTAACTGTACGCCCGCTTCTAGCAGCATTACGTCCCCAGGTACTAATTCTTTGGCGGCGACTTCGCTAAGTTTGCCATCCCGTAAAACTCTGACTAATGGGGAAGAAAGGCGTTTGAGGGCGGCTAAGGCTTTTTCGGCGCGGCTTTCTTGGAGATAGCCCAAAATGCCGTTAAGAATCACGATCAAAGAAATGGCGATCGCATCTTTGGGAAAACTACCGCTTCTAATATCCAAAATTGCCGAGACTACCGCCACAGCAATCAACATCAACAACATGATGTTTTTGAACTGATCGACCAAAATTACAAAAGGGCTGCGTCCGGCGGTTTCTTGTAGCTCGTTAGGGCCGTAACGCTCTTGGCGCTGCTGTACTTCAGTGGAGCTTAAACCAGCGTTAGAGTCGCTTCCCAGCACTTGTAGGGTTTTGTCAATTTCCAGGTTATGCCAAACGGCGGTTTCTTTGGGCAGAGAATTTGCAGACATGAGGGTAGCTTTAAGTAGAATACTTATTAAAAATCATAGTGGAGCTAATATCTATTGAGCTTAAAAATTAAACTTATTGGCTCAATTTGTCATTTTCGCATTTTTTGTATTATAAAGACCTCAAGTTACGGCACTTACAGATTAAAGGTGCGAAACTTGTTTAGGATTGGTATCAGGTTGATAAGTGCCATTTGGCAATTAATAATCTAAAAATTAAGCTACTAAATGAATTTAGTATGAATCTTGTTAACTCGGTTTCCCTCAGCAATGACACGTCAGGACGACAAAGAACAATTAGACCCATTGGTGCTGCTGCAATTGCTGGCATTACTTTTTTGGGAGATCGACTCCTAGCTATTGATACGGTAAAAGGGCATTTATTACAAATAGATCCCGATTCTGACAATACAACTATTCTCAATACTCTCCAGTCAGCAGATTTTGTTGATGTGACTGGTTTATGCCTATGGGAGGATACTTTATGGTTTACACAAGGTGACACTGTTTACTTCTGTCCTAGGGGAGAATTTCAACTTAAATCTTTTGTAACTTTGCCTTATGAAGCTGATGGCGTTGCAGTTTGGGAGTCAACGGTGTACGTTACTTCGCAAAAATTGGGCTACATCTTAATTTACGATCGCAATACCCGCAGACAAATTACAAAATTCTACGCGCCAGGGGTAGGAATAGAAAATATTACTATTCGCGGCGAAGAAATTTGGATAAGCGATATTACCGAACAAACTGTATACTGTCTCGACCGCGCAACGGGAGCAATTAAGTTTAGCGTTTTAACTCCTTTTGAACGTCCTACAGGTTTGGCTTTTCACACTAATTCTGAAACTAATGTATCGACGCTGTACGTAGCTTATGCGGGAGAAGAAGCTTATATTCGCGATAATCCCAACGCTGACCCCTCTCACGAATTAACTTACCGCGATCGCACTTTTATCCATCCTCTCGATTTTCACTACAATCCCCAAGGACGTTTTGCCCTTTCTAATGGCTATTTAATCGAAATGTCTTATGTGGAAGAACTAGCGCCCTTAGAAGAAGTAGACTTAGAACAAGTAGAGTGGCGCATTGCTTTACCTTCCCAGAGCGATCGGCAAAAAGTTAGAAGTATTGAAAGTATTGGTTTGCCTTTTGTTGAAGAAGAAGTAAGCGGACAAAAAGTAGCAGTATTTAAGTTTGATAGTCTTAAACCCGGCGAACGACATATTTTTGGCTGGAAAGCTTTAATTGAAGTGCGTTCTATTAAGTATCGCCTTACGCCCAAGGATATTGAAAAAATCCCTGAATTAGACGCAGAAATGACTTCGCGTTATTTAGTAGATGATGACGATTTAGCAATGGATACTGCTATTGTTACTCGTGCTGCCCGTGAAGCTATTGGCACAGAAACAAATCTGTTGCGGAAAATGTACAACATCCGCAATTACGTTTACGACCAGCTTTCCTATGGCATCAAACCCCATATTGATACCCCAGATATAGCCCTAGAAAGGGGTGTGGGTTCTTGTGGCGAGTACGTAGGTGTAATACTAGCTTTATCGCGCTTAAATGGCATTGCTTGCCGCACTATTGGGCGTTATAAATGTCCTACCCTACCCGAACAAAAAAACGTACCTCTGCAACCAGATTTTAATCATGTGTGGTTAGAATTTTACGTGCCAGGAATTGGTTGGTTGCCGATGGAATCTAACCCCGATGATGTTTCGGAAACTGGCCCTTATCCATCGCGGTTTTTTATGGGTTTGGCTTGGTATCACATTGAAATTGGTAAAGGAATTACTTTTGAAACTTTTACGTCTAGTGGCGGTAAGGTAGAGGATGTTTCTATGGGAGATTTAGCTATTAATCACATTCGGTTTACAATTATTGAAGAATTACCAGGTTTTTAGGAACTCAAGAACGTTGCTGTCATTGGCTTAAGGGCAAGCCAGAGGTAGCGATTTTGTGTTAAAGTAGCAACCGTGAGTCAGATTCGGTTGAGGCTTTGTTGATTTTTGGAGATATTTCATGTCGATTTATGTAGGTAATTTATCCTACCAGGTGAACGAAGAAGACATTACGGCGGTCTTTAAAGAATACGGGAATGTAAAGCAAGTACAAGTTCCGATGGATAGAGAAACTGGTCGCCCTCGTGGTTTTTGTTTTGTAGAAATGGAAACAGAGGCAGAAGAAACGGCGGCTATTGATGCTCTAGATGGAGCAGAATGGATGGGACGTAATTTGAAAGTCAATAAAGCCAAACCCCGCGAAGATCGTGGCGGACGTTCCGGTGGTGGAAATCGCGGTGGCGGTGGCAATAGATTTTCTCGCGGTGGCGGTGGCGGCTATTAAGCCTAAATTTGTATTTGCATATTAGGGGCGCAATGCTTTACGCCCCTAAAAATATAATTTTTGTTTACCAAAGCCAGAATTGATAGCCAATAGTGGAAGGTTTTTTTATAATGAAAGTTACGAATTAATAGGAGTAAGAATGACCCAAGTTGTATTAGGCGAAAATGAAGGCATAGACTCAGCTTTACGTCGGTTTAAACGGCAAGTTTCAAAGGCAGGAATTTTAGCTGATGTTAAGTATCATCGGCATTTTGAAACGCCCCTTGAAAAGCGCAAGCGCAAATTAGTTGCCGCTAGACGCAAACGTCGCTTCAGATAAAAGTATTATTTGCGATCGCGGCTCGGTTTGTCAGTAATCAACAAACTTTAGTTATTTGCATACATTTAAGAAGGCGGAGGGGGAAGTATAAACCCTATCCGCTTTCTGTTTTTGTAATCAATCGCTTTTTACTAAAATACTGCGACTGTTGTAGCGATTCATCGCTTGTTCTACTCCTTGCTTTAAGCAAAGTTCTACGCAATCGACTACTACGTTAAGAACTTCTGTAACTATGGGAGATTCTTTTGCGTCAAATTGTCCCAATACGTAAGAGATAGTCTTTGCATCATCGCCAGAAGTCGCATTTTGAGGTTTTCCGATACCTATACGCAGCCTGGGGAAGTTTTGATTGCCAAGGTGTGCGATCGCGCTTTTCATGCCGTTATGACCCCCTGCCGAGCCGGATAAGCGCAAGCGGAGTTTTCCTAGGGGCAAATCCATGTCATCGTAAATTATTAATACCGATGTTGGCGGCAACTTAAACCAATCAATCACGGCGCGAATTGATTGCCCGGAAAGATTCATATAAGTAAGGGGTTTTAATAACCTAACTTTATTTAATTGCCGTTGTCCTTCGCCAAATTCACCTTGATATTTGCGGTTTTCTGAGAGATTTATTTGCCAAGCGCGGGCAAGGGCATCAATAGCTGCAAATCCGATATTATGACGAGTGCGATCGTACTTTGGTTCGGGATTACCTAAACCAACAATTAATTGGGGAATTACTATTTGGGAAGCTGAACCTTCAGTCATTGGTTATTGTTTAACTTTTAGCTAGGTTCGGAAGTAGTTACAGCTTGACTTTCTGTCTCTTTTGTGTACGAAGGTTGAGGAATGTCTTCGGCTTCGCTCGGTGCGGGAGTTATTTGTTTTGGTTCAATTTCGGCAGTGGTTTTGACGGCAGTTTCTATTTGTTCGGCTTCGCGTTTGAATTCATCTTCAAATTCTTTAGAAGCATCTTGAAAGCTGCGAATTGCCTTACCCATACTTCTACCTATTTCCGGGAGTTTTTTAGGACCAAAAATTAGCAGCGCTACCACCATAATCAAAGCCATTTCTGGCAAACCAATTCCAAAGACATTCATATGCAACTCCTACAACTACTTTACCGATCTTAGCTTAGGCGAAGTGTCTCTTTATAATGGCATTTCAATAAAAAACCCGGACAAGCCGGGAAAAAATTATCTAAGTAAAAATGCAAATATTGCTATTTAGTTCCCTAAAGTTGTCCAATCAGGGGTTATATCTACTCTTTCAATCAGTAGCGATGAGTTGTAAATTTGCAGAATAATCAGCAAAAAGACAAAAAATAGCAGCATGAATACAGCCATTACGGGTGTTGTTCCCCAACCACGAGCAACTTTACCGTATTCAGAGTTTAAGGGTCTGAGGATTTCTCCTAACCAAGTCCGTTGTGCCATAGCTTACCCGTTTAATAAATTCTAGAAGCTTTTTTTAATGTTCTGTAATATTCTATAGGAATAGCACTCATAATTAATACAGGTCATGGAACCCGCAACAGTTCTTAGCATTTCCGTTTTTGCGATCGTCATTGCCATTACTGGCGTATCTATCTACACGTCTTTTGGTCCTCCTTCAAAAGAATTAAGCGATCCTTTTGAAGACCACGAAGATTAAATTTATAATTACAGAGTGTTTGGTGTGAGTTTAAGCTAAACACTTGTAATTTTTAAGAGTAAAGTCAGCGCGATCGCAGTGTTGCTTAATAAAAAATAAATTCTAATAGTTCTCTAACTAAGTAGTTCTTTAGTTAATCGGCTTTTCACTAGCATCGAGTTCGCGCTGCAATTGAGAAATCGCATCCAAAATGATCGTAAAGCGTTGTCCAAACTGGGTTAAATTATACTCAACTCGTGGCGGTACTTCTGGATAAGAAATTTTCTCTAAAATATTAAAGCTGACCATTTTATTTAGACAATCGTTCTGTACTTTTGTTGTAAGTCCATCAATAGAACGTGCGATCGCTCCTGGACGATTTACGCCTTGACGAATCAAACTTAAAATGCGTATCGACCATTTACAGCCAACGATGTACTCTATCATTTCGGCGGCGGGAACTGTTTTGCCTAATTGATTTATCTTCATTTCGTAAAATCACCTAAAAAAGTTTTCTTGCATTCTGCCGCAATTGCTACCAAAAAGTGCGTATCTTACTGGTAAGTGCTTACTTTTATTCTTGTTTTGAGTTGCATAAGATGCTTATTAACGGTTTCTAAAAGCAACTATGTATCAAGAGTTCAATCACAAGCAAGCACTTATTATTGGCGGGAGTAGCGGCATCGGGCGGAAGGTTGCAGAGATGCTTTTAAATTGGGGAGCAAACGTAACCATTATAGGGCGTAATTTTGATAAACTTCAGGCAACAACAACCAAGCTAAAAGAAATAGGAAACGTCCAAGGGTGGCAGGCAGATATTAGCGATCGCCAAGACACATTTCACCTAGTTGAACGTATTGCCTCAGAATTACCTGATATTTATTACTTAGTAAATGCTGCGGGTGTTTTCTTGCCGAAGTTATTTCTCGATTATACAGAAGCCGATTACGATTGTTATCTCAACATCAATCGCGGCACATTTTTTGCTACTCAGCAGGTTATTCGCAACATGGTTAAACATGAACTTGCTGGCGCAATTGTTAATATTGGTTCTATGTGGGCGCATCAAGCGGTACTAGCTACACCATCTTCTGCTTATTCAATGGCGAAAGCAGGTTTACACTCTCTTACCCAGCACTTAGCAATGGAACTTGCGTCTTACCACATTCGTGTTAATGCTGTTGCACCGGGAGTAGTGGAAACTCCAATTTATGAAGCATTTATTAAACCAGAGCAAATCCACAGTACCTTACAAGGATTCAATAACTTTCATCCTATTGGGCGAATTGGTCAACCGACAGATGTTGCAGAGGTTGTGACTTTCCTCCTATCTGCGCGAGCTTCTTGGGTAACTGGAACTGTGTGGAATGTTGATGGTGGGGTAATGGCAGGACGTAATTTATAGTTTGGATTGCTGATAATTAAAAGCAAGCTATCTCAAGAGAGATAGCTTTTATTGAAGTTAAAACTTTGAGATTTGTTTACAACAACTTACTTGCCTTTATCCGCTTCAATTACAAAATTAGCAATTTTCCAAGGCTTAATATCAGGGCTTGTTTGAGTCGGAAACTCTAAAATATTGACTTGTTGAGCTATTTCTAATCCCAAAACACTTTGCAAAGTCACATTTTTAGCTAGTAATCCATGACATTCATAGCAGCGCAAAATCCACTCTTTGGGGTTGTCTTCCGACTGTTTAAAGGCAGTTATTACTAGATTGTCGACAGATAGATTTAGAAAACTCCCAGCTTTTGGTAGAGTACCTATTTTAGCTTCAGAAGTCGCGGGTAGTTGAATTACTTGGAAGGGTATATTTAATTCGTAGCCGTGCTGGACAGTCTGGGCAGCTTGCCAAGTTCCAGCGTGAGGATAAATAGCATAAGTAAATTCGTGATGTCCTTTGTCGGCTTCGGGATCTGGCCAACTAGCACTTCTAAGTAAAGTTAGGCGTAGTTGGTTTGGTTTGCTATCGTAGCCATATTTGCAATCATTGAGCAAACTTACCCCGTAGTTATCATTGCTTAAATCTGCCCAGCGCAAAGCCGGGACTTCCCATTTAGCTTGTTCGGTGGGTGTTGTGGGTTTAGTTGGTCTAGAAATAGTACCAAAAGGAATTTCATAGGTAGCGCTGTCGGTTTCAAAACTGAAGGGAAAAGCAGCTTTTACTAATACTTCCCTTTCTTGAAAGTCTACGGTGGTTGTTATTTTTAGAAGTGGTGAATCCTTTTGGAGGATGTAATCGCAGCAAAATTCGGATTTGCCTAATTGCCGCACTACTCGCAACCTTGTTTGAATTTCTCCTTTTTCTAGCCACTGAATAGATTTTAATTGCGATAATTCTAGGGGATATTGATTGTAGTTTGGATCTATATTCCAAGCATCCCAATATTGACCGCTATCTTTATATGCCTGTAGTTGATTTCCTCCGCTTTTATCGAGGATTTCTCGATTGTTAATCTTGTCAAAAATACTAGCTAAATTACCACTATTGCTATCAACAATTACCCGGAGTAAATCATTCTCTAAAACCCAATCTTTTTGCTCTAAACTATTAGTTTGGCTATGAGGACGATTTTTTGTTAAGCTATTGATGCTATTGTGTGCCTTACTATTGCCTGTAAGCGTAAAATCTGGACTTTCAGACGTACTTGCAAGGGTTTCAGCCGTTGCAGCACTCAGCCAAAACAAGGAATAACCCACGCTTGATACTTTTTTTGCCAGAAATACTAAGGTTGTTTCGCTGATAAGCTGGGTAAGCAATTTATCGCCGTAATGGTTGTATACGTGCCATTTTTGCCCTGGGGTGGGTAAGGAAATCTCGACTACTTGGGAAGAAACCCAGTTAAGAGGGTTGAAGATAATAATTGGAATACTGTTGGGATGGGGTGGTGAAGGGAGAGTAATTTGAGATGAGATCGCACTCAATGAAGAATGCAGCAACTCTGTAGTAAATTGTTCTACTTCCTGCCAAGCAGCATTTGCATCTACATACACTTTGGGAATAGAGGAACCGGGGAGAATATCGTGAAACTGGTTAATAAGTGTCTTTTTCCATGCTGCCTCTATTTCTGCTTTGGGATAGGTCGCATTAGCGCTAATAGTGGCTAAGGAAGCAAATAATTCTGCTTTGTATAGCAAACCTTCACATCGGCGATTAAACCGCTTTTGGTCGGCGTGAGTGGTGTAGCAACCGCGATGAAATTCTAAGTATAGTTCGTCGTCCCACACGGGGAATGTAGAAGATTGGATGTCTTGTAAATATTCTTCGGTAGTGGCGAATTTTGGCGTAGGGAATAAAGGCGACAAGTCCCAACGTTTAGCTAATTCCAACATATCGCGGGTAGGACCACCACCATGATCGCCAACTCCTGGCAACCACATAGACGATCGCAAATTAGCTTGCTTTTCATAGTTGTAACTAAAGCCTGTCATCTTGACTGGATCTATACCTTCGCCAATGGGCGCAGACATGAGGCTGAATAATTCTGTGCCATCGGGCGATCGCCACCAAAATGCAGCGTGAGGAAATTTTGTTGTATCGTTCCAAAGCAATTTTTGGGTAACAAAGTATTTAATCCCACCACTCGCAAAAATTTGAGGTAAGGTTGCACAAAAACCAAAAGTGTCCGGCAGCCAAGCAACAGTAGAAATTTTGCCGAATTTTTCTAAAACATAACGCTGTCCATAAAGTAATTGACGCACTATAGATTCGCCATCAATTAGATTAAGTTCTGGCTCTACCCACAAACCGCCGACAACTTCCCAATTTCCGGCAGTTACTTGTTTTTGAATAGCTGCAAATAAGTCTGGACAATGTTCTTCTATGTAGCTATAAATTGCTGGGGTGGAGTGACAAAAAGTTAATTGAGGATATTCTGATTGTAGTTGTAAAACTGATGTGAAAGTCCGCTTCGCAACTTCCCACGTTTCGCTAATTGCCCACAGCCAAGCTAAATCTAAATGAGCGTGTCCGACTAAATAAATCTGTCGCTGTTTAAGTTGACAACTAAAACTTTCTACATACTTAGAGCGTAGTTGTAAAAGACTCTGCTCGAACTTAGCTTTATCTGGCAAAGCTGACCAATCAAGAGTTACATCAATTTGTAACGGTGAATTATCACCAATAATTGTCAGATATTGCTGCAAAATTGCTAACTCATCGGCAACAAAACTAGGTTCGGGAATTTCCTCATTATTTGACTGATAAATAAGTTGACTTTTCACTAATGCGCCATTGTCGTGACTGGGACTTACTAGCCGCAAAGAGACAATTATTTCTTGTTTTGGTGCAACTTCTAAACTAAGTAAAATTCTTGTCGAACAATCAAATAAATCTCCTTCTTGGACGAGTTTACCGTCAACAAAAATTTGAGCTTCTTGGGCCCACCAAAGTAGAGAGAGTCTTAGAGATAAACCTGTTAATGGATAGTTTTGCAGAGTTTCGGGAACTACTATTTTTTGGACTAACCACAATACTTTTTGTCCCCTAGACCAAGGAATATGACCTTTATCGTTTAACTTTTCTTGCATCCAACGATCGCACTTCCAGGGCGCTAAATCACCCAAAACTTCAGTAATTGAAATATCGGCTTGGTATATTTGCCACTGGGGGAGAATGTCTACAATACTTAGTGATCGCAAACGGGCGATCGTATCGGACAATAAGTTGCTCAATTGCGGAGTTAAATAGTACATAATTTCGATAAGATTGGGACATATATTAAACCCGTGAAGGTGCAGCTTATTTTTTGCACTTCTCGACTACGCTAATAAACTTAGTAATTTCTATGGCTTCTGCTTCTTCTCACCGCTATCAAAGCAGGCTTTTTAATTTTATTCATAAGCAATCGCGTTTGTTGACAAATCGCCTCAATCGTGTATTCAAATCTTTACAGGCTGTCACCAGTTGGATAGCGCCGATAGTATTTTATCCATCCTTGCCTCAAGAAACTGTAAAACAAAATGTACGTCAGTTACCAGAAACACCGCCAACAGTTGATACACCAATTCAACAAGTATTACTTTTAGTTGAAACAATGCCTTCAGAGCCGGAGTTGAAAACTACAACACCATCTAGGAACTTACTAGGTTTTTTGGGGAATAATTTTTTTCCTAAAGCTAATACAAAATTAGTAGCTACTGCTGATTCTTCCCGAAGTTTAAAGATTGAAGACAATAATACTCCTAGTTCCTTAATCCCAATCCGTCCTCTAATCCGAGGAATAGCAAGCCAAATATCTAACCGTCTGCTAGTATTAGTTTCTCCGCAAAACGAGATTTTAGATATTTTAACTAGCCAACAACAGCAAGTATTACAAGCACGAATTATTAGCGAAGTTACAAATTGGCGCTTGCAAAACTTATTGCAATCACCAGAAACTACGCCGCAACTTCCCACACATCCTAGTTGGCTATTAGCGCCAACAAACTTATTTAGTAGTATTGTTAGTTGGACGCAAAGAGATAAACAGCAAGAAAAATTAAGTGTTTTTCCCCAAGATGCGATCGCCTCCGGCGCTGCGCGGGGCGCAATCGCATCAATAGATCGGACTATAGCAAAATTGGAAACGGAAAATTTAGCACCCATAGCTAGTATTACAAGGGGTTTTCAGATTCAGGGATTAATTTGGGCAGCAATAGAATATTTTTTTGGCGATAGCGCCAGCGCGATCGCAGAGTATCGCACTCCTAAATTACCTCAACCTACCACCTATAACTTAGAAGATCCTTGGCTAACAATGAGCGATTTATTCGGAAGTCAAGAAGTAACCAAGCAATCTTTAGGTTTAGAAAATATAGCAACTTCTAACATTCCCTACTTGCCAGAAGATACAACTTTTACTCGTTCCGCTCAAAAATTAAATAAGTATTCGTTGAGAAGTTCACTTAATCGCTGGCGACACCTTCAAAAAAACTCAGTTTCTTTAGCTGTAAAAACTCCTCAAAATGCAAAGAGTTTAGCCAAAACTCAAAAGCAAAAACCTTTTAGCATAATAAGTAAGAATTCTAATATTTCTCAGAAACTAAAAGCAGCAATTAATTTAAACTCCCCTTCTATAGACTTAGGTAATAGCATTGCTGCAAAATCCTCCGAATGCTTAGAAAATACGCCAGATTGGATTGAAACCAATGCAACAACAATGGGCTATGTAAAGCATCCTTTAGAACAACTACTAGAATGGCTAGACCTAGCGATGTTGTGGTTAGAAAATATGTTGGTCAAGTTTTGGCATTGGTTGCAGCAGCGTTAAATAATTGCCATTAAAAAAGTACAGGCGAAGTGCCTGTACTCTAAAAAATCAACTAGATTCAGATGAAGTTAAGAAGGGTTGGCTAGAAAATTAGTAGTATCTATCTTCGTCGACCCACCATTACGACCAACCGCAGGAATTTCTAACATCGTAAGTGTGGCTCTACCCGTACCGTCATTAGTGACAGAATTAGTACCGCCAGGATGACCGTTAGTAATAAACAATTGCGGGTGATCGAAAGGTGCTTTTTCTAGAAGAACGCGATCGTCAGTTAGCGATTTTAAGAAAGCTACTAAAGCGTTTTGTTCATCTTCACTTAAACCAAGATTTACGATATCAGGATCGAGATCCTTAATATTTTGTTCATTGAAATCTCCACCTCGGTTGTAAAACTCAACAACTTGCTTGAGAGTTAACTGTCCACCGTTATGGAAATAAGGAGCAGTTAGTTCAATATTACGCAAGCCAGGAGTTTTAAAAGAGCCATCAACGGCAACTCTTTCAGTCGCACTAATTGGAGGACTCAAGTTAGGATCTTTAAATTTCCCTTGTTGCGCCATCCGAGAATCAGATAATGGATTGCCAAAAGGATCTTCTCCGCCTACACCTAAGTCTTCTAAAGTAGGTCGAACCCCAATGTTATAGAAACCATTATCGTAAACTGCCACACCGCCATTGCCCATTTCCATCCGTTCTAAACGCTCGTTTTTTACGTTTCTAACTGAAGCGTTGGTAAACTCTGGCCCCCCATGACAATTGATGCACTTAGCTTTACCTTCAAAAAGCTCTTTTCCTTGCTTTTGTTGAGAGGTTAAAGCGCTGCTATTACCATCAAAATACTGGTCAATAGGTGCATTGTTAGAAACTAACGTAGATTCATACAACTGAATTGCCAATCCCATAAATAATGAGAAATTGTAATCCATTAAAGTAAATTCGTTAGTAGCTAATGCGCCTTGAGGTTGCTTGAAAATTCGATTACCGTCTGTACCGACTTGAATAATCTGCTTAGAATCCCACCACTGAGGTTGAAAAGCATCTTGAATCATCTTCTCGTAGTTCTTCGTCTTCAAGCCTGGTTTCGGTGCTTGACTGTACTTACCTAGTACGCTGTCTTCAGGATGGACGATTTGCTTACCTAATGGGGTGAGATATTTTAGTTTCTTACCAGTCTCTCTAGGTAGCTTTTTCACCTTGACTCGATCGAATTTTTGACCGATGTCAGGAAAAACGCGACCAGTAGCAGATTCTTCAACCGAACTAAGGGGCGGTCCTACTGCTTGAGAAGCCGCAGAAGCATTGTTTATGCTAACTTTTACTTTTTCTAGTGCTGACTGTTTTGTAGACGCTTTGAGTAGGTAAGCATTGGGATCTCTAGAGCCAAAAGGATTCACGCCATTAAAGTCATTTTGAGCGCGTCCATCCCAAAAATTACGGAAGTTAAATATCGTGTTAATGGTGCTAGGAGTATTGCGCTCGGTAACTTGGCGGACGTTTGTACCGTTAATATTAAATACCCGGTCTGGCTGCACAGTGGCATTATCTACCGCACTACCAGGAACAATGTCATTAAACTTAGTTAAATCAATACCTTGCGAACCAGCAACGTCGTTAGTATCGGCTAAAACTGTGGATTTGCGATTGCCTGGATCTGATAATTTATGGAAAGGAAAATCACCAGGTTTGAGAGTGTAATTTAGTCCACCAAGATTAAAAGTTTCATCGGGGTTCGGACTTCCATCAGCCTTTACGCGCAATAATCCAGGACTGAGTTGATTTTTAGCCCTAGTATCCGTTCCCGCATGAAAGTGACAACTAGCGCAAGATTGCAAACCGTCACTACCAACCTGCATATCCCAAAATAAAGACTTTCCTAGCTCGACGGCGGCAGTTTTATTTTTAACAAACTCGCCTAAATTACTAGGTTCGGGAATCGATACGCTCTTTAACGAGCCTAGAGGCTGAGAAGGTGGTGAAATTTGCGCTGATACTGTGTGTCCAGCTAAAATTGCTGTCATTACCAGTGCGGCGATCGCTACACCACTTTTTAAGCGTTTTGAATCTCTATTAATTGATTTTAACAACTTATTTGGTACAAGCGCAAAGTTGCGTAAAATTTTACGCAACTTTGATGCTAATTTAGCGCTTGCTTTTTTTGAATCTGAGTCCAACAAAGTTTTAAGCCCCCTATATTCGCTACTAATTTATTGCATCTACATTGCGACAATGTTTTTGTTTTGAGTTTTATGGCTATCTTCAAAAATGCAGTTTATCTCATGACTAAAAGCAAGCACTAATGTTTTCAACTGCTTTAATTCAAACAGTTTGACAATAATTAATGCTTAATTTCAGCAACCGCCTAGTTAGTAAAGCAAATACAGATATCTTATTTACTTTAAAATTATGAACAATAACTTTACAGCTTTTTTACTTGCTTTTGCTAACTTTAGCAAGAGGTCAACTTCTAAGAGTTGACGATTTCATCTCGCTCGCAGATACAGGCAAATTTGATAGACAGCTTAGATTTGTTAATGGCTATAAAGTAGCTAATGTTCTCATTGTTACACGCCTAAAAATCTTGAATGTCTAAGATATGTCTAAGATATGTCTAATAAATAATATCTATCTTAAGTAGTAGAAACGATAGTAGCTAGGTTATTCAGTCTATGGAGGTACTGATACTAGGTAAATCATTGAAAAAATGTACTACATAAACATTTTATATAAATAATAAAAAAGTTACATCGTTATTTATTCCCAAAGAGGGTGCAAAATAAAATTGTTATTTGATACTTTTCATAAAATAATCGCTTGAAAGCCTCAGCCGAAGATTGTTTTAACCAGTGCTAATCTAAAAAGCGATCGCCCTATACACATAATAACGACAAAAACCTTTGTAGCTAGTAGATTTCTGCCCTAGTTATTAGGCGAACCTTACAGCTTTCTGAGGATAAGACAACGCGACCGATAACACTTGCTTGTATATATCCCAAAGCTTGTAATTGGGTAAGGCAAGACTTCGCAACATCTTTAGGAACTGCTGCTAATAAACCGCCTGATGTTTGCGGATCAAATAATAACGGGTAATTAATATTGCAAACTTTTTCACCTTTAGCAATGTAACGCGAAAATTGGAGATTTTCAGGATGCAAAGAGCTAAATATTCCCTTTTCTAAGGTTTCTCTTGCTCCTGCTAATATTGGTAGAGCTTCAAGGTTTAATTCCACACTAACGTTAGAGGCTTTCACCATTTCAATTAAGTGGCCGAGAAGTCCAAAACCTGTAATATCGGTACAAGCTGTAACTCCATATTCCATTAAACAATTAGCCGCCGCTTGATTAGACAACAGCATTGATTCAATTGCGCTATCAATCCACTGATTTTTAGCTAAAAAGCGCATATCTGCGGCAAATAACGTTCCCGTACCTAATGGTTTAGTTAATATTAATAATTGCTCTGGTTGCATCCCAGCTTTTTTTAGCAGTTGATTGGGACTGACTAACCCATTACAAGACAAGCCAAAACCTAATTCCAATCCTTCGGTAGTGTGTCCGCCAACTAAAGGAATTTGCGCTTGATTTAATACCACCAAAGCGCCCGATAATAATTGATATAAGGTTTCTTCTACCTTAGATTCTTTAGCATAAGGGACAGATGCGATCGCCAGGACACTTTGAGGAGTTGCACCCATGGCAAAAATATCGCTCAAACAATGATTGGCGCTAATCTGTCCAAAAATAAACGGGTCGTTTACCAAAGCCCGAAAATAGTCAATAGTATGTACCATTAATTTACCCTGTGGTACTTCTACGACCGCCGCATCATCGGGCGCATCTAAACCAACAATAATATCTGGGGTGTTTTCAATTCTTTCTATGCGTTGCAATACCCGCTCTAAAACTGTACTACCAACTTTTGAACCACAACCAGCACAACGCATAGCTTCTACAGGTTGTGCTGAGGTTTTTACAGGTTTCATTGGTGGGAAATTGTGAAAACGCGCCATAAATTGACGGTCAATTTTGTCTTTCCACTTCCACAGCAAAGAAGATGTACCAGTACCAAATATGCCCCAAGATGCGATCGCTTTTCCGTCACCCGTCCCAATCAAACTTAAATACTGTTTTTGCGGTTTGTAGGGCTGTAAACGCTGCGCTAATAATGTTTTTTGTAAGTTATTAAATAAGGGTTTTCCTTGTCTAACAGCAAATACACCAGCTTTGGGACGCGGATAATTAACCATTGTGGCAATATCTCCCGCCGCAAAAACATAGGGATGATTTATTGATTGCAAATAATCGTTTACTTGAATAAATCCTTGGGAATTGGTAGCAAGTCCGCACTTCTTAATCCAACTTGGTGCAGAAGCTTGAGTTACCCAAAAAATGCGATCGCATTCTACTTTTAGTCCCGACTCGCAACTAATTTTATTTGGTTGTACATCAATAACAGTTTCTTGTAAATGTAAATTAATTCCCTTTTCTATCAAAATTGCTTGCAAACGGCGACGCACCCAACCGCCATAGTGCGGCATAATTTCCGCCTCCCGATGAAACAAGTGGATTGCTACCTTAGCGCTTAATCGTTGCAAATTTCCTTGCATTGCTAGAGCTAATTCCACACCACCTGCACCACCGCCAACAATGCCCAAACTAATAGGATTTCGTTCTATTATCTGCTGCCATTGAGTTAAAAGCTTGGCGACAGGTTTTGCAGCGATCGCATACTTCTCCGCACCGGGTACATTTACACTAGCAGGAGTGCTGCCAATATCTATAGACAGTAAATCAAAAGCTATAGGCGGACGATGAGCGCAAAGTATTTGTTTATTAATCAAATCTAACCCCACGACTGTATCAATATATAACTGCGCTTGGGCAAATTGAGCCAAACTCCGCAAGTTTATATGACATTCTTCACGAGTATAAAATCCGGCAATATGACCGGGTAACATCCCTGAATAAGGTGTCTCTGATGCCTCGGTAATTAGCGTCACTCTTACCCCTGGTAGAGGCTTCATAGCCCACATTTTCAATATAATCGCGTGACTGTGACCGCCACCAATTAGCACTAAGTCTTTTGTAATCGGAGCGCTTGATTGCATAGAAAGAAAGTTGATGTGTGCGACCTATTTTTCTATCTTCCTACTTTTAGCTATAGATGGCTTTTATCCTAATTTCCTCCTTTGGTCACAGGCATCTATTTTCTAAATAAGCAAGAATATTGAGATATATTAATTAGAGTGCTAAGTTTTTTTAGTAAAGTGATGGGCGATCGCGTGGCTGAAAGTATAGATATAGCTGAAAGTCAAAGAGCTATTCCAGAAATGGAACAGCCCAAAGAATTTAACAAAGAAGTGGAAGTAGAGCTAATCCCCACTACAAAACCACATCGGCGTAATCGAAGAAGCTGGTTGATACCAATGTTGCTAGGTACGGGTATAGGAATTGGGTTAGCAGGTTTGGGTATGACGTTGATAAATCGCCCCGATACAGCTAAACCCGCCGCCACTGCGCCAAAGGTGAATTCATCGCCTATTATGACCGTGACTATAGCACCCGCTCAACTTACTCCTGTCGCTCGCACTCTTAACGTTACGGGTACAGTTAACGCGCGAGACTTGATTCCAGTTTTGCCTCAAGCAACGGGTTTGCAAATTCAACAAATCTTAGTAGATGAAGGAGATTTTGTTAAACAAGGACAAACTTTAGCCGTACTAGATAAATCTGTATTGCAAACTCAAATCGCCCAAGCAAAAGCCGAAGTAGAATCAAATCGAGCCGTAGTTCAGCAAAGACAAGCTGCTTTAGCTCAAGCCCGTGCCACTTTAACGGAAGCTAATAGCAACTTAGAACGTTACCGCAGATTAGCAGAGGCTGGAGCAATTAGCCGTCAAGAATTAGAAACTCGTTCGACTACTGCGACAACAGCTAGAGAAGCTATTAGTGTCGCCCAAGCAAATATTGCCAGCGCCGAAGCCGATGTTCGTATTAGTATCGCTCGCGTCCAGCAGCAACAAACGCAACTTAATCAAACTATAGTCCGCGCTCCTGCTAGTGGTGTAATTGCCGAACAAACTGCCCAAGTTGGGGATGTAGCTAATAGCACGCAAAAAATATTTTCAATTATTCAAAATGGCTCTTTAGAATTACAGGCAAAAGTACCCGCCACCAACTTAGCTCAAGTAAAACTTAACTCTACCGCTGTAATCACTAGCGACGCAGACTCCCGCCTGCGCTTGCAAGGTAGAGTTAGAGAAATAGCCCCGCTAGTAAACCCGCAAAGCCGCGAAGCAACAGTAAGAATTGATATGCCTGCAAATTCGTTATTGCGTCCGGGAATGTTTGCAAGTGCTGCAATTACGATCGCCAATGTCCCAGGAATCGCTATACCAGCTAAAGCTGTGTTGCCTCAAACTAACAGTAGCGCGATCGCCTTTGTGTTAACCGAGGGCGATATAGTACGAAGCCGCAACATTGAAGTTGGGGAAGTTATTGGCAATGGCAATGTTGAAATAATTAACGGCTTAAAAATAGGCGATCGTGTAGTAGTAGCAGGGGCTGGCTATCTTAAAGATGGCGACAAAGTACAAGTAGTAGCAGGTAAATAAAACTATGGCTTTTAACCTTTCTGCTTGGTCAATTCGCCGCCCCGTACCCACAATAGTTTTATTTTTATTTTTAACAATTATTGGTTGGTTTTCGTTCACAAATTTAGGAATTGATATTAATCCAAACATCGATGTTCCCGCCGTTTCAATTACCGTTACTCAACCAGGAGCGGGTCCAGCAGAATTAGAATTTCAAGTAACGAAACCCATAGAGGACGCGGTGGCGGGCTTGGGAAACATTGATAATATGATTTCTACCGTCAATGACGGCGTTTCAACGACAATTATTAACTTCGACTTGGGTACAGATAGTGATCGCGCAACTAACGACGTACGAAATGCTGTAGCTCAAATTCGCCAGAATTTACCCCAAGATATTAACGAGCCGATTATTCAAAGGGTAGAATTTTCTGGCGGCGCAATTATGACCTATGCCGTAGTTTCTAACCAGCAATCGGTAGAACAATTAAGCAATTTAGTAGACGAGACTATCAGCCGCGCTCTTTTATCAGTAAACGGCGTTGCCGAAATTCGCCGCGATGGTGGTGTGGATAGAGAAATTAGAATCAACCTAGCACCCGCTCGCTTGCAAGCATTAGGAATCACAGCAACGAGCGTAAACGATCAAATTCGTGCCTTTAACGTCAATTTACCGGGAGGAAGAACCGAAGTTGGCGGTAGCGAACAAAGTATTCGGACTCTAGGTAGTGCTTCTACAGTTAGAGAATTAGAAAACTATCAAATTGTGCTGCCTAATGGTAGTTTCGTGCCGTTATCTAGCTTAGGGGAAGTTAAAGATAGTTTTGGCGAACAAAGAACGGCGGCTTATCTCAATAACCAGCCAGTAGTTGCTTTTTCTGTATTGCGAAGTACAGGTACAACCTTAGTATCGGTAGAAGAAGGGGTGATTAAAGCTGTAGGACAACTACAAAAAACCCTACCTAGCGATGTAAAACTAGAATTAATTTTCACGCGGGGCGACTTTATCCGCGAATCTTACGAAAATACAATTGACGACTTAGTACAAGCTTCGGCTCTAGCTGTAATTACAATATTGGTATTTTTGCGCGACTGGCGGGCAACTTTAATTACGGCGATCGCATTGCCTTTATCTATTTTGCCTACCTTTGCCGTCCAGCAAGCATTAGGCTACACCCTCAACAACATGACTTTGCTGGCGTTGGCGTTGGCGGTGGGTAACTTAGTAGACGATACGGTAGTAGAAGTTGAAAACATGGAAAGGCATATAGCGATGGGCAAAACTCCCCGTCAAGCTGCCTTTGACTCGTCGGCCGAAGTTGGTTTAGCGGTACTAGCTAGCGCGGCAACAATTATTGCAGTATTTTTGCCTGTAGCTTTTATGGGCGGGATTCCTGGGCAATTTTTTCAACCTTTTGGCGTAACTGTTGCCGTTTCGACGATTTTTTCTACTTTGGTAGCGCGGACAATTACCCCCATGTTAGGGGCTAATATGTTCAAGCCAAAAACAAATAAGCAACTGCGTAAAGAAGATCGTAGCCATAAAAAAAGATTTCAACCTTATAGACAGTTACTAAGTTGGGCATTAAGTCATCGGTTAACGACAATTGGAATTGCGATCGCTTTCTTTATTGGTAGTTTAGCGCTCATTCCTCTAATCCCTCAAGGATTTGTCGATAACGGCGACTTGGGTATCTCTACCGTTACTATCGAACTGCCACCAGGTTCGACGTTGGAAGATACGAGAAAAGTAACCACCCAAGCAACAAATATATTACGCGACAGTCCCGCCGTTAAAAATGTATTAGCTACCCAAGAAGTAGATTCAGCGACGCTAAATGTCAATCTTTTGCCCAAAACGGCAAGAGAACTATCTCAAATAGAATACGAGCAACGAATGCGCCCGCTACTGCAAAAAATTCCTGGCGCGAGAATTAGTTTTCAAAGCCAAGGAGCGGCGGGGAGTTCTAAAGATTTAACTATTGTTTTAAAGAGCGAAAATCCCCAAGCTTTAACCCAAGCAGCTAACGATCTAGAAAAGCAAATGCGGGGCGTAACCGGATTAGTAGAAGTCGCTTCTACCGCCAGCTTAGTTAAACCAGAAATTTTAATTATCCCCAACCCCGAAAAAGCTGCCGACTTAGGCGTAACAGTACAATCAATTGCTCAAACAGCGTCGCTGGCAACTATTGGAGATAACGAGGCTTCCCTAGCTAAATTTAATTTAAGAACCCGCCAAATTCCCATCCGCGTCCAAATTGCAGAATCTGCAAGAGAAGACATCGATACGCTCAGAAATCTGCGCGTACCAGGTGAAAATAACACCCTAGTTCCTTTAATAGCGGTTGCAGATATCCGCTATGGTAGCGGTCCAGCGCAAATCGATCGCTACGACAGATCCCGTCAAGTCTCGGTAGAAGCCAACTTACAAGGCATTGTTTTAGGGGATGCGGTGCAAGAAGTAGATAAGTTACCAGCTTTAAACCCATTACCGCCGGAAGTAGTGCGCCAAAGTGCGGGAGATGCGGAGATTATGCAAGAAATCTTTGGGCGTTTTGGTACGGCTTTAGCTTTAGCAATCATGTGTATTTATGCCATCTTAGTATTGCTATACAACAGTTTTCTCCACCCGCTCACAATTATGGTGGCACTGCCTTTATCCTTGGGTGGAGCGCTACTAGGATTACTAATTGCCCAAAAAGCTTTAGGACTTTATGCCCTAATTGGAATTGTTTTACTAATGGGAATTGTGACTAAAAACTCAATCTTGTTAGTAGATTACACTTTAATTTACTTAGAAGAAGGCAAAACGCAACGTCAAGCGCTATTAGAGGCGGGTTTGTCGCGCCTTAGACCAATTTTGATGACTTCTCTAGCTACCGTAGCTGGAACTATCCCCCTAGCTTTAGGACTAGGGGCAGGGGCAGAAGTTCGCAGTCCGATGGGCATTGCGATTATGGGTGGATTTACAACTTCTACGTTGCTAACGCTAGTAGTCGTGCCTGTACTTTTTACTTATATAGACGGTTTTCAATCTTGGATTCTCAAAAAATTCAAACATGGATGGGGCAAAAATGCAAAGCGCAAGCAAGTTGTAGAATAAGCGATCGCATTAACCTTATAATATTAATCAGCTTTGTGTTGCGGGTATAGTTCAGTGGTAGAACGTCAGCTTCCCATGCTGAATGTCGTCGGTTCGAGTCCGATTACCCGCTTTTAACGATAACCTGGATCGGTTTCTTCTAAACTAGCCCCACTACTACTACTACTACTACTACTACTACTACTACCTGCCGGAGGCGTATTATTTGGCGCTCTAGGAGTGGGTGGTGGGGGTGGTGCTACGGAATTAGTAGGAGTCGGAGTTGGTGTAATGTCCCTATTATTAGGTGTAATCGGAGTAGGTTGTTGTGCTGCGGGGGGGGTGGTTGTTTCTGGTTTATTGAAGCCTAGGAGTACCGCAGAAGTAACAAAGTATTTCGTCCACTGCCTAATAGTCGGTTGTTGTTGCCAATCACTGCGAGAAACTTTAGAAAATAGTAGCGGTACTTGTTGCCCTTGGCGATCGCCTAAAATAGTTACCGAAACCTCTGTAATGCCAGAATTTGTGGCAAACTCTTGTTCAATTAAGGCGATCGCGCTTACTTCTGCTTGTTGAATTAATTGGTTAAAAGTCTGATTCTCTTGAGTTTTCAAAGTAACATCTATTTGCCGAGCAGAATTTATTTGTTCTACTTGCGCCTTAACAGGTGAAATTTCACAGATGCTAATCAGAAATATTGCTGCGACACTTAAAAGCTTGCTGTAATTCATCGCTAACTACCTACATCTACAAAATTTTTACATTAGACAAGGAAGACTTACATAGCCTTCCTTGCAATCAGCTTATCCTCTACCTTTTTTTGGATAGACAGCAACCGCTTCAATTTCAACTAGCCAACCAGGATCGACTAATCCAGCTACTGCTAGTGTAGAACGAGCAACTTTAGGCACGTTATCTTTATTAAAAAACTGCGCGTAGGCATCAAACCAGCCTTGATAATCAACACTGCCTAGTACAGGATCGGCAACTAGGTAAACTCGCAGATAAACGACATCTTCTAAACTCAATCCCCCCTCTGCTAGCAAAGTTTGAAACCGAGTCAAAATACCTGTAGCTTGGGTTTTTGTATCGCCATAGCGATCGCGCGTTCCGGTATCCGCATTAGGATCGATTACGGGTGGTACAGTTCCACTTGTCCAAAAATATGCTTGATTTTCTGGTACAGCCACCGCCGACAAAATTGCCGATGTCGATGTGCCGTAACGCGTAACGCTTCTAGGTGCGCCAACTCCAATCGCTGCTTGTACGTCTACACCTGCAACATTTAACAACAAGAAACTAACCCCAATAGCTAGTAAAAACCACCGACTAAGCTTAATAAACCCCTGGTTAATATATCTTTTCATTGCTTCCTCTAGGTAATTTTTCAAGCTGATAAAGCATTAATTTTTGAAGTTACGAGTCTTGCCGACTCAAAAGCGCCAGCCATCCATCCGGTAAGATAGCTAAGATGTTCCCCTGCTAGATAAATATTGCCATCAGGTTCGTTTAGCCTCGGATAATACTGTTCTCTAACAGTTGTGGTATAAGATGCCCAACCACCTAGGCTGTAGGGAATTTTTGGCCAAAATAGAGAAACCCCATTCTCAAAATGACTCCGGTATTGGGGATGAATTTTACTACCTTGATCTAAAGCTAAAGTTAGGCGTTCGGCGGAGGGCAAATTGCCAACATTAGAGGCGTTAGTGCCAAAGTTGTAATAACCCAACATCACGCCTTTGCTTGACAAGTAACCAGAGGATGGATACCAAACTTGAGTAATTGGCTGATTTGTACTTGTGATGCCACCAAAGATATCTTCATCATCCTCCCAAAAGCGGCGATTGAACTGCAATCCACTCTTACCAGTAATTGCGTAATCAACGCTAGAAATTGCTGCCTGCATATCGGGGGCAAAATCAGAGGAAATAGTTCTCAATACTGATAAAGGAATCGTGCAAATGCAGTATTCGCCCAATACTTGTTGTCTTTGACCATTTCTCTTATCTACGTAGACAATCCGAACGCCATTAGGGGTTTTGCGAATTTCTGTAACTTCGGCGCTAAAAGTAATCAATTGGTTAACTTTACTTTCCATAGCTTTAGCAATTCGATCCATACCACCTACGGGTTGAAGCATGGTCATTTGCTGGTCGTAACCCCACTCTGAAGCCTCGTAGCCAGCAAATCCTAGCTCAATTAAGGCACTAAGATCGTAAGGATCGGCAACAGTTCCTGGACTATCGGCTGCGCCTTGGGGTACGGCATAACCCCGTCGGCTTGACCCCGTATAAAATAAGTCTGGGTTAAGACCGCCATAGGTGCGGAGAAACTCGACGAGTTTTTCTTTATCTGTACCAGATAATTCAGCGTTGAGAGCATCTTGATTGACGGCTTTAGCCAAGAGTTCTGATATGTAACCGCGCATATCAGTTATTGCTTCTCGCGCCCGAATTTTTTTACTTGATAAAGCGCCTACATTCTCGTTGTAGTAATATTGTTGGCGATTGAGGTTGGTAAAAACTTCTAGCTCCACACCAAGCTCTTTGCAATAATCTAAAGTTACGTGGTGCTGAGGAATGCGGGCAGGGCCTGGATTAAAATATAATCCTTGGTCAAATCCTACGGTTTCTGTCTGTCCGTCAATATCTGTAAACTTGTCGCCACCCCGTAAAGTCCAACATCTACCCCCAGCGCGATCACGTGCTTCCAAAATTATACAGTCGTAACCAATTTTCCCTAATTCATAAGCAGAGGTCATGCCTGCAAGACCTGCACCCAAAATAACAACTTTCTTGCGTCCTCCTCGGCGCTGTAGCTGAAATGGGCGCTGTGATTGGGCTGTGGCGGGTTGCTCTAGCAAATCCAACGCTTTCATTGCAGCATAAGCTGAACCAGCAGACGCGGCGACTGTGGTTATGAAGTCTCTTCTCCTCATCCCTACTCCTAAAATATTTCCCTAAAAGAAGCTGCCCTAGGGCGATCGCCAGAAGGCAATCAATTAATTTTTGATAGCTGCACGTCTGCTGCTATTACCAAGGTTAGGCTTGCAAGCTTTTTAGACAATATAGTTATAAATAACGACATTTTGTAGTTGTTATAACAATTTTGTTTTTATCAATTATTAGTTTTGTAACAATTTACTTAACTATTCAAAAATACTTTTGCGAACAACTTAAAAAAGTTGTTCGCTACTGGATAAAAATGTTGCTAATTTTTTAAAATACCTAGTTATAAGTTACTTAAGTTACTACTAAAGCAGCTAAATTAAGAAAATTGAGCATACAGCAAGTTTGGTAAAAGTTAAAATCTTTATGTCAACATTTGCTTACCAAAAGTTATTTTTTGGCTAGTTAAACTATTTATTCTTATATAAGAAATTCTTATCTCAACACTTAGCCTTTAGAGAGAGGAAATAAGTTTCTGTAGTAAAAATTGCCTTTGATAAAGATTTCACTAGCAATGTTTTCAATTGCTAACAATATAAAAATATTGGTATCGACTTAGCGAGGGTGCGATCGCCCACTATCAATTTTAGAAACCCAAAAGTCCCAACTAAATGTAAGAAAAAGTTGATAATTCATTTTGCTTTGCGCCAAAATTGTCAGTAGCAAGTACAAAAGTAAAATGCACTACTTAAATGCGACGAAAACTCCCTCATCAGTCACAAAAGAACCAATCATTGAATTAAAAGGTATCAGTAAAAAGTTTGGTAAAAGTGTAATTTTAGACAATGTGGATCTAAAAATTTACCGAGGAGAAGCCTTAGCAATTATTGGACCTTCAGGTACGGGTAAATCGACGATTCTACGAATTATTGCAGGCTTACTAGCGCCAGATGCTGGAGAAATCTATATAGAAGGAAACTTAAGATCGGGACTGATTGAAGATGGTAACGATCCTATTGGTATTGGCATGGTATTTCAACAAGCCGCTTTGTTTGACTCGCTCACCGTAGAAGAAAATGTAGGATTTGCGCTCTTACAACATTCCCAGCTTAAGAGGTCTGATATTAGAGAACTGGTACAGCAAAAACTAGAAATGGTAGGTTTAGGAAACACTGGAAGCCGCTATCCTGCCGAATTATCGGGAGGAATGCGTAAGCGGGTCAGTTTTGCGCGAGCAATTATGGCAAACCCCAATAACCCCAAAAATGCTTCAGAAGTTTTGCTATACGACGAACCTACCGCCGGACTAGATCCGATTGCCTCTACCGTAATTGAAGATATGATTCGTCAGTTTCAATGCACTCAAGGAGTTTGTAGCACTTATGCGATCGTTACTCACCAAGATAGTACAATTCGCCGCACCGCCGATCGCTTAATTTTTCTATATCAAGGTAAAGTGCAATGGGAGGGAACCGTAAACGACACTCAAACTACTGATAATCCGTTAATTAGACAATTTTTTAGCGGTAGTGTCGAGGGTCCAATTCATATAATTGGTTAAAGTAGAAGCGTTTGCCCCTTCATGGCTTTTCATAGGTAGGAGAATAGTTTAATGCGAAGTCGCACTGTTCGAGAAGGCTCTGTTGGTTTATTAATCCTCCTAGGAATAGGACTACTGGGCGGATTTGTTCTCTGGCTAAGAGGAGTGCAATTTAATCAACGCAGCTACAAAGCCATCGTTTCTTTTACCAATGTTGGTGGGATTCAAGACGGAGCCGCCGTGCGCTATCGCGGGGTAAGTATCGGTAGTGTGGTAGCAATTAAACCAGGAGCAAACAGCGTAGAAGTTGAGATTGAGATTAGTCCTGCCGATGTAATAATTCCCCGCAATGCGGTAATTGAAGCTAATCAATCGGGTTTGATTAGCGAAGTCAGTATCGATATTACACCCGTTGGCGGACTATCCCCGCAGTTGGTTGTTGCTAAACCCTTAGATGAAAATTGCGATCGCAATTTAATTGTTTGTGACGGTTCTCGGCTTCAAGGTCAAATTGGCATTAGTCTAGATGCGCTAATTCGTTCTTCTACCAATTTTGCTACTATCTACGGCAATCCCAAACTATACGCTAACTTAAACACCGCCGTAAATAATGCGGCGGCGGCGGCGGCGGGAGTAACCGAGCTTACCCGCGAACTTGAAGTTTTATCAAAATCTACTCGCCAGCAACTAGGAACTTTCTCTGGGGCGGCAACTTCCGTACAACAAGCAGCCAATGAAATTAGCGCTTCTACTAGCAAAACCATCACTCAGTTTGGCTCTACTGCCGACCAATTGAATTCTACAACCGCTAATGTCAATCGATTAGTAAATAATGTCGATAGTTTAGTGACGACAAATCGATCTACTTTAGTTACTACCCTAAATAACCTCAATCAAATTAGCGAGCAGTTGCAAGGAACATTTACCGAGCTATCTCCGACAATTAATCGCGTTAACCAAGGGCAATTAATTCAAAACTTAGAAACCCTATCTACCAACGCTGCGGAAGCCTCGGCGAACTTACGCAATGCCTCTAATGCCTTAAACGATCCTAATAATATATTGGTATTGCAACAAACTTTAGACTCTGCACGGGTAACTTTTGCCAATGCTCAAAAAATCACCTCAGATTTGGACGAACTAACCGGAGATCCTGAGTTTCGGCAAAATGTCCGCCAAATAGTTGATGGTTTGAGTGGTTTGGTTTCTTCTACCCAACAGTTAGAACAACAAGTACAGGTAGCTGAAAGTTTAGCGCCAACAGCAGAAGAAACCCTAAATATGACTGCTAATGGTTCTCCAATTTCCATCATGCCAAATTTTGATAATGCAGAGTTTTCTTTAGCTCAAAAAACTTTAAAACCAATTTTACCCACTACAGAGGAAGGCAGAAAGGAGGCCAAATAAAAATTGTTCCTCTGCCCATATCAACAGCCTCTGCGGGGCAAAAAATTAGAAAATCAAGCTTTAACTTAGAGCCAGCTTAAATCACACCCCAACCAGGAGGAGGTAAAGGTATTTGCTCGTCCATTCTAGACTGCGATACGCGCTGCATACTTGCAGACAGCCAGATAAACATTTCTTGAAAGTTTAAACCCACTAACTTCAAAGGACTACGGGCAACAATTTGAGCAAGCCGAGTCATATTTGCCCCTTCTACACCTACAGCAAAGAAAGCTACGCGCTTATTAGCTTCATCTTCTTTGATGCGTTGGGCGGCTTGTTCTATTAAGCTATCAGGTTCGCCTTGGGGTTCGCCATCAGTAATTAAAAATATCCAAGGACGATAGTAAGCAACTCCACTAGCACTATATTGCGCTTTGCGGCTAGACACCATATCTAGTCCTTTATGAATTGCCGAACCCATTACTGTCAAACCTTGAGCCTGTAGTGTTGGTGGTTCAAATTGATCGGCGGTAATAAAGTCTTGGACTACATTGACATCGCTGTTAAAGGTGAGAATCGCGACTTCAACTCGCTTTTTAGCCAAATTATCGCGGTTTAATTCCTCTTTAAAAGTTTTCAACCCTTCATTTAAGGCGTTAATCGCCTCCCCTTGCATGGAACCAGAAATGTCGAGCAATAGCACGCAAGGACAGCGCGGTTCTGGGTTTTCAGCAAATTCAACAGCATCCTCAAGTCTTAAAAAATCAGGCATGGTAAGAGCAATTATAGGACTAGAATTCCTAGTTTAACTGGCTGTGTAGAAGCCTAGCATCTATTTTATTGTAGAAATAATGTAGATCGTTGGCGAATAAATTGTTGCAAATAGAAGCAGCGATTATAGATTCATGGCCGAAATTGCGGCTTTTTGGCTAACTTGTCCGTAGGCATTACTTAAATACGCGATCGCCGCCTCAGAAACGGTAGCATCAAAATTAGAATTGCCCGTACCATCAATCGATAGTGGTATGGGTCCTAAAATATCTATGATTGATTCGCTGCTCACCGGGGGCGCAATGACAACTAAACTAGGATCTAATGGGCGATCGTAGCGCCAAAACTGGGCAATATCTGGGCGATTAGAAACCACTGGTGCGGCAACAGTTTCTAGTTCTGTAGTTTCCTCAATATTTTTAGGACTGCGTAGCTGGCGTAAAGCGGCGATAATTTGGTCTTTAGAACTACCGCGCAGTTGAAATAACACAAAAGGATCTTCGCTAAAGCGATCGCCTAATTGATAATATACTGCCCCTATATGCTTGCAGGGGTTGGCTTTGTCGGGACAAGAACACTGACTGCGAATATCGCTCAAACTAAAGGGAAATAGCGACACGCCATTAGCTGTAAATACTTCTTCAATATTTTGCGGCATTTCCCCAGCTAATAATTTTGCCGCAAAAAATGCCCGGTGGGACATTGTTTCAATCGCAAAACCCCACTGTTCTTCAGTAAAAGACTCCAGAGACAAAGAAACTTGATAAGGTTCTACTTCTGTACCTTGAACGCTGGCGGACACTTTAGCGCCTTGAAACTTAATGCTGAGGACATTCCCCTGTCGGGCGTAGGTTCTTGCCCTTTCTAGGCGCTTTTTGAAGCGGTAGGAGTCTAATAAATCTAACCATCGTTGCGCCCACCATTGCCGACTTTTCTGGGCGTTATAACTTGTCATTGTTGCGTGTTTAGCTAGGGTCTATTTATTTAAAAAAATCCATTCAGTGCGATCGCACTGAATGGATTTTTTCCCTGGTGCGATCGTTTATATTACGATTTTGAGCTTGATTTTGCTCTAGATTTGGACGACGAAGTTGGAGTTTTTTTTGTAGTAGTATTTGCTTTTGTTGTGCGTTTGGCACTGCTAGCAGGCTTTTTAGTCGCTAATAGTTCCAAAGCTTTAGCCAACGTCATTGTCTCTACCGTTTGACCCTCCGCTAAACCTACATTAGTTTTACCGTGCTTGATATAAGCACCATAGGGACCATCATAAATATTAACGGGTTCGTTGTCTGCCGGATGAGAACCCAATTCTTTTAAAGCTTGCTTAGACTTGCTGCGTCCGGTTTTTTTCGGTTCTGCCAAAATCTCTAAAGCCCGTTCTAAAGTAATTGTAAATACATCATCGGAGCCTTTAAGACTGCGATAGTCTTTCTCATCCTTGCTTTGATTGTGGACGATGAACGGTCCAAACTTGCCCAGTCCTGCTTGAATTTTGCCATTGGTAGCCGGATGTACCCCCAAAGTTCGGGGTAAAGACAATTGATTAACAGCCATTTCCAAAGTCACTTTGTCAGGACTAATACCTGTAGGCAAGGAAGCAGTCTTAGGCTTTTTATTTTGCTCCGAGGGTTCGCCTAGCTGCAAATAATAACCATTGCTGCCAATTTTGAGATAAATTGTTTCTCCGGTATCGGGATGTTCGCCTACTTTATTTGGGCCTTGCAACAGTGCTTCGACTTGTTCGGAACTTATATCTGCGGGAGTCAAATTTGGCGGAATTGAAGCTGTAACCGTTCCATTACCGTTGTTTGATTCTACGTAAGGTCCAAACTTACCAATACGAACTTTGACCTCCAAATCGTCTAGTTGTATTGTTGTCGCTTTAGTTCGGTCAATTTGGCTTTCTCTTTCTTTGACTAAAGTTTCTAGCCCTTTATCTCCCGAATAAAATTGTCGCAGGTAAGGCAACCATTGAACTTCCCCCGTGGCAATATCATCTAAAGTTTGCTCCATTTTGGAAGTAAAGCTAGTATTTACCAAATCGGGAAAGTGTTCTTCTAATAAAGCAGTGACAGCAAAAGCCGTAAAAGTTGGAATCAAAGCATTGTTCGTTAACTGCGCGTAGCCCCGGTCGATAATCGTGCCAATAATACTTGCGTAGGTACTAGGTCTGCCAATACCTTCACTTTCGAGCATTTTGACTAAAGAAGCTTCGGTATAACGAGCGGGGGGTTGGGTTTCGTGACCTACTGCCTCTAATTTATTACAAGTTGGGAAGTCCCCTACTTTTAAAGCGGGTAAAATTACTTCTTGGTCTTCCAGTGCCGCGTTTGGGTCATCAGAGCCTTCTACATAGGCGCGGAGAAATCCAGGAAAATCAATCCGTTTGCCACTAGAACGAAATCCCGCATCTTCTACCTGAGTTTGGACAGATATCTGCGTTTGTCTAGCGTCCGCCATTTGACTTGCTACCGTCCGCTTCCAAATCAAATCGTATAAGGCAAATTCTCGACCGCTTAAACCCGTTTCTTGGGGAGTGCGAAAAGTATTACCCGCCGGACGGATGGCTTCGTGAGCTTCTTGAGCGCCTTTACTTTTGGTTGTATATTGCCGAGGAGTAGGGCTAAGATATTCTTTGCCATAAAGTTTTTCTACACAGTTGCGAGCGGCCAAAATCGCTTCTGCGGACAAATGCACCGAATCTGTCCGCATATAGGTAATATAACCTTGCTCGTACAAACTTTGTGCCGTCCGCATTGTATCCCGTGCCGACATTTTCAGTTTGCGATTAGATTCTTGTTGCAGGGTAGAAGTAGTAAAGGGCGGCGCAGGTTTGCGGGTAACAGGACGCTCCTCTAACCCGGTTACTTGCCAAGGCTTCCCCGTGAGACGTTTAAGCAAGTTTCGCGCCTCTGCTTCACTAAGCAGCGTTACCTTGCGTCCGGCAATAATTTTTCCGGTTGCTTCATCAAAATCGCTGCCTGTGGCTACTTTCGTGCCTGCTAGGGTGGTTAATACGGCGCTAAAAGGGGTTTTTTCTTGCTCTAAAGTTGCTTTCAAGTCCCAATAACTACCTTGGCGAAAAGCGCGACGCTGACGTTCCCGATTGACTAAAAGTAACACTGCTACCGATTGTACTCGTCCGGCCGAGAGTCCCCAAGCTATTTTTTTCCAAAGTAAAGGCGATAAAGTGTACCCGACTAAACGATCTAAAATTCGTCTAGTTTCTTGAGCGCGGACTACTTGCTCGTCAATACTGCGACAATTTTTGAGTGCTTTTTTAATGGCTTCGGAAGTGATTTCATGAAATACCATCCGTTTGATTGGCACTTTTGGCTTTAATATTTGCAATAAATGCCAACTTATACTCTCTCCTTCCCGGTCTTCGTCGGTCGCCAGGATTAACTCATCGGCGGATTTAAGAGCATCTTTTAGCTGAGTAACAATTTTTTTCTTATCTTTGGGAACAATATACAGTGGTTCAAAATCCGCCTCTACATTCACCCCCAAATTTGCCCATTTCTCAGATTTTACCTGAGCCGGAATATCACTAGCTGACTGAGGTAAGTCGCGGACGTGTCCCATCGAAGCTTCCACGCGGTAGCCTGCGGGCAAATAATTACGAATAGTACGGGCTTTGGTAGGAGATTCAACAATAACGAGAGTTGGCATGGGAACTTTTTGAGCAAGTAGCAACGAGGCTAATAAGTTCAAGGATTAAAGAATTTCCCTCTTAATGTCAAGAGGAGATGTTTTTAAGGAGATAATATTTATCTACATTAAGTTATCTCAATCTTTAACCTATCTTGGCGGATAGTGGCTACAACATTAGGTAGAAAATTGACTCAACCAATTGCCATCAATGGTTTGTAGGAATTTTGACAATTGTGCCAAAATTTACTTTTAAAGTCAATTTAACGCCTGTTAGCTCAAAATTAAACTGACTGTAACTCCAGTTCTCATTTTTTCTTTCTGTTGCGTAGAAATGACTAGTGCAGCGTGGCTAAAGTAATCCGTCAGTCTAAAATGGGAGAGTAGCTCTCAAGTATAGAAGTTGCCAACTCCAAAACCTCAACCCATTCTTCTGTCTGAGTGTCAACAGAGTGTTCTAGAA
>JAESGR010000292.1_pt1 | contig 54914 bp, 46 predicted proteins | sample 9269771 | NCBI WGS metagenome assembly JAESGR01 (sample SAMN15739572, study PRJNA653492) | algae metagenome | isolation source: Chroococcus sp. CMT-3BRIN-NPC107 and co-occurring heterotrophs from well... | place: USA: Clark Mountains Wilderness, California | collected 2010-04-18 | reverse complement strand
AAGAGGTGCTCGATGTTGCGCAAGTCACCGGTCACCAGGTTATCCATGGCAATGACATGAAAACCTTCCTTTAAAAAACGATCACACAAATGAGAACCTAAAAAACCAGCACCGCCGGTTATGAGTACACGCTTTTGCTCCATTGTTAGTTCAGTTTTACGACGGCCCTGCCGACACTTTCATAATGATAGCCCAGTTTCTTCATGGTAGGAAGATCAAACAGGTTTCGTCCATCGAAGATCACTTTCTCTTTGAGCAATGAAGTCATCTGGTCGAAATCCGGTGTGCGGAACTCATTCCATTCTGTTGCAATGATCAGGGCATCGGCATTCTTAAGGCATTCGTACTGGCTTTCACCATAAGAAATAATACCATCCATACTTTCCTTCACTCTTTCCATTGCTTCCGGATCGTAAGCGCATACGGTAGCGCCTTCGCCGACCAGGGCTTTGATGATATACAATGCCGGTGCCTCGCGGATGTCATCTGTATTAGGCTTGAAAGCAAGTCCCCATAGTGCGAAGTGCTTTCCTACAAGGTCACCTTCATAAAACTTTTTGATCTTTGGCAAGAGGTGAATTTTCTGTTCTTCATTCACATCCATCACTGCATTCAGGATCTTGAAATTATAATCCACTTCATAAGAAGAACGCACAAGGGCCTGAACATCTTTGGGGAAGCAGGAACCGCCATATCCTATACCAGGGAAAAGAAAACGTTTTCCGATACGGTCATCGCTGCCAATACCGCGGCGCACCATGTCAACATCCGCACCAATGCGTTCGCAAAGGCGGGCGATCTCGTTCATGAAAGAGATCTTGGTAGCAAGGAATGAATTAGCTGCGTATTTGGTAAGCTCAGATGATTCTTCATCCATAAAGATCACCGGGTTTCCCTGGCGTACAAATGGAGCATAAAGTTCACCGATCAGTTTTTTTGCACGCTCTGAACGCGTACCTACCACTACCCTGTCAGGTTTCATGAAATCTTCCACTGCAACGCCTTCACGAAGGAATTCAGGGTTACTGACAACATCAAATTCGCCTTTATAATTATCGCGGATCGCTTTATGCACCTTGCGCGCCGTTCCAACCGGAACCGTGCTTTTATTAACGATCACTTTATAATCTGTGAGAAGCTTTCCGATCTCCCTGGAAACGCCAAGTACATACTTAAGGTCAGCGGAGCCGTCTTCATCCGGAGGAGTTGGAAGAGCAAGGAAAATAATTTCCGCATCCCTGATGCCTTCTTCAAGATTGGTTGTAAAACGAAGTCGTTCTTCTTTGAGGTTACGCTGAAACAATTTTTCGAGTCCCGGTTCATAAATGGTAATAACACCATCGCTTAATTTCCGGACTTTCTTTTCGTCGATGTCAACACAGGTAACTTTATTACCCGTTTCTGCAAAGCAGGTTCCTGTTACTAAGCCGACATAACCGGTTCCCACAACAGCAATTTTCATATGGTTTTGTTTGAGTGATTTATTTATTAGCGAACTCCAGCACCTTTCCGGTGACCAGTTCAGATTGTTCAACTGTCATTTCGGTATGCATAGGAAGGGAGATCACTTTTTCAGTGAGGCTGTCCGTTACGGGCAACTTGGTTTCCCCTGAACCAAAGTGGGCAAACATCTTTTGGCGGTGGGCTGGAACAGGATAATAGATCATAGAGGGGATATTGGCCTGCGCAAGATAGTCATGCAAACTGTTTCTATCAATACCCTCGAGAACTAAAGTATATTGATGGAAAACATGTTTATTGTTGGGATCCCGGTATGGGGTCCTGATGCCGGGATGGCTTGCGAAAGCCCTGTCGTACCGGTCGGCCAGGTTACGGCGGGCATTGATGTACTGGTCCAGGTATTTCAGTTTTACCTCCAGGACTGCAGCCTGAAGGGTATCAAGCCGGCTGTTGCAGCCAACAATATCATGGTAATACCTTTTGCTCTGGCCATGGTTGGCCACCATTCGCATCCGGTCTGCTAGGGCGTCGTCATTGGTGGTGATGGCGCCGCCATCTCCATACCCTCCAAGATTCTTTGAAGGAAAGAAGGAAGTGGTGCCTATGGTACCGATGGTCCCAGTTTTTTTGGTGGTGCCATCTGAAAAGTAGAATTCACTGCCGATCGCCTGTGCATTGTCCTCGATCACAAAAAGGTTATGTGCCTTAGCAACTTTCATAATGGCTTCCATATTGGCTGACTGTCCGTAAAGGTGCACCGGCACAATTGCCTTGGTCTTTGGCGTGATGGCCTTTTCAATGGCAGCAGGGTCTATACAGAAGGTCTTTGGATCCACATCTACAAAAACCGGCGTCAGTTTCAGCAGCGCGATCACTTCTGTAGTGGCAATATAAGTAAAGGAAGGGGTGATCACTTCATCTCCGGGCTGCAGGTCAAGGGCCATCATGGCGATCTGCAGGGCATCGGTCCCATTGGCGCAGGGGATCACGTGTTTGGCGCCATGATAAGCTGCCAGGTCAGCTGCAAAACGCTGAACCTGCGGACCATTAATAAAAGCGCTGCTTTCCAAAACCTGCAGTACCGCCGTATCGATCTCCGACTTTATCTTCTCATACTGAAGCTTGAGATCGACCATTTGAATTGCTCGCATCAAAATAAATTTTAACCCTTAGACGATCCCTGATCTGGAGGCCCAGACCATTGTTCAGGCTAAAAGGCGGGCAAAAATAGGAAAATATGGGTAGGGTGAAGGATAGCTTTTACTTTTGCCGCCAACCAAAATCCACCAATTGGTTTTACTGTATTCCATCTTCATTAGGCTCTATGCACTGGCCGCAAGGCTAATGGCGCTCTGGAACCCCAAGGCAAAGGCCTGGGTGGCTGGCCGCAAGGACTTTTTTGAAACGCTTCAAAAAAAGATCATCCCCGGCGACCGCATCATCTGGGTCCATTGCTCATCGGCAGGTGAGTTTGAACAGGGAAAGCCCGTCATTGAAAAACTGAAGGCTGAATATCCAAGCCACAGGATCCTGGTTAGCTTTTTTTCACCTTCAGGCTTTAATACGGCAAAAAAATACGCCCATACCGATATCATTACCTATCTCCCTGTGGACACCAGGACCAATGCCAGCCGCTTTGTAGACCTGGTCAAACCCGAACTTGTGGTCTTTGTCAAATATGAATTCTGGTATCACATTTTAAATGCAATTGCTTACCGCCACATCCCACTACTGCTTGTATCCGCCATTTTCAGGCCTTCACAGGCATTCTTCAAACCATATGGTGGTTTTTTCAGGCGCATCCTTTTTTTGTTCAGGCACATATTTGTCCAGGACGACGCATCGCTCCGGCTTTTGAAAGCACAAGGGATCAACCATAGCAGCGTGGCTGGTGATACAAGGTTTGACAGGGTAACTGAAATTGCAGGAAGGTTTACAGAGATCGAATTCATCAGGGCTTTTTCTGCTGGCAAGCCGGTGCTGGTAGCCGGCAGCACCTGGCATGAAGATGAAGCGCTTCTGAAATCACTAGAAGATTTTCCAGACCTCAAGATCATTGTGGCCCCACACGAAATTCATAGTGCGCACCTTAATCAGATCCTGGAAACTTTTTCCAGGGCCCATTTTTATTCCTGGCTGAAAGATGAAAGTTTTGCAACTCCGATGCCCGGTAATCCAGGTCCCAGGTGGGGACCCTACGCTGGTGAAGAAGCAAGGTTTATGAGAGATAAGTACCTTGAACACCACCAGGTCCTCGTGATCGACAACATCGGCATGCTTTCGCGGCTTTACCATTACGCATCCATTGCTTACATCGGTGGAGGATTCAACAAATCAGGCATTCACAATACCCTTGAAGCTGCAGTGTATGGTATTCCGGTCGTATTTGGTCCCAATTACCAGAAATTCAGGGAAGCAAGAGATCTTGTTGATAAAGGAGCGGCATTCAGTATAAAAGACAAAGAAGAATTAACTGCCACCATTACAAAACTTCTTGGTAAAGAGGTGCGCGAAGAAGCCGGTAAAAAAGCTGCAGCTTATGTCCGGGAAAACAGGGGAACAACAGAAAAGATCTTCCGGTTTATTCAGGAGAACCGCCTTCTGACCAGCTGATAAAAATGCTGCACCGTTTCGTTGGTGTCATTCCATCCCAGCTTCACCTTCAATTCACGGTTGATCCAGTATTCGGCTTCCGAAAGAATGTGAAAGCCATTGATGGTTTTGATGCTGCGCTCATACATTACATCATCACCCCGGAATAACTCGTTCACAAAACTGAAACGGTCGTTGATGCCAATTCCTTTCCTAAGATCTTTGATTGGCGTCTCTTTAAGGATATGAGCCACTTCTTTCTTTGGCTGTTTTAATTTATCGTTCAGGGATTCCTTTGGCTGCGATACAGCTTCATTCACTTCCTTTTTTGGCTGCTGGTGCTGGCCAAGGGTGGGTATGCCGGGAGCCGGTTCATGGTCAAAGGCGGGCATATAGCGCTTATGCTCCGGCTGGGGCTCAGGTTGTTGGGGAACATTTGCAGGAGGTGGTGTGTATGGTTGTGGAACAGGTGGGGGTGGAACGGGAGGTGTAACAAGTGCAGGCTCCGGCGCAACGGGAATTGTTTGTTTCGGTTCCGGAGGAGCAGCTTGTGCATCCCGCGAATAATTCATGTTTACAGGCATAGTCACCGCCACTTTTGAAGATCCTAATGTAGATTTTTGTTGTTGCTGCTGTATGAGTTCATTCTGTAATAATTGAACGGTCACCAGCATTTGCGCGGGAGGAGCATTTTGTTGTTTCTGCTGGTTCAACTGGTCAATGAGCGATTGAATTCTTTCCATCGATTATGGTACTTTCGCTGTTTAACAATAGGATTAGCTTCTGGCCCGAAAAGATATGCACAAAATTACTAAGGGATTGGCAATCCTACCCTAATCAAGCCATATTTGCGCAAATGTTTATCGAACCAAACATAAAAGGGGAACGTCGCGGATGTATTGAAGTGATCTGCGGTTCTATGTTCTCGGGGAAAACGGAAGAATTGATCCGGCGCCTGAAAAGAGCAAAAATCGCCAACCTGAAAGTAGAGATCTTCAAACCAGCCATAGATGTAAGGTACGATGAGATCAATATTGTATCGCATGATGAAAACGCGATCCAGTCTACGCCTATTGATAATTCGCAGAAAATATTGCTGATGGCGCAGGACGCCGATGTGATCGGCATTGATGAAGCACAATTCTTTGATGATGAAGTTCCAAACGTATGCGACGAGCTTGCTAAAAAAGGGATCCGGGTGATTGTTGCTGGCCTCGATATGGATTTTATGGCAAAGCCTTTCGGGCAGATGCCATTCCTGATGGCGAAAGCAGATTACGTTACCAAGCTTCACGCCATCTGCATGAAGTGCGGCAACATTGCCAATTATTCCTACCGCATCATTCCAAACGAAGAGCAGATCATGCTGGGCGCAAAGAACGCGTATGAGCCAAGATGCAGGGTGTGTTATGGCCTGGATGGATTGTTGGATTAGTTTCTGGTCTCTGGTTTCTGGTCTCTGGTTGTTTAGATCGATTATTCATTACAAATTCCTTCTTCGTCTTTAAAATATGTGTTCATTACTTTGCGTTCTTAGCGCACTTTGCGGTTAATGCCTTTTTACGCAATAAGTATCAATAAGGAAAGACTGCATCAAAGAACCAGAAACAAGATACCAGAAACAAGAAACAACAGGAAACCATAAACCAAAAACCATAAACCTGCATTCTTTCAATAAAATATTGACTCTCTTCAAAAAAGACCTCCTGCTGGAAGTCCGCCAGCAGTATGCCTTTTACGGCGTAGTGCTGTATGTAGGCGCTACGATCTTTGTTCTGTTCATGGCCATTGATGAACCCGAAAGAGAAGTATGGAACGGTTTGTTCTGGGTAATGCAGCTCTTTATCAGCATTAACGCCGTTGCCAAAAGTTTTTTACAGGAAAGCCGCGGGCGGATGCTGTATTACCAATCGCTGGTCAGTCCGCAGCATTTTATAATGGCCAAGCTTCTTTTCAACTCACTGCTCATGCTCATCATGAGCTTATTGTCTTTTATCCTGTTTCGTTTGTTCCTGGGTTACCCTGTTGTAAAGACCATGACCTTTGTAGGGTTGGTATTCCTAGGCGGATGGAGCCTGAGCCTGGTATTTACTTTTCTTGCTGCAATTGCAGCAAGGGCGCAGCAGAATGCGGCCATCATGGCCATTCTTGGATTTCCCATTCTTGTTCCGCAACTGGTGATGCTGATGAACGTATCGCAATCTGTTTTCAGTGCCGATGCTTCCCTGCCGGCAGCGAACATCCTGATCCTTTTAGCTTCCAACGGCCTCGTAATCTTACTATCCCTGATCCTTTTTCCTTTTTTATGGAAGGATTAGTTTCCTGATTTATTTGCTTGCAGACCGACTATCCCCTTAATTTTGCGCCAATCAAATCGATTGCTCGCAGCTCCCATGAATAAAAGCTGGTGGAAAATAGCCTCTGTCGTTATACTGGTATACACATTCACTGCCGGACTTGGTGTATTGTGGAATGACAACCTGCCCAGGCTTCCGGCATTACAGGAAACCATCCGCAATCTTTACTTTCACGTTTGCATGTGGTTCGCGATGATGATCCTTTTCACAGTTTCCGTTGTATATGCGATCAAATACTTAAGGACCAGTAACCTTAAACACGATATTTATTCACGTCATTTTGCAGGCGTTGGGATCTTGTTTGGTTTACTGGGTTATGCCACCGGGGCCATCTGGATGTCTTACACCTGGGTTGATCCCAATAAGCCGGCATATGAATCTTTTGGCGCCATCGCCAAAGAGCCTAAACTGATCGGAGCTGCCATCGCACTGCTTATCTATTTCGCTTACCTGGTGCTGCGTGATTCTATCCAGGATATGGACAAGCGGGCAAGGATCAGCGCAGTTTACAATGTATTTGCCTTTGCTTTTCTGTTTCCTTCCATCTGGATCGTTCCGCGTCTTATGGACAGCCTTCATCCCGGCGGACAGGGCGCAGATGGCAATCCGGCATTGAATTATAAAGACCTGGCTCCGGGAATGCGTATCGTCTTTTACCCTGCCATCATTGGCTGGACCCTGCTTGGTGTATGGATCGTCAGCCTGCGGATACGCATGAACCTTTTACTGGAGAAAAAGCTTTCCTCATGAGAAAAACAACGCTATTGCTTTCCGGCCTCCTGTTCCATTTGTGCTCATTTGCCCAGGGGAATGGAGTAGAGATGGCAGATACGATGCGTTCCAACGGAAAGATTTATGTTGTAGTGGCCGTAGTACTGACCATCTTTGCAGGCATTGTGATCTACCTGATCCGTCTTGACAGGAAGATCAGTAAAATGGAACGGCAGGAATCAAACAAGTTTATCAATACTAAATAATATCTCATGTCAACCAATGCAGATTATAGTTTCTTCGCCAGTGTTGTCAGAAGCTTTGACAAAGCTGCAAAATTTACAAAATGGGATCCAGGCATTCTTGAACAGATCAAGGAATGCAACTCCGTATACCAGATGAAATTCCCCGTGCGGATGGAGGATGGAAGGATCGAAGTAATTGAAGCTTACCGTGTGCAGCACTCTCACCATAAAACGCCATGTAAAGGTGGTATCCGTTTCGCTGCTGAAGTGAACCAGGATGAAGTAATGGCGCTTGCAGCACTGATGACCTATAAATGTGCGATCGTAAATGTTCCTTTCGGTGGTGGTAAGGGCGGCATTAAGATCAGTCCTAAAAAATATTCAGTTTACGAACTTGAAAAGATCACACGCCGCTATACAGCGGAACTGGTGAAGAAGAATTTTATTGGACCAGGTACCGATGTTCCGGCGCCAGACTACGGAACCGGTGAAAGAGAAATGGCATGGATCGTGGACACCTACGCTTCTCTGCGTCCCGGCGAGATCGACGCTGCCGGTTGCGTAACAGGAAAACCTGTAACGCAGGGTGGTGTGCGCGGCCGCCGCGAAGCAACCGGCCTTGGCATCTTCTATGGCATCCGTGAAGTAGTGAACATGAAAGATGTGATGGATAAGCTTGGACTTACCACAGGCATCGAAGGCAAACGCGTTATTGTGCAGGGATTGGGCAACGTTGGCTATCATGCCGCAAAGTTCTTCCAGAGCGCAGGCGCAAAGATCACAGCGCTGGCTGAATACGAAGGTTCTATTTTTAACGATAACGGTCTTGATGTGGATGCTGTATTCCAGCACCGCAAAACAACCGGCACTATATTGAATTTCCCTGGCGCAGAAAACTTTGCCAAGAACACGGACGCTCTTGAGCACGACTGCGACATATTAATTCCCGCAGCACTGGAGAACGTGATCAACGGCGAGAACGCATTGCGTATCAAAGCCAGGATCATCGGTGAAGGCGCCAATGGACCATTAACACCTGAAGCAGATGAAGTCTTCATCACAAAAGGCATATTGGTGGTTCCAGACATGTACCTGAACGCCGGCGGTGTTACCGTATCTTATTTTGAATGGTTGAAGAACCTGAGCCATGTTCGTTACGGAAGAATGGAAAAGCGTTTCACTGAAAACCTGAACCAGCACATCCTGGGTCAGATCGAAGAGCTGACCAGCAAACGTGTGAGCGACAGGGAACGCCAGTTCATTATGCACGGTCCTGATGAAGTGGACCTGGTGCACAGCGGACTTGAAGAGACCATGATCACCGCAACACACGAGATCATGGACGAGTGGAGACGCAACCCACAGATCCCTGACATGCGCACCGCGGCTTATGTTGTGGCCATCAATAAAGTGGGCACTTCGTACGCGGAGCTGGGAATCTTCCCATGATCACGGATTGCACAGATTTCTCTGAAGGGATTGCGCGGATGGATCGAAGATTTATTGTGTTTGAGCGGGCATTGTTTAGTGCGCAGCAATAAAGATCACGGATGACGCGGATTACACAGATTTAATCTTTGCGTTCTTTGCGAAAACTTTGTCTCGGCTTAGCCGAAACGGTTAAGGAAAATCAGAGTGTTGAATAAATTATTAGGATGGATCATTTAAAATGATCCATCCTTTTTTATGAGTACCTCTTTTTTAATTTTCTTCCGTCTCACGTTCCTTGCCTCACGATTCACGTCTCCCGCCTCACGTTCTCTCTCTTTCTCCCTCTAGTATCTCGTGAGTTCAGGTTTAACGGCATCAATGTAGCCAAGGATGCCGCCTTTAAGGTTGTAAAGGTTATCAAAACCAAACTTCTCTTCCAATTCACGAATGGCCTTGGCACTGCGTCCACCCATTTTGCAATGAATGACCACCTTACGGTCCTTGCCGATCCTGGAAGCATTTTCAGCAACAGTAGCCAAAGGAATCAGCTCCGCACCAATGTTTACGATCTCGTATTCATTCGGTTCGCGTACATCGATCAGCTGGAAATTTTCACCCTTCACCTGCCAGTCGTATAGCTGCTGGGCTGTAATTTCTTTAATTGGTTTTTCAACCGCTTTCATTCCGCAGAACTGTTCATAATCTATCAGCGCTTTAATGGTAGGATTCTCGCCATTCAATGGGTTGGATGGCTGCCGGCTGATCCTGAAAGTCCTGGTCTCGAAATTGAGCGCGTCAAAAATGAAGAAGCGGCCACTCAGGGTCTCTCCTACTCCTGTAATCACTTTAATGACTTCCGAAGCCTGCATGCTGCCAATGATACCTGGAAGCACACCCAGCACACCACCTTCTGCGCAACTGGGCACAAGGCCCGGTGGCGGAGGCGTTGGATAAAGATCACGGTAATTGGGGCCAAGCTCTCCCTTCGCGTTCCTGTAATGAAAAACCGAGACCTGTCCTTCAAACTGGAAGATGGATGCATACACGTTAGGCTTGTCCAGCAATACGCAGGCATCATTTACAAGGTATCGTGTTGGAAAGTTATCCGTACCATCGGCAACAACATCATATTCACGGATGATGTCAAGAGCATTCTTTGAAGTCAGTTGCGTATTGTAAATGTTGATGCGGATATGCGGATTCAATGCTTCCAGCCGCTTTCTTGCTGCTTCAACCTTAGGCTGGCCAACAGCATCAACGCCAAAAAGAACCTGGCGCTGGAGATTACTGTCGTCCACTACATCAAAATCAACAATGCCGATGGTACCAACACCGGCTGCTGCCAGGTATAAAAGAACAGGGCTGCCTAATCCGCCCGAGCCGATCACCAAAACTTTTGCTGCCTTTAGTTTTTTCTGGGCTTCCATACCAAAATCCGGAATGATGATGTGCCGGTTGTACCGCGCCAGTTCTTCAGGTGAGAATTTTATTTCGTTTGTATTCATTAGAGAAGTTTTATCGTGAGACGTGAGACGTGAATCGTGAGGCTAGGAACGTGAGACGTAAGACGAAATACAGGAAAGTAAAAAAAATTTAAAATGATGGATGGCAATGATTGAGAAAAATGATCGTGATCAAAAGAATATTTCACTGCCATACGCTTCCCGTCTCACGATTACTGATTACCGCCGGCGATTGCGGGAACGATGCTGATCACCGAATCTTCTTTGATGGCAGTTTGTTCCTTTTGCAGGTTCCTGATGTCTTCATCGCCAAGGAAAACATTTACGAAGGAACGGAGACCGCCATTTTCATCAAGCAGGTGCTTTTTGAGTTCCGGGAAATTTAGTGTCAGTTCATCTACTGCTTCTTTGATGCTGCCCCCTTTTATATTCAGCTTAGCGGTGTTATTGGTGAATTTCCGCAATGGGGTTGGAATAATAACTGTTGCCATAAAAGATTTTAAATTATGATTTGTTTTTTAATGACCTGTTCTTCTTCAAATTGTTCCTGTTCATTCAGCCGCCATGACCTGATAGATTCAAATTGACCTTCCATAACAGAAAGGATCAGGTAAGAAAAATAAGGCTGCGCGGAAAGCCTGTCTGTTTCAGAAGGAATAGGAGGATGATTGGGATGCGAATGATAAACACCCAGCAATTGAAGTCCGTATTCATCTGCCAAACGTTCCGCTTTCATATAATCTTCAGGTGATATCTCATAACGACGGCGCCTGTCGCCATCCTTTGCATTGTTCACCACCAGCACTTTTTCCACCATCCTGTTGTCTTCATTTTCCTTTCCATAAAAGAACCCGCAGCATTCATCAGGAAAACTGCGTTGCGCATCATGCACCATTTCTTCAAGGGAGGCATTATTGATGGATAACATCAGATGATTTTTTTAATGATCTCGCTGTATTTGTCGGCATTGTCCGGGAGCATTGTCACGATCACACCTTGCTCTATTTCATCAACCAGTTTTGCAACGCCTGCAAGGTTGGCTCCGGATGAAGGGCTTAGTTGAAGTGATTCTTTTTCAAGTGCCAGCTTTACATATTCATAAGCAGCCTCCGTACGCACTTCCCTGTTCTCATCGGCCACACCTGGGTCATAGATCGCCGGCACCATGGCTGTTTCCATATGTTTCCATCCTTCAAGAGCATGCATGGCGGAATCAGGCTGAAGTGATATGAGCCTGATATCCGTTTTCAATTCCCTGAGCCTTCTTCCCGTGCCCACAAACGTTCCGCTGGTACCCAGGCCTGCTACAAAATGTGTGATTCCGGGCACTTTTGAAAAAATCTCCATAGCTGTTGTATGGTAATGGGCTTTCCAGTTCTGATCGTTCTTATACTGGTCTGCATAAAAATATTTATCGGGATGCAATTGGGCCAGTTCCCTGGCAATGTCCTGCGCCCCATCCGTTCCTTCATGCCTTGAAGTGTAAATCAACTCAGCGCCCAAAGATTCCAGGATCTCTTTTCTTTCTTTGGATGCATTTTCTGGGAGACAGAGCGTGACCTTTATGCCCAGCTCAGCACCGATAGCCGCGTAGGCAATACCGGTATTGCCGCTGGTTGCATCGAGCAGGGACCGGTCGCGGTTCAGCGCGCCTTCCTGGATCGCATTCAGAATAATAAAATAAGCCGGGCGGCATTTGACACTTCCGGATAACTGCTTCCATTCCTGCTTCGCATATACTTCCACGTTCTTTTTAGTAAAAAGCTTATCCAACCGGATCAGGGGTGTATCGCCAACCTTGCTCCTGATCGCCTTTGCTCTTTCCAGTAATTGTTCATCTATTGAAATCGTATCCATAAGTTCATTTCCTATAAACAAAAAGCTCCACCTGTGGTGGAGCATATGTTATCAGACGGTTCAAGGCCTAGTTCAGATAATGGTCCACCGTAATACTCTTCTCATGCTTACAACAACATGAACAATTCTTAATATTTACGGCAAGCTGCTTCATTCGGATTACAAATATACCCCCTTCGCCAAAAGTCTACCAGATTTGTAGAAAATGTTTTGTTAAACGGATGAAGCTCATCCTGTTTTAGGTTTCTAGTTTCTTATTTCTGGTTTTTTGTTTCTGGTTTCTTGTTGTTTACTAGTATCGTCTATTCACCTGTAAATCATTGCGTAAGTTAAAGAAGCTGCGAGATATGAGTTGCGAGCCACGAGAACTTTCAAAATAATGTCAGGGTCTTAGAATATCATCCAATTGAAAAAACCAAATTCATTGACCACGCAAAAGCTCGAAGCTCGCGGCTCAAGGCTTGAAGCTAAGGAGCTATCAGCCATCATCCGCCGCGGCGGGCATCAACCTCCCTCCCCTCCCATCCCGGTAGCGCTTCCAGCAACGCCAGCCTGCCTTCTTCTTTCCTCCATCCTATGGTTCTTTTTCCATTGGTGATGATCATGTATTCAACCGGGACACTTACGTTATAACGCAGCAGCTGATGCAGTACGTTTTCATCAAGGGCAACTTCCGGGCCCTTGCATTCAACCATCATCCATGGCTGGTGGTCCTTGTTATAAATAAGAATGTCAAATCGCTTTTTCAGGTCATGCAGCCTGATCTCCTTTTCCAGCGCGATGAATGAAGTTGGATACTGCAGTGTGAATGTGAGGTAATGAACAAAGTTCTGCCGCACCCATTCCTCTTCAGTCAGCAGCAGCCAGGTCTTACGGATGCCATCGAAAATGTACCGCTTACCTGATTCTTCCTTCATCCTGAATTGAGGTTCGGGATACTGCACTTGTATCATGCTTCAAACCTAATCACTAAATTCGTAACCATGAAGACGAAAGAGGATATCGTAAAGAACTGGTTGGTAAGGTATACAGGACAACAACTGGACAAGTTCGGCAAGTACGTACTATTGACAAACTTCAGCAACTACGTCCGCATGTTTTCTGAATGGACAGGTGCACCAGTTGTCGGCATTGACAAACCCATGCAATGCGTCACCCATGAAGGCATCACGCTGATCAATTTTGGAATGGGTTCGCCTACGGCAGCCACTGTGATGGACCTGCTGACCGCCATTCAACCAGAAGCAGTTCTCTTTCTTGGCAAATGCGGAGGATTGAAAAAAAGAAACAAGTTAGGTGACCTGATCCTTCCCATCGCAGCCATCCGTGGCGAGGGTACTTCCAACGATTACTTTCCACCTGAAGTCCCCGCATTGCCGGCTTTCGCGCTCCAGAAAGCCATATCGACCACCATCCGTGACTACGAAGTGGATTACTGGACCGGCACTGTGTATACCACCAACAGGCGTGTATGGGAGCATGATGAAAAATTCAAGGAATACCTGCAGGCTATCAGGGCCTACGCAATCGATATGGAAACCGCTACCATCTTTGCTGTTGGCTTTTATAACAAGATCCCGACAGGCGCCCTGCTGCTGGTATCCGATCAGCCAATGACACCTGAAGGTGTAAAGACAGAGGAAAGCGACAAGAAAGTGACAGAACAATTTGTAGAGCGTCATTTGAAGATCGGAATAGACTCACTCAAACAACTCATCAATGGTGCTTTTACCGTAAGGCACCTGAAATTTTAAATTCCTTACCATGAAATATCTTTCAGGACTTCTCGTTCTAATCCTGTTCGTATCATCTTCTTCAACCTGTAACAAAACCACCGGCAACAGTACCTGCTTTAAAGGTAAGCTGGAGATCAAGGGCATTTGTTCTAATTATACAATCAGGTTGCTTGAAGGGAATATGGATACCTCAAAGATCGAATCCAACTGGACAGATGAAAATACAGGCAAGAGCTATCGCAATGTATTTGGTATTGTGAATCCCTGTATACTGCCCACCGATCTTAAGGAAGGCGATGAATTCTATTTTACGCTGGATTCAACTTCAAAAAGGGATTGCACCGTTTGCATGGCTTATTATCCAACGCCCGCACGAAAGCTGAACATCAAAGTTCAACAGTCACCTTGCACCGAATAAGCATATGAAAAAAACCATTGCCTGCTCTTTATTCATCCTTTTTGTCTTCAGCGCCAGGGCGCAAACAAAATGGGTCAGGAAAAAACTCTTTTCAGGTATTGAAATCGAATTCCCTTCCGAGCCAAGGCAAATGGACCTTGGCGTAAATACAAACTGGATGAGTTTTTACGACAGCACCGTGTTCCAGTTATCCAAGATCAAACAGGAAGAAAAGGACAAGACCAGTTACCGCAGCTGTAATAATATGCTCCAGGGCATACTTGACGAATCGCAGGGAAAGGTTGTTGCTACAGATTCCTTTCTTATTAATAAATACTGCGCTATTTCCTTTACTGTTCAACCTGGCGTGGAAGAACTGGCAGGAATGGAAATGAAAGGTTTTGTGCTGGACATGGATGGAAAATCTTTCATACTGATGGCCACTTCCTCCAAAAAGAAAAGTCCCCTGGTAGATCGTTTCATAGCTTCTTTCAAGATCCGTTGATGCACCTTTTACAGATACAGGACCTTTCAGTGGATTTTTTATCAGGCAGCGGTGCCACACACGCCGTGAAAAATATTTCATTGCAGGTGAACCGGGGTGAGATACTGGCCGTAGTAGGCGAATCAGGATCAGGCAAATCGGTCACTTCACTTTCCATTCTTCAATTGCTGCCGTCGCCACCGGCACGTTATGCCGGCAGTATTCTTTTTTCTGAAGACGGTCTTGTTCAGACCAACCTGCTGCAACTGAAAACAAAAGATATCCAGCACATAAGAGGCAATAAGATCGCCATGATCTTCCAGGAACCGATGACATCACTGAATCCTGTGTTTACCTGTGGCAGTCAGGTATCAGAAGCCCTACTGCGGCACAAGAACATAACAAAAGAGGAAGCCAGGCAGCGTACCGTTGAATGGTTTGGTAAGGTAAAGCTGCCGGAGCCAGATAAAATGTATGACCGTTACCCGCATCAGTTAAGCGGTGGTCAAAAGCAAAGAGTGATGATCGCGATGGCCATGTGCTGCGAACCATCACTGCTCATTTGCGATGAACCCACTACAGCGCTTGATGTTACGGTCCAAAAAACCATACTGCAATTGATCAAAGACCTGCAGCAGCAACAGAACATGGGGGTTATCTTCATTACCCATGATCTTGGCGTGGTGGCGGAAATAGCGGATCGTGTTGCCATCATGTACCAGGGGGAGATCGTAGAATCAGGAAGAGCTGCTGAGATTTTCGGAAGTGCAAAACATCCATATACCCGTGCATTGATCGCATGCAGACCTGCAGGACATCCGAAAGGAGAAAAGCTGCCGGTGATACAGGACTTTTTAAAAGGCATACAAACTAAACAAACCGTGCCTGCCACTGAAGTAAAACTTTACAATGACGTATTGGTGCAGGTTAAGAATCTGCAGGTAAAATTTCCTGGCAAAACCAATCTCCTTGGCAAGCCACTTACTTACATGACCGCGGTCAATGATGTAAGCTTTTCCATTTATAAGGGAGAAACACTTGGGCTTGTAGGTGAATCTGGTTGCGGCAAAACAACCCTCGGCCGCACCCTGCTTGGATTGGTCAAACCATCGGAAGGAAAGATCCTGTACAAAGACCTGGACATCACCAACCTGTCAGCGAAGGAACTGGCCATGCTTCGCAAACAGGTACAACTTGTTTTCCAGGACCCTTATTCTTCACTCAATCCCAGGCTTACCGTTGGCGCTTCCATTGAAGAACCAATGAAAGTAGCAGGAATGGACTCCAATAAAAGGGATAGAAAAGATAAGACGGCATCCTTGCTTCAGCAGGTAGGCCTGTCGGCGGATATGATGAGACGTTATCCGCATGAATTCTCAGGCGGACAGAGACAGCGCATTGTAATTGCCCGTGCTTTGTCGCTCCAACCCGGATTTCTTGTATGTGATGAATCCGTTTCAGCGCTTGATGTAAGCGTGCAGGCACAAGTGCTTAATTTATTGAACGACCTTAAAAAAGAACTGGGACTTACCCTCCTTTTTATATCGCACGACCTTTCGGTGGTCCGTTACATGAGTGACAGGATCATGGTGATGAATAAAGGTTCCATTATTGAAAGCGGCCTGGCAGAAGAAATCTACACCAGGCCGCAAACCGCTTATACCAAACAATTACTGGCTTCTATTCCTTCTATCGGCCACGAAACAAAGAAGTAAGCACATCATCGTTTTCAACCTTATAAAATTGTTCAGCGCTTTTTCTTTTTGAATACAGCAGTTTCTTTAATTCCTTTTGCAACTGTTCCTTAACAGGCTGGTCTGTTGTCAACCTGGTAACGGTCATGGCAGTAAAATCAAATTCATCATCATTTTGCGCAATGCCATCGAATTCAAATTTCTTTGGGTCTGAAGGTATCAGTCCTGCAGAGGCGATCTTCCAGTTATTATCCTCTTTTTTCAGTTTGTACTTGAAAAAGTAAACAAACCCTGACTTTCCTTTATGCTGTGCCGGCAATCTTTCCAGGAAAACTATGGAATCTGGCGTATCGTAACTGACTTCGTTCATCAACATGCTTCTTGCAAGATCTGTATGATTGTTATACGAAGCCGGGAACCTGCTGGCCAATTTTGCCTTTGAAAGATCATTATAAAGTTCATACCGGAATTCATCAAGGCCTGCAAAATATTTCAGCATGGTATCAGGCAAAGCCTTCTTGTGCTGAAGCAGCAACATCGCCGTGTTATATTTTAAACGTTTGTCATTGCTGCGCAACAACTGGTCCATCAGTTGCGGAATAGCGGGGTTCCTGTCCCAGAAAGGAAGCAGCAGCCTTGCGTAAAGGCTTAACATGCTGTTACCGTAATCTTCTGCGGAACGCCTAGAATAGATATTATAGTTTTCTTCCTCGCCATCCTGCTGTGCTTTTTCAATCAGCCTGTTCTTTTCAGCGATCTGTTGCTTTTTTAGTGACTGCTTGGCTTCGATCAAAAATTTAGGCATGTAGCTTTCATAGTCTTTTGCCATCACCTGGCCACTGTCAACCATATTGGCAAGCAGGTACATGAGAGGCCTTTCATAATCCTCAATATGAATCAGCGGAAGGATGTCCCTGATGATGGTCGCGGTCAATTGCGTTGAATCATACAGCTCGTCAAAAAATGATCCGTTGGAGCTTTCATAACTTTCAACCATTTCATCCATCATATCCATTTGCCTTACCTGGTTGACATTGACTGTAACAGGCGAATAGACGGAAGATGTTCCGCTGCCAACATTCAATACAGGTGGCTCATTCAGCAGGATATCCTTAAATGTCTGGTATGAGTAATTTGTCTTCTGTTCAAGCAATGCTTCCATTGCACGGTACTGTAATTCTATTGTATCACCGGCCGCATAATAGAGTTCTTTCAGCAGATCGGAAGAAGCTTTTGCAGGAATGTCACCCAGCTTGGAAATGAAATCCTTTTTGATGTCCAGGTACTTCTTTTGCTTCCAGCTTAAGGATTGCAGGGCCCTTTTGATCTGTGGCAGGTCCGTTGAATCCATTTCCACCATAGAAACATTGCGTGCGGCTTTTTTCTGTTCAACGGTATCCTTGCTGAAGAAATCTTTAAAGAACTCCTGTGTTTTGCGGGTAGTAGGGTCAGTGCCTTTCACAGTATCAAATGGCTGGAATGTATCGTAGAAGCTTTTAACAAACGCACTAGGTTGAGAAAGGGTGTCGCCCAGTGACATAACTGTAAATGTAGCGCCCTGCCTGTTGAAAGATTTCACCCTGATGGTACGGCTGCTTAACGGGTTGCCTAATGTATAATCCCATACCTTGGTCTTACCCGGAAGTTCTTTCAGTGAATGGCTGCGTACAGTCCAGTCTTTCCACAACTTCAGGTATTTATCAATGTCCCCGAATTGAACACTGTCGTTCTCGTAAAAGTATTTTGGATACTTTGAAAAGGACACATACAGTTTCTCACCGGTTGTATCATTCGCCACTACGCGTTCTTCATTCACCATGTATTCAATGCGCTCTTCATCGTCTCTTCCGTATAGGGCTATCGGCTCAGGTTCCATGGAGATCTTTGACTGGTTCACCAGTGGCACCGGTGACTGTACTGAATAAAAAAGCGCGGTATCCTTCTGCTGGAATGGCTTGCCATAAACAAAAGGTGTTATGGAAAAGGATTGAAAGAATTTAGATGACTGCGGGCTTTCCTTTTTGCCGCGTGATATCAAAGTATAATAATGTGGTCCTTTGATCAGGTAACGCACTGTTGCCTGACCTCCATCTTTCAAACGGTACCTGGCGTCCAGTGCAGGATATCCCTGGTACTTCGTTTGTTTTCTGCTCAGGATCTTATCAATGAACTCTGAACCAGAAAAACTTTCCTCCATCAGGTTCAGGTCAAAACTGTCTTCTTCAACAAAGTTATAGTTATGAATGTCAGTGCGGATCACTTCGTAAAGTGTTCCGGTTTCTTTGTCATAGCTGGTGAATTGCCACTGGCTGCCCTTGGTCTGGATCGGCTGATGTGGCAGTTCTACTTCAAATCCTCCAGCTACAGGCGAATATTTCTTCCATTCCTTTTTATAATCTTTCAGTTCAATGCTGTTGAAGAATTGCGCTGCTTCATTTCCATCTTTCACATAATCGCCGTTACCGCTCATCTTGAAAAGCAGCACTTCGAATGGAGTAATGAAAATGTTGTAATGCTGGAAGTCGCCGCGCCTTGTGCGGTTGGTGATATCAAATCCTTTATAGCCGTTCTTCGTTATCGGATTCTTGGTCAGGATCCGGCCAGGGATATTTTCATACAGCACACTGTCCACTTTACGGGTAACAACATCGCTGCTGTGTCCCCAAAGAAGGGCATTGGTCTGAATCCTTGTGATCATGTAATAACTGCCATTGGCCATGTCTGCATATTGCTGCTGCTCAAGCATGCCGAGCGAAGGCATGAAACTGTAAAGTTTACCGGGCATGCTCACAGTATAGAACCCGTCGGCCGAGGTCTGTTTGTTAAGGACCACAGGCACTCTTATTTTATCAACTTCTTCTTTATGCCTGCTGTCGCGATCCATCATTTTAATGGGTCTCAGCGAATATCCTTTGGCCCGCAGCATTTCAATCACGCCGCGGTGGCCTGGAAGATGCGCCGCACCAACTCCAACAAAAAGTGATGATCCTGACTTTATAATGGAATCAATATTATCCGCCTGGATCTGGTTGCGCCTGTAAAGGAACTTCTCATCAAAAGCAGCGGAATAACTATTCAGCTGGTTGATCGTATCCAGCAGGTCGAGGTTGCCGGTACGGTAAGCATCCTGCATTTTATTGGCAGAAAAGTCTTCATCGTATTCATAGCTGCGGCGCTTTGGATTCTTTTCCTTTGACGCGTCCACATACGCTTCTTTCATCAGCTGCATGCTTTCATCAAAATTCTCAACACCGCAAAGCTTCTTGCCCCATTTGCGGCCCACCTGGAAAATGTAAAGATCCAGGTAAGTATCTTCTTCAAAATCTGATTCAAAATCGTAACTCCTGTAAAGGAAGCTGTTGATGATGGCAGGATTGCTGTGAAGTGCCAACTCAATGAGTTTTTCGTAGGGGTAGAACTTCAGCGTGTTCACGGTAAGGTAATCTTCCGGAGCCCCACCGCCGCCTCTCCTCATGTAGGATCCTTCCATATCGTACTTCGACATATCTTCCTGCCATGATTCAGGATTGGTTTCTAAAGCAACCACATCGGCATTTTTAATGCCCAGGTAAAAGGAATCGGAAAGATGAAAAACCATTTTGTTGCTGACATGCATGGTTCCAAACAGGTAAGAAGGCTTTTTCATGCCTTTGCCTGTTATTTCCCAAAGCAGGCTCGGATATTTATTTGATTTGATCTTACTAACCTGGGCATTGGATGGGAAAGAAAGAAACAACACAGCTGCTGCGATCAGAATTGTCCTCATATCGGGGTTGTAGGTGCTTTAAAGATGATAAATCCCTATTTCTGAAAGATAAGATAGAAGGGCAGGATTCACTACCCTAACGAAAATAAATCGATATAATTTTGGTAAAACCCTTATTTTTGCGGCCTTTAAAAGCTTAATGACCATGACCCGGTGCCGTAAGACCGCGGTGGTGGAAATCCAAAATCCGCAACTTATCTCTCCTGGTTGGCGTCATTCGGCTTAAAACAGTACACAATAGCCCATGAAGCTTTCACAATTCAAGTTCGACCTTCCGCTGAATCTTATCGCTCAACATCCTGCTAAAAAACGTGAAGATGCCCGTATGATGGTCGTGCACCGCAAGACCGGTCAGATCGAAAACAAGCATTTTCGTGATATCCTTGATTATTTCGATGATAAGGATGTGTTTGCAGTGAATAATACAAAGGTTTTTCCTGCCCGTATGTACGGCCGAAAGGAAAAAACCGGCGCCAAGATCGAAGTGTTCCTGCTTCGTGAATTAAACAAGCCCAACCGTTTGTGGGATGTGATCGTTGATCCCGCAAGAAAGATCCGCGTAGGCAATAAACTTTATTTCGGCGACACCGAAGAACTGGTTGCAGAGGTGATCGACAATACCACTTCACGTGGCCGCACCATTAAATTCCTTCACGAAGGTTCTGAAGATGATTTCAGGCAGGTGCTGGAAAAATATGGTGAGACCCCTTTACCAAAATACATCAAGCGCAAACCGGACGAAGAAGACCGTGAACGCTACCAGACCGTTTATGCGAAACATGAAGGCGCAGTGGCGGCTCCTACAGCAGGACTGCATTTCAGCCGTGAGCTGATCAAGCGTTGCGAGATCAAAGGCATCCGCTTCGCTGAGGTAACCCTGCACACCGGGCTTGGAACTTTCCGCCCGATTGAAGTAGAAGACCTGAGTAAACATAAGATGGATGCCGAGTACCACCGTATTGAAGAAGCAGCGTGCAAGATCGTGAATAAGGCAAAAGAGAATGGTCACCGCATTTGTTCAATCGGCACTACAACCATGAGGGCACTGGAATCATCGGTCACCGCACAGAAATTATTGAAACCATCTGAAGGCTGGACCAACATCTTTATCCATCCTCCATATGAATTCAATATCGCTGATGCACTGGTCACCAACTTTCATCTTCCAAAAACAAGCCTCCTGATCATGACCTGCGCTTTTGCAGGATATGACCTGACCATGGAAGCTTATAAAAAAGCAATCAAGGATAAATACAGGTTCTTCAGCTATGGTGATTCATTGCTGGTGATCTGATCATTCATAAAACAATTTTTCAAGCCCTGTCCTGGTGGATAGGGCTTTTTTATGTTCAGGAAGAAGTATTCAAATGAAAAATAGCCTGCCGAAAAGTGAAGCGCAGGCGCTGGTCATGATCAGGCTGTCAAACCGGTCTAAGAAACCACCCTGCCCCGGAAGCAGCTTGCTATAATCTTTAATGCCCTGCTGCCTCTTTAAAGCTGATGCCAGCACATCACCGGCAAAAGCAGTTACAGACACCAGCAGTCCAGCAAGGATTGCCTGGGTAGGTGTTAAACCAACAAGGTTGATGGCTGAAATAGCTGAGACAAGACAGAAGCATACTCCACCTATCAAACCTTCAACAGTTTTACCGGGACTAACAGCAGGCACTAATTTTCTCTGCCCGATGATCTGCCCTGAAACCTGGCTGAACGCGTCGAAAGTGAAAACAAGAAAGTAAATAAAAAACTGCTGGTCCTTGTCACCATTCAGTGAAAATGAAATAAATCCGGATGCAAGCAAGCCATAAATAAAGAATACCACCAGGTGTGCCGCTTTGAATTTGGAACGTGATACAGCCAGTATCAATTCAACATATCCAATGAACAGGATGACAAGTGCGGTCCAGAAGAAAAAACCAAGTAAGATAGAAGCCATGACAACCGCAACGATCAACAGGTAAAACATGTATTTGATCCACCTGTCCCCGGATGTTCTGTCATCGACTTTCCGGTTGCCGATCGCCATGCCAAGTGCGCCGAGGATGATATAACATAGGATACAATAGATGATAAGGGTCATCAGTTACTTTCTTTTTTAACCATCCAGTAAAGTCCCTTTACGTTTGACCTTGGCCTTTCCAGCACCATGATAATGAGTATTTCTTCTATACAGGCAACAATGCCAACTCCAAGGCTGATATAATATTGCCAGGGTATGAACCCCCAGACAAAAAGCACGATGATGAATGCGCCCTGCAGGTAACCTGCAATTTTGAACAGGTAAGTATGGAGCCCGATAAGGCTTCCGAATTTAACAAATACGGCGATGTAGGAAAGCGCCATCACACCTGCAAAGACCAGCAGTATGGTGGTGTGTTCTTCCATGCTGTCCCATTTGAAAACATAGATCGCGGTAAATGCAAGAATGTAGGTCCCAAGATCTGCCCATGAATCAAGTTTTGCCCCGATTTCAGTCTGAAGGTTAAAGCGCCTGGCAATGTATCCATCCGCCACATCAGTAAGTAATGAGATCGTAATGAACAAGGCAAACAACCTGTCCTCACCTGACAGTATCAGGTAAAGAATAAATGGGAAGACCATAATGCGGTAAAGCGAAAGCACATTAGGTATCGTCCAGAATCGGTCGGTGGTGGTTGGTTTCACGGAAATCGTTTATGGTTTGCAATTTAATAGTAATTTGTTTGAATTAATAGTCCTTACAGCTAATGAACGAACAGGCACTGTTTGCAATTCTGTTTCTTGTCATCTTCCTGTTATTGGTCATTGCAACGTACTGGATGCATGAACACCTTGCGGTAGGCAGTGATATTTCCAGGAAATTCCTTCACGTGAGTGGGGGCCTGCTTTCACTTTCAAGTCCATTTTTCTTTTCTGATCACTGGTGGGTGCTTGCCATTTGCAGCATCGCGTTTGTTTTGTTGCTGGTGACCTATTTAAAAAACTGGCTTCCTTCGATCCATGCGGTAAAAAGACATTCAGTAGGCAGCGTAATTTTTCCTGTTCCTATTTATTGTTGCTTTTTCCTCTCGATGTATTTTGAACACAGGATGCTGTTCTTTCTTCCAATAACTTTCCTGACTGTTTCTGATACGGTAGCGGAATGGAGCGGCAAAAAATGGGGAAAGGAAGGAAAATCTTTGTTCAGGAACGGAAAGACCTTTGCAGGATCGGCAGGATTTGCCATCACTGCATTTGTTGCAGCATTGATCTATGGCTTCATTGATGGAATGCCTGCAGGAAATGTGCTGCTTATGGCTTTCACAACAACTTTCATGGCCACACTTGCGGAATCATTCAGCACTTATGGATGGGACAATCTTTCTGTACCGCTTGTTACCGTTGCTGTTCTCCTCCTGCTTTATTCCAGCCAGTTCATAGTTTAAAGTCCGAACAATCCGCGGTTTAGCTGCTGTAATATTTTTACTTTCTGATCCGCCTGTACCAGGACGGAAATGTTATGTGCGCTTCCGCCATAGGACACCATTCTTACATCAATATTGCTGATACTGTCGAACACCTTCTTCAATGAATCAGCATGGGCAGCGATCTGGTTACCCACAATGCAAATGATGGTCTGGTTCTTATCAATGGCAACGCTTCCCAGGGCTTCCAGTTCCCTTGTAATTTCATTCAGTGCACTGTCGTTATCGATGGTAAGAGAAACGGCCACTTCTGAAGTGGTGATCATATCGATGGGAGTCCGGTATTTCTCAAAAACTTCAAATACTTTCCTCAGGAAACCATAAGCAAGTAACATGCGGCTGCTCCTGATATTCACCGCTGTAATGCCGTCTTTGGCAGCAACTGCTTTTACACCTACTGAACCTGCATCTTCAGTGATCAGCGTTCCTTTTGCTTCAGGCTCCATTGTGTTCAGCAATTTTACGGGGATCAGGTATTGCTGTGCAGGCCAGATGGAAGCCGGGTGCAGGATCTTGGCGCCGAAATAGGCCAGCTCAGCGGCTTCATCAAAGCTTAATTGTTCAATGGCCCTTGTTTTTTCAACGATCCTTGGGTCATTATTATGCATGCCGCTGATATCGGTCCAGATCTCGCAAACAGATGCCTTGATGGCAGCCGCGATCAGTGAGGCGCTGTAGTCACTGCCACCGCGTTTGAGGTTGTCCACCTCGCCTCTTGAATTCTTACAAATATATCCTTGTGTGATAAAAAGTGTTTGTGATCCATGTTGTCTGATGATCTTGTCCAGCTTTTCTCGGATCACTTCCACCTGTGGTTCATCATTGGCATCAATGCTCATGAATTCCAGAGCTGGCAACAGGTGATGTGATATTCCCTGCTCTGACAGGTAAACCGAAAACAGCCTTGTAGATAAAAGCTCGCCCTGGGCAAGGATGTCCTTGTTTAACGCCTCGCTGTAGGAAATCCGCAGGATGATGTTCAGGAATTCGAAGTGCTCCGTTAAAATATTTCCGGCAGCCTGTATGCAATCCGGAACCTTTACAAGGTCTTTAATGAACAGGCGGTATTGCGCTTCAAGCGCATCGATCTTTTGCCTTGCTTCCTCCTTTTTACCTGCAGCAAGCGAATCGGAAATAGACACCAGCGCATTGGTAGTGCCCGATACGGCACTCAATACAACGATCTTTCTTTCCTGGTCATGGGTGATCAGGCGTGCTACTTCAAACATGCGCTCTGGCTTACCGACAGAGGTGCCGCCGAACTTCATTACTTTCATGAAATGCTGTTATTTAATGCGCAAATATAGAGTGGGTTTATTGTTTATGGTTTATGGTTTATAGTGCTTTAGATGCGGTTGTTCATTAATGATACTGATTGCGTAGAGAGATTTCACGCAAAGACGCAAAGAAGCAGGGGGGAATACAGACTTAAGAGTGCAGACTTAAGAGTAGAGACTTAAGAATTTGAGTGATGAATTTTGATTGATGAAGATTTCTTAGGCCTAAGCCAACTCCGGTCTCGATAAACCCTCTCCGACCTGTCATCCTGAGTGTAAGCGAAGGATCTCCTCTTCCAACTTTCAAAGCCCATAGTATCAATAAGCCCAAACAACTTCAGAAATGTTCCAGCGCCTCATTTTGTGGTTGAATGAAAAGACTCTAACATTAAAAGCCTGCCAACAAAATTCAGCGCCTGCAAATCTACGCATATGACCCATTGGGGATGAGAAAATGACAAAAGCCAGTAGTGAGCTAATTGAAGTCACGAAAGACTGAACACTTTAGTGAAGGTCGATGCCTGTAATGAAAGACTGTTGTGCGGTGGGCGGGCCGGTCTACGCGGAGCGATTAGACCCGGCCTTGATCTTTTTGCTCTACTTTTTGTATCAAGACAAAAAGTAGAAAAGACCGCATTAACAGAGTGCAGGGAACATAAAGAGAGCGAGGGAATACTTAAGAGTGCAGACTTAAGAGTAGAGAGTTAAGAGTGGAGAACAGAATTAAAATGATTTTTCTTTTTAAACTGCTTGTGAGGACACAAGCAGGGGCGGCCAGAGCGAAGCTGCTTGTGTGGACACAAGCACGGCGCGGACTATTCTTTGCCCTCTCCTTCGTGGTTTTGCAGTTAACATTTGGAAAGAACTTAGAAGACTTCAAATCACTTTTAGAGTTTTACTCCGAACTTCTCGGAGAGATATCCCAGGTCATCTACCACAGGCCCCAGCAGGGGAATCCCTTCTTTCATCCGGATGCTTTCCATTTCTCTTTCCGGGTCGCCGGGAATAATGACCTTTTCATGGCCTGCGGCAGTCTTTGCAGAACGGAACCGGCGGATCCATTGGTCCATGTGTTGTTTGAATTCTGATGCAGGTCTGAAAGCATCAATGCGCATGGCGCCGAAGAAATGACCTATACCTTTCCCGGGCATGTTGGTTGGCATGGGCACATAAGCAGGGAAAGGCGGCACCCATGGACCATAATTAGCGCCGCTTAGCACTGCTGAAAAAATATCCACTATAGCACCTAAGGCATAACCTTTATGACTTCCATGTTCCCGGTCGCCGCCAAGCGGCAGAAGGGATCCTCCTACTTTCAATTCATGTGGATCTGTAGATGGCCCTCCATCTTTATTCTGTATCCATCCCAGTGGCGCAACGCCATTCTTTCTTTGAAGGATCTCCAGTTTCCCATTAGCTGCTGTTGTGGTAGCGAGGTCCGCGACAAAAGGCGGCTCTTCTCCCGAAGGAACAGCCACGCAGATGGGATTGGTACCAAGCAGCCGTTCAGTAGAAAAGGTTGGCGCTACCAGCGGGCTTGCATTGGTCATGCAGATGCCGATCATATCCTCTTCAAGGGCCATCATGGCATGGTAACCTGCAATGCCAAAATGATTGCTGTTCTGCACACTCACCCACCCTGTTCCAACGGATTTCGCATTATCAATGGCGATCTGCATGGCTTTCGGTGCTACAACAAGTCCCAGTCCGCTGTCACCATCAACTGTTGCAGTGGAAGGTGTCTGGTGCAGGATGGAAACCTTTGCATTAGCATTGACTCTTTTAGCTTCCCATAACCTGACATACCCACTCAACCTTGCAATACCATGTGAGTCTATTCCGCGTACGTCCGCTGACAGCAGCACCTTAGTTGCCAGCAGTGCATCTTCCGCATCGCAACCCATTTTTTGAAAAACCTCATTGGAAAAACGAAACAATTGTTCATAAGGGAACAAGGTGAAGCTCATGCCCGCAAGATAGAGGAGTTTCTGGTTTATTGTTTATAGTTTATGGTTTCTGGCTTGTCCTCCGAAGCCTTGGCGAAGGGGATTGCGTAGAGAGGCATTAACCGCAAAGGTCGCAAAGGAGCGCAAAGAGACGCAAAGAAGATGGGTAGATAGTTGTATTACCATTGAGTGAAACCTGCGCCAGAGAAATCTTTCATGAAATGCATGTACCAAATCATACACAGTAAATAATATATTACTCTGCCTTTAGTATGGCCTAGTATATAAAAATCCCATCCAAGTCATCCGTGCAATCCGTGCTCCTTTTACGCAACCAGGCAGGCATGCACTTCATTAAGGGTAAACCTGCTTGCATATATCCGCGAAAATCTTCTCTTAATCCGTGTAATCCGTGATCAAATCCGTGTAATCCGTGATCAAATCTGTGCAATCCGTGATCAAATCTGTGCAATCCGTGATCAAAAGGCGATGCCCTCTCAAAGGAGAGGGCATCACAAATTCTTTTTTGACAACCGGGTCAAAATGGAAGATCATCCGCTACATCATTGTAGCTGCCTGCTGTTGCAGGGGCGTCCTGGCGGCTGAAAGTAGCGGCTGACTCGTTGGGAGTTCCACCGCCTGAATTGTCACCACGACGACCTAATAGCTGCACCTCTCTTACGCGAAGTGAAAGGGAAGCGCCTGCAGTACCATCATTGCGTGTAAAGCTGCGTACTTCTGGTGTTCCTTCCACATAAACCTGCGTACCTTTTATCAGGTAAGGTGCTACGGCCGTACGGTCAGTCCAGTAAGCGCAATCAACCCAGGTTGTTTTCTCCTGGTTATTGCCTTGGCTGTCACGATACTTCTCCGTATGCGCTATCGTAAAGTTGATCACATTTTTTCCGTTAACCGTGTTTACTACACAATCTTTTCCAAGATTGCCAATTGCTTGCATTTTAATCATAGTGCTCATTTTATTAAGTTTCAAATTTACGAAAAATAACCGCCTTTACAGGTACAATTTTCCTAAACAGTCCATAATTTATCAACGGTATTTCAACAGATTTTCCTGTTGTTTTTCCTGCTCCTCAATGAACCGGTCCATGTCCGATCTTACAGGGAAAAAACCCTTTGATCTGAGGATCAGGAACAGGACCAGGGCAAAGGTCAGGTGGACCAGGGACGGTCCAAATTTGCCCATGAATGAACTGACTTCATGAACCTGGTAAAGCATGTCAAAATACCGGGTCATATAGATCCATAACGGAAGTCCAATCATTAAAGTAACCAGTACAGGAATATAAACCGGTAGCCTGTACATGGCTATTCCCAGCAGCATGGCCCAGAAATAAATGACCAGGATAGTGAAAGGACTGGCCAGCATGGATGTATAAATTCCATTCATTTTATATTCTGAAACCATATAAGCATTCCTGAGTGATGCCGCCTTATGCAGGACAGGATATTTTGTGCAACATTCCCACGAATCTGCTGTACTAAAAGATGTATTTGCTCTCATGATCTCTTCCTCTGTAAAGTCAACACCACCTTCTTTCAGATCATCCATTACACGTGGCAGGTCCTCTTCGCGGATGTTCTGCTTGATATCCCTTTTGATCAGATCCCAGTCTTTTTGCTGCTCCTTCCTGAATGCATCTTTTTTATCAACCAGTTCAAAAAAAGAAAGCATGTTTTCCCTTCTTCCCTGCCTCAATTCCTGAACCTCCTATTGGGTTCCTGGTTTATGGTAGACGAGGTTCACCAGCAGTTCTGCTGACTGCTGATGGTGCCGGGGAACAACAAATCCAACATATGCAAACTGAATCAATGCCAGCATCATCACAGGATAAAGAGATCGGAAAGCAAAAAGTCCTGTCCCATTTCCTTTTCTTTTTTCTCCTGCTGCATATACCACAATGCCCATGAAAAAGGCAAGGCTTATTCCAAGTGGAAAAAATATTAATAGGTTATGAATGATGAAACCGTGAGACGCAGATGCAGGAATACCTTCCTTAAAAATATCTTCACCATACAGCCTCCAGGTTTCATATCCCATCCAGGAAAGAAACAGCAGTAAGCAAACAAAAAATACGATCCAGAAATGCCTGCGTAAATGAAATGGCTCCATAACTTTTGATCTATTGGTAAGATAAGATCCAAAGTTTCTGTTAACAACAGGACAGGCAGTATGTCCTGCCGGTCCTGTTGTTTTTCCTGCTCTTAAGATCAACTTCCTTTAATCAATCTTAAGCAAAGACCCTACACTAAGTAAGAAAATGATCAGACCTCACAAAAGTTATATCAAACTCCAAAAAACGGAGTAAGTGAACATTTAGAACACCAGGACTCCACCGCAATTACTTACAATAGGCCATGTGCATAAATGAAACAATTCCAGGCCACCAGCTACGTTTCACGCCTCACGTTCCTTGCCTCACGCTTCACGTCTCACGTCTCACGCCTAGTGGTCCAATCCTCTTCCTGTCTTTTGCTGCAATTCATCGATACGCTTAGAAGCTTCTGCTTTGGAAAGGTTCTCATCCAGTGGTTCACCCGCTTCTTCTGATAATGTCTTCAAATAAGAATGCTGCGCACCTGTCATGGACTCATCACCCGTTACCCATTGTTCGGGATCTTTCACTGTATTGCCTTCCTGGTTGGCAGCACCCTGCTGGCCACCACGGAGATCCTGATTTTGCTGGTTGTTTTCTACACTTTTCATATCATTCCTTTTGCTAAAAAATGTAGCAAAATAAAGGCCGCAAATCTTCCTGTTTTAAATCGATGATCCTTGCCTGTTTTAAATAAAAAAAGGGTAAAAAAAGACCCGCCTGGAGGGCGGGTCTCTACACAATTCCCGAATAACAAACCTTTTTCTATTCTGTTCTTGCGGATGCCGCATCTATGTTCCTTCCAAAGAATATGGCATTCATGAACAGCTTGCTTCCTCCAAGCCAGAATGCCCTGAAGTTTGGATTATCGGCAATCGATATCACCCGGCCGCTGCCCGCAGTTGTAACCACAACCGCAGCGGAATTCTTCACCCCTTCATAATTTTCTTTACTCAGCCAGCCACTTTGCAGGGGCTTGTCTTTATAAATGTACGGAGTTGCAAAAGGGTTCCTGCTTTTCTCCATGTACACTTTATTGGCTTTGAAAAGACTGATATTATTCCTGCTGTATCCATAGGCAAGCGGATGCGAAAGGTCCATCTCAGCCCGGAAGATGGCACCGCTCATCTGCTGTGATCCTTCCACCTGCTCCCGGTCCATGTAGGAAAGAGAACGCGAACTGTCAACTGCCGGTTTCATTTTTTTCAGTACTACATTACTGATGCCATTGGTGGCTGCCCAGCTGACTGCTTCCTCTGTAAGGATCAGGGTTCCTCCTGAAGCAACCCATGCCTTCAATTTGTCTTTATTGATGTCTGTATAAGTACCGCCAACCATGATGAGTGTATTGTACTTCCCCAGTTCCACCCTGTTAAACACAGGGATCTCAAGATGAGAAACAGGAATGTTGAACCGCTGGTCAAGCAGGTGCCATACTTCACCCGCATCAATTGGATTCACACCCGGCCCCACGATCATGGCAATTTGCGGCCTGCTGACTGATTGAAACCTTCCGCTGCCAAGATCAATCCCTGACTGTACACCCCCTGCCTGCAACGACTTAACGGTGACACCATGTTTTTCAGCCAACATGCGGATTGTTTCAAATAATCTTTCACCGTTAATGGTTTGCTGTTGCACTGGTATCATGATGGTACCATATCCGTATTGGCCTGATGGGCCACCTACATGAAGAGGGCTCGTTGCTACTTTCACAGCAATGCCCGCTGCCATCAACTCATAAAGGAATCCAGGCATATTCATTTCTGTCCAGCGTACCAGGTAGGCATTTAATGAGCGCCCTCCATCCACTGCACCAGCCGGTATCTGGACGCTGGCAACCTGTTCACTTTGCAGGCTCTTGTCATAGGAAGTTAATTCCGCATAAGGAAGTCCGAATGCAAGGGGCATGGTCCAGGATGTAATGTCATAAAAAAGACTGTCCTGGTAATTTAGTGTCTTCTCGAAGATGGCCCTGACCAATCTGTGCTGCGGCTGGGAAGCAGTGATGACGAAGGCTGCATTCTTACTAAATTTCTGGCCATCAGTTTCAAAATCTTTATTAAGCGGATATACCTTGATCTGGTGACGCGTAAGCATCTGCAGAAAAATATTTGTTTTGGTAACATCGTTGGCATCACCAAACACATAACCTTTCACAGGAGCAGCAGCTGCTTCGGTCAGGGCGGTCCTGTAAAAGTTCCTTTGCATGTCAAGCAATTCTTTCCTTAAAGATTTTGCGGCCTCCAAGGTAGACAGGGTTGTTACAAACTGGTTGCGGATGGTAAACGGAAAACTCAGCAGCCCGTTGGCCGTTTGCTGCAGGTGCCCTCTTGATGATGCCTGTTCGAAAAGGATACCGATGGATCCGTTCACATCAGGATAGGTGGATCCTTTTCCATAATAAAAATCATCATAGTTTTCTTTGGTGAAATAAAGGGATCCGATCCGGTCAAGAAAAGCCGCATGAAACTTTCCAATCTTTCCTGTCAGCTCCTGGTTTTCCTTTGGCGTAATGGGATTGACACGTGATGGAACACCTGGCTGGAAAAAGAAAGTGGCGTTACTGCCCTGTTCATGATGGTCTGTAAGGATATTCGGTTTCCAAAGGTGAAACCATTTTAAACGGTTCTGGCTCTCCACATGCTGCGCAGGCAGCCAGTCCCGGTTGGAATCAAACCAGTAATGATTGAATCTTCCACCAGGCCATACTTCATTGAACTCTCTGGAGTTTGGATCTGTTACCTGCGCTTTGCTTTTATGCTGGTTTACCCAGGTTGAAAAACGCTGCAATCCATCCGGGTTGAATGCAGGATCTAAAAGGATTATTGTATTATTCAGTAATTCATCGATCTGTGTTCCTTGAGCAGCAGCAAGATAATAAGCACTGAGCAGTGATGCATTGGAGCCGCTGGGTTCATTGCCATGGATGGAGTGCCCGATATACAGCACCACTGGCATTCGGTCTGTTTGCAATGATGCTGATGATGATGGATCCGTAAGCTGCACATGCTGCTGGCGGATCTGTTCAAGATTTTTGTGGTTGCTGGCAGAAGTGATGATCAGCAGGACCTGTGGCCTCCCTTCATAGGTAAAGCCGATGTTCTCCAGTTTGATCCTATCAGGGGCAGCCCTTGCTACTTCCCGCATATAATTCACTAGCCGGTCATGGGTCACATGCCACTCTCCTACTTCATGGTAAATGACATCCTTAGGTTTCGGTATGGCAGGATTGTAACGAACTGAATCGGGCAGGTAATAAGAAAGGTCCTGGGACTGTGCCAATACAGAAAATACCAGGCCGATGATTGTGAACAGTTTTTTCATTGAAAAAAATTAAAGCAACTTTTCAGAAAGGAAATTAAGGAAATATGATTTGTTTCTGGTTTCTGGTTTATTGTTTCTGGTTCTTTTAGCGCTGTCCTTATTTACTGCAGCGAATTGCATAGAGCGGCAGTAACATCAAAGGGCCGCGCTGAGGCGGGCAAAGGAAATGCATGTACATTCTTTTCGCTTCTTTGCGCTTTTTAGCGTCTTTTTCGGTTAACAATTCTTGTGACTGCATGATACCGCCAATTTGGATTTGACAATCCGTTCACATCTGATCTTTGCAATCAAACCATGAATAATTTACTTTGGCAAAAAAATAGAATATGCTCCTGAAGGTTTTGTTATCCATTCTGATTCTGAGCATGGCAGGCTGCTTCACCAGGGACAAGGATAGAACAGAAAGCCGTATCTACATGAAGGCTACCATCAATGGCAAGGAATGGAAAACAACTGAAGTGCATGTAACCAGGGGACCCGCTCCGGACAATGCTCCTCAAAAGCTGGTAGGTACAGATGATGGCACCATTTCCCTGATCCTTCCTGATATAAGAGAAGCCAGTTTTCCCATGCGCAGCAATGGGGCCGGAAGGATCAATCCTGCGATGCTTACAAGTTTTACCATTGAGTCGAGAGAATCGGGTTTTCTTGTAAAATGGAGTACGGCTGGTGAATCTGGTACCGAAAAATTTATCCTGGAAAGGTCGGTCGACGGTACCAATTTTACGGCGATAGATAGTGTACAAGCTGCCGGCACCGCTCATGATTACGAATATACTTACAGTGCTGATTACGACCTTCTGAGCTTTCTTACCCTGCGACTGAAAATGGTTGATACAGATGGAAGGGAGGCTTATTCTTCTGTCATGCGAACAACCGTTACTTTTCTCGGCGCATATGGTGTTACCCATCCCCAATCAAGGAGAGGCTATGACGGTGAGCTCCGCATTATAACCGTGGATGAGGCCAACGGTCTCATTAAAGGGACCTTTCATTTCAAAACAAAGACTTCCTCCGGGCAGGTGATCACGATAAGCAATGGGGAATTCCAGGTAGAAAAATAGGGAATGCAATCGCGTGGCGATTGCGCCTGCCCGCCGAAGCTTTAGCGTAGGTGGGTTTATGGTTTATGGTTCTTTAGGTGCGGTCTTTCTTTTTTAATCTTTTTTGCGTAAAGAGCAAGAAACCGCAAAGAGCCCCGCTGAGGCGGTGCAAAATAGCCAAAGAAGTATTGAGCCTTCACCGCTCTAAGCTCGCAGCTAAAAGCCATCAGCCACCAGCCATCAGCTATCAGCTACCCGCCATAAGCTTCCCTCCTTTAACACCTCCAAAACCTCCTTATTCATATCTTTGCCCCCTTCATGAGCAGGAAAGGAAAAGTATTGGTAGCAATGAGCGGTGGTATTGACAGTACCGTTACCGCGCTGATGCTTCATAACCAGGGTTATGAAGTAGTAGGCATTACCATGAAAACCTGGGATTACGCAGCCAGCGGTGGCTCCAAAAAAGAGACCGGTTGCTGCAACCTCGATTCCTTTAATGATGCGCGTATGGCTGCCGTTCAGCACGGATTCCCTCATTATATCCTGGACATCCGCGACGAATTCGGCTCTTTTGTGGTGGAGAATTTCGTTGATGAATACCTGGCAGGAAGGACCCCTAATCCCTGTGTGCTCTGCAATACGCATATCAAATGGAGGGCATTGCTCAAACGCGCCGATGCGCTGGGATGCGAATACATTGCAACAGGTCATTATGCATCCGTTTACCAGCACCAGAATGGTCGTTTCGTGATCTCTAAAGGAGTGGACGAGACAAAGGACCAGAGCTATGTGCTTTGGGGATTACAGCAGGACCTGCTGAGCAGGACTTTACTGCCGCTAGGTGGTTACCGAAAAACAGAGATACGCCAGATGGCACATGATATGGGCTATCCCGAACTGGCTAAAAAAAGCGAAAGTTACGAGATCTGTTTTGTGCCCGATAATGACTACCGCGGTTTCCTGAAAAGGAAAGTCGAAGGACTGGAAGAAAAAGTTGACGGAGGCTATTTCGTTGACAAATCAGGCCGTATCCTGGGACAGCACAAAGGTTATCCCTTCTATACCATAGGGCAGCGTAAAGGCCTTGATATTGCGCTGGGCAAGCCAGCTTATGTAACTGCCATTGATCCCGATACAAATACCGTTGTACTTGGAGACGAATCGGATCTTGAAAAGGATGAGATGAAGGTTGCCCGGGTGAACTGGATCAAATACAATGGCCTTGAATCAGAAATGGAAGTGATGACCAAGATCCGCTACAAGGATAAAGGAAGCATATCCACCATCATTCCTTCTGCAGGTGACGTTTCCGTGCGGTTTTATGAAAAAGCCAAAGGCATTGCCCCAGGCCAAAGCGCCGTATTTTACGAGGGAGCTGATGTGATCGGCGGTGGCATTATCCAAAGGGTGCCGGTCCTTTGAACCGGCACTGACCAGTCAAACGATATGATTCCCAATCCTTAAGGATAAGACATTGACTTTTAGCCGTTTTTTATTAGTTTTAGGAATTATCGTAACAGGAAACTGCTACCGAACTACTATGAATCCATTCAACTTATGAGAGCGCATCGATCCGTTTTATTGTTGGTTATCTTCTCACTCTTTTTTTGCAGTTCCTGCAAAAGGAAAACCGAAGAACTGAATACTGAAAAGATCTCAGAATACCTTCCCCTCCAGGTTGGCAAATACATTACTTACAGGCTGGATTCACTGGTGTACCTTCAGGCAGGAAGAGCTGAAGAAACGCATTACTTTGAAGAAAAGCATGTGGTTGACGCCATGCTGGCCGATAATCTTGGAAGGCCGGCGTACCGCGTTTATCGCTTTACCCGTGATACTTTGGGCACTGGACCCTGGACCTCCGCCGGTTCATATTTTGTAACACCGCTGGAGCAAAGCCTGGAGTTTATAGAAAACAATTTGCGCTCTATCAGGCTTACCCTTCCCATCATCCAGGATCATTCCTGGAAGGGAAACAGATTCATGCCGGATGATCCTTATACCACCCTGTTTGGAAGCGAGTTTGGTAATGATGATTTCATCGAGGACTGGGATTATACCTATGAAGGGATCGGTGAAAGCATTGTGCTGAAAGGCCAGGCCATCAATGATGTGCTGACCGTAAAAGGCGTTGATGAAGCAGTAAACGTTCCCATCACCCCAGGTGTTGATTACGCCTACATTAACTATTCAGTTGATAAATATGCCAAAGGCATTGGTTTGGTTTACCAGGAAATGATCATGTGGGAATACCAGGCCATACCGGGCGGACCAACACCATTTAAAAGAGGTTTTGGCATCAGGCGGGTCATGATCGATCACAACTAATTATATGAAAAGATTTCTCCTTTGCTTACTGGCAGGCACCTTCGCACAATTTGGCGCAGCACAGACAAGATACCTGGTCAAGTTTAAAGACAAAGGCGACAACCCTTTTTCAATCAGCACTCCTTCGGGTTATTTATCGGCAAGGGCAATCAGCAGAAGGGCCAATCAATCCATTGCGGTTGACAGCACAGATCTTCCGGTAACACCAAGATACATCGATAGCGTAAGGCTCGCTGGCGCGGTGACCATTCTGAATGTTTCAAAATGGCTGAACCAGGTCTCTATCCAGACAACAGATGCCGCTGCACTGGCAAAGATCAACTCATTTCCTTTTGTAAGATCCGCTACCGCGATTGCAGCAAGAATGAATTCTTCGAATGCTGGTCCTGCCGGTAAACTGAAAGGGTCCGAAACTTCGGATGAAGCATCACGTGTAACAGGAATTACAGAGAACTTTTTCCAGTACGGACAGTCATTTAACCAGGTGCACATCCACAATGGTGAATTCCTGCATAATATTGGGTTGCGCGGCCAGACAAAAGTCATTTCATTGCTGGACGCCGGGTTTTTTAATTATACAACCCTGGATGCTTTTGACAGTGTGAATGCAAATGGGCAGGTATTAGGAACGTGGGACTTTGTAGCCCGCCAGGCAAGCGTGGTGGAAGATCATACCCATGGCATGCAATGCTTCTCGATCATTGCAGCTAATATTCCAGGGCAATTTGTTGGTACGGCGCCAAAGGCGAATTTTTATCTTTTCAGAAGTGAGGATGCGGGATCTGAATATCCCATTGAAGAACACAACTGGGTTTGCGCTGCCGAACGCGCCGATAGTGTTGGTACAGATGTGATCTCTTCTTCTCTTGGTTACAATACATTTGATGGCGCATTTGATAACGCTGCATACAACCATACTTACGCAGAAATGAATGGCAATACCACCATGGTGGTGATAGGTGCGGATCTTGCTGCCAAAAAAGGAATGCTGGTTGTGAACTCCGCCGGTAATGAAGGAAGTTCGGCCTGGAAATACATTGCATCTCCTGCAGATGGGGATAGTGTGCTGGCTGTTGGTGCCGTGAATACCGCAGGACAGGTGGCGGCATTCTCAAGCTATGGTCCTTCATCGGACGGGCAGGTAAAACCGGATGTGGCTTCCGTTGGCGTGAATACGGTGATCCAGAATTCAGGCAATACGGTGGGAACCGGAAACGGTACTTCCTACGCAGCGCCAAATATGGCCGGATTGGCAACCTGTCTATGGCAGGGATTTCCTGAAGTGAACAACATGCGGATCATTAATGCTCTCAGATTATCTTCTTCCATTGCAACGTCGCCTAACGATCGCATAGGTTATGGCATTCCGGATATGAAAAAAGCGGTGTTCATCCTGCTGAAAGAACTGGTGACTTCATCTTCATCCACTGCAGCTAATGGCTGCAAGACAACCATTCAATGGACAAGCAAAGACATCGCCGGCATGAAGTATGAATTGCAAAGAGCAATGCCAATGCAGACCGTATTTACCACTGTTGGTTCCTTTGATCCATCAAGGCCTGCTTTTGGACAAAGCTCTTATACATGGACGGATTCTTTCGGACTGGTAACTTCAGGTGGTCCCATTACTTATCGCATCCGCCAGGTGATCGATACAGCCGCGGCTTCTTTTTCGGCAGACTTTATCGATACACTGGAGATCACGCCGGGCGCTGCATGCATTACTACAGGCATCAATCCTGTGAACCCTGGAGATGGGGGAATCCTGATCGTACCAAACCCTGCCCCCGGGCGCTTTACACTGAAGATGACATCTGCCGCTCCTGTTGAAAAGCTTGTGATCAGGATCATTAATGGAAAAGGACAACTGGTAGCACAGGAGCAAAGGTCAAAAACGGCAGGCCCTGCCAATTTTGAATTCCCGATACCACACCTTGCTAGCGGAAAGTATTATGTGATGGTGTACAATGGAGAAAAGCTCCTTGCAACGAAAGAGCTCATTAAATTATAATACGGTGAACAGGGCAGTGAAAAGCGTGTCCGCCTTCTTTTCAAAACCTTTATGGTATTGTGTTGAAACCAGTGTGAGGTCCGTTCGATCCTGCAGGTATTGCACTACTTCCTCATTCTCGGCTTTGTAGACCGAACAGGTGATGTATAAAAAATAGCCACCATTTCTTACACTCAATGATGCATTGGCTGCGATCCTTTTCTGAAGTCCTGAATAATAACTGATCTTTTCTTCTGTGAAGAACTTTAGTTGCTCAGGAGTGCGGCTCCAGGTGCCTGATCCTGAGCAGGGCGCATCGCAGATCACAACGTCGAAAATATCTTTGAGCGGGGCGGCACTTACATCAAACAGCTTTGAATCATAATATTTGATCCCGGCCCGTTCAAATCTTTTATGAAGATTACCCAGGATGCTGGCCCTGATGTCACTAACAGTCAATTTTGCTTCGGGAAGCAGGTCATGCAGCAGCAGCGATTTGCCACCACTTGCCGCGCAGCAATCCCAAACCGCAGGGTCTTTCATGCTGCTTGCTTTTTCAATAAGCGTTGCCAGTGTTGCCTGCGAGCTCATGTCCTGCACCACGGTATCACGGTCAGGCATAACCGCATCTTCAACTTTTGAACCGTTGGCAAGCGCAAGTGTCGTTTCTGATACCTTTTGATAATTGATGCCGGCTGCTTCCAGTTTTTGCTGCACCAGGCTTTCCTTACCGGGTCTGAGCCTGAGGAAAAGATCGGGTTGTATAAAGATGGATTGTGTAAATGCTGCCGGATCAATTTCTCCTGATACAGCCTCCAGGTAAGGGAACACTTCTTTCCAGTCAAAACCATATTCATTTTGAAGCAGGGCCCATTTCTCCTGCAAACCCATGCCGGCTTTTTCATTGAGCGATCCATCAAGATGTTCCAGCAAGGCGTTGGGTTCCCTGCTGCAGAGAAAAAGCGACAGGATGAATCTTTGCTCCAGCGGCAGGCGTTCCAGTGAATGTCCGGTGCGGAAATAACAGTAGCAGAGGTGGCTGATCTGCTTCCTGTCGCGTGATCCGTATTTCTTATCTGCCCTGAACTGTTCCTTCAGGTAAATAGGGAAAGGCGATGCGCCTTTGTATCCTTCAAGAATGCTGATCGCCGAACGCAGGTATGATTGTGAATGCATGAAAAAGCAAAGATCGTGATCTTACCTGTAATAGAACTTAATGGTCTGCGGTGCCGCTACTGGTTGTAATGACAATACTGCAGAAACTGGATGGTTGGAACTATTATAGGTTGTTGTGAAATCTGCCTGCATATTGTATTGCGCATCCGAGTGTTCCATTTTTTGTCTCACTAACATATTCTTCTGTATGCCATTCCATGGTTCAAACAGTATGTTCTCAATGCCAAAGTCCAATACATTCGTTTTAGTCATATCATAGGTATACGTATAGGTAAACGTCCAATCATATTGAGGAGCAGTATATACAAAATAAAATTTTGATTCTGCTGTATTACCTGCAGCGTCGTAAGCCAATGTATATTTCTCATAAGGGGTAAATCCGGTAGCAGCAGTATAAGTTGATGTTTCCACCTGGGTAACCTTGCCGGAAGCATCGTAGATGAAAACCGTAGTATCCCGGAAATGATGGTAACTAACAGGATTGGTACTCCTTCCGGTATAGCGTTGTGTTGTGGGATTATATTGAACATCCCATATAACACTGTCAATACCTATCAACCTGTATTCGGAAGTTTTCTCGATGATTTGCCGGATAATGCCCTGTCCGTCCCGAATGAGCTTATCGTTTAATGTAATGACAGTAGCATCACTTGATGTTACTTCTTTTTCTATTAATCTTTTCTGGCTGTCATAAAAATAACGGACGGTGATAGAATCAGTACCATATAAAGTAACCGTTCTATCAACCAATACCCCTGCCGGAACCCCCGGACCCACAGGAGGTGGTGTCACTTCAGCTACCCTGCCGTCAATTTCTTTCTGGCAGGACCATAACACTATACTAACTAATACGAGAGATAAAAAATTATTTAAAAGGCGCATTTTTTAAAAATAGGCATAAATCGATACACCCACTGTATTATGTATCAGTGGCAAGGATAAAAAAAGCGTCCTGCCTGGGCGGACGCTTCATTATAAATTTATCTGTGCTTACTGGTAAAAGAACGAATACTTGGTAACCTGTCCACTGGTGCTGGTCATGGTTGCAGTCACCGCTTTATTACCTGAAGTCACAAAGGTCCATGTCATCACCCTGCTGATGCCTGGTGTTCCTGACAAATCCTCAATCTGGTGCCTGTTGACCGCTTCGTCCGTAGCATTGGTAAAGCCGCCAATGAAATATTTCTGGGCTACATTGGAAGGAATGTGTCCTGGGGAAAGTAAAGGACCATAAGCGAATGTCTGGTTGGCAATATGACTAAGCGGACTTCCCGGCACTGATCCTACGGCATACATCTTCAGGAGGGATACCCTGCCCTGCGCATCATAAGTGTACTCCATCCTGCTGGAAGGAAATGCGGTTGGTCCCATGAAAGATGATGACATAAAAGAAGATGAGCTCAACATTTTACCACCGGAAAAAGTATACACCGTACTGTCAACAGTGGTCATGCCCATCAGGGACATTGTATTGACACTATAATCAAATTCCATCGTGGTGGCATTCGGGTAGTGAATGATATTGATGGCGGTATCGCCTGCCATTCCGTTCTGGTCGATTACCTGCAGGATCCGTACGATCCTGCCTGTTGCGTCCCTTTCAAATTTCTTGTAATTGTGAAGCACCATTCCGCCTGATGATCCATCTTCGGTTTGTGTTTCCACCCGGCCCTGTGCATCGTAGGTGTACACACTCGTCATGGTGTCTGTGCCGGTTACGGAAACCGTTCTTACCAGTTTGCCGTTAAGATTACCAGGGCCAGTACCGCCACCACCGGGACCACCTGTTCCTCCGCCATTTCCAGGATTAACGTCAGAACTGATCTCCTTTTGACAGGAAATGACCAGGATCATCAAACCCAGGACAAGACTAATATTTTTCATGTAATTTTTATTGATCGTGAAAGTAAAAAATTATTTGAGGATAAGCCCCATGGAACGGTGGAATCTTAAAAAAATAAATGGCCCTGCAAAGGGCCATGGATAACGATTTTATGGAATAACATCACTTCAGCTCAAGAAGTGTTTTTACGGGGTCTCTTCCAATCAGCAGCAAGTCAGGATTTTCAAGCAATTCCTTTACGCGAACCAGGAAAGAAACTGATTCACGGCCGTCAATGATACGGTGGTCGTAACTCAGTGCAACATACATCATCGGGCGGATCACGATCTGCCCATCCACCACAACAGGACGTTCCTGGATCTTGTGCATGCCAAGGATGGCCGATTGCGGGATGTTGATGATGGGTGTTGACATCAGCGAGCCAAAAACACCACCATTGGTGATCGTGAATGTTCCACCCTGCATTTCCTCCATGCTTAATTTGTTATCTCTTGCTTTTGTAGCCAGTTCGATCACCTTTCTTTCAATATCGGCCATGCTAAGGCTTTCGGCATTCCTGATCACCGGCACCACAAGTCCTTTAGGTGCGGAAACAGCTATGGATATATCGCAATAATTATGATAGATGATGGAGTCGCCATCAATGTAGGCATTCACGGCCGGCCATTCCTGCAGCGCAAAACAAACCGCTTTCGCAAAAAAACTCATGAACCCAAGGTTGACGCCATGCGCTTCCTTGAATTTTTCCTTGTGTTGCGTGCGGATCGCCATGATCTTGCCCATGTCCACTTCATTAAAAGTGGTAAGCATGGCAGTTGTATTCTTGGCTTCCACCAGGCGGCGCGATACGGTCTTCCGCAGGTTGCTCATTTTTTCCCTGCCTTCCGTGCGGTTGAATGGCTCAACACCGGGCTTCCTGCCAGGATTCTCAATGGCGCTTAGTACATCATCCTTTAAAATCTTTCCATTGTAACCACTCGGTTGAATGGATTTGGGATCAACTTTTTTATCTGCAATGATGGCAGAGGCCACAGGGCTTGCTTTTACATCAGGTTTCTGTTCAGCAGGTTTTGGCTGCGCATGCGCCTGGGCTTTGGGCTGGGCCTGTACTTCAGGTGCAGCTTCCTTTTTTGCCTCCTGTCCATTGCCTCCTGCAGGCTTTGCAGCCGCTTCATCTATCTGTGCCACCAGGTCGCCGATGTTCAGCGTATCACCTTCCTTTCCAACCGCCTTTAGTACACCTGCCTGTTCAGCATTCAACTCAAAAGTGGCTTTTTCACTTTCCAGTTCAGCAATCACTTCATCACGTTCAACATAATCACCATCCTTCTTCAACCATTTTATAAGAGTTACTTCATTAATTGATTCGCCAACTGTTGGTACTTTAATATCGATCATAAATTTTTTTTTCGTCTATACTCTGTTTGAATCAAGAAAAATAAAGCGTTCTTTTTAAATGGTGAAAGCTGTTTCAACAATTTCAGCCTGTTCCTGCGCATGTACTTTTGAATATCCGCTTGCAGTTGCTGCACTTGGCTGACGGCTGATGGTTCCATAATTAATGGTCTTCAGGTTCATTTGAAGATATCCAGCCGCACCCATATTCAATGGTTCTTCCTGCACCCAAAGCCAAAGCGCACGATTGTATTTTTTATAAAGCTCCTCCAGTTGTTTTAGAGGAAGTGGATACAATTGCTCCAGACGGATGATTGCAACATCCTGGCGGGCCTCCTTCTGCTGCCTTTCCTGCAGATCAAAATATACCTTACCGCTACAGAATAATACTTTCTTCACCTGCGCCGCATCTTTAATGGAGCTGTCGTCCATCACTTCTTTAAACCCACCGGTGGTAAACTCACTCATCGTAGAATAAGTTCCGGCATGACGCAAATTGGCCTTTGGTGCAAAGTTGACCAATGGCTTACGGAATGGCCATGTAAGCTGGCGGCGCAGCACATGGAACAGGTTAGCCGAAGTAGTGATGTTGGTCACGATGATATTCTGCTCAGCGCACATTTGTAAAAAACGCTCGAGCCTTGCACTGGAATGTTCCGGCCCCTGGCCTTCATAGCCATGCGGCAGAAGCATGACAAGACCATTCATCCTTTGCCATTTTTGTTCGGCCGAAGTAATAAACTGGTCAATGATGGTTTGGGCGCCATTGGCAAAATCGCCAAACTGTGCTTCCCATATTACAAGCGCATTCGGATTTGCAAGCGCGTATCCGTACTCAAATCCCAATACAGCAAATTCGCTCAGCAGGGAATTATAGATCCTGAATACACGCTGGCCACCACCAAACTGGCTCACCCTGTTGTATTCCTTATTGTTGGTTTCATCGTAGATCACGGCATGGCGATGAGAGAAAGTGCCTCTTTTCACATCCTGTCCGCTCATGCGCACATCTTTACCATCCTGCAGCAGGCTTGAATAAGCCAGCAGCTCGCCGGTTGCCCAATCCACTTTCTTTTCTGTCTCAAACAATTTGACTTTATCCTGCAATAGTTTCTCTACTTTTCTAAGCGGCTTAAAATCCTGCGGCCATTTCATAAGGCCACTGAAAAATTTATTGAAGTCTGCTTCCGAAATGGCTGTTACCGGTGAACTGTCAAAATCTTCTTCTGTTGCTTTGCGCAGGTTGGCCCACCATTGTTCCGGTTTCTGGTAGGTATAAGGCAAAGGATTCTGCTTGATCTCGTCAAGGCGCTCCTGGAGGTCTGCCCAGAATTTCTTTTCCATTTCCTTGGCAAGGTTCTGCAGATCCGATTCGCCGTTCTTCAGCAGGTATTGCACGTATTCCTCGCGTGGGTTGGCATGCTTGTCAATCAGCGAATACAACCCTGGCTGTGTGAATTTGGGATCATCACCTTCATTGTGTCCATGCCTGCGATAGCAAACCATATCGATGAAAATGTCCGAGTTGAATTCCTGGCGGTACCTGGTTGCGATCTCCACGCATTTTACCACAGCCTCCGGGTCATCTCCATTTACATGCAGCACCGGAGCCTGCACCGTAGCCGCAATGGAAGTGCTGTAATCAGATGTTCTTGCATCATCAAAGTCGGTTGTAAAGCCAATTTGGTTATTGATGACGAAATGAATGGTACCGCCGGTATAATATCCTTTTAATCCACTCATCTGGAGCAGTTCATATACAATGCCCTGTCCTGCAACGGAAGCATCACCATGAATCAGGATAGGAAGGGCTTTGTCAAAATCTGATTGATACAATACATCGGACATGGCCCTGGCATAACCCAGTACAACAGGATTGACAGCTTCCAGGTGCGAAGGATTGGGAGAAAGCTTCAGGTGGATCTTTTTTCCATTGGCGGTATTGACTTCACTGCTGAAGCCAAGATGGTATTTTACGTCACCGCTGCCCATGGTCTGGTCGGGAATGGCAGTGCCTTCAAATTCGGAAAAGATCTGTTCATAGGTCTTTCCAAGGATGTTTGCCAGAACATTTAGGCGGCCGCGGTGTGCCATCCCGATCACTACTTCCTGCACACCATGATCGGCTGCTACCGAAATAATGGTATCCAGCGCGGCAATAGTGGTTTCACCACCTTCAAGAGAAAATCTTTTCTGACCGATGTATTTTGTGTGAAGGAATTTTTCAAAGATCACTCCCTGGTTCAGTTTTTCCAGGATGCGTCTTTTTGATTCCAGCGTAAGCGGTTTTTGAAGATGCTGTTCTACTTCCTTTTCAAGCCACTCAACCCGGTCATGCCTGAGCATGTATTGAAATTCTACCCCCACATGCGAGGTATAGATCTTTTGCAAACGATCAAGGATCTGCTGAAGCGTAGCTGTTCCAAGGCCAACGTATTGACCTGCACTGAAAGATTCCTGGAGGTCAGCTTCACTGAGGCCGAAGAATTTCAGGTCCAGGTTGGCACCCCGGTCTTTTCTTTTTCGGATCGGGTTGGTATCGGCCACAAGGTGGCCTTTTTTGCGGTAAGCAAGGATCAGGTTATAAACGGAGAATTCCCTTGCAAGTTGGTTTCCATCTATAGCGCCACCTTTAGGAATGGCAGCTTCTTGGACAGTTGCAACCGAGCTATGACCATTGACACCGTTGGCCATGGCAAAATCAAAACCCTCAAAAAACTTACGGTATTCCGGATCAACACTTTCAGGATTCTGAACAAAATCCTTGTACAAATTTTCGATGTATGCCGGGTGTGATTGAGTGATATAAGAGAAATCCTTCATGAAAGGGAAGTTTGGACTTTTTTGGGTATGCAAATATACCGAGCTAAAGTTGGAAGTAGATGATTTTTAAGCGAATTGCGGCCGGTTCTGTACAGTGTATAAAGCTCCTGGCCACCTAGGATGCATTTGCATCAAACTCCTAAAATCCTGCAAAAACATGAGCTTTCTAAAAAATTTCATTTTCAAGCCTCTCTTCCTATGCAATTTTCCCATATTTTTGCCGTCCAAATTGAAAATTCATGGCTAATCATAAGGCTACAAAGAAAGATGTGCGTCAATCGGCTAAGCGTCGTGACAGAAACCGCTATGCTGGTAAAACCACCCGTAATGCCATCCGCGACCTGAAAGCGGTGACCGATAAAACTGCTTCAGCTGAAAAGACTCCTGAAGTGATCTCTATGATCGACAGGCTTGCAAAGCGCGGCGTGATCCATAAAAACAAAGCCAGCAACCTGAAAAGCAAGCTGACCAAAAGATTGAATAAAATGGCTTAACCTAAGCTGTTCAAATAATTGAAAGCGTTCGCCTGAGGCGGACGCTTTTTTTGTTTTACCTAAGCATGTATTCTTTGCGTGCCTTTGGCTTTTTGAGGTTATGCCTGTGACAACTATCCTTAAATTGCATCATGCGATCCCTTCTATTCCTGGTTTTCCTTTTGTATTCTTTATCTTCTTTTGCTCAGGACCTGGTCACAAAGTTTGAGACCAGCAAAGGAACCCAAACACCTGCCTACCCTGAAATCATTGACTGGTGGAAGCGTATGGATGCAGCATCTCCTTATGTAAAAATGCAGGAGATGGGCCCCACCGATGCCGGCTTTCCCCTGCACCTCGTACTGGTATCTGTGGATAAGGATTTCAACATCGCATCTTTGAAAAAGAAAAAGAAAGCCTTCATCCTGGTATTGAATGGCATTCATCCGGGTGAGCCCGATGGCATCGATGCAAGCATGTTGCTGGCAAAAGAACTAAGCAACCCGGCCACCAGGCTTCCGGATAATGTGGTACTAGCCATTGTGCCTGTTTATAATATAGGTGGTGCACTGAACCGGAGTAAGAATTACCGCATCGACCAGAATGGGCCCGAGGAATTTGGCTTCCGTGGCAATTCACAAAACCTGGACCTGAACCGCGACTTCATTAAATGTGATTCAAAGGAAGCGCTATCCCTTGCAAGGATCTTTCAATTGCTGGATCCTGATGTGTTCGTAGATAATCATGTCAGCAATGGAGCCGATTACCAGCATGTGATGACGCTGATTTCATCACAGCATAATAAGCTGGGTGGAGCAATGGGTGCCTTCATGGACCAGACATTTGAGCCTGCTTTGTACGAGCAAATGAAGAACAGGAACTATGACCTGGTTCCATATGTCAACCATTTTGGTGAAACTCCTGAAAAGGGGTGGAACGAGTTCTGGGACAGCCCGCGCTACAGCAGTGGTTATGCAACCATACGCAACTGCTTTGCCTTTGTTCCAGAAACACACATGCTGAAACCATATCCTCAAAGGGTTGATGCCACAAGGGAATTGATGAAGGCTTTTATAGGAATTACTTCAACGCATGCACAGGAGATCCTGAGGTTGAGGGAGGCTGCTAAAAAAGAACAACTGACAACAGACCGTTTTCCCATTGCATGGAAGCTTGACCGGAGCAAAAGCAAAGAGATCACATACAAAGGATATACTGCAGGAAGAAAACCCAGTGAAGTATCAGGGCTTCAGCGGTTGTATTACGACAGGAACCAGCCATTTGAAAAAAAGGTGCCTTTTTACAACCAATATGTTGACACGCTCAGCATTCAAAAGCCACAAGCTTATGTTATTCCTCAGGGATGGTGGAAGGTGATTGAAAGATTGCAGGCCAATGGCGTTCAGATGCGCAGGCTTACAAAAGACACAGCCTTTGAAGTGGAAGTGTACCGCATCGAATCTTTTCAACCCTCGCAAAGAAAATTTGAAGGACATCATTTCAACAGTAATGTAAAGGTTACGTCAACAATTCAAAAGGAAACTTTCAGGAAAGGAGATTATTTCATTGCGATGAATCAAACGCTGAACCGCTTTATTGTTGAAGTACTGGAGCCACAGGCTGAGGACAGTTATTTTGCATGGAACTTTTTTGATCCCATCCTGGGGCAGAAAGAAGGTTTTTCTGATTATGTGTTTGAAGAAACGGCCGCCCAATTCCTGAAAGATCACCCCGACGTGCGGGCAAGGCTTGAATCAAGAAAAGCAACCGATACCATCTTTGCAAAGAGTTCGGCCGCACAGCTGAATTTCGTTTACCAGAATTCGCCATGGTACGAGCCCTCACATAATCAATATCCGGTGTATCGCGTTCCGCGATAGGCATTTCACGCAAAGACGCAAAGAAATACAAACTTAAAAGTGCAGACTTCAGAGTAGAGACTTAAGAACTGAAAGAAGAAAGATGGACTGACCTAATCTAAGGTAGTTTCTGATCAACCTCCTCGACCTGTCATCCTGAGCCAGATGCGAAGGATCTAATTCTTCCAACATTCAATGGTCATTAATCCAGAAGATTTTCTATTTCTGATATACAAAAAACAGGTAATTTTTCTTATTTTAAGGTTACTCCAAACTAACGTTAAGTGCTGATGAAAAAATATTTATTGCTGTTGCTGTTTGCCTTAATATACATGCCCGGGGTACATGCCCAATCTGACACGATCTATAAGTACTATAATTACAATTGGAAAGAAACGGAGCCCAGGTTAGCCACATATTATACTGTGGGCTATCCATCAGATTCACTTTGGGTGCGACTGGATTTTTATGCTTCCAATGACAGGTTGCAAATGAAAGGCAGGACCAGAAAAAAAGACCTGGAAGAAAAGGTTGGGCCATTTACCTATTTCCATGAGAATGGCAATGTTCAGTCGATGGGTGTTTACCATAATGATAAAAAAACAGGCATCTGGAAAAGCTATTCAAAGGATGGAAAGCTTTTGGATTCTCTTTACTACAGCAATGGAGCGATCATTAAAGGGAAGTCATTTTATGAGAGCGGTGAAATCAGTGAAGAATGGGAAGCCAAAACCAGGGATTCTGTTATTCATTATACAAATCCGGAAGCGTTCGTTATCGTGGTTATAATTTAAATGGCGTAAGAGAAGGAGCATGGGAGTTTTTTTCACAGAATGGAAAACCAACAGTCAAGGCAGCCTACCTGAAGGATTCAGTCATCAATTTTACCTGCTTCAATGAAGATGGAACACAGCAGACCAAAGACTGCATTTTTTTAAAGGAAGCAAGCTTCAAACGCGGCAAGTCAGACTGGGTGAAATGGCTGACGCAGACCATGCCCAAATACTTTCCAAAAAAATATACAGAAGGAAAACTTGAAGGAACAGTCGCTGTTCGTTTTATTGTGAATGAAGATGGAAAGGTTTCCAACGTGGAAGTATACTCCAGCACTGAACCGGAACTGAATGATGCTGCTGTTCAGATCATAAAAGCCAGCCCCGATTGGAATCCTGCTATTCAATACAATCGTAAGGTTAAATCCTATCATACACAGCCGCTGACTTTTAAAAGAGCACAGTAGGTGCAATCGCGGGGCGATTGCGTTTATAGTTTATGGTCTCTGGTTTATTGTTCGTTAGGTTTGGGCATTCTTTTCTGATTCCAATTTCGTAGAGAGGCATTTCACGCAAAGACGCAAAGAATACAGACTTAAGAGTGCAGACTTAAGAGTAGAGAGTTAAGAATTGGAGCGATGAAATAAGACTGATGGAAGTTTCTGACCTATGCATAATTTCTACCAGGTTACCTCTCCGGCCTAAGCCAACTCCCGTCTCGCTAAACCCTCTCCGACCTGTCATCCTGAGCCGAAGGCGTAAGATCTAAGCCTTTCAACCTTCAACACCTATTGTAACAATAAGCCCAAGGAACTCTCAGAAAGTTCCAGCGCCTCATTTTGTGGTTATATGAAATGATACTCCCATCAAAAGCCGGCTAACAAAATTCAGCGCCTGCAGTATAGCAGAATAAGGCCAATTGTAGTTTAAGGAAAGATGAAACCAGTAGTGAGCTTATTTAAGTCAATAAGGACTGAACTCTTAAGTGATGGTCGATACACACAATGAAAGACTGTTGTGCGGTGGGCGGGCCGGTCTACGCGGAGCGATTAGACCCGGCCTTGATCTTTTTGCTCTACTTTTTGTATCAAGACAAAAAGTAGAAAACACTGTATTCGCAGAAAAGACTGATAACACGTAGTAAATATTTTGAAGTAAAGATGTTTCTTTCCTTAAGCTTCTTGTGAGGACACAAGCAGGGGCGGGCTGTAGGAAGTGCAAGGAATACATGCTTTGAGCCTTTGCGCTTCTTTCGCCTTTTGCGGTTAAGTAAAATGTCAGTAATCAGGATATCTTCTGTTGTTTCGCTAACCTGCTGCCAATAAACAACATTCCAAAAACGATCGCCACGCTCAGGTACCCCACTAAATTATAATTGTAGATCTTTCCTGTTTGGTCCTTCACTACAATAAGGCCTGCGATGATGGAGGCAGCACCGGTGAATAATTGCTGGAAGCTGGAATTGAAGCTCATGAATCTTCCTCTTTCCGAAGGATTTACTACTGTACTGATCATGGCCTGCGCAGGTATATTCCTGCCGGTTGAAAAGGTAAACCAGAAACCAAAAACAATCAGCACATAATAAAAAGGGATCCTTGGCATGTTGGTGATCAGGAAGATGGGCAGCAGGGAAAGCAAAAGACAGATCATAAAGATCCTGTACTTGCCGTACCGGTCAGCCATTCTGCCGATCACATTGGAGGAGGCAAGCGCACAGGCGCCGCCTACCATATAGATCAAAGGCGTCTGGTCTTTGCTGAAGCCAACGTTGAATTCCATATAGGGATTCACAAATGGAACGATCATGAAATGCCCCAGCATCAGTCCGCCTGATAAGAGCAATGCCAGCACCTGGCTCCTGTTTGAGAAAATGGAAACCAGCACATCTTTTACATCCAGTTTCTCCCTGGTATTTTCTTCCTGGATATGCTGACGGACCTGCGGAAGAAATTTCATCAGGAATGGAAGCAATGCAATCCCTATAAACCCGATCAGGATAAATGGTGCGTGCCAGCTGATCAGTTTTGCAAGGTATAAGCTGAATGGAACACCAAACACGGAAGCGATGGAAAATGCCATGAAGACCGTAGCCATCGCCCTCCCCCTTTTTTCGTAAGGGAAGGTATCGGCAATGATGGAAAGCACCTGCGCGCCGATCAGTCCACCGAATAGACCGGTAAGGATCCTTGCACTCATCAGGAGAAATGCCGTTGGCGCTATACCGCAGGTAAAAGTGCCGATGATAAAGCCGGTATAAGCGAAAAGCAGTACCCGCTTGCGATCGAACCTGTCCACATAAAAAGCAGTGATCATACCGGAAACAAACGCTGTGACCGGGTAGGCGGCAACGATCCAGCTAAAGTATTGTGCGCTGATATCAAAGTGCGGCATAAGGTAGTTCCCCAGCGGCATCATGATCATAAAATCCAGTATGTGGGTGAAATTAATAGAGGCCAGCAACAGTAATAAGGTTCGCTCTTTCCGGGTCATGCGCAAAGGTCGGGACATGAATGGAAAGCGAAACGATAAAAGGAGATGGTTTGCAGGAAAAGTGGGATGGAGTGAGGGAAGCTGTAGGCTGATGGCTGATGGCTGGTAGCTGATAGCTTCGAGCTGCGAGCTTATGCTTGTTTCTAATTTTATCCTCTTTACAATTGTAAGAATGTAAGAGCACGAAACTAATTTAAACGCAAAGAGCGCAAAGGTTCGCAAAGTAGAAAAACTGTATTTCTTTGCGCTCTTTGCGCAAACTTTGCGCCCTTTGCGGTTTCTGGCTCTCTACGCAAATAAAATAAGGAAAGAATAATTGTATCTAAACAACCATAAACCAAAAACAAAAAACCATAAACAGCAACGTCGAACACAGGGGTATAAAAACAAAAAAGCCTGTCATTTCTGAAAGGCTTTTTTAATAGATATGGCAGCTACCTACTCTCCCGCATTGTGGTGCAGTACCATCGGCCATAAGGGGCTTAACTTCTCTGTTCGGTATGGGAAGAGGTGAACACCCTTGGCAAAACCACCATAAAAAGATGGCTGTTGGCTAATATCCGCCTTGGGCGGATAATGCTAACGGCTTAATAAGTTAACATATTGGATAAAGTTGTCAGACGAAGAGTTTAATAAAAATTAAAGCGTACGAGCAATTAGTACTACTCGGCTTTGCTATTACTAGCTTTACACCTGTAGCCTATCAACGTAGTAGTCTACTACGGCTCTTAAAAGTAAACTCATCTTGAGGAAGGTTTCACGCTTAGATGCTTTCAGCGTTTATCCTGTCCGTACTTAGCTACTCTGCAATGCACCTGGCGGCACAACAGATACACCAGCGGTACGTACGACCCGGTCCTCTCGTACTAAGGTCATGTCCTCTCAATTTACTAACGCCCACCACAGATAGGGACCGAACTGTCTTGCGACGTTCTGAACCCAGTTCACGTGCCACTTTAATCGGCGAACAGCCGAACCCTTGGGACCTTCTCCAGCCCCAGGATGTGACGAACCGACATCGAGGTGCCAAACCTCCCCGTCGATATGAGCTCTTGGGGGAGATCAGCCTGTTATCCCCGGAGTACCTTTTATCCTTTGAGCGATGGCCCTTCCATGCAGAACCACCGGATCACTTCAGCCGACTTTCGTCCCTGCTCGGCGTGTATGCCTCACAGTCAAGCTCCCTTATACTGATGCGCTCTACGTACGATTACCAACCGTACTGAGGGAACCTTTGCAAGCCTCCGTTACTCTTTAGGAGGCGACCACCCCAGTCAAACTACCCACCATGCACTGTTTCCCGCAAGGGATTAGACTCTAAACAAACAAAGGTTGGTATTTCAACGACGACTCCACCCCCCCTAGCGAGGGGGCTTCAAAGTCTCCCAACTATCCTACACATTGTTTGTTCAAAATCAATGCAAAGTTGTAGTGAAGGTTCACGGGGTCTTTCCGTCCCGTGGCGGGTAACCGGCATCTTCACCGATACTACAATTTCACCGGGCTCGTGGAGGAGACAGTGTTCAACTCATTAGACCATTCGTGCAGGTCGGAACTTACCCGACAAGGAATTTCGCTACCTTAGGACCGTTATAGTTACGGCCGCCGTTTACTGGGGCTTCAGTCAGGAGCTTTGGGGTTACCCCCGAACACCCTTCCTTAACCTTCCAGCACCGGGCAGGTATCAGGCTCTATACGTCATCTTTCGATTTTGCAGGGCCCTGTGTTTTTGTTAAACAGTTGGTTGAACCATTTTACTGTGACCGCATCGCTGCGGTACGCTTTATCCCGAAGTTACAGCGTCAATTTGCCTAGTTCCTTCTCCACGGCTCACCCGAGCGCCTTAGAATATTCATCCCGTCTACCTGTGTCGGTTTGCGGTACTGGCAGCATTAGCCTAACCTTAGAGGTTTTTCTCGGCAGCTTTTAGGTTCACTCACCTCGGCCGAAGCTTTGGTGTACTTTCGTATTTTGCCTTTCTCTGCGGATTTGCCTACAAAGAAAATAGCTACATACTTAATCGCACTATTCCGTAAGTGCGAGGAACTTTCAATACTGCGTCACCCCGTCGAAACTAATGCTGGTGCTGGAATATTAACCAGCTTTCCATCAGCTACCCCTTTCGGGTTCACCTAAGGACCAGACTAACCCTGATCCGATTAACGTTGATCAGGAACCCTTAGACTTACGGCGATGGAGTTTTTCACTCCATTTATCGTTACTTATACCTACATTTTCTTTTGAAATCGCTCCAGCATACGTCGCCGTACACCTTCGATGCAGATTTCAATGCTCCCCTACCGTATACACCTCAAAGGTGCAACATAAAGCTTCGGTTCGTAGTTTGATGCCCGATTATTTTCCGTGCAGGGTCTCTCGACCAGTGAGCTGTTACGCACTCTTTAAATGAATGGCTGCTTCCAAGCCAACATCCTGGCTGTTATAGAAACCCCACCTCGTTTGATCAACTTAACTACGTATTAGGGACCTTAGCTGTTATTCTGGGTTATTTCCCTCTCGGCCACGGACCTTAGCGCCCGTAGCCTCACTGCCGGAGATATTTACTAGCATTCGGAGTTTGTCAGGGTTTGGTAGGCGGTGAAGCCCCCTAGCCCAATCAGTAGCTCTACCTCTAGTAAACTTCTATAATCCGACGCTGTTCCTAAAAACATTTCGGGGAGAACGAGCTATCTCTCAGTTTGATTGGCCTTTCACCCCTATCCACAGGTCATCCCATAACTTTTCAACGTTAATGAGTTCGGACCTTCAGAGAGTGTTACCCCTCCTTCATCCTGCCCATGGATAGATCACAAAGTTTCGCGTCTGCCCCCACTGACTAAACGCCCTATTTGGACTCGCTTTCGCTACGGCTCCGTTAAATAAGAACTTAACCTCGCCAGTGAGGAGCAACTCGTAGGTTCATTATGCAAAAGGCACGCCGTCACCCAACATATTGCTATGCAGGCTCCGACCGCTTGTAGGCGCACGGTTTCAGGTACTATTTCACTCCCTTGTTTAGGGTGCTTTTCACCTTTCCCTTACGGTACTGGTTCACTATCGGTCTCTGAGGAGTATTTAGCCTTACCAGATGGTGCTGGCAGATTCAAGCAGGATTTCTCCGGTCCCGCCCTACTCAGGATACCACTCGTCCACATCAATTTACGCTTACGCGACTATCACGCTCTTTGGTCTGGCTTTCCAGGAAGTTCAGCTTAATGATGCTTTCTAAATGTGGTCCTACAACCCTCATGGAGCACGCTCCACAAGTTTAGGCTGTTCCCCTTTCGCTCGCCACTACTCAGGGAATCATTGTTTATTTTCTTTTCCTCCCGGTACTTAGATGTTTCAGTTCCCGGGGTTGGCTCACCTTACGGTGTACTATACCTTCAGTATAGTGGGTTGTCCCATTCGGAGATCTACGGATATTATGCTTGTGTGCAGCTCCCCGTAGCTTATCGCAGCTTACCACGTCCTTCATCGCCTCTCAGAGCCAAGGCATCCACCATGCGCCCTTAGTTGCTTTAAAAAATTTTGAAATTGTATTGTTACCCGACCACAACGATTTCAGACCAACCATAAAAAATCATGGTGATTAAAAAAATTGTGTGATCGATACTTAGACTCTCGTCTAACAACTTTAGATTTCCAATATGTCAAAGAACTTGCTCAAGCAGCTTTTAGCTTATGGCTATTAGCTGTTGGCTTGTGATGTAATTAGCTTTGAACTAATCAACCGCCTTTACGGTTACATCTGTTTGAAAGAACTTTTTGTGGAGGATAACGGATTCGAACCGTTGACCCCCTGCGTGCAAGGCAGGTGCTCTAGCCAGCTGAGCTAATCCCCCAATTTTTTGGGCTGATAGCTACTAGCAAATAGCCATTAGCTTGGTTGTAGACCCGAGCAGATTTGAACTGCTGACCCCTACATTATCAGTGTAGTGCTCTAACCAGGCTGAGCTACGGATCTGTCTTGTAGCCCCCGTGTTATCGGGTTACTGTTATAAAGAACTAATTAAGTATTGAAAGAGATGGAAACAACAGCTAGGTCGGGCACTATAAGCTCTAAAAAGGAGGTATTCCAGCCGCACCTTCCGATACGGCTACCTTGTTACGACTTAGCCCCAGTTACTAGTTTTACCCTAGGCGGCTCCTTGCGGTTACCGACTTTAGGTACACCCAGCTTCCATGGCTTGACGGGCGGTGTGTGCAAGGTCCGGGAACGTATTCACCGTATCGTTGCTGATATACGATTACTAGCGATTCCAGCTTCATGGAGTCGAGTTGCAGACTCCAATCTGAACTGAGAGGCGTTTTTTGGGATTGGCTCCTTATCGCTAAGTGGCAGCCCTTTGTACGCCCCATTGTAGCACGTGTGTAGCCCTGGGCATAAAGGCCATGATGACTTGACATCATCCCCTCC
>JAESGR010000291.1_pt1 | contig 55648 bp, 43 predicted proteins | sample 9269771 | NCBI WGS metagenome assembly JAESGR01 (sample SAMN15739572, study PRJNA653492) | algae metagenome | isolation source: Chroococcus sp. CMT-3BRIN-NPC107 and co-occurring heterotrophs from well... | place: USA: Clark Mountains Wilderness, California | collected 2010-04-18 | reverse complement strand
AATCGCCGCCCGTGCCGGGGCAACCCGGACGTGGTGCTCGCTTCGACGGAGGGATGGCCGGGTCAAGCCCGGCCATGACGAGGGAGAGGGGAGCATCGCGGGGACGCCGAAAGGCTCTCCTAAAATATTGATCGAGCGTTTCGGCGTCCCACGCCCCTCGACCTATTCGGCTCTTTGAACCGTCGAGACGCCAGACCCCGGGCCGGGGAAGGACGGCGCGTGCCTGCTTGCCAGCCCCTCCCTCGTCATCCTGAGGCGCGGAGCGAAGCGCAGCCTCGAAGGACGCAGGACAGCTCTGCGGGTGCCCGGCGGGGCCGGGTGCCGTGCTTCGAGACGCGCCTCCGGCGCTCCTCAGCATGACAACGACAGCGAGGGACAAGCGCAACCTGCCCCCTCCCCTTTCGCGTTTGCAGCATCTCGCCTAGTGACCCCGCAACAGCCCGAAACCCGAAGCGCGAAGAATGATACGTCTGGACAGGATCGGTAAGCAGAACGGGAAGCAGATCGTCTTCATCGAGGCGTCGGCCGCTCTGCAGAAGGGCGAGAAGGTCGGGCTCGTCGGGCCGAACGGCGCCGGCAAGACGACCTTGTTCCGCATGATCACGGGCGAGGAGCCGCCGGACGAGGGGCAGGTCTCGACCGACCGGGGCATCACGATCGGCTATTTCAGCCAGGATGTCGGCGAGATGTCGGGCCGCAGCGCCGTCGCCGAGGTGATGGAGGGCGCCGGCCCGATCAGCGCCGTCGCGGCGGAGCTGCGTGATCTCGAATCCGCCATGGCCGACCCGGACCGCGCGGACGAGATGGAGGAGATCATCGAGCGCTACGGCGAGGTGCAGGCCCGGTTCGAGGAGCTCGACGGTTATGCCTTGGAGGGCCGCGCGCGCGAGGTGCTGGACGGGCTCTCCTTCAGCCAGGAGACGATGGACGGCGATGTCGGGGCGCTCTCGGGCGGCTGGAAGATGCGCGTCGCGCTCGCCCGCATCCTGCTGATGAAGCCGGACGTCATGCTGCTCGACGAGCCGTCGAACCATCTCGATCTCGAGAGCCTGATCTGGCTCGAGAGCTTCCTGAAGGGGTATGACGGCGCTCTGCTCATGACCTCGCACGACCGCGCCTTCATGAACCGTATCGTGACCAAGATCATCGAGATCGATGGCGGGGCGCTCACCACCTATTCGGGCGACTACGAGTTCTACGAGGGGCAGCGCGCGCTCGGCGAGGCGCAGAAACAGGCGCAGTTCGAGCGCCAGCAGGCGATGCTGGCGAAGGAGATCGCCTTTATCGAGCGCTTCAAGGCGCGTGCCTCGCATGCCGCGCAGGTGCAGAGCCGGGTGAAGAAGCTCGACAAGATCGAGCGCGTCGAGCCGCCGAAGCGCCGGCAGAGCGTCGCCTTCGACTTTCCGCCGGCGCGGCGTTCCGGCGACGATGTCGTAAGCCTGAAGGGCGTGCACAAGCGCTACGGCTCCAAGGTGATCTACGAGGGGCTCGATTTCGGCGTGCGGCGGCGCGAGCGCTGGTGCGTGATGGGCGTGAACGGCGCGGGGAAATCGACGCTCTTGAAGCTCGTCACCGGGACAACGGAGCCGGATGCCGGCAGCGTGGCACTCGGCGGAAGCGTCAAGCTCGGCTACTTTGCTCAGCACTCCATGGACCTGCTGGACGGCGATCTCACGATCTTCGAGTCGCTGGAGCAGGCCTTTCCGCAGGCCGGCCAGGGGTCATTGCGGGCGCTGGCCGGCTGCTTCGGGTTTTCGGGCGACGACGTCGAGAAGCGCTGCCGCGTGTTGTCGGGCGGCGAGAAGGCCCGGCTCGTGATGGCCAAGATGCTCTACGACCCGCCGAACTTCCTGGTGCTCGACGAGCCGACCAACCACCTCGACATCGTCACGAAGGAGATGCTGATCGGGGCGCTGTCGAATTTCGAAGGCACGATGCTCTTCGTCAGCCACGACCGGCACTTCCTGGCCGCGCTCTCGAACCGCGTGCTGGAGCTGACGGACGAGGGTCCGCACCTCTATGGCGGCGGCTATACCGAATACGTCGCCCGCACCGGCCAGGAGGCGCCGGGCTTGCGGCATTGACAGCGGGCCTACAGCCGCTTCAGCAGAGCCTGCGCGGCGAGCGGTGCGCGGACCTTGTCGCCCGCGATGAAGAACACAAAGACGTCGCGCTTCGTTGTGTCCGGCGGGGTCGGCGAAAGGCGGGGCAGCCCGTCCGGCGCCTCGCCCCGCTCCCACGTCTTGGCGCGGCCCGCCCAGAGGTCGAGCTCGGACGCCGGGTAGCCGTCGCACTCCGCCTCGCGGCAACGCTGCAGCCGCGCATAAACGAAGTCGCCGACCGGATCGGCGATGGCGGGGTAGTCGTCGGATTCGGCGAAGACCACCGGCACCTGATGGCGCCGCAAGACGTCGACGAAGTCGGGCGTGAGGAAGGTCTCGTGCCGCACCTCGAGCGCATGCCGCAGGGGGCGGCCGTCCCGCTCCTTCGGCAGGAGCCGCAGGAAGGCATCGATGTCCTCCGGCTCGAACTTCTTCGTCGGCGCGAGCTGCCAGAGCAGCGGCCCGAGCTTCGGCCCGAGCTCGAGCACGCCGGAGCCGATGAAGGTCTCGACCGCGGGACCCGCCTCCGCGAGCTTCTTCCGGTTCGTGACGAAGCGGTGCCCCTTCACCGAGAAGAGGAAATCGTCGGGCGTCTCGGCGGCCCATTTTCGAAAGCTCTCGGGCGATTGCGTCCGGTAGAAGGTACCGTTGATCTCGATGGCCGTGACGTGCCGGCTCGCGTGTTCCAGCTCGCGGGCATGCGGCAGCCCCTTGGGGTAGAAGGTCCCGCACCAGGGCGCGAAGGTCCAGCCGCCGATCCCGACCCTGACCATGGACAATCCTCCTCCCCTGGCGCTTGCCGCCCCGAGGCTCCATTCTGCCCTCGACCGGGCGCGCGGGCCACCCGGTCCCTGGCAGGGCGGAGTGCAGGCATGGCGGAGCAAATCCGGATCGGCGGGCTGCATCTGCGCTTCCTGCGCACGAAGCACGACACCGGCGGCGCGCTCGACATGTTCGAGATGACCGTCCAGCCGGATGCCCGCATGCCGGTGCCGCATTCACATCGGGACTGGGAGGAGAGTGTCTACGGCCTTTCCGGCACGCTCACCTTCACGATCGGGGGCGAGACAGTCGAGATCGGGCCAGGCGATACCGCCTTCATCCCACGCGGCGTCGTGCACGGCTTCAACAACCGCAGCGGCGCGCCCGCGGCCTGCCTCTCGGTGCTGACGCCGGGCGTACTCGGGCCGGAGTATTTCCGTGAGCTCGCCGGGGCGCTCGGGTCGGGCTCACCGGATCCGGCCGTCATGCGCGGGATCATGGAACGCTATGGGCTCGTGCCCGTGCCGCCGCCTTCGCCAGCGTAGCGTGACACGCGAGGGACGTCCTCTTATTTGTGCGACGCACAACGCGGAGAGAAAAGCATGGCCCTGAAGGGAAAATCGGCCGTCGTCACGGGATCGACAAGCGGAATCGGACTCGCCTACGCGCGGGCCTTCGCCAAGGAAGGCGCGAACGTCCTCCTCAACGGCTTCGGTGAGCCGGACGCGATCGAGCGGGAGCGCGCCGGGATCGAGCGCAAGTTCGGGGTCCGGGCTAGTTATTCGCCGGCCGACATGACGAAGCCGGCCGAGATCGAAGCGATGATCCGGCAGGCGGAGGAGGCGTTCGGCGCGGTGGACATCCTGGTCAACAACGCCGGCATCCAGCACGTCTCGCCGATTGAGGATTTCCCCATCGAGAAGTGGGACCAGATCATCGCGATCAACCTTTCCTCGGCTTTCCACACCATCCGGGCGGCCGTTCCGGGCATGAAGCAGCGCGGCTGGGGGCGCATTATCCAGACGGCGTCGGCGCATTCGCTCGTCGCCTCGCCCTTCAAGTCAGCCTATGTCAGCGCCAAGCATGCCATTGCGGGGTTGACGAAGACGGTCGCGCTTGAGCTCGCGACGCACAGGATCACGGTCAATTGCATATCGCCCGGCTATGTCTGGACCCCGCTCGTCGAGAAGCAGATTCCGGACACCATGAAGGCGCGCGCGATGACCAAGGAGCAGGTCATCAACGAGGTGATCCTTAACGCGCAGCCGACGAAGGAATTCGTCACCTCCGAGCAGGTTGCGGCGCTTGCGGTCTTCCTTTGCTCCGACGAAGCGGCGCAGATCACGGGCGCCAACCTCTCCATCGACGGAGGCTGGACCGCGGCATGACCGGCCGGCCGGGCGACAGCGGGCATATCCTCGGCCTCGCGGGACCGAAAGCCGAGAAGACCGTATCGCTCGCGCTCCAGGGCGGCGGCGCCCATGGCGCTTTCACCTGGGGCGTGCTGGACCGGCTGATCGAGGACGGACGGCTCGCCTTCGAGGCGGTCACCGGGGCCTCCGCCGGGTCCATGAACGCGGTCGTGATGACGGATGGCTGGCAAGACGGCGGGCCGGACGGCGCGCGAGCAAAGCTCGAGAGCTTCTGGCGCAAGGTAAGCCTCGACGGAAATCTCGACGAGACGCAGCGGCGCATCTTCGACCGGGTGCTGGGCTTCTGGTCCATCGCCGGCGGGGCCGAGAACCCCTGGCTGAAGCTCTGGCAGGGCACACTCACGCCCTATCTGGCGAACCCGCTCGACATCAACCCGCTGCGGGATGTGCTCGAGAGCATGGTGGATTTCGGCCGGCTTCAGAACGCGGACGTGAAGCTCTTCATCGCCGCGACGTCCGTTTGGACGGGGAAGATCCGGGTCTTCGAGACCAAGCAGTTGCAAGCCGACCACGTGATGGCGTCAGCCTGCCTGCCCACCTTGTTCCGCGCGGTCGAGATCAATGGGGAGCCGTTCTGGGACGGCGGCTATTCGGGAAACCCGCCGCTGTTCCCGATCTTCTATGCCGCGCGTTCGGATGACGTGCTGCTCGTGCAGGTGAACCCGATTGAGCGCCGGCAGACGCCCCGGACGGCGGCGGAAATCCAGAACCGGCTGACCGAGATCAACTTCAATTCAGGGCTACTGCGGGAACTCCGGGTCATCGAATTCGTCACGCGGCTCATCGACGACGGCAAGCTCTCGCGCGACGAGTACAAGCGCGTGCTGATGCATCGGATCGACGGAGACGGCTTCCTCGACCGCTTCGCGGCATCCAGCCGACTCAATCCGGACTGGGACATGTTCGTTCAGCTGCGCGACCTCGGGCGGCGCGCTGCCTCCGGCTGGCTGGCGCGCAGCTACGAATTCGTCGGCCGAGAAAGCACGCTCGACGTCAAGGCCGCCTACACCTGAGCGTCCCGGGCACGGTAGCCGAGATCGACGGGGCCGTCGGTGAGGCGCCACAGGTCGGGATGATCCGGGTCGGTGCGGAGCGTCACGGTGAGCTCGTGCTCGCGCACGACGCAGTCGTGGCACTGATAGGAATAGTGCTCGCCATCGTCGGCCGTCATGGCGAGAGAGCAGGTGAGGCAGACGAGGCGTTTCGTGCGAGCGCTGGGCATCTGGCGACCATAGCTGGCACCCGCCTCGGGTGAAGGCGCCGGGCGTGCTATCCCCAGCGTTCAGGCGCGGCGCTCCGCCGCGCAGGGCCGTCAAGCACGGCGCAGGTCGGAGCGCGAGAGCCGCACCGGACCCCGTGTTACAAGACCGGATGCGACGGGATTCGGCGGGCTCGGGCGAGCCGGGTAGACGCTTCGAGCCAAGATGCCCGGGGCTCCCTTGGCTCCTGGTCGCGCTCGCCGTCGTGCTCGGCGTAGCCGGCGCGATCGCCGCCCCTCTTCCACCCGGCCGACCGACCGAGTTCGGCCGCGGCGGCGCGACCCCGCCCGCCCCGCCATCGCCACCCCTGCCGGCGCCTGCTCCGCCTGGACCAACCGTGACCCCGGTGGCGCCGGATGCCGCCTGCCTCGATGCGTTGCGGCGATCGGGGGTGACGGCGGAACCGGCGCCGCAGCCCAAGCCGGACGACGCCTCCTGCCAGATTGAGACGGCGGTGCGGCTCACCGCCGTCCAGGTGGCCGGCCGTTCAACCCCGGTGGTGTTGCCGGAGGCGCCGGTCGTGGCCTGCCGCTTTGCCCGGCCCTTCGGAGACTGGATCGAACAGATCGCGGTTCCGGTTCTTGGGGCCGGCCGTGGCGCCTCGCTCAAGGCCGTCCGGACGGGGCCCGGCTTCCAGTGCCGCAGCCGCAACCGCCAGTCCGGCGAGAAACCCAGCGCGCATGGTCTCGGTCTCGCCATCGACATCTCGGGCTTCGAGTTTGCGGACGGCCCCGCGCTCCCGATCAAGCCGGACGGGCATTCGGAGGCGGACGCGAGGTCCCTAGCGGCGATCCGGCAGGCAGCCTGCGGCTGGTTCACGACCGTGCTCGGGCCGGGCTCCGACCCCTATCACGGCGACCACCTGCATCTGGACATCCAACTGCACGGATCGAGCGACCGCTACCGCATCTGCCAGTAAGCCCGGAATTTCGGCGGGTGTTGCATCCGCAATGTGCACGCCCGCGATCTTGGCGTCTTGAAGCTGTGTGCGCTGCACCATAGATCTTACGCACGCAACGCGGTGCTGATGCACGGCCTTGCTGCCCTCCTTGGGCGTTTCCTCCCTAGACTTGGGCCGCGCATGACGCGGCCCTTTTTCTTTCAACGATCGCGAGCAAGCGACAGGGGTGCGGCGACGTCCTCGAGTGATCTTCGCTCCGCTGCAACGCCCCAGCGCCACTGCACGAAGGCGGCCAGCGCCATCACGGCCGAACCGAAGAGATATCCCGCGAAGACAGCATTGCGCGACCCTGTCTCGACCAGAGCGCCAAAGATCACCGGGCCGAGAGCGCCTCCGAGCCCCGTTCCGAGCGCGTAGAACGCAGCGATGGCGAGCGCCCTCACCTCCAGCGGGAAAGTCTCGCCAACGGTGAGATAAGCCGAACTCGCTGCCGCCGACGCGAAGAAGAACACCACCATCCAGGCGAGCGTCTGCTCCGTAGCGGTCAGCATGCCCTGCTGGAACATCCAGCCAGAGATCGCCAGAAGGAGACCCGAGACGAAGTAGGTCCCGGAGATCATCGGGCGGCGCCCGATCGTGTCGAACAGCGGTCCCAGGAAGAGCGGGCCGAGGAAGTTGCCCGCTGCAAAGGGCAAGATGTAGAGCCCAACCTTGTCCGACGCGATCCCATAGAAGTCGGTGAGCACGAGCGCGTAAGTGAAGAACACGGCGTTGTAGAAGAAGGCTTGCGCACTCATCAGCGTCAACCCGACGAGCGCGCGTTGCCGGTGGAGGTGGAACAGCGTGTGGAACACCTCTCGCAAGGGAGTGTGTGTGCGTGCGTGGAGGGCGACCTTCGGGCCGGTATGCGGGGCGAGGCCGCCAAGCGCACGGGTCTCGATCGCCCGCACGATTGCATCACCTTCCGGCGCGCGGCCGTGGGTGACGAGCCAGCGTGGGCTCTCCGGAATGAAGGTCCGGAGAAACAGGATGATTAAGCCGAGCGCCGCGCCGATGCCGAACGCGATGCGCCAGCCGAGATCGGGCGCGAAATTGGCCGGATCGAGGAGCACGATCGAGCCGAGCGCGCCGAGCGCCGCGCCGATCCAGAAGGACCCATTCACGATGAGGTCCGTCCGGCCCCGATACTGGGCCGGGATAAACTCTTGTATCGTCGAGTTGATTGCCGTGTATTCGCCTCCGATGCCGGCGCCGGTCAGGAAGCGGAACAGGCAGAAGGTCCAGAGATTCCAGGAGAAGGCCGTCAGGCCCGTCGCGACGAGATAGACCGCGAGGGTGATGAAGAAGAGTTTCTTGCGGCCGAGCCGGTCCGTAAGCCAGCCGAAGAACAAGGCTCCCAGCACCGCCCCGACCAGATACGCGGTCCCGGCAATCCCGATATCGGTGTTGCTGAAGCGGAGAACCGGGCTTTCCTTCAGGGCTCCCGAAAGCGCGCCCGCGAGCGTCACCTCGAGGCCATCGAGCACCCAGGTAATGCCGAGCGCGAGGATGATCAGGGTGTGAAAGCGGTTCCAGGAAAGCCGGTCGAGCCGTGCCGGGATATCCGTTTCGACGGCGGTGGCAGCCTCAGCCACCTTCACGGAACTCCGGATAAAGCGTCATTCCGCCGTCGACAAAGAGGCTCGCGCCCGTCACGTAATCCGAATGGTCGGAGGCGAGCCAGACGGCTGCGTTCGCGATGTCCTCTGGCTCGCCAATGCGTCCGTACGGGATGAGCTTGAGAAGCTTCTCCAGAGCTTCCGGCGTGCTCCAGGCATCCTTGTTGATCGGCGTTTTGATGGCGCCGGGCGCGATGGAATTGATGCGGATCTTCTTCTCCGCATATTCCTGCGCCAGCGACTGCATCATCAGCATGACGCCGCCCTTCGAGGCCGCATAATTCACGTGTCCGGCCCACATGATGCGCTCGTGCACGGAGGACATGCAGATGATCTTCCCCGCCGCGCGGCTGACCTCCGGCTGCAATCCGCGGGCGAGATACTCGCGGATCGCGGCCCGGCAGCATAGGAACTGCCCGGTGAGATTCACGTCGATGACCTTGCGCCAATCGTCGAGCGACATCTCGTGCGCGGGCGCGTCGCGCTGAAGCCCGGCATTGGCTACGAGAATCTGGAAGGTGCCGAAGCGCTCCTTCGTCTGACGGAACATCTCCGTGACGTCCGACTCGGAGGAGACGTCCGCGTGGACGACGAGCGCCTCGCTTCCGGCTTCCTCGACGGATCGCGCCGTCCGCTCGGCGCCCTCCTTCTCGCCCCGATAATTCACGACGACCTTGGCCCCGGCTGCTGCGAGCGCAATCGCGACCGCCTGCCCGATGCCGGATGAGGCGCCCGTGACAACGGCGACCTGGCCGGAGAGGTCGAGGACCGGCTTTGCCATCTCAGACGACGCGCTCCAGGATCAGCGTCGCGAGCGGGGGGAGAGTCAGGGAGAGGCAGTAGGCGTGGCCATGCGCCTCGCATTCCTCCGCCCTGACGCCCCCCTGATTGCCGACATTCGACCCGCCATAGATCGCCGCATCGGTGTTCACGACCTCGCGGTAAAAGCCCGGGAGCGGCACACCGATCCGATAACCCTCACGTGGGACCGGCGTAAAATTCGAGACGACGATCGCGATCTTCTCCGGGTCCGCGCCACGCCGGAGCCAGGCGATGACCGAGTTCTCGGCATCATCGGAAACGAGCCACTGGAAACCGCTCGCGTCAGTGTCGCGCTCGTGCAGGGCGGGGATGGTCACGAAGGCGCGGTTGAGGTCCCCGATCAGGTTCTTCACGCCGCGATGGTGGAGGTCATCGAGCAAATGCCAATCCAGCGACGTGTCGTGATTCCACTCGCGTTCCTGGCCAAACTCGCTGCCCATGAAGAGCAGCTTCTTGCCGGGGTGTCCCCACATAAAGCCGTAATAGGCCCGAAGATTTGCGAACTTCTGCCAGCGGTCACCCGGCATCTTGCCGAGGATCGAGCCCTTCCCGTGCACAACCTCATCATGGGAGAGCGGCAAGACGAAGTTCTCGGAGAACGCGTAGAGGAGCCCGAAGGTCAGGTTGTGGTGGTGGTAGCGGCGATGCACCGGCTCCTTGGACATGAACAGGAGCGTGTCGTGCATCCAGCCCATGTTCCACTTGAAGCCGAAGCCAAGACCGCCCGTATAGGTCGGGTGTGACACGCCCGGCCATGAGGTCGATTCCTCGGCGATCGTCATCGCGCCAGGATCGGCCGTATAGACCGTTTCGTTCATCTTCCGGATGAAATCGATCGCTTCGAGGTTCTCGTTGCCGCCGTAGCGGTTCGGAACCCACTCGCCGTGCTTCCGCGAATAGTCGAGGTAGAGCATGGACGCGACCGCATCCACGCGTAGGCCGTCGAGATGGTAACGCTCGAGCCAGAAGCGGGCGTTCGCGACGAGAAACGCCTGCACCTCCTGCCGACCGTAATTGTAGATGTAGGTGCCCCAATCCTGGTGATAGCCCTGGCGGGGGTCGGCATGCTCGTAGAGGTGGGTTCCGTCGAACAGCCCGAGGCCATGCGGGTCATTCGGAAAGTGGCCCGGCACCCAGTCGAGGATGATGCCAATCCCGGCCGCATGCGCCGCTTCGACAAACGCGACGAAGTCCTCTGGCGTGCCGAAACGACTCGTCGGTGCAAACAGAGAAACCGGTTGGTAGCCCCAGGATCCATCAAACGGAAACTCGGTGATCGGCAGGAGCTCGATATGGGTGAAGCCGAGGTCCTTCACGTAGGGGATCAGGCGCTCCGCAAGCTCCCGGTACGTCAGGAACCGATTGCCCTCCTCCGGCACCCGCGCCCACGAGCCGAGATGGCACTCGTACACGCTCATCGGCTTATGGCGGGGATCGCCCTCGCGGCGCGAGGCCATCCAGCTGTCATCCTGCCACTGGAAGTCGGGCAGGCGCGCCGTACGCGAGGCGGTGGCCGGCGGCTTTTCGGCCATGAACGCGACCGGATCCGCCTTCTCCAGGCGCGATCCGTCCGCGCCCAGCATTTCGAATTTGTAGCGCTCGCCGCCCCTCAGGTCGGGGATGAAGAGTTCCCAGACACCGGCATCGTGGCGCAACCGCATCGGGTGGCGCCGGCCGTCCCACGAGTTGAAGTCGCCGATCACGCTGACCCGGCGAGCATTCGGCGCCCAGACGCCAAAATGGTAGCCAGCCTGATCCCCGATGGAAGTCGGGTGGGCGCCGAGGAGGCGAGGGATGCACTCAGTGCCGACGTCCCGGATGCGCCCGATTTCCTCGAAGCCGGGTGTCGGGCCGTAACTGTAGGGGTCGCGGGCTTCCTGGACGCTCCCGGGCCACCGGATGCGGAGCTTGTACCAGGGCCGCTCCCGGGTCCCGAGCCGGGCGACGAAGAAGCCGGCCGGGTCGATGCGGGTCATCGGGATCGGGTCAGGCTTGCCGTCGACGACGACCGCGACCTCCTGCGCGCCCGGAAGCATGGCGCGAATCTCGTAGGCGTCGCGCACGGCATGCGGGCCGAGCACCGCGAACGGGTTGCCGTGCCGCGCCTGAACGATCGCCGCCAGATCTCCCGGCGTCACCGCAAAGCCAGCGCTCGAGCCGCGCCCGGACGAGGTCCGCCCGCCGCTTCCCGAACTGCTCCCGCGCTCTGCGCCGTCTCGCGCCTGCATCTCGGCCATCATGCCGCTCCCTGATCCAAGATGGACAGAACGCCCCGCACGGGGGTCTCGATCCAGTCCGGCCGGTTATTAGCCTCGTAGTTCACCTCGTAGAGCGCCTTCGACAGCAGGTAGAGCCGCAGCAGGCGCTTGCGCGAAGCATCATCCGCAACCCAGACCGGGCTCTCCGCCGCAGCCTGCTCGTAAGCCGCTAGGTACTCTGTCTCGGTAAGACGGAGCCATTCGGCCGCGACCTCCGCGATGCGCGCCGCCGCCTCCGGGAACCGCGCCACCACGTCCCGTGCCGCAGAATCGGCCGCGTAGGCGAAGGAGCGCAGCATTCCAGCGACATCGCGCAGCGGCGACGATTTCTGGCGTCGCTCCTCGGCCGGACGAGCCGGCTCGCCCTCGAAATCGACGATCATCACGTCGTTCTGGACGATCAGCACCTGCCCGAGGTGATAGTCCCCGTGGATGCGCGTCTTGATCGCTCCCTCCGGCTCCGTCGCGAGTTCGCCTATTAGCGCCAGGCATTCCGCTTCCCGGGCCCGCAGAGCGGCGACGACCTCGCCTGCCGCGCCGGACAGGGACGAGGACCGGGAGAGTGCCGCAAAGGCCCGCTCGGCCTGCGACTGCGCGTCGGCGGCCGCAATCTCGATATCCGAAAGGCGCATCGGCTCGGCCGTAAAAGCCGGTTCGTCCGTCGGGGTCGCGAGCGCGAGGTGCATCTCGCCCGTCCGCCGGCCGAGGATTTCGGCATACCGCAGATAAGGAGCGAAGATCTCCGAAAGCGGGTTGTCCTCGTCGATCGGTGCAAGCGCGAGCGTGTCGAGTTCGCGCGTGAGCGAGTCCAGCGTCATGCGCCAGGCATCCCCCTGGTTGCGCACGAAGGTTTGCAAGATGGAGAGGGCGGTCGTCTCGCCCTTTGGCGAGACATACTCGACGCTGCCCAGGGTCGGCGGCGTGTTCGGGAACTGCGCGACGTCGGTCAGGAATCGCCCCATCTCCAGCTCGGGATGGATCCCGGGCTGCAGCCGGCGATAGATCTTCAGAACCATCGTCTCGCCGAGCTGGATGGAGGTGTTCGACTGCTCGCCCGAAAGCCGCTTCACGTCCTCCGGCGCAATTTCAAGGGCGTGAGGCATCTGCGAGGTGGCAGAGAACCGAACCGTCGCGCCATCGCTTGTTCCGATCTGATCGCCGCGGCGCATCGCCTCGACAACCGCCAGCGCGAATTCCGGCGACGACCCGGCCCCGTAGGCGAGCCCGACCTGTCGCCCACGCCGCACCCGCGCAACCGCATAGCCGCCGAGCGCATCCTCGTCGGCTCTCTCGTCAACCGCGACAGGGAAGAAATAGACCTGCCGCTCTCCACCTCTCAAATGCACGGCGAACCGCGGCAGCACGAATTCCTCACGGCCCGAGCGCCCATTCATGACGGCGAAATCGAGCACCTCCGCCCGCTCGATCCGCTGCCCCTTGGCCGCGAACCACCGCTGGGTCCCGATCATGCGGGGGATGATGGTGCGCTCGATCGCATCGCGCTCGCGACCCTCGAGGAGCGAGCCCAGGCCTTCCGTCAGAACCAGCGTGAAGAGCTCGGGCTGATTTCCCTGTCCGTGCCTGCTCTCGTTCTGGACTGCGGCGGCCTGCAGCTGGAACCAGTAGAAGCCATAGGCCGGCAGGGTCAGAAGGTAGGGCAGCTCGCCGACGCGCGGAAAGTCCGTGCCGCCCGTCATCTCGACTGGCGTCGCCCCGTTGAACTCGGATAGGTCGAGCTCGACGGCCTGCGGCGCCCGGGACACGTTCACAACGCAGAGGATGCGCTCGTCGCCGTATTCGCGGATATAGGCGAGCACCTTGCGGTTCGCCGGATACAAGAACCGCAAGGCGCCCCGGCCAAAAGCCTGGCTCGAGCGCCGGATCGCGATCATCCGGCGCATCCAATTATAGAGGCTCGCCGGGGTCTTGGATTCCGCTTCGACATTCACGGCGGCGAAGCCGTAGATCGGGTCCTGGATGGTCGGGAGGAAAAGCCTCGCCGGATCACAGCGCGAGAAGCCGCCGTTGCGGTCGGGCGACCATTGCATCGGGGTGCGAACGCCGTCTCGGTCGCCGAGATAGATGTTGTCGCCCATCCCGATCTCGTCGCCGTAATACATGACGGGCGTACCGGGCATCGAGAACAGGAGCGAGTTCAGGAGTTCGATCTTCCGGCGATCATTCTCAAGGAGTGGCGCAAGGCGACGCCGGATGCCGAGATTGATGCGGGCGCGCCGGTCGGCGGCGTAGAAGGTCCAGAGGTAATCGCGCTCCTTGTCGGTCACCATCTCGAGCGTCAGCTCGTCGTGATTGCGCAGGAAGATCGCCCATTGGCAGCCCTCCGGAATCTCCGGGGTCTGCCGCATGATGTCAGTGATCGGGTGCCGATCCTCCTGCGCGAGCGCCATGTACATGCGCGGCATCAGGGGGAAGTGGAACGAGACCTGACATTCGTCACCATCGCCGAAATAGGGCGCGGTCTCCTCCGGCCACTGGTTCGCCTCCGCCAGCAGCATGCGATCCGGATAGCGCTCGTCGAGCGCGGCCCTGATCGCCTTGATGACGGTATGGGTCTCGGGCAGGTTCTCGCAGTTCGTGCCTTCGCGCTCGACGAGATAGGGGATCGCGTCGAGCCGCAGTCCGTCGACGCCCATGTCGAGCCAATACCGCATCGTGTCGAGCACGGCCTCGAGCACGGCCGGGTTGTCGAAATTCAGGTCCGGCTGGTGCGAGTAGAAGCGGTGCCAGAAATACTGCTTCGCGACCGGATCCCAGGTCCAGTTGGACGGCTCGGTGTCGAGGAAGATGATGCGCGTGTCCGCATATTTCTGGTCGGTGTCCGACCAGACGTAGAAGTTCCGCTCCGGCGACCCCGGAGGAGCGTGGCGCGCCGCCTGGAACCACGGGTGCTGGTCCGACGTGTGATTGATGACCAACTCGGTGATAACGCGGATGCCCCGCGCATGCGCCTCGTCCACGAAGCGCTTGAAGTCGTCCATCGTGCCGTAGGACGGGTTGATGTCGCGGTAGTCCTGGATGTCGTAGCCGTCATCGCGCAGCGGCGAGGGATAGAACGGCATGAGCCAGATGGCCGTGACCCCGAGGTCCCGGATATAGTCGAGTTTCGCCGTAACCCCGGCGAAATCACCGATTCCGTCGTCGTTCGAATCGAAGAACGACTTGACGTGCACCTGATAGATCAGAGCGTCGCGGTACCATTGTGTGTCGGAGCGGTCGATCATCTTGACTCTACGGTGTCATCGCCGGGCTTGTCCCCGGCCACCCTGAACCAAGGGGCGGGACCGGGGATAGAAATGGCCAGGGCAGCCTGACCATGAGGAGGCCGATGTTCAAGACGGAGCGGTGGGCGGGATCAAGCGCCAGATCACGACAGGGTTTTGGGTCGGATCGAGCGCGATCCGGTGCGTCTTTCCGTTCAGCCGGAAGGTCCCGCCCTTCAGAAGATCCTCGACCCCGATCGATGCGTGGTCCGGCAGGCCGAATTCCCAGAGCGGCACCTCGTAGGTGCATTCCTGCCGGTTCTTCGGATCGAGGTTCACGAGAACCATGACGGCATTGTCCTTGGCCGGCGTCATCTTGAGATAGGCCAGGATGTTGTCGTTCCAGGCATTCAGGAAGGTGATGTTCCGGAAATCCCAGAGCGCCGGGTTGTTGCGCCGGATGTGGTTCAGCTTCGTGATGTGATCCCGGATGTTGCCGGGTCGATCATAATCCCAGGCCTTGATCTCGTACTTTTCGGAGTTGAGATACTCCTCCTTGCCCGGGATCGGCGTGCCCTCAGCGAGCTCGAAGCCGCTATAGATGCCATAGGTGGAGGACAGGGTCGCGGCCAGCGTCCCACGGACGACGAACCCGGCCGGCCCGCTCGTCTGCAGCGGAATCGGGTTGATGTCCGGCGTGTTCGCGAAGAAATTCGGCCGGTAGTAGTGGGCCATCTCCGTCGTCGCGAGCTCGGTCATATACTCGATGAGCTCGGCCTTCGTGTTCCGCCACGTGAAGTACGTGTAGCTCTGCTGGAAGCCGATCTTGGCCAGTGCCCGCATCATCTTCGGCCGTGTGAAGGCCTCGGCCAGGAAGATGGCGTCTGGATAGGCCGCATTCACCTCGGCGATGAGCCACTTCCAGAACGGCAACGGCTTCGTATGCGGATTGTCGACTCGGAAGATGCGCACCCGCTCGCGGCACCAGAACAGAACGGCGTCGCGCAGCGCGTACCAGAGGGACGGAAGCGAGGCCCCGTAGAAGTGGACGTTATAGATGTCCTCGTACTTCTTCGGCGGGTTCTCGGCGTACTTCATGGTCCCGTCTGGACGATATTCGAACCACTCCGGATGCTCCTTGATCCAGGGGTGGTCGGGCGAGCATTGCACGGCGAAGTCGAGCGCGATCTCGAGCCCGTGCGCGTGCGCGGCGTCCACCATACGCCGGAAGGAATCGAGGTCGCCGAGATCCGGGTGGATCGCGTCGTGCCCTCCGGCTTCCGACCCGATCGCGTAGACCGACCCGACGTCGCCGGGCTGCGCCTTGAGCGAGTTGTTCTTCCCCTTGCGGTTTTTGAACCCGATCGGATGGATCGGCGGAAAGTAGAGGACGTCGAAGCCCATGTCCTTGACGTAGCGCAGGTGGGCGATGACGTCGTCGAAGGTGCCATGCCGGTTCGGGTCATGGCTCATCGAGCGCGGGAAGAGCTCGTACCAGGCCGAGAACTGCGCCGCGAGACGGTCCGCGATCACCGGTATTTCCCGATCGTAGCGCGAAAGGTTCACGCGGTCGGCGTGACGGCCGATCAGCGCGGCATTGTGCTCATCGATGAGCAGGGCAAGGCGGGCCGCGGGGTTCCCGTTCGCGCCCGCAATCCGGTCGAGGATGGCCCACATGGCGGGACCGTCAGGCCCCCCAGCGGCATTGCGGGCCGCTGCTTCCGCGATCTGCACGCCCTCGATCGTCTCGAGCGTGACGTCGACGCCCGCCTTCCGCTTGGCCTCGATTTCATGCAGCCAGGACGCGAAGGGATCGCGCCAGCCCTCGATCGTGAAGACGTAGCGTGTGTTGCGCTCCGTCGCGAAGGAGCCGGCCCAGCGATCGTTGTCAACGAAATGCATCGGGGTGCGGCGCCATTCGGCCTCGTCCGCCGGACGGTAAAGGATCTCGGCGGCGATCTTGTCGTGCCCGTCCGAGAAGATATCCGCCGTGACCTCTACGGCTTCTCCCACGACGCGTTTCACCGGCGTCCGGCCGCCGTCCAGTTCAGGCCGGACCGCCTCAATCACGACCCTCCCCTCCCCTCTAGGCGCGGTGTCCGGAGAGGCCGCCCGCGACTCTGTGCGTTCGGTGACGAGGATTCGAACCTCGCGCGGGCCGAGCATCAGGGGGCAGCACGGATCGAGTACGACCGGAACCACGCCGGGCGTGCGGTCGATGAAGGGTCCGAGGGTGCCGCCTGTCCGGCCGAGGATTGCCCCGGTATCCACCGTGACCATCGTCCGCGATGGATTGGCGAGGATCAAGATCGCCTCTTTCGCCGCAACCACGTGACCCGCATCGAGCCGGAGCAGAGCCAGATAGGGCGCGTCTGCCGCCGAGACCTTGTACTCGGCGCCTTCGATGTTCGCGGCCGGGATCTCGGCCTTGAGCTGGTTGATCGCGGCAATCCGCGCCGAAATGTCGATCGAGGTCTCGCGTTCGCGATGCTCGGGCTTGCTCTCGACGACGTGGACCTTGCGCCGGGCCCCGTTCTCGTAACCGAGAGGCATGAGCACGCCCGACGAGAAGAAGGCCGCGAGCGCGTAGCGCATGACGAGCTCGGTCTCGATCTCGTCCTTGCTCGCATCGTCAGGGATCGCGGCCGCGACCCGGTCCATGTCGTGGTTTTCCGGGAAGGCGATCGTTGGCGCGAGAAGCCGCGTCTTCTCCTGCGCCTCCATGGCCCAGGGCTTCTTGAAGTCCCACCAGGCGAAGGAGTTGAACAGGTAATCGAAGCCGGCCTTCGCGGTCGCCACCGCCTCGTCGAAGGTGCAGCCGAGCGTCTCGGCCGCGAAAAGGCAGTCCGGATCGCGGCCCTTCGCGTTGCCGATCAGCGGCGTCCAGACCTCCGGTGGCACCTTGTAGGCCGCGTCGCAGCGGAAGCCCGCTATCCCGAGCCCCTGCATGCGGGCGATGTAGTCGCCCCAATAGGCGAGCAGAAACTCGCGCGAGGTCGGGGTCGCGTAGTCGAGCTCCGCGAGGTCGCCCCAAACGGTGCGCTTGGTTGGATCGTCCGGATCGACCGCGTAGGGGCTCTCCAGTTCGCCCCACATGTTCCGGATGAAGACCTCGGGATGGTCCGTCGCCAGAACCGCATCCTTCGAGGTGTGGTTGATGACGAGATCGGCCATGACCTTCAGGCCCTGCCGCCGCGCCTCCTCTACGAAGGAGCGGATCTGGTCGTCGTCGCCGCCCGCGTCCTCGTCGCGGAAGCGCGGATCGAGCTTCGTGACGTCCTTGACCGCGTAGAGGCTCCCCGAGAAGCCGGCCTCATGGAACGGGTTCAGGTAGACCCAGTCAAAGTTCATCGCCGCGATGCGCGGCAGCTCGGCCTTCCAGGCCGAAACCGTGCCGACGAGCAGCGGAAAAAGATTGTAGATCCTGGGGCCGGGCTTCACCTGCCGGGCGGGATTCGCCGCCTGCACGGCCTTACGCTCCGCCGGGCCCTCCGCGACGGGCGCCTTGGTCTTGATCCGCGCGCTCATTCGGTCCTCCTGAGGACCGAAACGGGCAGCGCGGCGAAAAGCTCCCGCGCATACGCGCCATCCTGCCCGATCTCGACTACCCGATCCTCGATCACGTTCCGCCAGCGGCCCGCCGGGAGCGGGATAGCCGCGTCACCCCAAACATCACCAATCGGGAGCCTGCTGCCGCCGCCGAGCCCCGCCGGGAGCCGCGCGGTCGCTACGAGCAACTCCTCCGCCCCGTGCTTGCGACGGAAGGCGATGATTTTCGCATCCCCATCGCTCGACCCGAGTGGTTCGTAGCTGCCCTGAGCGTACAGTTCCGGTGCACGGGTGCGATCCGCGAGGAGACGGGCCAGCACAAGCTGCTTGACCGCGCCGTCCTGCCAGGACCTGACGAGGTCGTCCACCGACCCGCCGCGGTCCAGCGCTTCCGCCCGTGAACGGTAGTCGACAGGCCGTCGGTTGTCCGGATCGACGAGCGAGAAGTCCCAGAAGCCGGTGCCCTGGTAGGTATCCGGCACCCCCGGCAGTGTGCATTTGAGTACCGTGCGGCCGAGGCTGTTGACCATCCCGGCGGTCGCAAGCCGGCTCAGGAGCGGCCGGAACCTCTCGAGGAACTCGCTGCCGGGTGCGAGGCACGCGTCGACGAGCGCCATCGCGGCCTTCTCGTAGGCGTCGTTCCGGTTGACCCAGCTCGAATGCCGCTTCGCCTCCCGCAGCGCCTTTTCGACATAGCCGTGGAAGCGCTTGCGGAAGCTCTCGATCTCCTCCGGATCGTCGCGCTCGAGCAGTTCCAGTGGAAATGCCCCGAGCAGTGATTGCAGCAGCATATACTGGTCGTTCGGATCCGGCGCCACGGCCCCTTCGGCGCGGCCGAGATGGGGCGCGACGATCTCGCGCCACGTGTCGAGCGCCTCGCGCCAAGCATCCGGCATCTCGGACAGTGCGTTGAGGCGGGCCCGCGCATCCTCGCCGCGCTTCGTGTCGTGGGTCGCGGTCGCGATCATGGCGTTCGGCCAGGAACGCATGCGCTCCTCGTTCGCCTTGTGGAAATCGGCCAGCGAGGTGCCAAAATGGCCGGGATCGCCGCCGACCTCGTTCAGCGAGATCAGCCGCGCATAGCGGTAGAAGAGCGTATCCTCCAGGCTCTTCGCCATCACGGGACCGGTCAGCTGCTGAAACCGGCGCCGGAAGCGCGCGACATGGTCGGGCGCGGGCCGGCCGGGACCCTCGGTCTCGATCCTGCCGAGGATGGCGGCGGCCGCGAAATCGTGGACCGAGCGATCCGGCAACGAGCTCCGGCGCTTTGCGGCAGCCACCGTCCTTTCGATGAGCTCGACGTCCTCGGGCGAAGGCTCGTCCGTGATGTAGCTCCGATAGACCGGAAACCGGGCGATGATCTCAACCAGCGCCATACGGATGGCGTAGACTGTGTAGTCGCGCGTGCGCCGGTCGCCATCCGCGATGCGCTTCAGGTCGGAGACGAGCACCTCCAGCTCGCTTGCGAAGCTGGAGACCAGGATCTCGACTTTTGCGGCGCGAAGCTGCTCTTCGTAGGACCCCTCGACCCCGGTGAACTCGCGGTAGATGCGCTCGAAGCTCTCCGCTGCGGACGTGTCCACGAAGATGCCGTCGATCAGGTTGAGGACGTCGTAGCCCGTCGTACCGGCGATCGGCCAAGCACGAAGCGGCTCGCCCGGCTCCAAAATCTTCTCGACCACGATGTAGAAGCCTGGGCCGATCTCGCTCTGAAGCTTCTGAACGTAGCCCTCGGGATCGGCGAGGCCGTCGATATGATCGATGCGCAGCCCCTGGATCCGGCCTTCCCGCACGAGGCGGAAGACCAGCGCATGGGCCGCCTCGAAAATCTCCGGCAATTCGACCCGTATGCCGCCGAGGCCGTTGATGTCGAAGAAGCGACGATAGTTGATGTCGCTAGCCGCCACCCGCCAGTGGGCAGGCCGATAGGACTGCATCTCTAGGATGCGGTGAAGCGTGCCGAAGCTCTCCGGCAACCCGGGAACGCCGTTGACCACGGCCACCGCCCGCTCCAGCGCCGCGCGAAGCGCATCCGAGCTTGCCACGGCTGCCGCGAGGCGCCGCTTGAGGAGTTCTGCCTCCTCCGGGAACGCCGCCCGACGCTCGGGCGAGGTCTCCTCCGCCATCGTCCGGAGCTGGTCGGACACGGCGATCAGCTCGGCATGTCCCTCCAGCTCGTCGAGCGCAGCGAGGGCCCGGTCCAGCACGAGCGGGTAGGAGAGCGGCGTGATCGGCAGCTTGTGCTCGTAGTGCCAGACGCTGAACGAGCCCTCTGCCTCGTCAAAGGCGAGCTTCAGGTTGCCTTTCTCCAGCGCGTCCCCGTAGCGGTCTCCGAGGACCGGTATGACGAGCTTGCCGTGGGCCCCAAGCCGCTCCCAGTCGATGTCGAAGGCGCGGGAAAGCGGTGAGAGCTGCCCCCATTCGAGGGTCGCGAGCCACCATGGATTATCGGCTCCGCCAACACCCAGGTGGTTCGGCACCACGTCGAGGATGAGCCCGAGCCCGTGCTCCTTGAGCGCGTCGGACAGGCGGTAGAAGCCCTCCTCGCCCCCGAGTTCGGGGTTGATCGCCGACGGATCGACGATGTCGTAGCCGTGCGTGGACCCGGGCCGGGCCTTCGCGATCGGCGAAGAATAGACGTGGCTGATCCCGAGCTGCTTCAGGTGCGGCAGCGACTTGATGGCGTCATCGAACGTGAAATCCTTGTGGAACTGGAAGCGGTAGGTTGCCCGCGGCGCCGGTGACGAAAGCGGGCTCGTGCTGGCCCGCGTGCCGCGCGCCTCGGCCGAAACGGCGGCCGCGACCTTGGCGAGCGGCCCGCCGGGCGCATCAATCTCCGCCAGGTCGAGGTCGAGCTTGCGCTTCCAATTGGGGTGACCCTCCGTCGTGCCGGGCATGTTGGGCTGGCTGCGCGAGCCGAGCACGTCTTCGTACTGAATGGCGTTCAGCGCCGAGGGCGTCCTCGCGAGGAAGCGCATCACAGCTTCGGTCGGTGGCTGCTCCGGCGCCTCGGCGGAGGGCAAGAGTTTTTCCGCGTGGAGCGCCTCGGCGAGCTTCGCGCGCTCGGCGATCCGCTCCGTTCGCTCCTTCGCGGCGCGCTCCGGATCGTATATGCCAAGGCTCTGCCGCAGGTCCGTGTCGAGGCCGTGCCACCAGCCAACGAAGGTCGGCAGGTCGTGGGTCGTGATCACGGTCAGAGCATCCTTCGGATACTCTCCGGGCATCTTGAATCCGCCGTCCTGCGTCCGTTCGAAGGACAGGACGCGGTAGCTCAGGATGCCCGACCGCATAATCGCGTCGGAGAAGCCCTCCGGGCCTGTCCCGAGATCCTCGGCGATGACCAGCGCCTTCGCACGATTGCTCTCGAGACGGAGGACGGCCAGCATCGCCTCGAACGGGTAGTTCACATAGGCGCCCGTCGCGCCGCTCTGGCCGACTGGGATCAGGTAGAGGCGCTGCAGCTGAAAGGCGTGGTCGATCCGGATCGCGCCCGCATGGCGCATGTTGGCGCGCACGAGGTCGCGGAATGCCGCAAGGCCCTGCTCTTCGAGCACAACGGGATTGAGAGGCGGCAGCCCCCAATCCTGGCCCTGGGGGGCCAGGAGGTCGGGCGGGGCGCCGATCGAAAGCGTCTTGCCGAAGCGCTCGGGATGGGACCAGATCTCGGAGCCGCCGCGATCCGACCCGACCGCGAGATCGCGATAGAGCCCGAGCGACATGCCTGAACCCCTCGCGGCCTGCGACGCAGCGGCAAGCTGAGTGTCGGCGAGGTACTGCAGCCAGGCGTGATAGTCGACACGCTCGCGCTTCTCGGACGTGAAACGCCGGACAGCATCTGAGCCGGGCCGCCGAAACTCTTCCGGCCAGTCCCCGAGCCACCACTTGCCCTCGGTCCGGAAGTGCTCGTGCAGCGCCTCGAAGGTGGCATGCGCTTCGAGCTTGGCGCCCTCTTCCCGCCGGAACGCTTCGAAGCCGGCGTCTCCGCGGGCGCCATGCTCAGCCCAGAGCGCCTCCAGCACCGGCGAGAGCTCGGCCCAGACGCCCGCATGGTCGACGAGCGCCGCGTCGCGGAGCGCTGCGATGCGCCCCGCTCGGCCGTCCTCTTCAAGGAGCTGCGAGGCGCGGCTCCCAGCAAAGCCCGGGACCGCCTTCGGGTCGATGTGGATCGTCTCCAGGAACAGCCGGGACGAGGGCGAATAGGGCGAGGTCTTGCTCCGGTCCGCGGAGAAGAGCGCGTGGACCGGGCTGAGCCCGAGGAACGACGCCCCGAGCGGGCCGGCGCCGGACGCCGCCTTGGCGACATCCGCGTAACTGCCTACGCCCAGATTTGACTCGGACCGGAAGGAATAAATCTGCGCCGCAAGACCCCAGGCGCGCCCGCCCCGGCGCATCCAGCCTGGCTGCCAGCAGCGGTCGGGCGCGACGATCAGGGTCGAGCGCGCATGCTCACCGCCCGCTTCCACCTCGAGTCCGAAATAACCCTCCCCGAGCACGGGCAGGCGCAGCACGCCTCCTTGCGCGGCGCGACCTTCCCGGATCTGCCCCGCCTCGTCGGTCAGCCGCCACGTCGCACGCTCAGCAGCCGCGCCGCGCACCCGGATATCGGCCGGGCGCCGGGGCGAGAGCGTCACGATCTTCGGGACAAGCCCGTTCCGGAAGGCCTCCATCCGAGCGAGGCTGTCGCGCGCCTCGTCCTCATCGCCGGCGGGGAAGCCAAGATGGCCCAGGATGCCGGCCCGGCGGGCCGGCTCGATCTCGACAGGTTTTCCGTAGGCGTCGGTGTAGCGGCTCGGAATGCCGACCAGCTCGGAGAGCCGGTCGATCATGCTGTCCAAACCACTCATCCCGACTCTCCGACCATGAAGAACCCGGCCCAAGCCGGGAGAAGCGGCCCAGGGGCGCTCTGATCGACGCCCGGGCTCGCCCAGATCACACGACCGGAATACCCGCCCGAGAGTTCCACAGCCTCGGAGCCGAAATTGGCGACGAAGCGGAGCGTGCCGCCATCGAAGCGCCAAGCCACGTCCACCGAGCGCGGCGTCGGCATCCGAGCGTCAGATCCCTTATAGGAGGTCTTCGTCAGTGGAATGACGTGTTCGCGCCGGAGCGCCAGGAGACGCCGCGTATCGTCCAGCACGGAGGCATGCGGCTCGCGAGACGCCTCCTCCCAGTCGAGAGTCGAGCGGCTGAAGGTGGGCTCCGCGGTCGGGTCCGGGATGGTCTCGGAAGCCCCGGGATCGCTGAACGCGGCGAAGTGCTGGAACTCCCGGCGCCGCCCCTCGCGCACGGCGCGCGAGAGATCCTCGTCAGGTGAGAAGTCCACGAAGAACTGGTACGGCGCCGAAGCCGACCACTCCTCGCCCATGAACAGCATCGGGATCTGCGGCGAGAGGAGCAGGCCGGCGCGCGCAAGGGCGAGCCGATCCGGATCGGCAAGGGCCGAGAGCCGGTCGCCGAAAGCCCGGTTTCCGATCTGATCGTGGTTCTGGAGGAAGGCGACGAAAGCGGATGGAGGCAGGTGGCCTGACGCTTCGCCGCGCAGCTTGCCTCCAGCGTGGGCGGACGGGTCGCCCTGGTAGCCGAAGCCTTCGGAAAGGCAGCGTACCAAGCGCTCGACGGGCTTGTCCGAGAAGTCCTGGTAATAGGCCTCGCTCTCGCCCGTCAGAAGCACGTGCCAGCAATGGTGGATGTCGTCGTTCCACTGCGCGGTGTGCAGGAGCGGCCTTCCGCTCTCGTCCCGCTCGAGCCAGCGCGCCTGGTTCTTCTCGTTCTCGAGGACGAGGTGGATGTGGCGGCCCGGCGCGGCCGCGCGGGCGCGCTCGGCAAGCTCCGCCAGGATGTTATGCTCGCTGTCGTCCAGGATCGCGTGGACCGCGTCGAAACGCAGCCCGTCCACGTTGAACTCCTCGATCCAGTAGAGCGCGTTGTGGATGAAGAAGTCGCGGACCGGGCGACCTTCCTGGCCGTCGAAGTTCAGCCCTGCTCCCCACGGGGTCTGGTGGCGCTCAGTGAAGAATTGCTGGGCGTATTGGTGCAGGTAATTCCCGGCTGGGCCGAAGTGGTTATAGACCACGTCGATCATGACCATGATGCCGAGCGAATGCGCCCGGTCGATGAAGCGCTTCAGATCCTCGGGGCGGCCATAGACCGAATCCGGCGCATACGGCAGCACCCCGTCGTAGCCCCAGTTCCGGCTGCCAGCGAAGTCGGCGAGCGGAAGCAGCTCGACGGCCGTAATCCCGAGCTTCGCGAGATCCGGCAAGCGCTCCGCAAGACCCGCATAAGTGCCCTGCGCAGTCGCTGTGCCGACATGAGCCTCGTAGACGACAGCTTCCTCCCACGGCCGGCCGGCCCAGCCGCGGTCCTGCCACTCGTACGCCCGGGGATCGATGATTTCACTCAGGCCCGACACGTCGTCCGGCTGGAAGCGGGAGGCGGGATCGGGAACGATCGTATCGCCGTCGATGCGGAAGCCGTAGCGGGTGCCGTCCCGTGCCTCGGTCGTCAGCCGGCGCCAGCCGTCGCCGACATCCGGCATCTCGTGCTCGGCGCCGTCCATCACGAGCGCAACACTTTTCGCGCTCGGCGCCCAGAGCGCGAACCGCACCCCGCGATCCGTCGTCTCGGCCCCGAACGGCATGGCGTGCCGTCGCCGCATCTGCTTATCCTGTCTGCTTGATGCCCCGAAAGAGTATGAGCGAACGGGGCTCGCACCCGAAGGTTCCTCCAGCAGAATATGTCCGTTCGGGATCGTCCGGTCGGCCCGTTGCCCGGGCTGTGTCGAGGATCATCGACCAGCTCTCGGCACCGACCATGGGCAATGCGAAAGGGACTGAATCCCAACCAGAATTGACAAGGGCGAGGAGCATTCGGCCCTCCGCCGCATCCCCGCCGAGCACTACGCCAAGCGTTCTCCGCTCCTCGTCGTGCCATTCCTCCGAAGCGATCTCGCTGCCGTCCGGCTTGAGCCAGTGGACGTCCTTGAGCCCGGTCGCGGGATCCGGGATGCCGTCGAGAAACGCCGTCCGGTGCAGGGCTGGGTGGGACCGGCGAATCTCGGCGAGGTAGGCGACGAACTCGATCAGCCCCGGGTCGTGCTCCGCGCCCCGCTCCCAGTCGACCCATGTGGTCGGGTTGTCCTGGCAATAGGCGTTGTTGTTGCCACGCTGCGTCCGGGAGAGCTCGTCGCCCATGAGCAGCATCGGAACGCCCTGGGCCAGCATCACGGTCGCGAGGAGGTTACGCTTCTGCCGGGCGCGCATAGCTAGGATGGAAGGATCCTCCGTCGGGCCTTCGACCCCGCAATTCCAGGAATGGTTGTCGGCGTGGCCGTCCCGGTTTTCCTCTCCGTTGTCCCAGTTGTGGCGCTGCTCGTAGGAGACGAGATCCTCGAGTGTGTAGCCATCATGCGAGGTGACGTAGTTCACCGAAGCGCGCGGACCTCGCCCGCTCCGTTCGAATATCTCCCGCGAGCCCGCGATGCCGCGGACCAGGCCCGGCACCTGCCCCGGCTCGCCCCGCCAGAAGCGTCTCACCGGGTCCCGAAATTTGTCGTTCCACTCTGACCAGCCGGGCGGGAAGGCGCCGAGCCGATACCCGCCGTCGCCGATGTCCCAGGGTTCGGCGATCAGCTTGAGTTGCGAGAGCACCGGGTCGGCCGCAAGCCCCTTGAGGAAGGGGCTATCCATGTCGAAGACGTAAGGGTTGCGGGCGAGGGTCGGCGCGAGGTCGAAGCGGAAGCCGTCGACCCGGTATTCCTCGGCCCAGAATCGAAGCGAGTCGAGGACCAGGCGCGCCACTGCCGGGTGGCTCAGGTCGACGGAATTGCCGCAACCCGTGCAGTTGTAGGTGCGGCGCGGATCGCCGGGCAGAGGCTTGTAGTAGACCGCGTTGTCGATGCCCCGGAACGAGAGCGTCGGGCCCGTCTCCTCCAGCTCGGCCGTGTGATTGTAGACGACGTCGAGGATCACCTCGATCCCGGCGCGGTGAAGGGCGGCAATTGACGCTTTAAGGCCGTTCGGCCCGGCGGGCCCGAGATACCGCGCTTCAGGCGCGAAAAAGCCCAGTGACGAGTACCCCCAATAGTTCACGAGGCCGCGCCGGACGAGGAAGCGGTCATCAGCGAAGGCGTGGACTGGGAGGAGTTCCAGCGCCGTGACACCCAGCCGAAGCAGATGCTCGACGATCGCGGGATGCCCGAGCGCTTCGTAGGTCCCCCGCAGTTCGGGCGGGATCGCGGGGTGAAGACGCGTGAAGCCCTTGACGTGCGCCTCATAGATCACTGTTTCGGACCAGGGCCGCCGGGGCTTGCTACCACCATCCCAATCGAAGGTCGGGTCCACGACGACGGAGCGCGGCATGAAGGGCGCGCTGTCGAGCTCGCTGAAGCTGAGATCGAGATGCTCGGACTCGGGTAGGTAGCCGTAGGTCGCGTCGTGCCAGTCTATGCCGCCGCTAAGCAGACGCGCGTAGGGGTCGATCAGCAGCTTGTTCGGATTGAACCGGTGCCCGGCCGCCGGGTCGTAGGAGCCATGGACCCGAAAGCCGTAGAGCTGCCCTGGCCCTGCGCCATCAACGTGCGCGTGCCAGATCTCACCCTCGCGGCTCAGGGGGACGCGCGTGCGTTCATGCGGGGCGCCCGCGTCGAAGAGGCAGAGCTCCACCGCGGAGGCGTTCGACGAAAACAGGGAGAAGTCGACGCCGCCCCCAGTCCACGTCGCCCCGAGTGGCCGCTGCTGGTTCGCGGGCGAAGCTCGCCCTGTCACGAGCGAGGGCCCGCTATGCTCCCCCCTCCCCTCAGGCAGGCGCGCCTGCAAGCTCGCGCGTGTCGGCCGCGACGACCCCGTCCTGCCGGGCCAGGCTCTCCAGGAAGCTGCGCCACCAGTCGCTCACCGTATGCGTTTCGAGGTGCCGCATCATGGCGGCCCAGCGCTCGCGACGCTCCTCGCGCGACATCGCGAAGGCGCGGGCGATCCCGGACGCGGTTCCGGCCGCATCGTAGGGATTAACGATCACAGCGCCGTCAAGCTCGAACGCGGCGCCCGCGTATCGCGAGAGGACGAGCACCCCCGGGTTCTCGGGCGACTGGGACGCGACGTATTCCTTCGCGACGAGGTTCATTCCATCGCGCAGCGGCGTCACGAGCCCGACCTGTGCGGCTCGATAGAGGCCTGTCAGGGTCGTATGCGGGATGTTCTGGTTCAGATAGCGGATGGGGGTCCAGTCGACGTCGCCGTAATTTCCGTTCGCTTCCCCGACCTGCGCGGCGACCTCCTGCTGGATGCGCTTGTATTCCGGCACGTCGGATCGGGATTTCGGGGTGACCTGCAGGTAGGTCACCTGCCCCCGCGCCTCGGGGTGGGCCCCGAGATAGGCGCAAAACGAGGCGATCCGCTCGTTGATGCCCTTCGAGTAATCCAAGCGGTCGACGCCGATCACGAGCTTCTGCTGGCCGAGCGTCGCGATGAAGCGTTTCGCAGTCGGCGTGTTCTCGGCCTTTGCGGCGCCATTCCGGAAGGCCTGGGTATCGATCCCGATCGGGAAGGCACCGGCCTGGAAGCGCCGCCCGTCAGCCTCGAACCACCCGTCGCCGAGCGGCTCAGCGAGACCCTCCTCGACCAGGCAGCGTCCGAAATTGTCCGCGTCGCGGGGAGTCTGAAACCCGATCAGGTCGTAGGCGGCAATCCCGCGGAGCAAGCGGCGGTATTCCGGAAGCGCGCTCGCGATCTCGGGCGCCGGCCACGGGATGTGGAGGAAAAAGCCCAGCCGCCCACCAAAGCCTCGGGCGCGTAGCTCCAGGCCCATCGGAATCAGGTGGTAATCGTGAACCCAGACGAGATCGCCCGGCTCGAGAAGCCGGATCAGCTTGCGGGCGAACAACCCGTTGACGCGGAAGTAAGCTGCGGTATCGCGCTCGGCGAAATGCGCGAGGTCGAGCCGATAATGGCACACGGGCCAGAGCGCCCGGTTCGAGAACCCAAGATAGTACTCGTCGACGTCACGCTTCGTGAGGTCCGTGACGGCGAAGTTGATACGACCGACCTGGTGCTGCTCGAGCGCATCCGCGTCGATGGCGGGCCGGGCGTCGCCGGACCAACCAAACCAGACGCCACCCTGCTGCTTGAGCGCCGCCTCGAGCGCCACCGCGAGACCACCTGGCCCGCTCGCGCCCCGCCTGCCCGGCATCGGAACGCGGTTAGAGACGACAACCAGCCGTCCAGAGCCAGAGCGCCCGGAACGACGCGGACCGTCGGACGAATCCTCCGTTTTGAGCTTGTTCGGACCTCCCGTGCGCAGGGATGCGCCCGGCAACTCCGTCCGACCCTTCATCTGCGGACGGTTCCCCTTTGTGTCGCCCAAATTGGCCTGGATTCCGTATGATCTTATCATTTTGAATGCCGACCGATACCCCTGCTACCAAGAACCTGTAGGCTGCGGCCCCGGTTCCCGGAGGGGGTATCAGGCGGGCGGTAGGGCGGTGAGATCGAGGCTGCCGTCGAGCCAGCCAGCCATGCTGCGCCGGAAGTCGGACGGCGAGGACAGACGATAACGGGCGAGCGTGTCGCCAGGCCCGATCTTCACTGTCAGGCCGCCCAGCTCGTTGACGGCCGCGAAGCCGTGCTCGTCGGTCTTGTCGTCCCCGACGAAGATCGGACGGCGTCCGGCATAGCGCGTCGTGCCCATCAGGGCGCGTATCCCCTCGCCCTTCCCGGCCCGCACCGGGACGACTTCCCGGACCGCCTTGCCCTCCTGAATCTTGTAGGCAGCCCCAAGCTCGGTCGCGAGAGCGTCGATTGCGGCCCGCGCCTCACCCTCGGCCTCGGGCGCCGTCCGCCAGTGAACGGCAACTCCGATGCGCTTGTCCTCGATAATCAGCCCCGGGAAGCCGGCGAGTTGCGTCCGGAGCCGGTCGATAGAGGGGCTGAGATCGGCGAGATCGTCCGGAAACGAGACCTCGCCGGCCACCCGGCGCTGAAGCCCATGCATCCCGCAAGCATCAAGTTCGAGCCCCGGGAGGAAATGATCCACATCAGCAAGGGCCCGGCCTGTGACGATGGCCAGCGCACCGTTCAGCCGATCGCGAAGAGCGAGGAGCAGTCCGGGAAGCTGCGGCTCGACGACGACCGCATCGGGCGTCGCGGCGATCTCGACGAGCGTCCCGTCGAAATCGAGAAACAGCGCGGAGCCGGCAACTTCCGCTTCCCCGGGCGCCATCGCGCCTGATCAGGCCTTCTTCTTCGCCTTAGGCGCTGGAGCCGCGGCCTTCGGAGCCGGCTTCGACGCAGACTCGCCGCTCGGCTTGCTCTTCGAAGCAGCCGGTTTCGCCGCCGAAGCCTTCTTCGCGCTCTCGGATCCAGTCGCGGCCGGGGCCTTGGTCTTGCTCTCGGACCCGGCGCTTCTGGCTGCCTTGGCGCTTTTAGCGCTGGCGCCCGTTTTCCCGCCGCCATTCACTTCCGCCACGGCCTGAGCCCAATGCTCCTCGGCCTTACCGTGCGGCCGCCCGCTCTGCTCCCATAGCTCGTGAGCGCGCTCCCGGATCTTGCGGTCCCTTTCAGACTCCATGATGCACCCCGTTCGGCCGCCCGCGCGACCCCATCAGCTTGGCAACAACTGCCAGGCGATTCGCTGTTAGTCTTCAAGCACGGCTGCGTCATGCGGCCTATGCGAGAAAGTACGATCCCGGACCCCAAAACGGATAAACTGCGAGAATGATCCGTATCGACGATCCCGACGATGCTCGGATCGACCACTACCGGGCGGTACGAGACAGGGATCTGGCCGGACGAGGCGGACGATTCCTCGCCGAGGGTGAAGTCGTTCTTCGCGCTCTCCTTGGTCCTCGCGGCCGCTTCCAGGCCGAATCTCTCCTCCTCTCGGAATCCCGCGCAGGTTCGATCGCGCCCACCCTTGCATCTCTCGCGCCAAGTCTCCCGGTCTATGTGGCCGGCCAGCGCGTGATGGACACGATCGTGGGCTTCCACATCCACCGCGGCGCCCTCGGGATCGGCCTCCGGGGACCGGACAAAGCTGCCTCCGATCTGTTGTCCGCAGTGCCGGATTGCGCCCTCATCCTCTGTCTGGTGGGACTCGCGAACCACGACAATGTGGGTGGCGCTTTTCGGAACGCCGCGGCATTCGGAGCGGACGGCGTGCTGCTCGACCGCAATTCGTGCGATCCGCTTTATCGGAAGGCGATCCGCGTATCCGTGGGAGCCTCCCTGCAGGTGCCGTTCGCCTGGGCCGGGAGCGCAGACGAGATGATCGGCGCGCTTGCCGGAGCAGGATTCGAGACCTTCGCTCTGACCCCCTCCGGAGCGCACTCGCTCGACTTCAGAGCTGGCCAAAGCGCACAGCGCTGCTTGTCGGGACGGAAGGGCCGGGGCTCCCGCCAGCCATTCTCGAGCGGCTCCCCGGGCTGCGCATCGACATGGCGCCGGGCTTCGATTCGCTCAATGTGGCGACCGCATCCGGCATTGCGCTCCACGCCGTTCGGCGCAGCGGCGCAGTCCTTCCGATTGACGGGCGCGACACGCGGACCCACCTTGCCCCGAACCGCGCCGGTGCGAGGCGCTAGGGAGGCGTCATGGCGATCAGAGTGTCCGGCAAGAACCTCGATATCGGGGAAGCGCTACGCACCCAGGTGGAGACCCGCCTCCAGGCTGCCCTCGGAAAATATTTCGACGGGGCCGGATCAGGCCACGTGATCGTATCCCGGGATGGTGCGGGGTTCCGGACGGATTGCATGGTGAAGCTCGGCTCAGGGACGATGCTGGAAGCGTCCGGAAACGCCCAGGATGCCTATGCGAGCTTCGATCAGTCGGCACTCAGGATCGAGAAGCGCCTCAGGCGCTACAAGCGCCGGATCAAGAGCAGGGCCGGCGACGGCGCCGCCGAGTCGCTCCTCGTCGAGGCCCAGAGCGCGTACGCGATCATCGAGGCGCCCGACGAAGAGCAGCTCGAGGCGGACAGCGAGGAGTTCCATCCAGTCGTCATCGCCGAGACGACAAAACGGCTCGACCGGCTTTCCGTGGGTGACGCGGTGATCGAGCTCGATCTCACGGGCGCCCCCGTGCTGGTGTTCCGGCATGCTGGCAATGGCCGGGTGAACGTCGTATATCGCCGCCACGACGGCACGATCGGATGGGTGGACCCGCCGATCGACGATGCAGATGACCCTGGCCGAAAGCTTGCTACGCAGTAGGCGGGCCGGCTTCGCAGACCCACCCTCGAGTCCTTGACCCATGCCTTTGCTCGACTTCCTGAGCCCCGAGGCGATCGCGCCTTCCCTGAAGGCGAATTCAAAAAAGCAGGCGCTCCAAGATCTTGCGGCCCACGCCTCCCGGCTCGTCGGCCGGGATGACCGCGAGATTTTCGACACCCTCTTGCAACGCGAGCGTCTCGGCTCCACGGGAATCGGCGAGGGGATTGCGATCCCGCATGGCAAGCTGCCGAAGCTCGGTGCCTTATTCGGGCTCTTTGCCCGACTCGAGAAGCCGATCGACTTCGACGCCGTCGATGGCGAGCCGGTGGATATGCTGTTCTTGCTCCTTGCCCCGGAGGGCGCGGGCGCGGATCACCTCAAGGCGCTCGCCCGTGTTGCCCGCGTTCTGCGGGAGCCGGGGATCCATGAGCGGATCCGTGCGGCTCGCGATGCGAGCGCCCTCTACGCAGTGCTGACCCAGGAGCCCACGCCGCACGCGGCGTAGGCAGCGCTTCAGGTGCTTGGCTGCGGGAGCGGCGCGAGGCCGTCGTCCCTGACCGGCGGGCGCACGTTCATCAGCATCTGCGCGAACCCGGCAATCAGGCCGATCAGCACGGCGGCCTTCCAGGCAACGTCGTAGCTGCCCAGCGAATCATAGATCACGCCGCCGCCCCAGGCTCCGAGGAACGAGCCGACCTGGTGGCTGAAAAACGCAATCCCGACGAGCGTGGTCATGTATCTGAGCCCGAAGAGCTCGACCACGAGCCCGTTCACGAGCGGCACGACCCCGAGCCAGAGCGCCCCCATGGCGGCGCCGAAGACGATGGTCGAGCTAGGGCTGGGCGGGAGCAGGAAGTACGCCGCGACCACCAGCGAGCGCATCACATAGACCCCGCCGAGCAGGTATTGCTTAGGGTATTTCCCGCCGAGCCAGCCGAAGAGATACGAGCCGAGTACGTTGAAGAGGCCGATCGCGGCAAGCGCGGTAGCGCCCACCGAGGGATCCATCCCGCAATCGGCGAGATAGGTCGGCAGGTGGGTGGTGATGAAGACGAGTTGCAGGCCGCAGACGAAGAAAGCGAGCGCCATCACGATATAGCCGGAATGCCCGAACGCTGATCGAAGGACCTCGCTCAGTGACTGCTCGAGATGCTGAGCCGGTGGCGCGTCCATCCGGTCCGCCTGCCCCGCCCCGATCGCGGCGGGAATCATCACGCAGACGAGGCCCAGGAACCCGATGAGGGCGAGCTTCCACCCCCCGCTCGAGAGGAGAGCCTGCGCCATGGGCGAGGCGATCACGAGCCCGAGCGAGCCGAGCGCCGAAACCATGCCCATCGTGAGGCTGCGGCGCGCGGGCGTGACCGCGCGGGAGGCGACGCTCATGGCGATGCTGGAGGCCGTGCAGGAGAGCGCGAGGCCGATGCAGATGCCGGACCCCAGGATGAGGTGCAGGGCCGAGGTCGCGTTGATCATGAGGCCCAGCCCGGCCGCGTAGATCGCGACGCCCGCGATCGTCACCCACCGAAAGCCAAACCGATCCGCAAGCACGCCAACGAAGGGCTGCGTGATGCCCCAAACGATGTTCTGAATGGCCATCGCCAGCGAGAAATCGGCCGTGGACACGCCGATGTCGCGGACCATGTGCGGCTGCAGCAGCCCGAAGCTCTGCCGCATGCCCATGGCGAGGCTGAGCATGATCGCGGCGCCGCCCAGGATCGACCAACGCTGGACGGGATTGAGGCTCGCAGGAGTCATGCTTCCTCCACAGAACGGCATCCTTATCGCACAAATCCAGGCACAACGGTCCGCTCCGGAAGCTGCGACACCCTGCGCCGTGCGCAGACCTCGCTCAGATTTACGGCGAGCCGGTCGCCAAGCTAAGGACTGCGCCAGGAAACGACGGGACGGAGGGCGGAATGGACAGGCGGTCATTGTTGACGGGCGGCGGTCTCGCGGCCGGAGCGGCGGCCGTCGCGAGCCCCGCGATCGCCCAAAGCCAGCCCGAGATCCGGTGGCGGATGGCCTCGAGCTACCCGAAGAGCCTCGACACGCTGTTCGGCGCCGGCGCACAGATCGCTAAGCGCGTCGCGGCCGCGACCGACAACAAGTTCCAGATCCAGGTCTTCGCGGCCGGAGAGATCGTGGGCGGCCTGCAGGTGCTCGACGCCGTCCAGAACGGCACCGTGGAATGCGGCTATACGCTCTCCAGCTTCTATATCGGCAAGGACCCGACCTTCATGTTCGAGGCCTCCGTGCCGCTCGGCATGAACACACGCCACCACAATGCCTGGATGACACATGGCGGCGGGCTGCAGCTCGTGCGCGAGTTCCTGGCCGACCACAACATCGTCAACTTCCCGGCCGGCAACACGGGCGCGCAGATGGGCGGCTGGTTCAGGAAGGAGATCAATTCCGTCGACGACCTGAAGGGCCTGAAGTTTCGCATCGCCGGGATGGGCGGGCAGATCCTGGCGCGGCTCGGCGCCGTTCCGCAGGTGCTGGCGGGCGGCGACATCTATCCGGCGCTGGAGCGTGGCACGCTCGACGCAGTCGAGTGGGCCGGTCCGTACGACGACGAGAAGCTCGGCTTCGTAAAGGTTGCCAAGTACTATTACTATCCGGGCTTCTGGGAGGGCACCGCTCAGACGTCGCTCTACACGAACAAGGACAGGCTTGCCGCGTTGCCGGAAGCCTACCGGAACATCCTGGAGGCTGCCTGCGCGGAAGCCAATCTGTGGTGCCTTTCCAAATACGACGCCGAGAACCCCGATGCCCTGCGCCGGGTGATCAGCCAGGGCGCACAGATGCGGGCCTTCCCGCGAGACGTGCTGGACGCTGGCTACAAGCATGCCTTCCAGCTCTACGGGGAGATCGCCGCTCAAAACCCGAAATTCAAGAAGATATACGACCACTGGTCGGCCTTCCGCGACAAGGAGCTGACCTGGTTCCGCATCGGCGAGTTCCCGTTCGACTACTTCATCTACTCGCAGCGGCATTGATCGCCCGGATAGTGGGAGCTTGGTCCCGAGGACCCGCTACATGATCCCGGGGAGGACCCGAGGGCGTCTGCTCGGCATCTATCGCGACCTCACGCTTCGGCTCGGCCTGACCGAGGCCGGGCCGCTCGTGACGCTTGCCCTGGTCGGCCTCTTCGGCTGGGGATTCGTCACGCTGGCAGGGGAGGTGATGGAGCACGACACCCTCGCGCTCGACCGGACCCTGCTCCTGTCCCTCCGCAATCCGGCAAACCTCGCCGATCCGATCGGACCGACTTGGCTGGAGGAAAGCGCCCGGGACTTCACCGGGCTTGGCGGTCACGCGATCCTCGGGCTCGTGACCCTCGCCACATTGGGCTACCTGATGATGACGCGCCGGCGCGGCGCGGCAGTCCTCGTCATCGCGGCCGTCGTCGGCGGCATGATCGCGAGCGCGCTCCTGAAATTGGGATTCGAACGGCCTCGTCCGGACCTCGTCCCGCACGCGGCGCGCGTCTACACGGCGAGCTTCCCGTCCGGTCATGCGATGCTGTCGGCCGTCACCTACTTGACGCTCGGCGCCTTGCTGGCCCGCGTGCACAAGCCCCGGCGGGTGAAGCTGTTCTTCCTCTCGGTGGCGATTGTCCTCACCGTCCTGATCGGCGCGTCGCGGGTTTATCTCGGCGTTCACTGGCCCTCGGACGTGCTGGCCGGCTGGTGCGTCGGGGCGGCGTGGGCCGGCCTGTGCTGGTACGCGGCGCTGTTGCTCCAGCGGAAGGGCCAAGTCGAGACCGAAGCGCCTCCTTCACCGAAGCCGGCAGACCCGGCTTAGAAGACGCCCGTGCGGGCTGCCGCGGCCGAAATCGCGTCGGGTTCGGTCGACAAACGAGCACGGACGGCCCAAGTGATCTCCTCCACACCTCCGGAGGAATTCATGTCGGTCAGGAAAGCGCGCGCGGTTTGGCAGGGCACGGGCAAGGACGGCACGGGGCAGATCACCACCGATTCAGGCGTCCTCAGCTCCACGCCCTATTCGTTCAAGACGCGCTTCGAGAACGAAAAGGGCACCAACCCCGAGGAACTGATTGCCGCCGCGCATGCCGGCTGCTTCACGATGGCGCTCGCCTTCCAGCTTCAGGCCGCGGGCTTCGCCCCGACCGAGCTTTCGACCGAGGCCGCGGTCACTCTCGAGAAGGACGGCCCGGGGTTCAAGATCTCGAAATCCGCCCTGACGCTGCGGGCCCAAATCCCGAATATCGACAAGGCAAAGTTCGACGAGCTGGCGAAAGCCGCGGAGGAAGGCTGCCCGGTGTCGAAGCTATTCAACGCCGAGATTACGCTGGACGCCACTCTCGGCTGATTGCACCTGGACCAAAGGGACGGCGCCGGGCGATCTCGCCCGGCCCTGCGGGCGATGCCCGGCAGCAGAAGGGCTTTTCGAACACGCCATGATCCGCTCACCCCTCATGACCGTGATGACCGACGCCGTGATGAAGGCGGCGCGGTCGCTCAAGCGCGATTTCGGCGAAGTCGAGAACCTCCAGGTCTCCCGCAAGGGACCGGGGAACTTCGTCTCCGCCGCCGACCATAGGGCGGAGGAGATCCTGCGCGGCGCTCTGGAGAAAGCCCGGCCGGGCTACGGACTCGTGATGGAGGAGTCGGGCACGATCGAGGGCAGCGACACGACCCATCGCTGGCACGTCGATCCCTTGGACGGGACGACGAATTTTCTCCATGGCATCCCGCATTTCTGCATTTCGGTCGGGCTCGAGCGCGAGGGCCAGATCGTGGCCGGCGTGATCTACGACCCGATCAAGGACGAGATGTTCATCGCCGAGAAGGGCAAGGGCGCCTACCTCAACAACCGCCGTCTCCGGGTTGCCTCCCGGCGCGACATGGCCGATGCCGTCGCATATTGCGGGCTGCCGCATCTTGGCCGCCCGGCGCATCCGCGTTTCCTGCACGAGATGGCGGCCGTGATGGCCGTGTCTGGAGGCCTGCGCCGGATGGGCTCGGCCGCTCTCGACATGGCCTACGTGGCCGCCGGCCGCGCGGACCTCTATTGGGAGCGCGACCTGCAGACCTGGGACATCGCCGCCGGGATCGCGATTATTCGTGAGGCGGGCGGCTTCGTCTCCGATTGCGACGGCGGGCCGAATCCTATGGCCACATTGTCGGTGTGTTGCGGCAACGAAGTCCTGCACAGGGAGCTGCTTGGACTTCTGCGGAAGCCGCTCGCCCGTTAAGCTCCCTCTCTCGGCGGCTCTATCCGAAGCCCGATCCGCCGCGAAGTGAGCTGACGATGCTGCATCCGACTCCGCTCCAGCACGAGGCGCGCCCGCTCTCCTATCCGCGCATCTACCTCGTGCGGATGGCCATCTTCCTGATTCTGGTCGGGTTTCTGGCCCTGATCCTGTTCGAGCCGCTGAAGCGTGCCTTCTTCGGCAATCCGGGCCTGAACGCACTGATCGGCGGCATCCTCCTCGTCGGGATCGTGCTGGCGGGCCGGCAGGTCATCCGGCTATTCCGGGAAATCCGCTGGGTGAACAGCGTAAGCGGTCCGGATGGCCGCACCCTCGCCCGCTCCCCAGTCCTGCTCGCCCCGATGGCGGCGCTGATCGCAGACCCGACCACCCGCGCCTCGCTCTCGGTCGCGACCTCGCGCTCGCTCCTCGATTCAATTTCGGCCCGGCTCGACGAAAGCCGCGAACTTCTGCGCTACCTGGCTGGGCTTCTCGTTTTCCTCGGCCTTCTCGGCACGTTCTGGGGCCTTATCGATACGGTGAACTCCGTTGGTCGCATCATCGGATCCCTGAGAGCGGGCGGGGATGCCGCCGTCCTGTTTGACGAGCTGAAGACGAGCCTGTCCGCCCCGCTCGCCGGAATGGGCATCTCCTTCTCGGCCTCGCTCTTCGGTCTGGCAGGCTCGCTGATTCTCGGTTTTCTGGACCTCCAGGCCGGGCAGGCGCAGAGCCGCTTCTACACGGAGCTCGAAGATTGGCTCGCGACGACGACCGCGGCCGGAAATGTCGATGCCGGGATCTCCGATCCCGCCATTGCGGCGCAAGCTCTCGCGAATCTCGCCGAGGGAATCGAGGGCCTCGTCCAGAGCATGCGATCGGAGCAGAAGCTGCTCCGGGAGTGGATGGAGACCCAGGCCGCGCGGGACCGCGACATCCGTGCGGTGCTGGAGCGCTTCTCGCGTGAGCGAGCCGTCTGATGCCCATCGCAGCCAGCCGGGGCGCGCGCCGGGGTGAGCTGAATTACTGGCCGGGCTTCGTCGATGCCCTGACCACGCTCCTCCTGTCGATCATCTTCCTTCTATCGATTTTCATGCTGAGCCAGTTCTTTCTGGCGCGCGAGATATCCGGCCGCGACACCGTGCTGGATCGGCTGAACCGGCAGATCGCCGAGCTGACGGATCTCCTTGCCCTCGAACGCTCCGGCCGGCGCGACCTTGAGACCCAGCTCAGCGGGCTGCAGACGACCCTGCAGGCGAGCGTCGCCGACCGGAGCCGACTGCAATCCCTGATCGACGCCGGCGCTTCGACCGAGGCGCGGGCGAGTGCGGCAGGAGCCGCGCTTGACGCCGAGAAGGCGCTCACCGCCCGCGCCCTCTCCACGGTCGACCTCTTGAACCAGCAGATTGCCGCGATGCGCCGCCAGCTGGCCGCGCTCGAGGAGGCGCTGGCCGCCTCCGAGAACCGCGATCGGGAATCGCAGGCCCGCATCGCCGATCTGGGCAGCCGGTTGAACGTCGCCCTCGCACAGCGCGTGCAGGAGCTGGCGCGCTACCGCTCCGACTTCTTCGGGCGCTTGCGGCAGATCCTCGGGCAGCGCCCGGACGTCCGGATCGTCGGCGACCGCTTCGTCTTTCAGTCTGAGGTGCTGTTCGCGGCGGGCCAGGCGACGCTCAAGCCGGAGGCGAGCCCCGAACTCGACCGCATCGCATCGGTCATTCTCGATCTGTCCAAGGAAATCCCGCCGGACATCCCTTGGGTGCTGCGGGTCGACGGGCATACGGACGCGCGCCCCATCGCGTCCGCGCAATTCCCATCGAACTGGGCGCTGTCCGCCGCTCGCGCGATCTCCGTCGTGCAGGCTCTCGCGGCAAAAGGCATCCCGCCCCAGCGCCTGGTCGCCGCCGGGTTCGGCGAATTCCAGCCGCTCGATCTTGCTTCGACCGACGAGGCCTACAACCGCAACCGCCGCATCGAGCTGAAGCTGACTGAGCGCTGACCCTCAGCGGAAGAAGATGAAAGTCACAATCACGAAAAGCGGCACCAGGATGGAGCCGGACCACAGCATGTAGCCGAAGAAGCTCGGCATCCTAACCCCGCCCTCGCGGGCGATGGCGTAGACCATGAAGTTCGGAGCGTTCCCGATATAGCTGTTCGCCCCCATGAACACGGCGCCGGTCGAGATCGCTGCGAGGGTACCGGCGAGCGGGCCCATCAGCCGGACGGGATCCCCCCCGGCAAGCTCGAAGAAGACGAGATAGGTCGGAGCATTGTCCAGGAACGAGGACAGCAGCCCCGTCAGCCAGAAATACGCGATCTCGTTCGGCGAGCCGTCCGGACGCGAGACCAGGGAAAGGAGCGGCGCGAAAGAACCTTCCCGCCCGGCCCCGAGCGCCGCCGCCACCGGCACGAGGCACACGAAGATGCCTGCAAAGATCTTGGCGACCTCGATGATCGGGCGCCAGTTGAAGTCGTTCGCGGCGCGATTGCGCTTGCTGGTCAGCGCGAGCGAGAGAAGCGCCAGCACCACCATTGCGCCATCCCGGATGAGGTTCTGAAGCTGGAGCTCGACCGTGTGGACGTGCAGGCTAATCCCCGGCTTCCAGAAACCACTCAGGACGATGAGCCCGACAAGCGCTGCGAGAAGCGCAAGGTTCACGACGCCTCGCAGATGCAGCTTATCGTCGTCCGGCGTGGGATCCGGCTGAACCACGCCCTCGCGGCGATACCAATAGGTATCAAGCGCGAAGAAGATCGCGAGCAGGATCCCAGCGGTGAACAGCGTCTCGGCCGCGAGCACCCGCGTCGTCCAGAAGAAGTCGACCCCGCGCAGGAATCCGAGAAAAAGCGGCGGGTCGCCGAGTGGCGTGAGCGCCCCGCCGATATTGGAGACGAGGAAGATGAAGAACACCACGACGTGCACGTTGCGGCGGCGGTTGTCGTTGGCGCGAAGCAGTGGGCGGATCAGCACCATGGACGCGCCCGTCGTCCCCACGAGGCTCGCCATCACGGTCCCGAAGGCCAGAAGACCCGTGTTCAGGGCGGGCGAACCGTGCAGGTTGCCGACCACCACGAGCCCTCCGGCGATCGTGTAGAGCGCGAACAGGAGGAGGATGAAGGGCAGGTATTCGGTCAGGAGCACGTGCAGCACGACGTCGAGGGTCGGCGCGAAACCGCTCGTCAGGGCGAGCGGCACGAGCACCAGCAGGGCCCAGAAGGCTGAGAGCGCGCCCATGTGCCGGTCCCAGAACCGGTGCGCGAGTTGCGGCAGGATCGCGATCGAGAGAAGAATGCCGACGAACGGGATGGCCCATACGAAGCCGAGCGTCCGCCCGTCGATCCCCTCGGCCGCTTGGGCCGGAACGGCCGATAGCCCGCTGGCGGCCAGTGCCGCCAGCCAACCTAATGCTCGCATCCTGCCAAAACTCTGCCTTTGCCGGGTTTCCGCCTTAGGGGGCATCAGGACCTCATTCAACACGGCTTTCGGCGGGCTCGCGCATGCGAGCCCAAGTCGCTACGGTCGAACAAAGCTCGGGGAGGATGCATGAACCAGATCGACCTCAATGGTCACGTCGCGATTGTCACGGGCGGCGCGCAGGGCATCGGGCAGGCGATTGTGGAGCGCTTCGCCGCAAGCGGCGCAACGGTCGAGATCTGGGACCAAGATTACGATCTCGCGCAGGAAACCGCGGAGGCTACTGGCGGGAAGCTCATCGCGCGGGCGGTTGAGGTCACGGATGCCGCGAGCGTCATGGAAGCCGCAAGGGCCGCCGAAGCCGCCCATGGCCCGATCGACATCTTAGTGACTTCCGCCGGCATCGCGGGCCCGAATGTCGTCACCTGGGAATACCCGCTGGCCGACTGGGACCGGATCATGCGCATCAACGTGGACGGCACATTCCATTGCTGCCGGGCGGTTGTCCCTTCGATGATCGCTCAGGGCTATGGCCGGATCGTTGCGATCGCGTCGGTCGCCGGCAAGGAGGGCAACCCGAACGCGTCCGCGTATTCGGCCTCCAAGGCGGCCGTCATCGCGCTCACCAAGTCGCTCGGAAAGGAGCTCGCGAGCCACGACATCGCGGTGAACTGCATCACGCCGGCCGCGGCCCGCACGCGCATCTTCGACCAAATGAGCCAGGAGCATATCGACTTCATGCTCTCGAAGATTCCGCGCGGGCGGTTCCTTGAGACCCGTGAAGTCGCGGCCATGGTGGCCTGGCTCGCCTCGGCCGAGAACTCGTTTACGACGGGTGCGGTGTTCGACCTGTCGGGTGGGCGGGCGACCTACTGAGCCGACAGACGATGAACCGCACGGGACTGCTCTTCATCGCGGGTCTATGGGCCGCGGGCGTCGTCACGGGAATCGTGCTTGCGCGAGCCCCGGACGTGATCCCGCTGCCCACGCCGCATTTCATGGTCCCGCTGATCGTTGGCCTGATTGCCGATCTCTCGATGCGGCCGGCCATCAATGCGGGCCGGATCCCGCCGATCTCGGTGAACGAACGGGGCATTGGTGTAATCGGTGCGGCGATTATCGGCTTCGGGGTGACGGCGCTTCTGGCGCCCCGCTAGCGCTGAACCGGCGCCACCTTCGCGCCTCGCCAGCCCCAAGGTCTTCGCGAAATCCTGAAAAGACTTGTCTTTTCGGGTCCGCCGGGCCGTTATCGGCATGATCGATACTGTCGCGGACGTATTCTTGGACGACGAAGTCGACACGCTAACCCGGCGCATCCTGTACGGGATGTCCGGTCAGGCATTCGCCCGCGCCGCGAACGCAATCTACACGATCGCGCTCGTGCCCTTGCTCATCAGAGCCTGGGGCGTGCAGGGGTTCGGAGAGTGGATCTCGCTTGCCGCCCTGATCTCATACGCCTCCTACGCCAATTTCGGCGTGGTCACGACCGGCGGGAACGAGGTGGTCATGGCGATGGGCGCCGACGATCTCCGTCGAGCTCGCCTCGCATATCAGATGTCCCTGAACCTGACGATTTACGTCGTGACGCCACTCCTCATCGGGACTGGGCTCGTTGCCAATCTCCTTCCCCTCGATCAGCTCCTGAACCTCACCCAGATTTCGCGGCAGGATGCCACGACGATCACCTGGCTTGCTTTGCTGCAGATTTGGCTCGGGACGTTTCGGGGCATGATGGCGGCGGTCCTCTACGGGCGAGGGCGATACGCCCGAGCCTACGCGGCCGAGGGTCTGGCGCGGCTTGTGGAGCTGACGCTGATCGTGCTGGCCGTACTCGTCTTCGGGGCGCATCAGCTTACCGTCGCGGGGATCATGTGCGGCGTGGCCGCGCTCGATCTTCTGGTGGTCTTCGCCATGAAGCGGCCCGAGGTTGACTGGGCGCGGCCGGATCTGCGGATTTTCGATCTGAGATGGATCGGCACACAGACGAAGCCCGGCATCGGTTTCGCTCTGTCCAATCTGACCACACAGAGCGTCTTGCTGCAGGGTCCGCGGGTCGCGCTCGGGATTGTGAGCGGCGGGCAGGCGGTGGCGATCTACTCGGTTTACGCAACCGTGCTGCGGCTGGTTGATCAGATCGTGCTGCTCTTCGCCTCCCCGCTCGAAGTCGAGGTCGCGCAGAGCTACGAACGAAACGAGCTCGATCGGGCCTACCAGCTGATCACGCTTGGGACTCAATTCGCCTGGCTTGCGTTCCTCACCGCCTCCGCAGTGCTGCTGATTACCGGGCCATGGCTCTTCCACGCCTGGACCGCCGGACGGGTCGAATTCACTCACGGCCTGATGCTGCTTTTCATCCTGCTCGCTGGGTCAAACCAGATCGGTAGGGTCAGCGCCCATGCGCTCATCGGGGCGAACCGCATCTATGAACCGGCAGCCCTGATGCTGCCCGTCGCGCTTGGGGCGCTCGCCTTCGGCAGCGCCCTAGGCAACGCGTTCGGCGCTGCCGGAATGGCAATCGGTATCATCGCGGGAGAGCTCGCCGTCTCCCTTCTGGTTGTCCGCGCGATGACCAGGTGGCTGCATCGCGACCTGTCCAGCTTCGCGCGCGACCTCCTGAGCACCAGCCGGGTTCCCGGATATGCACGGCTCCTCGTTCGCCGTTTGGCGCCGTCACGATTATGACGTCAGCATCCTTTCCGCAGATCGATAGTGGGCGGCGGGTTGATCGGCGCAGGGTTGCCCAGTCGCCGCATTCTCTTCAAGCTTCGTCCGAGTTGCTTGACAGCTCGGACGAGGAAGGGAACTCGATGTTACTGCGGGTGAGCGATCACACCGCGTCGTCCTGGAACAGCCTCGTTGACGAGTTCCGTGACACCAACCTCATCCAGACTTGGGAATGGGGAGAGGCGAAGGCCAAGACTGGCCCTTGGTCAGTTGAACGGCTGGAATTTGTCGAACAAGGCAAAATCGTGGGGCTTGCTCAGGTTCTTGTTCGCCGCCTGCCTTTGCTCCTCGGCGGGATGGCGTGGCTGAATCGTGGGCCGCTCTGGGACCAGGGCCAGGGAGACGAGGCGCTCCCGCGCATGCTGAGACTTCTCGGCGAGCATTATTCCGCGAAGCGGCGCCTTTACTTTCGGGTCGCCCCGACGGTCGCCGAAGGCCGATTGGCTGCCGTATTGCCGTCCGACAACAGCTTCCAGAACGCAGGCATCTCGGGCCATCGTGCCGGCCGGATCGACCTGACCCAGCCTGAATCGCGGCTTCGCTCCGGGCTGAAGCAGAGTTGGCGGCGGTTCCTGGTCAAAGCGGAGCGGCTCGACACCACAATCCTCGTCGGCCGGGAGGAGGCCATCTTCAACCGCTTCTTGCACGCTTACGGAAACATTCTCGAGCAAGCGACCTACCGGAAGTCGACGACGCCCGATCTGCTCGCCGAGCTTCGGGAGCGGCTGCCGGACCACCGGAAGCTGATCGTATTCGAGGCCGTTGCAGACGGAGAGCCGATCAGTTGGGTCGTGATCGCGACCTACGGAACGACCGGCGAATACCTGGCCGCGGCGACGCTGCCCGCGGGGCGGAAGCGGAACTGTGGTCAGCTCCTGACCTGGAACGCGATGCTGCAGCTGAAAGCTGAAGGGTATCGAGTGCTCGACATCGGCGGTTTCGATCCCGAGGACGTCAACTCCGGCGTAAGTCACTTTAAGAGCGGGACAAACGCGGTCCCATACCACCTCTGCTCGGAGATCGATTGCCATTCGAGCCTCCTGAAGAAGAACGTGATCCGGAAGGCCATCAAGGTGGGCCGTATCCCGATCAGGCTGCCGATCCTGTCCGCCGGCAAGTCCGTGACGGCCGACGGCCGGACCTGAACCCAGCACCGACCACCTGCTCGTGACGGTGGAATCGCTCGCGCCATTGCCTGAGCACGGTTCCTGCATGACACTGGCGAACCAATCCGGGGGCAGCATGGCAATGACGGACAGGAAGCTCGTGAATCGCAGGAGCGCCTTGCAGGGCGGGGCCGCTGTTCTTGGCCTCATGGCTCTCAGCCGGCGGGCCCTGGCGCAAGGCGCGGGCAAGCAGATCAAGGTCGCGGCGATCTACACGGTGCCGGTCGAGCAGCAATGGGTGTCGCGCATCCACAAGGCGCTCAACGGGGCGAAGGAGCGCGGCGAGATCGCTTATAAATTTTCAGAGAGCGTCGCCAACAACGACTACGAGCGCGTTATGCGTCAGTACTCGGAGGAAGGGTCCGATCTCGTGCTCGGCGAGATCTTCGGGGTGGAGCGCCAGGCGAGGCGCGTGGCCGCCGCCTACCCGAAGGTGGCCTATCTGATGGGCTCGTCCTTCGGGCCATCAAAGCCGAACCTCGCCGTCTTCGACAACTTCATCCAGGAGCCCTCGTACTTAACCGGCATGGTAGCCGGGAAGGCGACCAAGTCGAACCTGATCGGCATGGTCGGCGGCTACGCGATCCCGGAGGTTAATCGCCTGATGCAGGCCTTCATGGATGGCGCCCGGGCCGTGAACCCGAGCGTCAAGTTCCTCGTGACCTTCATCAACTCCTGGTACGACCCGCCCAAGGCGAAGGAGGCCGCCTTCGCGATGATCGATAAGGGCGCCGACATCCTCTACGCCGAGCGTTTCGGGGTTTCCGACGCCGCGAAAGAGAAGGGCGTGAAGGTAATCGGCAACGTCATCGACACCTCGGCCCAATACCCAGACACGGTGCTGGCAAGCGCGCTCTGGCACATGGAGCCGACCGTCGATCGCGCCATCAAGGCCGTGAGGGAAGGCCGGTTCGAGGCGGCCGATTACGGCCAGTTCAGCCAGATGCAGTATGGCGGCGCGAGCCTCGCGATGGACGAGAAGCTGGTGCCCGCCGAGGTCGTGAAGCTCGTCCGCGAGAAGGAGAAGGAGATCACGGACGGGCTCTTCCGCGTGAACGTCAACGACGCCGAGCCGAAGGCCGGGTGAGCCCGCCCGCTCTCCGGATCCGCGGGGTCACGAAGCGCTTCGGACCGCTCGTCGCGAACGAGGCCGTCGATCTCGATCTCGCGCGGGGCGAGATCCTGGCCCTGCTGGGCGAGAACGGGGCCGGCAAAACCACGCTGATGAACATCCTGTTCGGTCACTACGTGGCCGACGACGGGACGATCGAGGTCGCGGACGAGGCGGGAACGATCCGCCCGCTGCCGGCCGGCTCGCCAGGCGCGGCGCTCGCGGCCGGAATCGGCATGGTGCATCAGCATTTCGCGCTCGCCGAAAGCCTCACCGTCATCGAGAACGTGGTGCTCGGAACCCGATCTCTCCTGTCCCCTGACCTCGGCCTGAGGTCGGCCAGGCGGAGACTCGCCGAGTTGATGCGAGAGAGCGGGCTCGCGGTGGATCCGGACCGGCGTGTCGCAATGCTCGGCGTCGGCGAGAAGCAGCGGGTCGAGATCCTCAAAGTCCTCCATCGCGGGGCTCGGATCCTCGTGCTCGACGAACCGACAGCCGTGCTGGCGCCGCCGGAGGCGGAGCAGCTCTTCGGCGTGCTGCGCCGGCTGCGCGGCCAGGGCCTGTCGGTCATCTTCATCTCGCACAAGCTTGGCGAGGTCGCGGCCCTGGCCGACCGGGTCGCCGTGCTCCGCGGCGGCCGGAAGGTCGCGGACCAGCCGGTCGCCGGGGCGGACAAGGCCGCCCTCGCGGCCCTGATGGTCGGCCGCGAGGTGACGCCGAGCCGCCGCGAGCCCCATCCGCCCGGCCCTCCCCTGCTCCACCTCGACCGGGTAACCGTGCCGGGCGAGCGCGGCCGGACGGGTCTGGTCGCGGCCTCGCTGACGATCCATGCCGGCGAGATCCTCGGCATCGCCGGCGTGTCCGGCAACGGCCAGGCGGAACTCGCGGGTCTCATTGCCGGCACGAAGTCGGCCTCGGGCGGGACGGTCCGGCTCAACGGAGAGATCGTTCGCCCGGGCCCGCGCGGCGCGATAGCGGCCGGGATCGGCCGCATCCCGGAGGATCGCCATCACGAGGGCGCGGTCGGCAGCCTGAGCGTCGCCGAAAATCTCGCTCTGGAGAAGCTTCCCTCCCCCGACGTGCAAAGCTGGGGCTTTCTCCGCTTCAGCCGGATGCGGGAGGCAGCCTCCCGGGCGATCGCGGCTTATGACATCCGCTGCCCGGGCCCGGAGGCGCCCGTGCGGCTCCTCTCCGGCGGCAACATGCAGAAGGTAATCCTGGCCCGCGTATTCGAAAGTGATCCGCGCTTGGTCCTGGCCCACCAGCCGACGCGCGGGCTCGATGTCGGAGCCGCTACCGAGGTGCACCGCCGGCTGCTCGATGCTCGCAGTGCTGGCGCCGCTGTCCTGCTCATCTCCGAGGACCTCGACGAACTTCTTGCGATCTCCGACCGCGTCGCCGTCATGGCAGGAGGCGAACTCTCCGAGCCGCAGCCGGTCGAGACGGTGACGCTCGCGGAACTCGGTTTGAAGATGGCGGGGCACCGCGCAGACGAGGATCGCGCCGCCGCATGATCCGGTTCGAGCCGCGGACCGGCATCTCGCCGGTCCGGTCCGTAGGGCTGCGCGCCGTTGCCGTCGCGGCCGCCCTCGCCCTCGCGGCGATCCCGCTCCGGGTTGCGGGTGCGCCGATCCTTCCCGCCTATGCGGCCATGATCGACGGCGCGGCCGGCACCCTCTTTGCGGTGACCGAGACGCTGACCCGCGCGACGCCGCTGATCTTCACCGGGCTCGCCGCCGCGATCGCCTTCCGGGCGCGGCTCTACAATGTCGGGGCGGAGGGCCAGCTCTATCTCGGCGCCCTGGCGACGGTCGCGGTCGGATCAGGCCTCGTCGAGGGCCCGCCGACCCTGCTCGTCCCGCTCGTGCTGCTCGCCGCCGCGGCGGCGGGCGCCCTACTTATGCTCGGCCCAACCCTTCTGAAGGGCCGGTTCGGGGTGGACGAGGTTGTGACGACGCTGCTGCTCAACTTCGTCGTGCTCCTCTTCATCCAGATGATGCTGGAGGGCCCGTTCAAGGATCCGATGGGCGGCGGCTGGCCGCAATCGGAGCCCATCCTGCCCGAGGCTGCGCTGCCCCCGCTCGTCGCGCGCATGCGGCTCCATGCCGGCCTGCCGATCGGCCTCGCGCTCTGCGTCGTCGCTCATGTCCTGATGTCCCGGACCGTGCTCGGCCTTCGGATCAGGGCCGTCGGCGAGAACGCGGCGGCGGCCGCCTATGCGGGCATCCCGGTGCTGCGGACGCTGCTGATCGTCGGTGCCATGTCCGGCGCGCTAGCCGGGCTCGCCGGAGCGTCCGAGGTCGCGGGCCTCAAGGGCAACCTCACGGCCGACCTGTCGCGCGGCTTCGGCTATGCCGGGATCGTCGTCGCGATGATCGCCGGCCTGCAGCCGCTCGCCGTGGTTCCGGCCGCGCTCCTCGTGGCCGGCGTCTTCGTCGGCGCCGACACGATGAGCCGCACCTACGGCGTGTCGAGCTACATCGCGGACCTGATCGTCGCCCTCGCGCTCCTGTGCGTGCTGGTGGCCGGCCTCTTCGTGCGGTTCAGGGTCAGGTGGGAGCGGGCGTGAGCGCGATCCTCGACATCCTTGCCTCCGCGAGCTTCTGGGCGGCAGCCTTGCGCATTGCGACCCCGCTGATGTTCGGCGTTCTCGGCGCATTGATCTGCGAGCGCTCGGGCGTGCTCAACCTCGGCATCGAGGGCATCTTCACGGCAGGCGCGATGGCGGGCTGGCTGGCCGTCCATCTCGGGATGGATCTCTGGACGGGCGTGCTGGTCGCGGCGCTCACGGGGGCAATCTTCGGCCTGCTCCTGGCCGTCCTGACGGTGCCGTTGGGGCTGTCGCAGCACGTGACCGGGATCGGCGTCACCCTGCTCGCGACCAGCCTCGCCTATTTCACGTACCGCGTCGTCCTGCCGACCGCGTCGGCACCGCCGCGCATCCAGCCCTTCGGGCCCGTGCGCATCCCGGTGCTCTCGGAACTGCCTTTCATCGGCCAAGCGATGTTCAGCCAGACGCCGCTCACCTTCCTGGCGATCGCGCTGTTCGGTCTTGCCGCGTTCGTTCTCTATCGCACTCCGCTCGGTCTCGCGATCCGAGCCTCGGGCGAAAACCCGGCGGCCGTCGAGGCCCAGGGCCTCGACGTGCACCTCGTGCGCATCGGCGCGGTGGTCGCCGGATCCGCCATCATGGCGCTCGGCGGCGCCTTCCTGACCATGTCCGCGTTCAACGCCTTCTTCTTCGAGATGACGGGAGGGCGCGGCTGGATCTGCATCGCCCTCACGGTGTTCGCGTCCTGGCGGCCCGGAAAGGCGCTCCTCGGCGCAATCCTGTTCGGCGCCTTCGACGCCTTCCAACTCCGGCTTCAGCACGAGGTAGCGGGGGTCGTCCCGAGCCAGGTCTTCCTGATGCTGCCCTACCTGCTCTCGATCGTGGCCCTCTGCCTCGTGGCGCGCCGTGCCGATTACCCGAAAGCCCTCATGATCCCCTACGTGAAGGGCCAGAGATGACGCGCCGCTTGGTCAGCGCTTCTTTCCGAGATGCGCCGCGATATCCTTGATCAGGTGGCCGGCCTTCCGGTGTGCCGCAACGAGCTGGTCCGTCGTCACGCCCCATCGCTTCGCCCAGTATTCCATCGCCTTGCGCTCCGAGGGATCGAGCCGGTCCTTGTCGATGAAGCCCCGTTTGTCCTTCAGACCCGCCATATCCGTGCCTTTCGACCCCGGCCGGTTTGGCCACGGGTTCCGCCAATCCAATCACCCGCCCATGCTGGGCCCGCAGGGCATAATCAAGCATAGCTTTCGGACATCGATGCCGGGCTATCCCGGTCCGCCCTCGAATCCGGATCGTCCATGAGTCTCGACCTCCTCGTCCGCAACGCCACTCTGCCGGACGGTCGCAAGGGCCAGGATGTTGCCGTTAAAGGCGGGCGCATCGCCGAGGTCCGACCGGGCATCGAAGCGAAGGCGGCGCGGGTCATCGACGCCGCGGGCCATCTGGTCTCGCCGCCCTTCGTCGACATCCACTTCCACATGGACGCGACGCTCTCGCTCGGGCTGCCGCGGCTCAATCAATCCGGGACACTTCTCGAAGGCATCGCGCTCTGGGGCGAGCTGAAGCCGCTTCTCACGCAGGAAGCCGTGATCGAGCGAGCCCTGCGCTATTGCGACATGGCCGTCGCGCAGGGGCTGCTCGCGATCCGCTCCCATGTTGACGTCTGCGACGACCGGCTGTTCGCCGTGGACGCGCTCATCGAGGTGAAGCGGCGCGTTGCTCCTTATCTCGACCTTCAGCTCGTGGCCTTTCCGCAGGATGGCTACTACCGCTCGCCGGGCGCGGTGGAGAACCTTAAGCGGGCGCTCGACAAGGGCGTCGAGGTCGTCGGCGGCATTCCTCACTTCGAGCGGACGATGGCGGACGGGGCGGCCTCGGTCCGAGCTCTGTGCGAGATCGCGGCCGAGCGCGGTCTCCGGGTGGACATGCATTGCGACGAGACTGACGACCCGCTCTCACGCCATGTCGAGACGCTCGCCTACGAAACGCAGCGGCTCGGGCTGGCCGGGCGCGTCGCCGGTTCGCACCTGACCTCCATGCACTCAATGGACAACTACTACGTCTCCAAGCTCCTGCCCCTGATGGCGGAAGCGGGCGTTGCCGCGATCGCGAACCCGCTCATCAACATCGTCATCCAGGGCCGGCACGATACCTACCCGAAGCGCCGTGGCATGACCCGTATCCCCGAGATGCGTGGCCACGGCATTCTGTGCGCCTTCGGGCACGACTGCGTGATGGATCCCTGGTACTCGCTGGGCTCCGGCGACATGCTCGAGGTCGCGCACATGGCCGTGCATGTCGGCCAGATGACGAGCCGCGAGGCAATGGGCTTCTGCTTCGACGCGGTTACGAAGAACCCGGCCGGCATCATGGGCCTGGAGGGCTACGGGCTCGAGCCCGGCTGCAGCGCCGATTTCGTGCTCCTCCAGGCCCGAGATCCGATCGACGCGATCCGCCTGAAAGCCACCCGCCTCGCCGTGGTGCGGCGGGGGCAGGTCATCGCCGAGACGCCGGCCCGCGTCCCTGCCCTGTCCCTCGAGGGCCGTCCCACGACGCTGGATCCGACGGTGGCAGCCTAGCTCGGATCGCGTCCGGCCAGGGTTTCGAGCCGGCGCAGCATCCGCCGCACATGGCTGCCCGGCCAGTACAGCCGAGCGCAGAGAGGGCAGGCATCCACGGGCGCCGGTATTTCGGACGGGAGCGACGCGCGTTCCACAGCCGTTGCTCGGCGAAGCGCCGTGTTGTCCATGAGGCAGCGCGTGAAGGGCGCAGCGAGCCAATCGACGGCAAAGGCCTGCGTCAGCGCCCCGGCCTGCTCCTCCGGCCTGTCCGGCAGCACCAGGAACGCTTGAGCACCAGCCTCCCTGGCGAGCCGCCGGTCGCGTGTCAGCAGCTTCCTACCCTCGGTAGCAGCATGGGCAACCAAGTCGCGATCCGGCCAGTCCGGCGGGGCTAGCGCGGCATCGTGTCCCGCCGCGCGCAGCAACCGAGCGAGCCGTGCCAGCATGACGTCGCACAGCCAACGCTCTGGAGGAGTGCTCGCAATCATGGGCTGAAATGCCCGGCGAGCACTGCCCGTTCCGCAGCATGCGGCAGAGCCGAACGCGCGAGAGTAAGGCTTTCGTAAAGGAGCTTGGTTAGCCTTTCCTCAAATTCCAGTTGCGGAAAGTGCCATGATCCCAGCGACCTGGTTCAGGAAGTCCAAAATGGCCGAGACCCTGCCGGCCAAGGACAATCCGGCGGAAGCTCAGCCTGCTCCCGCGGCCGTCGTCCCAACCCCGGCCGCTTCCCCGCAGGAGGAGCCGGCCAAGCTAGAGGCGGTTGCGGCTCCCGCTCCCGAGAAGCCGTCGCCTGTCGGGGGCCCGACGCTCCGGGCCTCCCGTCTCGTTGAGGCCGGCCGCAAGAGCTCGACCGACCTGAAATCGCGCCTGACCGCCGCCCTGGCTCAGGCGGAGCCTTGGGGTAAGCCGGCCGGCGCTGCCGCCGCGATCCTCGTTGTCGGCGCGCTCGGTTATATGGGCGGCTATGCTTCCGGCGGCAGGTCGCCGACCGAAGATATCGCGGCCGCGCGCTGGACCGAAGCCTCGGCGAGCATCCGCGAGAACCGGGACGACGTCGCGCGCCTCGCCTCGGAGATGCGGTTCGTGCGCACGGCGCTCGACAGTCTGAAAAGCGAGCGTCGCGCTGCCGATCCCGCCGGGAAACAAGTGCAGCTCATCGAGCGCTCCTCGGCCGAGACGTCCGGCAAAATCGCGAAGCTTGCCGAGCAGCTCGACCGGATCGAGAAGACGCAGCGCGATCCCGCCCGGATCGCGAGCATCGTCGAGCGCCTGGAGCGCATCGAGAAGCAGGTGCAAACGGCCTCGCTTGCGCCTGCCGCGCCTGCGCCAAAGCCGATCGCGGCCGCACCTGCGCCAGCCGCGGACGTGACGACGACCGGGAGCCTCCCGGCCGACGCACGCCCGCCGGCCCGTCCGGTCGAGGTGGTGGACGCGCGCAAGCTGCCCGCGGAGGGCTACGCGCTCCGCGACGTGGAGGACGGGTTCGCGCTGGTGGAAGGCCGGAACGGCCGCTTCTTTGAGGTATCGCCAGGCATGAACCTTCCGGGGCTCGGCCGGGTCGAGGCGATCGAGCGCCGGGGCCGGCAATGGGTCGTCGTCACCCCCAAGGGCTACATCGCGGACCGCTAAGCTAGCGCCAGTTCTCGATGATGGTCGAGGCGCTTGCGACCTCGACCTGCTGGCCATAGCGGCGCTGGTACAGCGTGATCGACGCGTCGTGCGCCGTGTCGGACGACGAGCACAGGCAGTCCTTCCCGACGACCACGCGGTAGCCGCGATCGACCGCCCCGAGCACGGCGGCAAGGACGCAGACATCCGTTTCGCCGCCCGTGACGATCAGAGTGTCCGTCCCGCGCCGCTCGAGTTCCTGCGTCAAGGCGGGTTCGAACCAGGGCGAGTAGACCGTTTTATCCACGGTCTTCGCCGGAGGCACGAAGCGGGCGAGCTCGGGCACGAGATCGACCATGTCCGGTTCGAGCCGTTCCAGGGTCAGCTCGGCCCATTTCTCGTAATAGTGCTTCCACGTCCCGACGCCCTCGCCCGGCCGCGAAGCCGGGATAAAGCGCGTGAAGATCGTGCGATCCGGGTGGGCCGCCACAACCCGGGCCACTTCCGGCAGGACGCGCTCCATCCAGGGCGTGTGCCAAGGAGTGTCCCGGGCGAAGATGTTCTGCATGTCGACGCACAGATGGACCGCGTTCTCGGGCAACGGCCCGCGCGTCAGTTCCTCGTCGGTCTTCGGCACAATCGTCCCTCGTCTGGCGGCTGAGAACGCTCAGGCGTGGGGAACGTTGCGGTCCAGCTCTGCGATCCAGGCTTCGGCATTTCCGTCCGAGGGCGCACGCCAATCGCCGCGCGGCGACAGCGAACCACCGGCCGCGACCTTCGGGCCGTTCGGCAAAGCCGAGCGCTTGAACTGCGCGAAGGCGAAGAAGCGGCGCAGGAACACCTCGAGCCACTTCCGAATGGTCGCTAGGTCGTAGATGCGGCGGCGATCCTCCGGAAAGCCCGGCGGCCAGTCGCCCTTGGCGTCCTCTCCCCAGGCATGGAGCGCTAGGAAGGCGATCTTGGACGGCCGGAAGCCGTAGCGCAGTGTGTAGAACAGGTTGAAGTCCTGGAGCTCGTAGGGGCCGACCTTGGCCTCCGTCGATTGCGGCGTCTCGCCGGCTTCGACGGGCACGAGTTCCGGCGATATCTCGGTGTCGAGGATCGCAAGCAGGGTCTTGTTGATCCCGGCGCCATGCTCGAACTGCCCGGACGAGACCACCCAGCGGATGAGGTGCTGCATCAGCGTCTTCGGCACCCCGGCATTGACGTTGTAGTGGGACATCTGGTCCCCGACGCCGTAGGTGCACCAGCCGAGCGCTAGCTCGGACAAGTCGCCCGTGCCGACCACGATCGCGCCCTGCTGGTTGGCGAGCCGGAACAGGAAGTCCGTCCGCATGCCCGCCTGCACGTTCTCGAACGTTACGTCGTAGACCGGCTCGCCGCGCCCGAAGGGATGGCCCATCGTCTCGAGCATCTGGCGGGCGGCCGGCTTGATGTCGAGCTCGTGCCAGGTGATCCCCAGCGCCTCCATCAGGGCGATGGCGTTCGTCTTCGTCTCACCTGAGGTGGCGAAGCCCGGCATCGTGTAGCCGAGGATGTCCGTCCGCGGCCAGCCGAGCCGGTCGAACGCCTTGGCGGCGACGATCAGGGCGTGGGTCGAATCAAGCCCGCCCGAGACGCCGATGACCACACGCTTCGTGCCGATCGCGGACAGGCGCTGCGCTAGGCCGGCGACCTGGATGTTGTAGCCTTCATAGCAATCCTGAGCGAGGCGGACCGGATCGTCCGGCACGAAGGGGAAGCGGTCGACGCGGCGCTCCAGCCCGACATCGTCGAGCGGCGGCTCGAGCCGGAACGGTATCGACCGGTACGCGAGCCGCGATCCTTGGGCGCGCCGGTTGTCGTCGAACGTCCCCATGAGGTTCCGGTCCTGCCGGATGAGGTCGAGATCGACATCCGCGATCGTGATCTGGTCGATCGTCGCAAAGCGCTCGCCTTCCGCGAGCAGGACGGCGTTCTCGTAGATCGAGGTCTGGCCGTCCCAGGAGAGGTCGGTCGTCGATTCGCCGGCCCCGCCCGCGGCGTAGACATAGGCGCAAAGGCAGCGGGCCGAGGTCGACTGGCAATAAAGAGCGCGGCTCGAGGCGCGGCCGATCGTGATCGGGCTGCCGGAGAGATTAGCGAGCACGGTCGCGCCGGCGAGCGCCGCTTCGGCGCCGGGCTGGAGCGGGATCCACATGTCCTCGCAGATCTCGACGCCCAGCGTCAGGCCGGGCACGTCCTCGGCCGGGAAGATGAGGTCCGTCCCGAAGGGCGCCTCGACGCCGCTGACGCGGATGGTCTCGCCCCGGATCCCCTCGCCCGACGCGAAGTGGCGCGCCTCGTAGAACTCGCGGTACGTCGGAAGATAGGTCTTCGGCACCACGCCGAGGAGCCGGCCGCGATGGACGATCACGGCCGTGTTGTAGATGCGGGCACCGAAGCGGAGCGGCGCACCGACGACGAGAACGGGCAGCAGATCGGCCGAGCGCTCGACCAGCTCCGTCACGGCCTCCTCGACCGCATCGAGGAGGACGTCCTGCATCAGGAGGTCCTCGATCGAGTAGCCGGAGAGGAAGAGCTCCGGATAGACCGCGACCGCAACAGCCCGCTCGTCGCACCGCCGGGCGGTCTCGAGCACGGCCTCCGCGTTCCGCTTCGGATTGGCCAAGTGGCAGCGCGGCACGACCGCCGCGACTCTCGCAAAACCTCGGGCGTAGATGGAGCGGAAGGTCATCGATCTTTCCCGCGGCCGCGCTTTCGACTCGGAGCTTGCGTCCCGCCGGCCGGCGCGACACATCGGTGATAGATGACGGGCCGAGCGTCCGTCCGCAACGCGGGAGACGCCGATGGGCGCCGATCACCATCACGAGCATCCGCACGAGCACGGGGGCGAGCCGCGCTGGAAGCACGACGGCGTTCGCGTGATCAAAGGCGACCAGCTCGATCCGAATACCGCTCAGACGCCCGGCATGTTCCGTCAGGCGGCAATCAACGCGGCCCGGGTCGGGGCACAGAAGATCTGGGCCGGCACGGTTGCGATCCAGCCGAACGCCAAGACCGGCGTCCATCATCACGGCGAGTTAGAAAGCGTGATCTACGTGGTCCGCGGCCAGGCCAGGATGCGCTGGGGCGACAAGCTCGAATACGTGGCGGAGGCCGGGCCGGGCGACTTCATTTTCGTCCCGCCCTTCGTGCCGCACCAGGAGATCAATGCCTCGACGGACGAGCCGCTCGAATGTGTCCTCGTCCGGTCGGATAACGAGGCCGTGGTGGTGAACATCACCGATGTCGAGCCGGTCGAGAAGCCGGAGGCGGTCTACTGGGTCGATCCAATCCACAGGCATCCCTGACAGCCGGCGGCCATCCATTGAAGGCACGACCGCCGGCGCCTGGTTACGGGTGAACGCAAGGCTCGACGGGCCAGTCAGCTTGGGTTCACACGCGTCCTATGAGGATGCGCATCAAATCGGGCTGGAACCCCTGGCTTTCTGGGGGATTGAAGCGCCCGACACAGGAGACACGACCATGAGAGCGATTCCGGCTATAGCGGCCGTAGTGCTCGGGCTGACGGCGACCATCGGGGCCGCGTCAGCACAGTACGGGGGACCTGATTACGGCTACCGGGATCGGGACCGGAGTTACCGGGAGCGCGACCGCTACGACGACCGCGACCGTGGCTATCGCGAGCGCGACCGTGACTACGGCGACCGCCGCGCCGGGTTCGACGAGCGCGAGTACCTGCGCTGCAACCCGGATGTCCGCCGGGCCGTAAGCCGCGGCCAGTTCAACGGTTCAGGGCTGAACCACTACCGTGAATACGGCCGCCGGGAGAACCGCCGGCTCAGTTGCTGATCGGACGGAGGCGGGTCGTCCCGCCGCGGCCGCGCGGCGAGGCGCGCGGTTCGTGCCCGCCGGGGATGAAGGGGCCCACGCGCCGTCCGGCCCGGGGTCTGGTGTTTCGGTGGTTCAAAGAGCCGAATAGGTCGAGGGGCGTGGGACGCCGAAACGCTCGATCATTATTTAGGAGAGCCTTTCGGCGTCCCCGCGATGCCCGCCCTCGCCCTCGTCATGGCCGGGCTTGACCCGGCCATCCCTCCGTCGAAGCGAGCACCACGTCCGGGTTGCCCCGGCACGGGCGGCGATTTT
>JAESGR010000290.1_pt1 | contig 55718 bp, 51 predicted proteins | sample 9269771 | NCBI WGS metagenome assembly JAESGR01 (sample SAMN15739572, study PRJNA653492) | algae metagenome | isolation source: Chroococcus sp. CMT-3BRIN-NPC107 and co-occurring heterotrophs from well... | place: USA: Clark Mountains Wilderness, California | collected 2010-04-18 | reverse complement strand
CTCGACCCGGCCATCCCGATGCGAAGGCTGCAATGGCTGCCGCTGCGGGCGCAGCGCGCCTCTCCGATCGAGGTGGCCGGGTCGAGCCCGGCCATGACACGCGTGATGTGGAGGCCGCTCGCTTCACCGCGTGACCATGACATCGGCGAGGTGGGTTCCGCTCGCTTCACCGACCGGCCCCTCACCCCAGCCCTCTCCCCGTGAACGGGGAGAGGGGGCACGCTGCGGGGAGAGGGGATGATTACCGCGGTGCCCTCTTGGCCAGGATCCGCTGGAGCGTGCGGCGGTGCATGTTGAGGCGCCGCGCGGTCTCGGAGACGTTGCGGCCGCACAGCTCGTAGACCCGCTGGATGTGCTCCCAGCGCACCCGGTCGGCCGACATCGGGTTGTCGGGCGGGTTGGCGCGCTCGCCGGGCCGGGCCATGAGGGCGGCGTGGATCTCGTCCGCGTCGGCGGGCTTGGCGAGGTAGTCGAAGGCGCCGAGCTTCACGGCCGTCACCGCGGTCGCGATGTTGCCGTAGCCCGTGAGGATGACGCCGCGGGCGTCGGGGCGGCGTTCCTTCAGGCGTGCGATCACGTCGAGGCCGTTGCCGTCGCCGAGGCGCATGTCGATCACCGCGAAGGCGGGCGCTTCGCTCTCCACCGCGGCGAGGCCGTCGGCCACGCTCTCGGCCACGCGGACCTGGTAGCCGCGGCCCTCCATGGCGCGGGCGAGACGGGTCGAGAACGGCCGGTCGTCGTCGACGATGAGAAGGCTCCGGTCCGCGAGGGCGTCGAGCGCGAGCGTCGCGTCGCCCGGGAGAACATCAGCTTGCGTCACTGGACGCTCCTACAGTCTAGGGGCGGGTCGAAATCTCCGCCGAAGTGGCTCAAAGCCTTATATAGGAACGATTTTCCCATTCGTTAGGGGTGCCCCGGCGCGCCGGGCGGCAGGGCTCCCGCCTGCCGCTCGAACAGCCCGCGGGGCCAGGTGATCCGCGCCACCGCCCCGCTCGCCGGCGGGACCGCGTTGGTCAGCAGAAGTTGCGCGCCCGAGCGCTCGATCAAGGTCTTGGCGATGAAAAGTCCGAGGCCGAGCCCCGAGCCGCCGTCCTCGGTCTCGCTGCGCTCGTCGGCGCTGCGGGTGGTCACGTAGGGCTCGCCCACGCGCAGGAGCACGTCGGGGGCATAGCCCGGGCCGTCGTCGCGGATGACGAGGCGCACCTCGGCCGGCGTCCAGCGCGCCTCGATGACGACGCGGCTCCGGGCGAAATCGACGGCGTTGTCGATGATGTTGGCGAGCCCGTAGACCACGCCCGGGCTGCGGCGCCCCATGGGCTCGGGCCCCTCGCCCCCGGTGACGACCTCGATCGGGACGCCAAGCGAGCGGTGCGGCGCGACGGTCTCCTCCACGAGGTGGCTGAGCGAGATCGTCTCAAGGAAGCCGCTGCCGTCGCGGTCGAGCGAGGTGAGCTTGGAGAGGATCGTGCGGCAGCGCTCCACCTGCTCGCGCAGGAGCTTGAGATCCTCCGCGACCGGGCCCTCGCCGGGCAGGGCGTGGTTGAGCTCCTTGGCGACGAGCGCGATCGTGGCGAGCGGCGTGCCGAGCTCGTGCGCGGCCGCGGCGGCGAGGCCGTCGAGCTGGGAGAGGTGCTGTTCGCGCGCGAGCACGAGCTCGGTGGCGGCGAGGGCCTGGGCGAGCAGGCGGGCTTCCTCCGCGACGCGCCAGGCATAGACTCCCGTGAAGGCGGTGCCGAGCAGGATCGCGGTCCAGACCCCGCTCACGTAGAGGAACGGCAGCTCGAGCGGCGTGCCGGGATACCAGGGCAGCGGCTGGTGCACGAGCACCAGGAGCGTGGCCGAGCCGACCGCGAGCAGGCCCAGCCCCAGGGTCCGCTCCGGCGGGAGCGCCGCGGCCGAGATCAGGACGGGAGCCAGGAACAGCATCGCGAAGGGGTTCTGCAAGCCCCCCGTGAGGTAGAGGAGGCCGGCGAGCTGGAGGATGTCGAAGGCGAGGAGGAAGGTCGCGGCGTTGTCGCTGAGGCGGTGGCTCGCCGGGTACTGGATCCGCAGCGCCAGGTTCACCCAGGCCGAGGCCGCGATCAGCACGAAGCAGGGGCCGAAGCGCAGGGGGAAGCCGAGGCCGAAATGCACCACCGAGACCGCCGCGGCCTGCCCGAAGATGGCGAGCCAGCGCAGGCGCACGAGGGTGTCGAGCCGCAGGTGGCGCGCGTCGCTGCGCAGGTCGTGGGTTCGGGTCTGCGCCATGAGAGCGGAGGAACGATCCTCGGGAAGGGGCGGCGTCTCGCTCCGGGGCGCCGCCGCCCCCGAGATAGGGCCCCTCCCGCCTCCGGCCAGGGAAGGCCGTCCCGGAGCGGGTTCGACCGGCGTCGAATCGGCGCTCGCCCTGCCCGTGCGGCCGGACCCCTGCCGGCGCGGAACCGGGGCCAATCGGCAACACCTGACAGCTTTTGCGCAATCTTAACCTTTCCGCCTTGTATTGCCGTGGTGGAACCTTACTCTCCCACGTCCGGTTGAAGGGGTAACAGCTCCGCCTCGCGTTCCTGTGCTCTCAGAGGACAAAGGGGCTCCCAACCCAGGGGGACTGAATGAGCCTCGCGTATTATTGGTACGATGCCGCCCACCTGATGCTCTCGCCGGCCCGTGCCGCCTCGGATGCGACCAGGCTCTTCTTCGAAAACCCGCTCAACCCCCTGACCCACACCGCCTACGGCCGCACGGTCGCGGCCTCCTGCGAGCTCTTCGAGCGCACCACCCGCCGCTACGACAAGCCGGCCTTCGGGCTCGACACCACCCTGGTGGAGGGCGAGCGCGTCGCCGTCACCGAGCGGATCGTCTGGGAGCGCCCGTTCGGCCGGGTGATCGCCTTCGACCGCGCCGCCAAGGCCGCCGAGGCTCAGCCCAAGGTCCTCATCGTCGCCCCGATGTCGGGGCATTACGCCACGCTGCTCCGCGGCACGGTCGAGACCTTCCTGCCCACCCACCGGGTGATGATCACCGACTGGACGGACGCCAGCATGGTGCCGCTCTCGGCGGGGCGCTTCGACCTCGACGACTACATCGACTACCTCATGGCCATGTTCCGGGACCTCGGCCCGGACCTGCACGTGATGGCGGTCTGCCAGCCCTCCGTGCCCGTGATCGCCGCCATCGCCCGGATGGAGGCCGAGAACGACCCCGCGACCCCGCACTCGATGACCCTCATGGGAGGGCCGATCGACACCCGCCGCTCGCCGACCGCGGTGAACGAGCTCGCCGAGAAGCGCGGCATGCGCTGGTTCGAGCAGAACTGCATCGTGGCGGTGCCGCCGGTCCATCCGGGCTTCGGCCGGACCGTGTATCCGGGCTTCCTGCAGCTCTCCGGCTTCATGGCCATGAACATCGATCGGCACCTGACGGCGCATTGGGACATGTTCAAGCACCTGGTCCAGGGCGACGGCGACTCGGCCGAGAAGCACCGGGAGTTCTACGACGAGTACCTCGCCGTCATGGACCTCACGGCCGAGTTCTACCTCCAGACCGTCGAGACCGTGTTCGTCGAGCACCTCCTGCCCAAGGGCGAGATGACCCACCGGGGCAAGCCGGTCGACCTCACCGCCATCCGGCGCTGCGCCATCATGGCGGTCGAGGGCGAGAAGGACGACATCTCCGGCGTCGGCCAGACGCTCGCGGCCCTGGAACTCACCCCGAACCTCTCCCCCGACCGGAAGCTCTACCACCTCCAGAAGGGCGTGGGCCATTACGGGGTGTTCAACGGCTCGCGCTTCCGCAAGGAGATCGCGCCGCGGATCGCCGGCTTCATGGCCGAGCACGGCGCCGACGCGGCCCCGGTCCGGCGCGCCCCGCGCCTGCGGGCGGTCTGAAAACCTCAACGATTCGAGACTCCTGCGTCGTGACGCGGGCGCTTCGACGCCCGTGTCGCGACGCGCCGGCGCCCCTGTCAAGATCCACCTGACGCAACGGCAGCGGCAAACGGCTGCGCTGACACCCGTGGTGCGAACGGGGCACATTGCGGGGCATGAGATTCGCCCTGTTCCGCCGCGTTCCTGCGGACCCTCCTCACCTGGACGTGAGCCATGGGGGCAAGTCCTTCCAGGTGGCTCTCCGGCGGCGCCCGACCGCCAAACGCATCACCCTGCGCGTCTCCAGCGCGACCGGCGAGGTCGTGCTCACGCTCCCCGAGCGCATCGAGCTCACGGCGGCCCAGAAATTCGCCGATTCCCACGGCGACTGGATCGCCACGCGCCTCGCCAAGGTGCCGGAGCGCATCGCCTTCCGCCCCGGCGCCATCGTGCCCTTAAGGGGCGTTCCCCACCGGGTGGTGCACTGGAGCAGCATCCGGGGCACGACCCGGGCCATCAAGGGCATCGACGGCGAGGCCATCATCGCGGTCTCCTGCGACGCGCCCCACGTGGCGCGGCGGGTGCGCGAGTTCCTGGAGGCCGAGGCCAAGCGCGACCTCTCGGCCGCGGTCAAGCGCTACACCGCCCGGATCGGCGCCAATGCCAGCCGGATCACGGTGCGCGACACCAAGAGCCGCTGGGGCTCGTGCTCGGCGAAGGGCGCCCTCAACTTCTCCTGGCGCCTGATCCTGGCGCCGCCCTTCGTGCTCGACTACCTCGCGGCCCACGAGGTCGGGCACCTCAAGGAGATGAACCACTCGGCCCGGTTCTGGCGCCTGGTCCACGGGATGTGCCCGCGGACCGACGAGGCCGAGGACTGGCTCAAGCGCCACGGCACCGAGCTGCACCGCTTCGGCTGAGAGGCCGAGGACTGGCTCAAGCGCCACGGCACCGAGCTGCACCGCTTCGGCTGACCGCCGCCGGGGACGCCCTCCCTCCGGGAAGCCCTCCCGGGCGGCGCGGGGTGACAGGCCGGGCGGTTTCAGGGTAGGGGGCGCCAGGCTTCCTCTCCGCCCGGGACCCCATGCCCCTCAAGCCCGAAACGCTCGCCATGACGGCGGTCCTGGCGCTCCTGACCGCCCTCGGGCCGCTCTCCACCGACATGTACCTGCCCTCGCTCCCCGCCATCGCGGCGGAGCTCGGGGCCACGACCGCCGGGGCCCAGCTCACCCTCTCGGCCTTCCTCTTCGGCTTCGCGGTGGGGCAGTTCGTCTACGGGCCGGTGTCGGACCGGGTCGGGCGCCGGCCCGTGCTCATGTTCGGGCTCGGGCTCTTCACGCTGGCGAGCCTCGCCTGTGCGCTCGCGCCCTCGATCGAGGCGCTCGTCGCCGCCCGTTTCGTCCAGGCGCTCGGCGCCTCCGGGCCGATCGTGCTCGGGCGCGCCATCGTGCGCGACCTCTACGAGGGCCCGCGGGCCGGGCGCGAGCTGTCGCGCATGGGCACGATCATGGGAGTGGTCCCGGCGCTGGCGCCGATCCTCGGCGGGCTCCTGCACGAGGGCTTCGGCTGGCGTTCCACCTTCGTGGTCTGCATCCTGTTCAGCCTCGGGCTCGGCGCCGTGATCCTGACCCGCATGCCCGAGACGATCCGCGCCCGCTCGGCCGAGCCCCTGTCGTTCCTCGCGATCCTGAGAGGGTTCCGCGACCTCCTGCGCCACCGGGCCTACCGGGTCTACGTGTCCTTCTCGGCGCTCGCCTATGGCGGGCTCTTCGCCTTCATCTCGGGCTCGTCCTTCGTGCTCCAGGGGGTCTACGGCCTGGCCGAGATCCCCTATGCCCTCTCCTTCGGCTTCGTGGTGCTGGGCTTCATCGGCGGCACCTTCCTGGCCGGGCGCCTCGTGCTCCGGCGGGGCCTCGACGGCACGATCGGGCTCGGGGTGGCGGCGCTCGCGGCCGGGGGCGCGCTCATGCTCGCGCTCGTCGCGGCGGGCGTGCCGTCCTCGCTCGCGGTCTCGCTTCCCATGACGCTCTACGCCTTGGGGGTCGGGCTCACCATGCCGCAATCCATGGCGGCCGCCATGGGGCCGTTCCCGGACCGGGCCGGCGCCGCCTCCTCGCTGCTCGGGATCTGCCAGATGAGCTTCGCGGCGCTCGTCGGCATCGGGCTCGGGCAGTTCCTCGGCGCCTCCGCCCTGCCGCTCCCGGCGACGATCGCCGCGGCCGGGATCCTGGCGTTCCTGCTGTTCCACGCCACGAAGCGCATCCGCCGCCGCTGAGCGGTCGGACGCGTCCGGTCATCAGCCCGAACGGGCGCTCCAGCAGGTTCTTCCGCGCCTGAAAGGATCCGGCAGGCCCTAAAGCCCGAACGGGCGCTCCAGCATGTTTTACTGCGCCCGAAAAGGTTCGGGAGGGCCTAAAGCCCGAACAGGCGCTCCAGCAGGTTCTTCTGCGCCCCGCGCGGCGGCGCGGCGCCGGCCTGGGCCGTGGCGAAGCCGCCCGTGCTCGGGCGCGCCTCGGCCACCGCCGGGCCGGACGGCGCGCGGCCGCCCCCGCCCGGCAGCGGCACGGGCTGGGTGCCCTTGAGCGCCGTCTTCATGAAGGTGCTCCACACCTCGACGGGCAGGTTGCCGCCGGACGCGCGCTTCGTCGGATCGCCGTCGTCGTTGCCGAGCCAGACGCCCGCCACGAGCGAGCCCGTGAAGCCCACGAACCAGGCGTCGCGGAACTCCTGCGACGTGCCGGTCTTGCCGGCGGTCTCCCAGCCCGGGATCTCGCCCTTGCGCGCGGTGCCGATCACGAAGGTCTCGCGCATCATGTCGTTCATCTGCGCGACCTGGGCGGGGTCGATCACCCGGCCGAGCCCGCCGCCGGCCGGCCGGCGGTAGATCGTCTTGCCCGCCGTCGTCTTCACGCCCGCGATCACGTAGGGAACCACGCCCGTGCCGCCGTTCGCGAAGGCCGCGTAGGCGGCGACGAGCTCGAGCGGGGTCACCTCGGAGGTCCCGAGCGCGATCGCCGGGTTGGCCTGGAGCGGCGAGGTGATGCCGAGGCGCTGCGCGGTCTGGACCACGGCCTTGGGACCCACCTCGAGGCCGACCTTCACGGCGACCGTGTTGAGGGACATCGCGAGCGCGTCGCGCAAGGTCACGGGGCCGCGGTAGTCGCGCGAATAGTTCTCCGGCGTCCAGCCGCGATGGTTCACGGGCGCGTCCTCGCGCACCGTGTCGGGGGTGAGGCCGCGCTCCAGCGCCGCGAGATAGACGAAGGGCTTGAAGGCGGAGCCGGGCTGGCGCCGCGCCGCGGTGGCGCGGTTGAACTGGCTGTCGCCGTAGTTGCGACCGCCCACGAGCGCCTTGAGGGCCCCGTCCGGCTGCATGGCGACGAGAGCGCCCTGGCCGACATTGTAGCGGGCGCCCTTGGCGTTGAGCTCGTCGACGATCGAGCGCTCGGCCGCGGCCTGGAGGCCCAGGTCGATCGTGGTCGAGACCACGATGTCGGTCTCGATCGTGCCGACGAAATCGTCGAGCACGTCCATGACGAAGTCGGCGGCGTAGTTGAGCGAGCCGGCACCCTTGGGGCGCGAGGGCTGGGCCGGCGCCGCGAGCGCGGTCTTGGCCTGGGACGGGGTCACGAAGCCGAGATCCGTCATGGCCGCGATCACGAGCTCGGCCCGCGCCTGGGCCCCTTGCGGGTTGCGGTTCGGCGCGAGCCGCGACGGCGCCTGGACGAGGCCGGCGAGCACCGCGGCCTCGGCCAGCGTCACCTCCCGCGCGGACTTGCCGTAATAGCGCTGCGCGGCCGCCTCGATCCCGTAGGCGCCGGCGCCGAAATAGACGCGGTTGAGGTACAGCTCGAGGATCTCGTCCTTCGAGAAGTTGCGCTCGAGCCAGAGCGAGAGGATCGCCTCCTGGATCTTGCGCGAGGCGGTGCGCTCCTGGGTCAGGAACAGGTTCTTGGCGAGCTGCTGGGTGAGCGTCGAGCCGCCCTGCGCGACTCCGCGCGAGGTGAGGTTGCGCACCACCGCGCGGGCGATGCCGACGGGATCGATGCCGAAATGGTCGTAGAAGCGCCGGTCCTCGATCGCCACGAAGGCCTTCGGCAGGTGCGGCGGCAGCTCCTTGATCGCGACCGTGCGCCCGCCGGTCTCGCCGCGGTTGGCGATCAGGCTGCCGTCGGAGGCGAGGATCGCGATGTTGGGCGGGCGCTTCGGCACCGCGATCTGGTCGATCGGCGGCAATTGCGCGGCATGGTAGGCGACGAGCCCCGCGACCGCGATCACGGCCCACAGGCCGAGCACGACGCCGCCGTAGACGAGCCGCCCGAACAGCGAGCGGCGGCGCCCGGATTTCGGCTTCGCCGCGCGGGGCGCCGGAGCGGACGTCCGGGGGCGGGCGGCCTTGCGGGTCACGGGAGCGCCGGGCCGGTCGTCCGGCGAGATGCGGAGGTCGAACGCGCCGTGGTCGCCATCGGGATGGTGAGGCCTGTCCTTCGGCGAGAGGCGGATGTCGAACGCGCCGGCCTTGCCGTCATGGGCGCGCGTGGCGAGAGGTGGCTCCCGCCGGCTGCGTCCGTCTGCCATGAAGATCCCCGCATCATGCCTTGCCGCCGGTTGGCCCGGCTTGAGCGGCCGAGAGGCACGTTAATTGTGGCGGTTTAACGGGCGGTGAATCGGGCCCGGACCCGGGGCGTCGGCACGCGATGGACCGCCCGCCGCCCCTGCGCAGGCCGGCCCCCTTCGGTCGCCGTCGTCCCCTTGCGACCCGCTTGAAGTCCCGCGTCCGCGGTGCTTCGTTGGGCGCGGTTCCGCTCTGCGTTGCGCTCGGAATGACGAGGGGGAGTCGCGATGATCCAGGACGACGAATCGGGAGTGCCGGCATGGGCCGGCGGGTTCGGCCGGGGACGGGGCTCGCGATGACGCGCGACGACGAAGACTCGGAAGTCCCGCCCGAGCTGATCGCAAGTCTCACCCCCGCCGAGCTCGACGGCATCCGGATCAAGAACCTCGCGGACGTGACGGGGAACCGCTTTCCGCGCCAGGTGGACGGCACCATCCGGCACGTCACGTCGTTCGGCGGCGGCGCGCACTGGACGATGATCTACTCGGCCGACAAGAAGCCCGTCGGATGCGAGTTCTACGGGGTCCGGTTCGAGAGGCGGGACGACACCTTGTGGGTGATGCCGGCCCGGTAGGCGCGCCGTGGGCCCTCCCTGCGGGCAGGGCCGATCGTGCTGTCCCAAAGGCCGAGGGCGGGGCTCGGGAGCCGGCCCGCTCGAGGCTTGCCGCCATCCCCCACGGCTCTCCGGCGAAATCCGGATCCCGCGTCAGCGCAGGCGGCCGCGCTCCTCCCGCGCGGTGCGGGCGAGGGGATGGTCCGGGTGGCGGGCGATGAAGAGGTCGTAGGCCTCCCGGGTCCCGGCCCGCCGCGCGGCCTCGAACTCCTCCCGGACCGCGAAGTCGCCGTCGCGGGCCCGGGGCATGACGGGGCTGCGGGGCGCCTGGGCCGTGACGGAGGACTCCGGCGTTACGGGTAGCACGGGGCCGCGCAGGGCTCGAGCCAGAGCGGAGGACTCCGCCGTGACGGGGCTGCGCGGGGCCTGAGCCGTCGCGGGAAGCTCCGGGTCGGAGGGCGCGACGGGGCTGCGGGGAGCCCGGGCCATCGCGGAGAGCTCCGGTGCGGCGGGCGCGACGGGGCTGCGCGGGGCCTGGGCGGCCAAGGGGGCTCGGGCCTCCCGGGCTGCCGGCACGGCCGGCGAGGGGAGGGCGGTCGCCGCAAGCGCGGCGAGACCCCAGACCGTCCTGGTTGCGACCCCCGTCATCGTCATCGCTCCCGATGGACGGAACCGCCAAGCTCGGCCCCGCGTTCGCCGCCCATGGACCCTTATATCGTCGTTCTGGCCGGATTTGGGGCGGTGGTGCTGCTGACCGCCTGGCTCCCCATGATCCTCAAGGAGCTGCCCCTCTCGCTGCCGATCTTCTGCGTCGCGCTCGGGGCGGCCGTGTTCTCCTTTCCGGGCGTGCCCGGCGTCGCCTATCACCCGGCCGAGCATCCCGAGATCGTCGAGCGGATGACCGAGTTCGTGGTGATCATCTCGCTCATGGGCGCCGGCCTGAAGCTCGACCGGCCGCTGCATTGGCGCGGCTGGTCGATCACGGCGCGGATGCTCGGCATCGCCATGCCGCTCACGATCCTGGCGCTCGCGATCCTGGGCCAGGCGCTGCTCGGGCTCGGGCTCGCGACCGCGCTCCTGCTCGCCGCCTCCCTCGCGCCGACCGACCCGGTGCTCGCCAGCGACGTGCAGGTCGGGCGGCCCGGCGAGGGCGAGGAGGACGAGGCCCGCTTCGCCCTGACCTCTGAGGCCGGACTCAACGACGGCCTCGCCTTCCCCTTCGTGAATCTCGCGATCGGGTTGAGCCTCGCGTTCGAGAAGGGCGAGTCCTGGTTCGGGCACTGGATCCTCGTCGACGTGCTCTGGAAGCTCGGCGCCGGGATCGCGGTCGGCTGGGCGGTCGGGTGGTTCCTGGGCCAGCTCACGTTCCGCCTGCCGAACCGGGCCAAGCTCTCGCGCACGGGCGACGGCTTCGTGGCGCTCGGGGTCACGTGCCTGGCCTACGGGATCACCGAGATGGCGCACGGCTACGGCTTCCTCGCCGTGTTCGTGGCGGCGCTGGCGCTCCGGCGGGCGGAGCGCAACCACGACTATCATCAGAAGCTGCACGACTTCGCCGAGGAGCTGGAGCGCCTCCTCATGATGGTGCTGCTCGTGATGTTCGGCGGCGCCATCGCGGGCGGCGGCCTCTTCCGCGCGCTCACCTTCGAGGCCGTGGCCTTCGCGCTCATCGCGCTGTTCGTGGTGCGGCCGGTCTCGGGCTGGATCGGGCTTCTCGGCACCAGGCGCCCGCAGGAGGAGCGGGCGGTCATCAGCTTCTTCGGCATCCGCGGCCTCGGCACGGTGTATTACGTCGCCTATGCGGTGGGCGAGGCCGGGTTCGAGCGCATGGACCTCGTCTGGAGCACGGTCGGTCTCACGATCCTGATCTCGATCGTGCTGCACGGCATGACCGTGACCCCGACCATGCGCTACCTCGACCGGCGCGCGAGGCGCCGGGCCGCCCAGCACCGGACCTATTCGGCCGCGAGCGGCAGCTCGCCGGTCTCGGGATCGGCGGCGGCGAGGTCGCGGATCCGGGAGAGGTCGGCCAGGAACTCCTCGTAGGCGCGCCGCTTCGTCTCCTCGTCGGGCAGGCGCAGCAGGAACGAGGGATGGACCGTGACGTAGCCGGCCCGCTCGCCGAACCGCGCCTGGCCCCGCGCCCGGATGACCGGCACCGCCTTGCCGGCGAGCGCCAGCACCGCGGTCGCCCCGAGCGCCACCACGAGGCGCGGGCGCACGAGGTCGAGCTCCTTCATGAGCCAGGGCCGGTAATGCTTCACCTCGCCGGCGGTCGGCTTCACGTGGATGCGGCGCTTGCCGCGGCTCTCGAACTTGAAGTGCTTCACCGCATTGGTGAGGTAGGCCTCGCGACGCTCGATCCCCGCCTCGCCGAGCGCCCGGGTGAGAAGCTGGCCCGCGGGCCCCACGAACGGCCGGCCCTGCCGGTCCTCCTGGTCGCCGGGCTGCTCGCCCACGAAGGCGATGGCGGCCCCGGCCGGGCCTTCGCCGAACACGGCCTGCGTCGCCCCCGGCACCAGCGGCCCGGCCGCCGCGATGATCGCGTTGAGCTCTTCGAGCGTCTTCGGGTCCTGCGCCATGGCGGCCTCCTGCGGGACGTCTCCTCGCCCGACAACGCGCGAGCGGGCGGTTCGGGCCATGGGATCCCTCCCCCCTTTGCGGGGGAGGGTGGCGAGCGGAGCGAGCCGGGAGAGGGGCCGTGCTCGCGAGCTGCTTCCTTGTTGACGGCACGATCTTATCCCTCCTCTCAGGGGAGGGTGCCCGAAGGGCGGGTGGGGTGCTGCGCGAAGCCCATCCTGTGATGCTGGGCCTAGAACTCGCCTTTGGCGAACACCCCACCCCGCGCGGCTTCCGCCGCGTCGCCCTCCCCTGAGGGGAGGGAGGTGCTCCGTTCTTGATCGTTGTGCCCGACGTCCGACAGCCCCTCTCCCGACCCTGCTTCGCAGGGCCACCCTCTCCCGCAGAGGGGAGAGGGGGATGCGCGGGTCGCGTCCCGCGGGGGGCTACGCCTCCCCGTCGATCGCCGCGAGGGTGCGGCGCACGCGCTCCAGGCCCTCGGTGAGTTCGGCGAGCTCGCCCGCCAGCACGTCCTCCATGGCGGCCGCGGCGGTGGGGAACTCCTCCAGGACGCGGCGCATGACGTTCGGCGAGATGCGCATGACCGCGGACGGCTCCTGCGCCACGGCGGTCGCGGGGCGGTCCACGTCGGCGAAGAGCGCGGCTTGGCCGATGAGCGCGCCGGGGCCGGCCACGAACGGGTCGGTGGCCCCGTCCTCGGCGTCCAGCACGATCGCGCCGGCGCCGACCACGTAGCCGCCGTCGGAGGCGTCGCCCCGGCGGAACAGCACGTCGCCGGCGCGCAGGGAACGGCCCTCGGCCGCGAAGGCGACGAGGCGCAGGGCGTCCCGGTCGAGGAGGTGGAACAGGGGCGCCCGGCTCAAAACCGCGATGTCGTGCTCGAGAGCCATCCCCGGTGCTGCCCCTGGCGGTGTGACGAAGCGCGGCCGCCGCCGCCGTGGCTTCTCTACACGAACCGGGGCCGGGCGACTACGGCGGCGCTCCCGGCGGCACGGAGTGCGGCGCCGGCAGGCCTCACGGCATCGGCGTGCGGCCGCCGGGCTCGGCTGCCCGCCCGGGTGGGCCTCACGGCATCAGCTTGTAGCCGCCGGGCTCCGTGACCAGGATCCGCGCCCGTGACGGGTCGGTCTCGATCTTCTGGCGCAGGCGGTAGATGTGGGTCTCGAGGGTGTGGGTGGTGACGTTGGAATTGTAGCCCCACACCTCCTGGAGCAGGGTGTCGCGCCCCACCACCTTCTGCCCCGCCCGGTAGAGGTAGCGCAGGATCGCGGTCTCCTTCTCGGTGAGCTTCAGCTTCGAGCCCTTCTCGGTGGTGAGGAGCTTGGAGCCCGGCCGGAAGGTGTAGGGGCCGATCTGGAACACCGCGTCCTCGCTCGCCTCGTACTGGCGCAATTGCGCCCGGATGCGGGCGAGCAGCACCGCGAACTTGAAGGGCTTGGTGACGTAGTCGTTGGCGCCGGATTCGAGGCCGAGCACCGTGTCGGCCTCCGACCCTTGCGCGGTCAGCATGATGATCGGGCTGCGGAATCCGCCCCGGCGCATGGCCTTCACGGCCTCGCGCCCGTCCATGTCGGGCAGGCCCACATCCATGATGGCGAGGTCGATGCGGTCCGTCTTCACGGCCGCGACCGCGGCGCCCGCGGTCTCGACGGCCGAGACCTGAAACTCGTCGTAGAGGGCGAGCTGCTCGGCCAGCGTGTCGCGCAGGTCCTGGTCGTCGTCGACCACGAGGAGGCGGCTGGCATTCGACATCGGGACACCCTTTGCACATGGCGGTCGCGGCGGGAGAGGGCTCGGAGATCCGGCGGCGCTCGCCCGGCGAAGGCCTTCGGGAGGCGCCCGCGGACGCAGGAGACACCCGCGGGTTACAGTAGTGATGATAAAAGCGACAACAAGTGGTCGGCCGGCGCCCTCCACCGCTGATCCGCAGGGCCGGTCGTCCCGGCCCGAAACCCCTCACCGCACGATGCCCTCCCGATGATCCCCAGCGCCCTGACTACCCTTCACGTGTACCGCTCCCCCCTGGATCACCGCCGCGGCCGTCTCGTCGCGGGCCCGCTCGTGCTCCCCTGCGCCCTCGGGCGGACGGGCACGACCCATGCCAAGCGCGAGGGCGACGGAGCGACGCCGGTCGGGACCTTCCGCCTCCTCCGGGCCTATTACCGCGCCGACCACGGCGCCCGGCCGCGCACCGGCCTTCCGCTTCGCCGCATCGGTCCCCGCGACGGCTGGTGCGACGATCCGGCCGACCGGCGCTACAACCGCCTCGTGCCGCTGCCCTGCCCGTCGAGCCACGAGGCGATGTGGCGGGCGGACCATCTCTACGACCTCGTCATCGACATCGCCTGGAACCGCGGCCCGATCGTGCGCGGCCGGGGCAGCGCGATCTTCCTCCACCTCGCCCGGCCCGGCTTCACGCCCACCGAGGGCTGCGTCGCGGTCGCACCCGACACGGCGCGGCGGCTCCTGGAGCGGATCGGGCCGCGGACGCGGATCCGGATCGTGGGATGAACCCCCTCTCCCCGCAGCCGCACTCCCTCTCCCCGCGAACTCTCCCCCTCTCCCCGCAGGCGGGGAGAGGGCTGGGGTGAGGGGCCGGTCGGTAGAGTGCAATACATCCGCCTCCCGCCTGTCATGGCCGGGCTCGACCCGGCCACCTCGATCGGAAAATCCGCGCTGCGGGTCCTTAGGCGACAAGCACAGCGCCACTCGAACCGGGATGGCCGGGTCGAGCCCGGCCATGACAAGGGAGAGACTGAGCTCCACCGACCCGCCCCTCACCCCGACCCTCTCCCCGCACGCGGGGAGGGGGGGAGGACTCACCCCCGCCCCCCGAAGATCGCGCTGCCGACCCGCACATGCGTGGCGCCGAGCTGGATCGCGGCTTCGAAATCGGCGCTCATGCCCATGGAGAGGAGCGGCAGGCCGTTGCGCCTGGCGATGGTGGCGAGGAGCGCGAAATGGGGGGAGGGCGGGTCCTCGGCCGGGGGGATCGCCATCAGGCCCTCGATGCTCAGGCCCCAGCGCTCGCGGCAGGCCGCCAGGAACGCGTCCGCCTCGCGGGGCATCACGCCGCCCTTCTGGGGCTCCTCGCCGGTGTTGACCTGGACGAGGAGGCGGGGCCGGCGGCCCTGCTTCGCGATCTCCTTGGCGAGCGCCTCCGCGAGCGAGGCGCGGTCGAGGCTGTGCACCGCGTCGAACAGGGCGACCGCTTCCCTGGCCTTGTTGGATTGCAGCGGCCCGATCAGGTGGACCTCCGCGTCCGGATAGCGCTCGCGCAGGGCCGGCCACTTGGCCTTCGCCTCCTGGACGTAGTTCTCGCCGAAGACCCGCTGGCCGGCCGCGAGCACCGGCTCGATGGCGTCAGCGGGAAAGGTCTTCGACACCGCCATCAGGGTGACCCCGGCCGGGTCGCGGTCGCAGTCGCGGGCCGCGCGGGCGACGGCCTCGCGCACCTCCATGAGGCGCCGGACGGCGTCGGAGGAGGGCGAGGCGGGGAGGGTCTCAGCCATGCGGGATTCTCACAACGGAGGCGATGGGAAAGGGGAGGGTCGGCTCAGCCACGGCGGAATCCTCCCGGGAGGCGGGCTTGGACCAGGAGCGGCGCGGCGGGCTCAGCCATGCGGGTCTCTCGGGTGAGGTGCGGCGGACTCAGCCATGCGGGTCTCTCGGGTGAGGTGCGGCGGGCTCAGCCATGCGGGTCTCTCGGGTGAGGTGCGGCGGCAGGATTGTTGACCGATAAGGCGTGGTGTGTCCTAGTCCGCGCGACCCGCGTGGCGCAAGCCGCGCCCTTTCCTGCTGGTTTTTCCATCGCCCCGTTCCGGGCGATCGCGTGACGAGATGGCTGTGACCACGGATCAGAGACCGCCCCGGGCGGAGCGCTACAACGCCAAGGAGGCGGAACCCAAGTGGCAGACGGTGTGGAGCGAGCGCCAGCTCTTCCGCACCGACAACGCCGACCCGCGCCCGGCCTATTACGTGCTCGAGATGTTCCCGTATCCGTCGGGGCGCATCCATATGGGCCACGTGCGCAACTACGCCATGGGCGACGTGGTGGCGCGCTACAAGCGCGCCAAGGGCTTCAACGTGCTGCACCCCATGGGCTGGGACGCCTTCGGGATGCCGGCCGAGAACGCCGCCATGCAGAACCGGGTCCACCCGAAGGCGTGGACCTACCAGAACATCGAGACCATGAAGGCCCAGCTCAAGAGCATGGGCCTGTCGCTCGACTGGAGCCGCGAGATCGCGACCTGCGATCCCTCCTACTACCGGCACCAGCAGCGCATGTTCCTCGACTTCCTCGAGGCCGGGCTCGTCACCCGCCGCACCGCCAAGGTGAACTGGGACCCCGTCGACCAGACCGTGCTCGCCAACGAGCAGGTCATCGACGGGCGCGGCTGGCGCTCGGGCGCGCTCGTCGAGCAGCGCGAGCTGACCCAGTGGTTCTTCAAGATCACGGATTTCGCCCAGGACCTCGTCGACAAGCTCGACGCGCTCGACGCCTGGCCCGAGAAGGTGCGCCTGATGCAGCGCAACTGGATCGGTCGGTCGGAGGGCCTGCTGGTGCGCTTCGCCCTCGATCCCGCGACCGTGCCGGACGGGGAGAGCGAGCTCGAAATCTACACGACGCGCCCCGACACGCTGTTCGGCGCCAAGTTCATGGCGCTCGCGCCCGACCATCCGCTCGCGCAGGCGGCGGCCAAGACGAACCCGGAGCTCGCCGCCTTCGTCGAGGAGTGCAAGCGCACCGGCACCGCGCAGGAAGCGATCGACAAGGCGGAGAAGCTCGGATTCGACACCGGCATCCGGGCCCGGCACCCGTTCGATCCGGACTGGGAGCTCCCCGTCTACGTCGCCAACTTCATCCTGATGGAATACGGCACCGGCGCGATCTTCGGCTGCCCGGCGCACGACCAGCGCGACCTCGACTTCGTCAACAAGTACGGCCTCGGCAACACCGTCGTGGTCTGCCCGCCCGACCAGGATCCCGCGAGCTTCGTCGTCACCGACACGGCCTATGACGGCGAGGGGCGGATGGTGAACTCGCGCTTCCTCGACGGGCTCTCGATCGCGGAGGCCAAGGAGGAGGTCGCGCGCAGGCTCGAAGCCGAGACCCGCAACGGCCGCCCCGCCGCCGAGCGCAAGGTGAACTTCCGCCTTCGCGACTGGGGCATCTCGCGCCAGCGCTACTGGGGCTGCCCGATCCCGGTGATCCATTGCGATTCCTGCGGCGTGGTGCCCGTGCCGAAGGACGCGCTCCCCGTGGTGCTGCCCGAGGACGTCACCTTCGACGTGCCCGGCAACCCGCTCGACCGGCACCCGACCTGGCGCAAGGTCGCCTGCCCGCATTGCGGCAAGGATGCCAGGCGCGAGACCGACACCATGGACACCTTCGTGGACTCGTCCTGGTACTTCGCGCGGTTCACCGATCCGAGCCTCACCGACGAGCCCACCGACCGCGCGGTCGTCGACCGCTGGCTGCCCGTCGACCAGTATATCGGCGGCATCGAGCACGCGATCCTGCACCTGCTCTATTCGCGCTTCTTCACCCGGGCGATGAACCGCACCGGCCATTCCGGCGTCGCGGACGGCGAGCCCTTTAAGGGCCTGTTCACGCAAGGCATGGTGGTGCACGAGACCTACCGGGCCCAGGACGGGTCGTGGGTCATGCCCGCGGACGTGCGCATCGAGAGCGACGGCGGCACGCGCCGCGCCGTCCACCTCGCGACGGGCGAGCCGGTCGAGATCGGCTCGATCGAGAAGATGTCGAAGTCGAAGAAGAACACGGTCGACCCGGACGACATCATCGCGAGCTTCGGGGCCGACACCGCGCGCTGGTTCATGCTCTCCGACTCGCCGCCTGACCGGGACGTGATCTGGACCGAGGAAGGCGCGCAAGGCGCGGCCCGCTTCGTGCAGCGCGTCTGGCGCCTCGTCGGCGAGATCGCCGCGGAGGCCGCCCACGCCAACGGCGCGGAGCCGTCGGGTCCGCTCGGCCTTGCCGTGCGCAAGGCGGCCCACAAGGCGCTCGCGGCGGTCGGGGACGACGTGGAGCGCCTGCGCTTCAACCGCTGCGTCGCCCACATCTACGAGCTCGCGAACGCCCTGCAGGACCTGCTCGCGCAAGCCCGCAAGGGCGGCGAGGAGCCGGGGCTCGCCGGCGCCTGGCGCGAGGCCGGGCGCATCCTGGTCCAGATCCTGGCCCCGATGATGCCGCACCTCGCCGAGGAATGCTGGGAGGCGCTCGGCTGCGAGGGCCTCGCCGCTGAGGCCGCCTGGCCCGAGGCCGACCGGGCGCTCCTCGTCGAGGACGCGATCACGCTGCCCGTGCAGGTCAACGGCAAGAAGCGCGCCGACGTCACCGTGGCGCGCGATGCCGACCAGGCCGCGGTCGAGAGCGCGGTGCTCGCGCTCGACGCCGTGCAGCGGGCCCTTGACGGCAAGCCGCCGCGCAAGATCATCGTGGTGCCGCAGCGGATCGTGAACGTGGTGGCGTGAGCGCCGCCGACTCGGGATCGGGAGCGGCCGATCCTGAACGTGGTGGCGTGAGCGCCGCTCCGGAATCAGGAGCCGCGGACCGTGAAAACCGCGGCGTGATCACGCGGAGCAACGAAGCGTCAACGGTGCGGCCGGATACTCGGCCGGCACGGGAGTGGGGTGAGCGGGAATGAGCTGGTCGAGCGCCCTGCGCATGGCGGCCGTCGCCGGGTTGACGCTCGGGCTCGCGGGCTGCTTCACGCCGCTCTACGGGCCGACCGCGTCCGGCGAGCGGCTCGACGCGGCCCTGGCCGCGGTCGAGGTCGACAGGATCGAGACCCCGCCGGCCTTCGAGCGCGTCGGCCATTACCTGAGAAGCGAGCTCGTCTTCGACCTCGACGGCTCGGGCGCGCCGGCCGCGAAGCGCTACAAGCTCGCGATCGCCTATGCCCAGCAGGTGGCCTCGCCGATCATCGACGCCAATATCGGCCGCGCCCAGTCCGCGACCGTACAGGGCGAGGCGACCTACACGCTCACGACCCTCGACGGGCGGCTCGTGACGAGCGGCAAGGCCTTCGGCAACGCCACCTACGACCGCTCGCAGCAGCGCTTCGCCACCGTGCGCGCGGCGCGCGACGCCGACATCCGCCTCGCGAAGGTGCTCTCCGAGCAGATCCGCACGCGGCTCGCGGTCGCGCTCCGCACCGGCGCCTGACGCCGCGATGGTCGCCGTCAAGGCGGGCGACGTGGAGGGCGTGCTGCGCCGCCCCGACCCGCGCATCCTCGTCTATCTCGTCTACGGCCCCGACGGCGGCCTCGTGAACGAGCGCGCGAAGAAGCTCGCCGAGCGCGCCGTCGACGACCCCGCCGATCCGTTCCAACTGATCCGCCTCGACGGCGACGCGGTCGCGGCCGAGCCCGGGCGCCTCGCCGACGAGGCCGGCACGATCGGCCTGTTCGGCGGCCGGCGCGCGATCTGGGTCAAGCCGACGGGCCGCAACATCGCGCCCGCCGTGGAGGCGGTGCTCGACATGGCCGCGGGCGACGCCGCGGTGGTGATCGAGGCGGGCGACCTCGGCAAGGCCTCGCCCCTGCGGACCTTGTGCGAGCGCTCCCAGAAGGCGCTGGCGCTGCCCTGCTACGCCGACACCGACCGCGACCTCGGCACCCTCGTCGACGACACCTTCCGCGAGGCCGGCATCGCGCTGACGCGGGAGGCGCGCGCCGCGATCCTCGCCAATCTCGGCGGCGACCGGCTCGCGACCCGGGGCGAACTCGCCAAGCTCCTCCTCTACGCGCACGGAAAAAGCGAGGTCGGCGTCGAGGACGTGGACGCGATCCTGAGCGACGTGTCGAGCCTCGCCCTCGATGCGGTGGTGGACGCGGCTTTCGCGGGGGATGCGGCGGGCCTCGAAGCCGGCTGCCGGCGGCTGGCCGCGGAAGGCGTCGCGGGATCCACGATCCTGAGCGCCGCCCTGCGCCACGCGCTCGCGCTCCTGCCCGCGCGGCTCGACGTGGAAGCCGGCCGGCCGGCCGGCGCGGTGCTCGAGGCCTGGCGCGGCCTGCATTTCCGCCGCAAGCCCCTGGTGCAGCGCCATCTCGAGCGCTGGGCCGCCGGGACGCTGAAGGAAGCGGTCGCGCGGATTCAGGGCAGCCTGCTCGACACCCGCAGGCTCGCCGGGCTCGGCGACGCCATCACGGCCCGGACCCTCCTCGACCTCGCGCGCCTCGCGCGGCGGGCGTGAAGACGCCTCCGATGTGGCTTCGCCTTCGCCCGCTCCGCCCGAATGCGGCCGCGAAGGCGCACAACGTCGAGAGCGCCTCTCTTCCAGGCTTGCCCGCACCCGCGTTCGATGATTTGTTTCGCTCCAACCACCAGACCTGAGTGGGATCGGGAGAGAGGGAACCATGAAGCGCCGGACATTTCTGTCCGCTGCAGGCGTCGGCCTTGCAGCGGGAGCCATCGCCAAGCCCGCCATTGCCCAGTCCATGCCGGAGGTCCGCTGGAGGCTTTCCTCCAGCTTTCCGAAATCCCTCGACACGCTCTACGGCGCGAACGAGGAATTCGCGCGTCACGTCTCCGAGGCCACGGACGGCAAGTTCCAGATCCAGCCCTTCGCGGCGGGCGAGATCGTGGGCACCTTCCAGGCCTTCGACGCGGTCTCCAACGGCACCGTCGAGATGATCCAGGCGCCCGGCTACTACTATGTCGGCAAGGACCCGACCTTCGCGGTCTTCGCCGACATTCCGTTCGGCATGAACTACCGCCAGAAGACCGCCTGGCTCAACCACGGCGGCGGCAACGAGCTCGTCAACGAATATCTCGGCAAGTTCAACGTGCACGCGATCCCGTACGGCAACACGGGCACGCAGATGGGCGGCTGGTTCCGCAAGGAGATCAAGACCGTCGCCGACCTGCAGGGCCTGAAGTTCCGCATCGCCGGCATCGCGGGCCAGGTGTTCCAGAAGCTCGGCGCGGTGCCGCAGCAGATCGCGGGCGGCGACATCTACCCGGCGCTCGAGCGCGGCACCATCGACGCGGCCGAGTGGGTCGGTCCCTACGACGACGAGAAGCTCGGCTTCCAGAAGGTGGCGCCGTTCTACTACTACCCGGGCTTCTGGGAAGGCGGGCCGACCATCCACGCCATGATCCACAAGGCCAAGTGGGAGGAGCTGCCCAAGCAGTACAAGGCGGTGGTTCAGAGCGCCTGCGCCCGCGTCATGGTCGACATGGTCGCCAAGTACGACGCCCGCAACCCGGCGGCGCTGCGCCGGCTCGTCGCCAGCGGCGCGCAGCTGCGGCCCTTCCCGCAGGAGGTCATGGAGGCGGCCCTCAAGGTCTCGAACGAGCTCTACGACGAGATCTCGGCCAAGAACCCGGACTTCAAGAAGATGTACGAGAGCCTGCGCGCGTTCCGCAACGAGGAATACCTCTGGTTCCAGGTCGCGGAATACGGCTTCGACAACTTCATGATCCGCTCCCGCGCCCGCGGGTAGCACCAAAGCCGCGAAGAAAAGGGCGGGCCTCGCGAGAGGCCCGCCCTTCCTTTTGGCCGACGCGCGGAACGGGCGGCGCTACCGGAACAGGTACGCGACCTTGCCCAGCGGCACGCCGCCGATGCGCTCCTCGACCCGGGCGATGCTGCGCCCGCCCAGGCCCTCGTAGAAGGCGCAGGCGCGCGCGTTCTCGGCCAGCGCCCACACCACGAGCCGCGGCATGCTGCGGTCGGCGAGGTCGTTGCGCGCCGCCCGGAACAGGCGCCGGCCGAAGCCGAGCCCCTGGTATTCGGGGGCGAGATAGAGCTCGTCGATCTCCCCTTCCGCCGGGATCGTGCGGTCGCGGCAGCGCCCGTAGGACACGTAGCCCGCAATCCCCTGGCCGACGTCGAGCACGGCGAGCGGCCGCCCGCGCGTCACCGTCGAGCCCCACCAGCGCGGGCCGCGGCGGGAAAGCATCTTCTCGAGCGCGACGCCCGGAATGATGCCCTGATAGGCCTCGCGCCAGGCGGCTTCGAACACGCGGGAGAGGCCGAGGGCGTCCTCGGGCCTGGCATGCCGGATGGAGACGAGAAGGTCGCTCATGGAAGGGGCTTCGGGGGTGGCGGAGGGCCCTGGACGGGAGCCGGCGGGGCGGCGCCCAGGGATCCGGGACGGAAGGGAGGCGGCGCTGGAGGGGGGCGGGAAGGGGCGTGCGGACGAGGCGGAACCGTGGCCGTCAGGGCGCCCTCCCGATGACGTTAGGTCAACGACATCAAGGACATGGCGCCCACCCGGCCGACTCCATGCAAGCACGCTTTGCGGCCTTTGCGAAGAGGCCGCGCGGCAACACAGGGCCGTGCCCGAGGCGTCGCGGCGGCCCGGATCCGCGGGGCGCGCCTCGCCGGGTCGTGACGCCGCAGCGCCGGCGCCCGCGTTGCCCTGCACCCCCCTTCGCTGGTATGTCGGGGGTCTCCATGCGCTCCGTTCCCGCCCCGTCCGCACGAAGGGGGATTCGTGCCCTTCCGGGCTCGCCCGCTCCGGGCGAGGCGGACCGGCGCACGCGCCGCGCCGGCCCTTCCCCGGGGTCCGGGCCCGCGCCATGCTGCTATCGTCGGACGGCCGCGTGACCAGGACGCTCCTCTCCAATCCGCTGCGGCTCGAGCGCTACCTCCGGCGCCGGCGCGACCGCATCGCCTTCTGGAACCGCCCGATCGCGGGCTGGCGCGGGCGGGTGCATGCCTGGGCCCACATGCTCTTCGTCGACCACGGGGTGCTCCGGCTCGCCTATCTCAACCGGCACCGCATCGCCGACGGGGCCTGGCGCGCGGCGCAGCCGGCGCCGCCCCATTTCGCGCGCATGAAGGCGCAAGGGGTTCGCACGATCGTGAACCTGCGCAACGGCCGCGGCCACGGCTCCTGGCAGCTCCAGCGCGAGGCCTGCGAGCGGCTCGGGCTCACCATGACGGAGTTCGTGGTCCGCTCCCGCGCCGCGCCCGACCCGGAGACGGTCCTGCGCGCGAAGGCCTTCTTCGACGGCCTCGCCTACCCGGCGGTGTTCCACTGCAAGTCGGGCGCCGACCGGACCGGCTTCGTGGCGGCGCTCTACCTCATCGTCCGCGAGGGCCGCAGCGCCGACGAGGCCCTGCGCCAGCTCTCGCTGCGCTACGGCCATTTCCGCTTCGCCCGCACGGGCATCCTCGACGCCTTCTTCGAGCGCTACCGCGACGAGGGCGAGGCGCGGGGCATCCCGTTCCTCGACTGGGTCGAGCGCCATTACGACCCGGAGGCGCTCGAGCGCGACTTCCGCCCGAACGCCTGGGCGGACCTCCTCGTCGACCGGATCCTGCGGCGGGAGTAGCGGTGCCGGGCCCTGCACCGCGGCGGCGCCGTCACGCGCGGCGCGGCGCCCTCACTCGATGACCTCGTCGGCCCGGCTCAGCAGGGCGGGCGGGACGTCGAGGCCCATGGCCCGCGCGGTCTTGAGGTTGATGACCAGCCGGAACTTGGTCGCGAGCTGGATCGGCAGGTCGCCGGCGGGCTCGCCCTTGACGATGCGGTCCACGTAGCCCGCCGCCTGGCGGAAGAGATCGAGGATGTCGGCGCCGTAGAACATCAAGGCGCCGGATTCGACGAAGGCCGGCCATTCCGCGACCACCACGACCCCGAGATCGGCGGCGGCGCGGATGATCTCGTCCTTCAGGCTGACGGTGAGGAAGTCGCTGATCACGATCACGGCGTCGCCGCCCTGGCTCTTGAGCGAGCGGAGAAGCTCGGCGGGTTCGGCGGGCGAACTCGACCGCAGGCCGAGACGCAAGGGCTGAAACCCCTGCGCCCGCGCCGCCGCCTCCGTCTGCGCGCCCCATTCCCGGAACACCGGATCGACCACGTTGTGCAGGATGCCGAGGACGGAGGATTTCGGCAGGAGCTCGCGCAGCGCCTCGATGCGCTTGGCCGACAGCGCCTCGCCGAAATAGGAGAAGCCCGTCACGCGCCCTCCGGGCCTCGCGAGGCTCGCGAAGAGGCTGCGGTCGCCGGCGACGGGGGGCAGGCCGAGGGCCACGATGGGGATCTGGGACGCCCGGTGGATGGGCGGGATCACGGCCGGACCGGGCGCGACGAAGACGTCCACGGGCCGGCGCACCATCTCGTCGAGGTATCGCGCCGCGAGATTCAGGTCGCCGGCGGCATGGCGGGTTTCCAGCAGGATCGACTGGCCTTCCACATGCCCCTGCTCCTTGAGGCCCTGCCGCAGGGCCTCGACGAGAGGCCGGTCCGCCTGCTCCGACGCGAGCCCGAGAAAGCCCACGACGGGCACCCTCGCCCGGGGCTGCGCCAGGCTGCGCGTCGCCATCGGCGACAGGGCCAGCAGACCCAGGACGTGCCGTCGCCGCATGCGCTCGCCTCGCAAAGCCGGTTCAGATCGGCGCCGAGCCTACACGCGTTCGCGACGTCGTTCCATAAAGGCGGTCGCGCGAAACGGCCGGCCCCTCGAGCTGGACGCCCTCCGCAACGAAAAAGGCCCAGGCAGAGCCTGGGCCTTCACGCGACCAGCGTCTCCTGGTCTCTTTCAGGTCAGAAGTTGAAGTCGTTGGCGTCCGCAAAGAGACGCGCCTCCCGACCAGACATCTGCTCGAGTTCGGCGACCGCAACCGGGAGGACCTCCTTGAAGCGGTTCGGATCGAACACGAGGCTGCCCCTCTCCTCGGTGTCGCCCACCTCCCCCGGCGTTCCCTCGCCGGCCCGGCCCGGCACGTTCATCCCGTGGATCACGAGGTGGTTCAGGTCCAGGTTCCGGAAGGTGGTGATCGAGTCGCCGGCATGGGACCCGTGCGGCTCGTCGTCCCCCAGGAGGTGGTAGGTCTGCTCGAACACGAAGCTCCCGTCCTTGCCCATCGTGAAGGGAAACGCTCCGTCCTCGTCGTCCAGGTTCAGCAGGATCCCGCCGTAATCCGGCAGCCCTTCGAGCAGCTCGACGAAGCCGTCGCCGTCGCTGTCGTCGCGCCGGTTTGGCGTGACGGCGTCCTGCCCGGTCTCGAAGCCGTGCATGTGCTGGATGTGGAGACCTTCATCCAGGCCTGTCGCCTTGATCCGGACGGTCAGAAGATCGTCCTCGCTTCCGGGGCCTCCACGATCCACCGTCAGGATCGCGGTCGCCGTCACGCCGGAACCGTTGATCGCCTCGAACTCGCCGACATAGACCTGGTCGGCTTCTGCAAGATCCTTCTTCAGGCTTCGGTCTCGTGCCATCGTCGTCCTCCCTCATAGACCGCTCAATGATGCGATCACCGAGGCCGTACCCGTCAGGGAACGCGCTGGATGCACGGGGAGGAACAATATTTTGCCGGCACGCACCTCCCGAGTGGCAAAGGCGCAGATCACCGTTCAGCAATAGCCAAGCTGATCGGGTCCGTTTCGTTTGTGACCCTTGATTCTGCTGCGGAAGATCATGCGGCGCACCAACGGACCTGATCCAGCCGAGCTCAAGCACTGACAGGAGTCGAGGGGCTGCCTGAGTTTCGTCGGGAACACCGGGTCGCCTTGGGTGCTCCTCCCTTGAACCAGGCCGATGCCGGCTTCGAAAGGCCGACAGGAGCGTCCAGGTTGAACCGGACACCGCGCATCATCCGAACCGAACCGCCCTCCCACAACGGCTCCTGCCGTTCGGACGCCGCCCGCCCCGCCCTCAGCCCGGCCCGGCTGCGGACGCCGCCGCGGCGGGCGTGTCGTCGGAGAGCTGCATCCGGTGCAGTCTCGCGTAAGTCCCGCCCCGCGCGACGAGCGCCTCGTGCGGACCGGTCTCGACCACGCGGCCCGCCTCCAGCACGGCGATCAGGTCGGCGTCGCGGACGGTCGAGAGGCGGTGGGCGATCACCAGGGTGGTGCGGCCCCGCATCAGGCGGGCGATCGCGGCCTGGACCAGGCGCTCGGATTCCGAATCGAGCGCCGAGGTGGCCTCGTCGAGGAGCAGGATCGGGGCGTCCTTGAGGAAGGCGCGGGCGAGCGACACCCGCTGGCGCTCGCCGCCCGAGAGGCGCCCGCCGCCGGGGCCGACCCGGGTGTCGTAGCCCTCGGGCAGGCGGCTGACGAATTCGTGCGCGGCCGCGGCCTGCGCCGCCGCGACGATCTCGTCCTGCGTGGCGCCGGGACGGCCGAAGGCGATGTTGGCCGCGACCGTGTCGTCGAAGAGCACCACGTCCTGGCTCACCACCGCGACCGCGTCGCGCAAGGACGCGAGCGTCACCGCGCGCACGTCCTGCCCGTCGATCAGGACCCGGCCCTCGTCGGCGTCGTAGAGGCGCGGCACGAGGGCGAGCAGCGTCGACTTTCCCGAGCCCGAGCGCCCGACGAGCGCGGTCGTGCGCCCCGCCGGCGCCGCCAGCGTGATGCCGTCGAGCGCGGGGGCGTCGGCGCGGTAGCGGAAGCGCACGCCCTCGAAGCGCACCTCGCCGCCCGCGACCCGGAGGTCCGGCGCGCCGGGGCGCTCCGCGATGCGGGGCGGCTCGTCCATGATCGCGAAGGTGCGCTCCAGCGCCGCGAGCGCCTCCTGGGCGATCGCATGCAGGTTGCCGAGCGAGCGCACCGGCTGGGCCGCGAGGATGAGCGCGCTCACGAAGCCCGTGAAGTCGCCGACCGTGCTGTCGCCGGCGAGAATCCGCCAGCCGATCAGCACCAGCACGCCCGAGACCGCGAGCCCCGCCGCGATCTCGAGCATCGGCTCGAGCCGCCCGCGCGCCACCGCGGCCTTCATGCGCAGGCGCCGGACCTCCTCGAAGGACGCGCGGGTGCGCGCCTTGAGGTAGCCTTCGAGCCGGTAGGTCTTGGCGACCCGCGCGCCCGCGAGGCTCTCGGAGATCAGGCCCGCGGCGGCGCCGATCTGCTCCTGGGTCGAGGTCGCGACCCGGCGCAGGCGCCGCCCGAGCTTTCCGATCGGCACCACCACGAGGGGCGCCACCACGGCCGCCGCCAGCGTCAGCACCGGATCGATCCAGAGCATGGCGGCGACGAGCGCGATCACGGTCGCGACCTCGCGCAGGAGTACGGTCGAGAGGCGGGTGAGAAGCTCCTTCACGAAGCTGAAGTCGGTGGTGAAGCGCTGGGTCAGCGCGGCCGGGCTCTCGCGCCCGAGCTGGGCGAGGTCGGCCTCGATGAGGTGGCCGTAGAAGGCCGATTGCAGGTCGACCTCGATGCGGGTCACGACCCGGTTGGTGAGGACGAGGAGCCCGAAGGAGGAGAAGCCCCGGAGAGCCGTGACCCCGAGGACGAAGAGGGGCCCGAGCATGATCGCGCCCGCGTCCTTCGCCGAAAACGCGTCGAAGGCGGCCTTGATGAGCACGGGGTAGAGGCCCGTGGCGCCCGCGATGAGCGCGACGAGGAGGAGGATCAGCGCGAGGGCGCGCGCGTGCGGGCGCATCCACGCGCGCCACAGGCGGCGGACGAGGGGCAGGGTGTCGCCGGCGAGCACCGGCTTGCGGGACCCGCGCGGGACGCGGAGCTTCGGTTCGCCCATGGGCTCGCGGGGTACCATGGCGGCGCGGCGGGCGGCAAATGGCTCCGCGTTCGCTTGGCTTTGCGCCGTTCAGGAGGGCTGTGCAAGCCGGGCGGGTCTGCTACAGGCGGCGCAGCCTTCCACCCCGCCGAGCGCCATGTCCCAGCGTCTGATCCTCGCCCTCTCCTGTCCCAACCGCCCCGGCATTGTGGCGGCCGTGTCGACGCATCTGTTCGAGGCGGGCTGCAACATCCTCGACGCGCAGCAATTCGACGACACCGAGACCGACCGCTTCTTCATGCGGGTGCAGTTCAACCCCGTGGAGAGCGAGGGCTCGACGGAGCGCTACCGGGCCGGGTTCGCGCCGGTCGCGGAGCGCTTCCGCATGACCTGGACCCTGAGGGACGCCGCCGAGCGGCGGAAGGTGGCGCTCCTCGTCTCGAAGTTCGACCATTGCCTCGCCGACCTGCTCTACCGCTGGCGCATCGACGAACTGCAGTTCGAGCCCGCGCTCATCATCGCGAACCATGCGCGGGAGACCTACACCCACCTCGATTTCGGGGGCATTCCGTTCCACCACCTGCCGGTCACGAAGCAGACGAAGCTCGAGCAGGAGGCGGAGCTCTGGGGGCTGGTGCGGGATTCGGGCGCCGAGCTCGTGGTGCTCGCCCGCTACATGCAGGTGCTCTCGGACGGGCTCGCCGCGAAGCTCTCGGGGCGCTGCATCAACATCCACCACTCGTTCCTGCCGGGCTTCAAGGGCGCCAAGCCCTACCACCAGGCCCATGCGCGCGGCGTGAAGCTCATCGGCGCGACGGCGCATTACGTGACCGCCGACCTCGACGAGGGGCCGATCATCGCCCAGGACGTGGAGCCGATCTCCCACCGCGACACGCCCGACGACCTCGTCCGCAAGGGCCGGGACATCGAGCGCCGGGTGCTGGCGCGCGCGGTGCGCGACCATCTCGACGACCGCGTCTTCCTCAACGGCCGCAAGACCGTGGTGCTGGCGGCGTGAGGTTCAGAAGCGTTCTCGATGGCCGCAAGACCGTGGTGCTCGCGGCGTGAGGGTTCGGGCAGCGGCGCGTTCGCCGCTCCCCGGCCGGTGATGCGCCGTCAGCGCGCGCGGGCGACCCGGCTGTTCGCGGAGGCGATCGGGAAGTCCGCGTAAGGGGCGCTCGACACCTCGCCCGTGGTGGCCGAGACCCAGCGTCCGGGCTTCGCGCCGGACTGGCGCGAATGGAAGGTGATCCCGGTCTGCCCGGCCGGCAGGATCGCGGTGCGCAGGTTGTCGAGCACGTAGTCGCCCTGGGCGGTCGCGACGGTGAGGACCGCGTGGGCCTCGCCCTGCGCGGTCATGCCGAGGCTGATCGACAGCGCCGAGGCCGGCCAGCCGCGCTGGACCAGGAGCTTGCGCTTGAGGAGCGCGAAATCCTCGCAATCGCCCTTGCCCGAGGTCGGCAGGGTCCAGACGTCCTCGCGCCCGTATTGCTGCATGTCCGAGACCTCCACGATGGTGGAGTTCACGTGGTTGTTGACCTGCTGGAGCTCGGCCATCCGGGCCGGCGTCAGGTCGACGCCGCCGGTCCTGGCGGAGGGGGCTGCGGTCTGCAGCCCGACGAAAAGCGCCAGAAGGCCGGCGTGCGCGGCAACGCGAGAAAAAGCCCCCATCGTGATCCCCTTGTGCATCTGCCTTGCGAGGGCGGACCGCGTCCCGGCTGTTCCCGGTGTTCGCATCCGTTGACGCAGGGTAAGCACGGGGCGTAGGGCGAGATTGCGGCAGCGGGGCCGCGGGGACGGGCAGGCGGGCGGCCGCGGGATCGGACCGGCGCCCCTGCCGGAGGCGGATGGAAGCCCCGGGCCGGAAAGGGTTATCCGGGCCGGGGCGGTCGTCTCCGCGACTGCGGCGTCCTGCCTCACCGGCGGGTCGGGCGGCCCCGGTGGGCGATCCGGCCTCCCTCGTTCGCGTCCCGGCCCGACCGCCGCCGCAGCCCCCGCGGGCGATTCGGCCTACTTCGTCCGCGTCCAGGTCTGGCCGCCGCAGAGGACGCCGAGCACGCAGCCTTCGACGCGCAGCGAATCGCTCGAGCGCAGGCTCAGGTTCGAGGAATAGCTGCGTCCGCTGGTGGGGTCGTAGATCGTGCCCTCCCACTTGTTCGGGCCGGTCTGCTTCATGGAGCGCAGGATCTGGGTGCCGAGCTCGCCGCCCTCCTTCGACCAGCTCACCGAACCGCACACGGCGGAGCCGCAGGGCTGGATCGCGATGCGGGCGGCGCCGTCCTCCACGAGCCATTCGCCGAGCACGGGCGAGGGGGGAGGGGCCGGCGGCGCCGGAGGCGCAGCCGGCGCGGCCGGAGGCGTCGGGGCCGCCGGCGCGGTCGGCCGGGCCGGGGCCGCGGGCGGCGTCAAGGCATCGGGGAGGCGGGCGGTCTCGGTGCCCCGCGCGGGCGGCGCGGCGGGCGGCGTCGGGGCCGCCTGCGGCCGCGCGGGAGCGGGCGGGCTCGCCGGGGCGTCCGCGGTCTCGGCCGTGCCGCGGGGGCCGGGCGGTCCGGCAGGGCCTGCGGGCCCGGGCGGTCCGGCGGGGCCGGCCTCGCCGCGCGGCCCGGCCTGGCCGCAGCCCTGCACGACCGCCTGACGCTGCTCGGAGGCGGTCCGCAAGGTCACGATGCAGCTGGCGGGGTGGTAGACCACCCGGAACTCGAACCGGCCGCGGCCGTCGGTGGTCTGCTCGAAGCGCTCGTCGAGGGTGACGCGGCCGTTGGCCTCGAAGGACTGGCCGATCACCCAGAGGTCGCCCTGCGCGATCCGCACGGCCGTCAGGCTGATCTCCGCCGCGGCGGGCCCGGCGGCGAGGGTCCCGAGCCCGGCGCCCGCCGCGCAGGCGATCCGCCCCGCCACGGTCTTCGCGAGGAAAGAAGGCTTGGCTTTCGCGAGGAACTTGGCTTTCGCGAGGAAAAGGGTGCGGTCCGCCAATCCAAAACTCCCGATGGCTCGTGTCCAGCGCCGACGGCAGGCCACCCGGGACGGGTGCCTGCGGCCCGACACTCACGGCACAGGGTTGCGGCAGGACCGTGGCCGTCGCGCGAAAATTCGGCCGCCCGCGGCACCGCCGCCCGGCTCGGCTGGCCGGCGGAGGGAGGCACGAGGCTCCCTCCGGCGCTCGGGCATCCGGCCCTAGCGGATCGACTGACGCTGATATTCCATGGCGGCGCGGTTCCCCGCCTCGCCGCGGGCCATCTCGATGCAGCCCTCCACGTTGGTGCAGGGCCCGGCCCGGCCCGCCTGGATCTCGGCGGCGAGCACGGCCCTGAGCTGGGTGTCGCATTGCTGCGTGACCGCCGGGCCGACCTCGCGGTAATTGGCCTTGGCCTTCGCCAGGCCGGCCAGGACGCGGGACACGCATTGCTGCATGGCGCGGCGCTGGGGCGAGTCGACCTGCTGCGCGGCGCCGGGGCCCGCTCCCATGGGCTGCTGGGCGATCGCGGGAGCGCCGGCCGCCACGATCAGGGCGAGAGCGGCTGCGGCGGAAAATCGGATCATCGGCATCATGTGGTCCCTGTTGCGCTGGTCCTGTGACGACGGCCTGATGGGCCGCGGAGGCTTCGGACTACCGGTCTCAAAGATCGGGAAGCGCGCTTCGTTCCACGATGCGCCCGCCCCATGACGTCAACATGTGTCGCGAAGCCTGCCGCGGCACAAGACGCAATTCGGTGACCGGGCGCCCGTCCCGGGGCGGCGCCGATCCGCCGACGGTTCCATCCCCTCCTCGAGGCGGCCGGATCTTGTCCCATGGCCAAGCCGCGCCCGACCTGCGACGGCGCACATCCCGCGGCCTGCGAATCAGCGCGGCCGGGATGGCCGTCCGCCGGCCCCACCTAGCGCTGGCTCCAGCGCTCCTCGCCGACCTGGCGGCCGCCCGCATAGGTCCAGACGCCGTCGAAGCCGCCCTGAGCGGCCGGGATGTAGATCGCGACCCCGGTGTCGTTCCCGGAGCGGTAGGTCACCGCCAGGCCCTCGGGGCCGCCGATGCCGGTTCCGACATAGCGCGCGCCCTGGATCTGCCAGACGACCTGATAGGTCTGGCCGGTCCGCTGCACCGTCACGGTGCCGGCATAGGCGCCGCCGCCGCCGGGATTGGTGCCCTGGACCCGGTACTGGCCCTCCAGGGCGGCGGCGGGCAGCGCCGCGGCGAGGAGGAAGGCCGCGGCGGCGGCCGGGCGCCGGAAGGCGAGGACGGCAGCCGCGGCGCGGGTCGGGGAGGGAAGGCGCATGGGAACTCCGGAGGTTGCCGCGCGACGCTGCCACGCCTGGCCTGCGCCAACAAGGCGCAACCGCGGACGGCCCCCAGGGTCTCACAGGCCCGAGGGATTTCCGGGCCGAAGCGGGCGCCGCGCGCAGGGCCGCCGGCGCGTCCGGGACCGAAACCGGGCCGCAGGCCATGCCGCCTGTCTTAAGCCGTTCATCCGAATGGCGTTCCTCACGCGCCTTTGCGATGAAGACGGGCGAAAGTGCCCGTCCCTCTGGCGAAATGTCCGTGCAGTTTTCCGGCGTCCTCCTCGGCTTCATCGACCGTGCCCGCTCGGCCGCGGCGCTCCGCGCATCCGCGGCGCTGCGGACCCTGGCGCGCGACGAGCGGGGCGCGACGGCGGTCGAGTTCGCGTTCATCTCCGGGGCGCTCGTCATACTCCTGCTCAACGGCATCGACATCGGCCGGTACGCCTACCTGCGCGAGCAGGTCGAGAAGGCCGCGCAGGCGGGGGCACATGCGATCTGGCTGCAATGCGACACCCTCGAACTGCCCGTCCTGTCGAAATGTGCCGACGAGGCCAAGCCCGCGTCCAACTGGAAGCCGGCCGCGACGAGCGCGATCTTCCGCACCCTGCTCGGCAAGGACACCGACGCGGCCAACGACGCGGTGACGCTGGGTTCCCTCGTCGAGGGCTATTTCTGCCCGACTTCGGCCGGCACGCTCGTGGCGGTTGCCAATCCCAGCAGCCCTCCGGGGACCTGCCTCGCCGGCACGACCCCCGGGATCTACGTCCAGCTCCAGGTGACCTACGCCTATACCCCCATCTTCGGCGACCTGTCGGTCAGCCGTCTCTTCGGGACATCGATCTCGAAGACGAGCCACATGCGGATGCAGTGAGGTGACGGCCCGGCCGCTCGAACGCCTCCGCCCGGAGCTCGGTGGACGAGCCCGGCCGACGGGGCTCGGCCGCGGCTGCATGCGGGCCGCGTGGTCGCGGCTTGGCGCGATCGCCAGGGCCGAGGAGGGCGCGACCGCGGTCGAGATGGCCTTCCTGGCGCCGGCCTTCCTGATGCTCCTGATCGGCACCATCCAGGGCAGCCTCATCGTCTACACCAAGGCGAGCCTGCATTACGCGGTGCAGAAGCACGTGCGCTGCGTCGCCATCTCCAAGGCGGGGACCTGTCCCGACGCCAAGACGCATTACTTCGCGCCGGGGCCGACGCCGGCCTTCACGCAGACCTCCCCCACGGGGACCCAGACATGCCTCGGCGTGACCGGGACGGTGAACTACGACTTCAACATCGGCTTCCTGCAGCGCACCATCCCGCTCTCCGCCACCACCTGCTTCCCGCCCATCTACCGCACGCCGCCGGCGAGCTGACGGCCGGCTGCGCCGTGCCGGCCCACCCGCTGCCGGGTCGGGGAGGGCGTCGGGGGCGCGGGAACCGCAAGCGCCCGCGGAGCGGTTGGGCATATCGGGCTAGTCACGGATGCGAAAAGGCCCGGGACGAGGCCGGGCCTGACGCCCGGTCCCGCGAGGGGAAGGCCGGTGCGTACCTTGCCGGCAGAACGCCGCGGGCCTGCCGGGGTTCCGGGCCGGTCCCGGCGCCGCGGGCTCCACGCCCCCGGAGGCGCCGGCGGCCGCCCCGCGTTGCCGGGCCGCTCCGTCCGCCTTAGGTTGCCCTCCTCAGCCGACCCCGGGGCCGTCGCATGCAGTTTTCCTTCACCGACGAAGAAGAGATGATCCGCGACGCGGCGCGCCGGATCGCCGCCGACCGGCTCGCGCCCGTGGCCGCGCGCCTCGACGCCGGCGAGGGCCGCGACGAGATGCTGCGCAACCTCGCGGCGCTCGCGCAGAACGGCTTCATGACCCTCAACGTCGCGGCGGAGTTCGGCGGCACGGAGGCCGGCACGGTGGCCTTCGCGCTCGCCGTCGAGGAGATCGCCTATGCCTGCGCCTCGACGGCGGTCGCGACCTCGGTGACCAACATGGTGGGCGAGGTCATCCAGGCGGTGGGCATGCCCGAGCAGAAGGCGCGCCACCTGCCGCGCCTCGCCGACGGCACCTATCCGGCGGGCGCCTTCTGCCTCACCGAGAGCGGCGCCGGCTCGGATCCCAGCGGCATGACGACCCGGGCGCGCCGGGACGGCGACGGCTACGTGCTCGACGGCGCGAAGCTCTACATCTCGAGCGCCGAATTCGCCGGGATCTTCGTGGTCTGGGCGGTCACGGACCCGGACGCCCCGAAAGGCCGGGGCATCTCGGTGTTCCTGGTCGAGCGCGACACGCCGGGCCTCGTGATCGGCAAGGCCGAGAAGAAGATGGGCCAGCACGGCTCGCCCACGAACGCGGTGCATTTCGACGGCTGCCGCGTGCCGGCTGCCGCCATGATGGGGCGCGAGAACGACGGCTTCCGTGTCGCGGTCGGCGAGCTGGCGGGCGGGCGCATCGGCGTCGCGGCGCTCTCGCTCGGTCTCGCCCGCGCCGCCATGGACGCCGCAAAAACCTACGTGAAGCAGCGCCGGCAGTTCGGGCAGACGATCGCGGACTTCCAGGGGATCCAGTGGATGATCGCCGACCGCGAGGTCGACCTCGAGGCCGCCCGCCTCCTCATCCTCCAGGCCGCGCACCTCAAGGACCAGCGCCAGCCCTTCGCCAAGGCGGCCTCGATCGCGAAGCTCTTCGCCTCGGAGGCCGCCCACCGCGCCACCGACACGGCGATCCAGCTCCACGGCGGCGCCGGCTACTGCCAGGACTTCCCCGTCGAGCGCTACGCGCGGGACGCGCGCATCACGCGGATCTACGAGGGCACCTCGGAGATCCAGCGCCTCATCATCGCGCGGGAAACGCTGAGGCAGGTGGCGTAGGGGATTTCCCCGCTCCCCGCACGGACTCCCTCTCCCCGCCTGCGGGGAGAGGGGGTTTGCCACAGGACCCTCGATGTCGACCTACCGCCTCGACCGGCTCTTCGCCCCCCGCTCCGTGGTCCTCGTCGGCGCGAGCCCGCGCGAGGGGTCGCTCGGGCGCACGGTGCTCGCCAACCTGCGCGGCGCAGGCTTCGCGGGTCCGATCCGTCTCGTGAACCCGCGCTACCGCGAGATCGACGGCCTGCCGTGCGCGGCGCGGATCGAGGATCTCGCCGCGGCCCCGGACCTCGCCGTCATCGCGACGCCGCCCGACACGGTTCCCGGCCTCGTCACGGAGGCCGCCGAAAAGGGCATCGCGGTCGCGATCGTGCTCACGGCCGGGCTCGGCCAGGGACCCGGCTCGCCCGCCGAGGCGGCGCGGCTCGCGGCGCGCCGGCACGGCCTGCGGCTCGTCGGCCCGAACTGCCTCGGCGTCATGGCGCCGGCGGCCGGTCTCAACGCGAGCTTCGCGGCCAGGCCCGCGGCGCGGGGCGACCTCGCGCTCGTCTCGCAATCGGGCGCCGTCGCGGCCGGGCTCGTCGAGTGGGCGGCGGAGCGCCATGTGGGCTTCTCGGCCGTGGTCTCGCTCGGCGACCGGATCGACGTGGATTTCGGCGACTGCCTCGACTATTTCGCCGCCGACCGCTCGACCCGCGCGATCCTGCTCTACGTCGAATCCCTCAACGACGCCCGCAAGTTCATGTCGGCCGCCCGCGCGGCGGCGCGCGCCAAGCCCGTGGTGGTGATCAAGTCCGGCCGCCATGCGCAAGGCGCCCGCGCCGCTGCGACCCACACGGGCGCGCTCGCGGGTTCGGACGCCGTGTACGACGCCGCCTTCCGCCGCGCCGGCCTGCTCCGGGTGCTCGACCTCGACCAGCTCTTCGCCGCCGCAGAGACGCTCGGGCGCCAGCGGCCCTTCCCGGGCAAGCGCCTCGCGATCCTCACCAACGGCGGCGGCGTCGGCGTGCTGGCGGTCGACCGCCTGATCGATCTCGGCGGCGCGCTGGCCGCGCTCTCGGATGCGACCCTCGCGAGGCTCGACTCCGTCCTGCCGCCGACCTGGTCGCACGCGAACCCGGTCGACATCATCGGCGACGCGGATGCCGCACGCTATGTCGCGAGCCTCGAGGCGCTGCTCGCGGATTCCGAGAACGACGCCGTCCTCGTCCTCAACGTGCCGACGGCGCTCGCGAGCGCCTCCGCGTCGGCGCAGGCCGTCGTGGACACGGTCGCGCGGGACCGCGCGACGGGCTTCCGCAAGAAGCCGGTCTTCGCGGTCTGGCTCGGCGAGGATCCTGCCGCCACGGATGCGTTCGAGCGCGCCGGGATCCCGCATTTCGGCACCGAGGCGGAGGCGGTGCGCGGCTTCATGCAGCTCGTGCGCTACCGCGAGGCGCAAGGCCAGCTCATGGAGACGCCGGACAGCCTGCCCCACGACTTCGCGCCCGACACCGCGACGGCGCGGGTCATCGTCGAGCGCGCGATCGCGGATGGCCGGCGCTGGCTCGACCCGCTCGAGGTGAACGCGCTGCTGCGCGCCTACGCGATTCCCGTCGCGCCCGTCACCCTCGCCGAGACGCCCGAGGCCGCGATGGCGGCGGCGCGCCCGATCCTGGCCGAGGGCGGCACGGTGGCGGTGAAGATCCTCTCGCCCGACATCGTGCACAAGTCCGACATCGGCGGCGTGACGCTCGACCTCACCACCGAGGAAGCGGTGCGGAAAGCCGCGCTCGACATCTTCGACCGGGCCGGGCGCCTGAAGCCCGGCGCCCGGGTCACGGGCGTCACCGTGCAGGCCATGGTGCGGCGGCCGAAGGCCCGCGAGCTCATCGCCGGCATCGCGGACGATCCCACCTTCGGCCCCGTGGTGGTGTTCGGGCGCGGCGGCACGGCGGTCGAGGTCATCAACGACAAGGCGCTGGCCCTGCCGCCCCTGGACCTGACGCTCGCGGCCGACCTCATCGCGCGCACGCGGGTGTCGCGCATCCTGAAGGCCTACCGCGACGTTCCGGCCGCCGACGAGGGCGCGGTCGCGCTCGTCCTCGTGAAGCTCGCGCAGCTCGCCGCCGACTGCCCCGAGATCCGCGAGCTCGACGTCAACCCGCTCCTCGCCGACCGGGACGGGGTGATCGCGGTCGATGCGCGCGTCGCGGTCGCGCCCGAGCCGGCCCGGCGCGGCCGGGGCCATCCGCGCTTCGCGGTCCGGCCCTACCCGAAGGAATGGGAGCGCCATGTCACGGCCCGCGACGGGCGGCGGGTGTTCGTGCGTCCGGTGCGGCCCGAGGACGAGGGCCTGTTCCTCGACTTCCTCGGCAAGGTGACGAACGAGGACCTGCGCCTGCGCTTCTTCGCGCCGATCCGCGACTTCAGCCACGCCTTTCTCGCGCGCCTGATCCAGATCGACTATGCGCGGGCCATCGCCTTCGTGGCCCTCGACGCGGAGACCGGCGCCATGATGGGGGTCGTGCGCCTGCACGCGGACGCGAATCTCGAAACCGGCGAATACGCGATCCTGATGCGCTCGGACCTGAAAGGTCTCGGCCTCGGCTGGGAGCTCATGCGCCTGATGATCGAATGGGCGCGCGCCGAGGGGATCGACGTCGTCGAAGGCCAGGTGCTGCGCGAGAACACCGTGATGCTCGACATGTGCCGCCGCCTCGGCTTCGCGATCCGCGGCGACCCGGACGACCGCGACATCCAGATCGTGACGCTGCCGGTGAAGGGGGCCGGGGATGCGATGGAGCGGATGGGGGCGGGGGGTTAGAGCGTTCCCGGGTAGGGCGGACCTGGCTCACCGATCCGCAGGCGGTCGAAACAGCTCACGGAGAGCGGCACGCCTCGTCTTCGTCCGCTCACGGGTGGGGGGCTCATGACGCTGTCGAAAAGCGGGGCTGCTTCGCAGCGAGTCGTCGTGCTGGATCCCCTTCGCCTGCGCGCTGTCGCGCTCCGGCCGGGGATGACACCAAGGGAGGCCCGCCGCACGTTCCCTCTCCCCGCAGGCGGGGAGAGGGTCAGGGTGAGGGGCCGGTCGGTCAAGCGCGAGGGGTCCGGAGAATCTCCCTCCCCTCAGGGGAGGGTGCCCGAAGGGCGGGTGGGGTGGTGCGCGAAGCGCATCCTGTGCTGCCAGGCCTGGAACACGCCTTCGGAGAACGCCCCACCCCGCTCAGGCGCGCCGCGTCGCCCTCCCCTGAGGGGAGGGAGGGGTGCTGCCGGCTCGCGTGTGTTACAGTCCGCCTCACGAGGAGGCGGTGCCGCGGTCTCAATGGTCCTCGTCGAGACCGCCCATGTGCTTCTGCGCGTAGAGCTGCAGGCCGAGCTGCTCGACGAGGTTGAGCTGGGTCTCCAGGAAGTCGATATGGCCTTCCTCGTCGGCCATCAGCTCCTCGAACAGGTTCTTCGACACCTTGTCGCCGACCGAGTCGGCGTAGACCGCGGCTTCCTGGTAGAGCGCGCGCGCCTCGTTCTCGGCCGCGAGATCGCATTCCAGGATCTCCTTGACGGTCTGGCCGATGCGCAGGGGATCGAGCACCTGGAGGTTCGGGAAGCCGTCGAGGAACAGGATGCGCTCCACGAAACGGTCGGCGTGGTGCATCTCCTCGATGGATTCCTTCTTCCAGGTCTTGGCGAGGTCCTTGTAGCCCCAGTCGTCGAGGATCCGGTAGTGCAGCCAGTACTGGCTGATCGCGGTGAGCTCGCTGCGCAAGCCCCGGTTCAGGTACTCGATGACCTTGGCGTCGCCCTTCATGTCCGTCCTCGCTCGATGGTGTCCGTGCCTGGAGATAGGGCCGGAATCCGCATTCCCAATGCCGCGCCGGCCGGCGCCCACCCAATACGCAGGCGGAGCGGCTCAGGTTCCTTGAGTGGCGGATTCGCCGCGGCGGCACAAGCGGAGGGACGGGCCCCCCGGGACGGATGGGCGGCTCAGGCGGCCTCGTCGGCGGAGGCGCCGGCCAGCGGCGTCAGCGGGCAGGCGCTGCGCGGGGTGAATTGCGGCACGCCGGACGTCGTGCCGGCGATCGCCTGGTCCATGATGCTGCGGATCGTCCGGGCGCAGCGGCCGCAATCGGGGCTGCAGCCGAGGCAGGTATAGACCTGGGCGGGCGTGCGCGGGCAGCCCGGGCCGGGCTTGAGGCAGGCGCGGACGTCGCCATCGGAGAACGCGTTGCAGGAACAGACGATCATGCGCGGCCGGGACCGGACCTGAGAGTTGCAGTTGCAACCGTCTACTGTCTCGACCCGTTCCCCGCCAGGGTGTGCGCGAGGGACCTGTTGCCACAGGCAAGCCCAGGCCTCGCCCCGCCGGATCAGTCCCGCACGAGGACGATGTGGAGCCGCCGCGGGCCGTGGGCGCCGAGCAGGAGGGTCTGCTCGATGTCGGCGGAGCGCGAGGGGCCGGTGATCCAGTTCACGGTCCGAGGCATGACGCCCTTGCCGTAGGCGAAGCGCACCTTCGCCCACAGGGCCTCGTAATCGCCCTGCACGTCGCGGGCCCGGAGCACGACGACGTGGTTGTCGGGCAGGAAGTTCAGGGTCGACGGGTTGCCGGGCCCCGAGACCATGGCGACCGTCCCGGTCTCGGCCACCGCCCCGAAGGCGTGGCTCACCGCGTTGAGGTCGCCGCCCTCGCTCTTCCCGTGCGACACCTCGAGCGCGGTGTCGCCCCAGGGCATGGCGGCGAGGCGCTCGTCCTCGCCGATCCGGACCGCCGCGGGCAGGTTGTGGCCGCGCAGGTAATCCGCCACCGCCTGGGGCACCTCGGCGGGAGCGCTCACCTCCGCGACCGTCGCGAAGGCGGCCTCCGCCATGGTGCGGAACAGCGCGATCCGCTCCTCGCCGGAGACCTGCCCGCGCGCCGGCAGCACGCCCTTCGGGGCCTGCTCCAGCCGGTCCCGCACGATGCCGCGGCGGGTGGCCTCGCGGCCCGTGACGCCGAGGGAGCGCCGGATGTTGCCGAAGATGTCGCTGCGGGCGTTCATGCCGCTCTCCTCCTGCCGCGCTCCTTCGCCCAACGCTGCTGGAACGTGCCGCCCTGCGGCGCCGGGAAGTCCCGGTTCTGGGTCCAGCCGCGCGCGAGGGGCAGCCACTTGAAGCGGCCGCGCTCCCGGCCCGCGAGCGCGAGCGCCCCCATGGCGGCGCGGGTCGCGAAGCGGTAGAGCGCCGGGCGCTTGGCGAAGAAGCCCCAGAGCCTGAGGCCCGAGCGGAACGTGGCGGGCGTCAGGTGGCGCTCGAACTCGCGCTCGCGCCAGTGGCGCATGAGCTTCGGGAGCGGGATCCGCACCGGGCACACGCTCTCGCAGCGGCCGCAGAAGGTGGAGGCGTTGGGCAGGTGGCCGGCCTTGTCGACGCCGATGAGCGTCGGGGTCAGCACCGCGCCCATGGGCCCGGGATAGACCCAGCCGTAGGCATGGCCGCCGACCGCCTGGTAGACCGGGCAATGGTTCATGCAGGCGCCGCAGCGGATGCAGCGCAGCATCTCCTCGAAGCTCGTGCCCAGCATGGCGGAGCGGCCGTTGTCGAGGATGACGACGTGGTAGTTCTCGGGCCCGTCCACGTCCGCGTCCCGCTTCGGGCCGGTCGAGAAGGTGGTGTAGACCGACAGCTCCTGGCCCGTCGCCGAGCGGGCGAGCACGCGCAGGATCTGCGACACGTCCTCGAGCGTCGGGACGAGCTTCTCGATCGAGGCGAGCACGATGTGGGTCTTCGGCAGGATCTGGCTGAGGTCGCCGTTGCCCTCGTTGGTCACGATGATCGAGGTGCCGGTCTCGGCGACGAGGAAATTGGCGCCCGTGATGCCCACATCCGCGGCGAGGAAGCGGTCGCGCAGCACGGCGCGGGCCTCCGCGAGGAGCTGGACCGGCTCCGAGAGGTCGCGCTTCTTGTCGAGGTGGGTGTGGACGCGCCGGAAATCCTCCTCGACCTGGGTCGCGTTCACGTGCACGGCCGGCGCGATGATGTGCGAGGGCATCTCGCCCCGGAGCTGGATGATGTACTCGCCGAGATCGGTCTCGACCGGCGCGATTCCGGCGGCTTCGAGATGGGCGTTGAGGCCGATCTCCTCCGCGATCATCGACTTGCCCTTGGTGACCGTGCGGGCGCCGGCCGCGCGGCAGATCGTGAGGATGAGGTCGCGGGCTTCCTCAGCCGTGCGGGCGAAGTGCACGTGCCCGCCGGACGCCTTCACCTTGTCCTCGTAGGCCTCGAGGTAGAGGTCGAGATGGGCCAGGGTATGGTTCTTGATGTCCCGTGCGGAATCCCGCAGGGCCTCGAACTCGGGCAGCTTGTCGGCCACGGCCTGACGCCGCTCCACGAAGCCGCGCTTGACGTTGCCGAGCGCCCGCTGGAGCTGATCGTCCGCGAGCGCGCGGGCCGCGTTGTCCTTGAACTGGGGGGAGGTGGCGTGAACGGTCATCCCGGATCCTGCTGGCGGGGTCTCGAGACCGGCCCCGGCTTCTTGTAGAATCTCGCGCGGCACAATGCGAGGGGCGAGCGGCCGCACGACGCTCGGGAGGTGCGATGGCCGCCAAGCTCTACCGCCTGCTCGGGGCCGACGGGTGCGAGACGGCGTCGACCGAGCCGGGCCGTCTCGGGGGCCACCGGCTGACGCGGATCTACGGCCGGCTCGACTGCCCTTCCGCGCTGCGCGCCGTCGCCCGCGGCGGGCCCTATCCCCGCCACCGGGTGTTCTTCGCCGACGGGCCCGCGGCACTCGCGGCGGGCTACCGCCCCTGCGCCCGCTGCCTGCCGGAGGCCTACCGGGCCTGGAAGGCGGAGCGGGGGTGACGCGCGGCTCGTCCGCGGACGCCTTCGGCAGCCCGATCGGCGGCTCGCGGGTGCCGCTAGTCCGCGGACGCCTTCGGCAGCCCGATCGGCGGATCGTCGGTCATGCCGGCCAGCACCTCGGCGACGTGACGCACGGCGATCGGCCGGCCGTCGCGGCTGAGCTTGCCCGCCATGTTCATGAGGCAGCCGAGGTCGCCCGCGAGCACCGTCGGGGCGCCGCTCGCCAGGATGTTGCCGGCCTTCTCGGACACGATGGCGCCCGAGATGTCGCCGTACTTCACCGAGAACGTGCCGCCGAAGCCGCAGCAGACGTCGCTGTCCCGCAGCTCGACCAGCTCGAGGCCCTCGACGCTGGCGAGGAGCTGGCGCGGCTGGCGCCTGACGCCGAGCTCGCGCAGGCCCGAGCAGGAATCGTGGTAGGTCACCGTGCCCGGGAAGCGCGCGTCCACGGCCGTGACGCCGAGCACGTCGACGAGGAAGCTCGTGAGCTCGTAGGTCCGGTCCGCGAGCGCGCGGGCCTTCGGGAGCCAGTTGGGATCGTCGGCGAAGAGTTCCGGGAAGTGGCGGACCATGCCGGCGCAGGAGCCCGAAGGCGCCACCACGTAGTCGAAGCCGCGGAAGGCCTCGATGGTGCGCTCCGCGAGGTCCCGGGCGGTGCCGCGGTCGCCGGAATTGAAGGCCGGCTGGCCGCAGCAGGTCTGGACCGGCACTTCGACCCGGCACCCCGCATCCTCCAGGAGCTTCACGGCCGCGAAGCCCACGGAGGGCCGGATGAGGTCCACGAGGCAGGTGACGAACAGGCCGACGCGGGGCTTGGAAGAGCGGGCGGGTTTCACGGATGGTCTGCTTTCTGACGATCCGCCCCACGGACCATGCGGGGGAGCGTCAGGTCAAGAGCGCGCGCTGTCCCGCGGCTCGATGGGGCCACCGAGCGCGGGCGCGGCTGCGCCCTGCCGTGGTTCCGCTCCCGCCGCTGGTCGCAGCCGCCGGACAGGCCGGCGTCAGGCCGAGGCCGCCGTCCCGAGAAACCGCCGCTGCCGCAGCGGACCCACCATCACGTCGTCGCGGATCCCGTTGAACTCCCAGAGCGGGTGGCCTTCGGGCACGAAGACGTCGGGCATGACGTGCTGGGGCGTGATGCCCTTCTTGAGCGCCTCGTCGTACTTGCCGAAATGGCCGATCGCCTCCGGCGGGTGGCCCTTGTAGTTCATCAGCTCGGCGTAGCCGCCCGGAAGCTCCTGGCCGCCGAACTCCTCCGAGGCTTCGTAGCCGATGTGGATGAAGGTCGCGATGCCGAAGACCCCGAAGCAGGATTCCGGGTCCGGCAGCCATGCGACCGCCGCGATGACGGCATCCTCGCCGATGCTCAGCTCGGCGAAGCGCGGCAGGGCCAGGACCTCCTCGACGACCTCGCGGCTGACCCAGAGCATCTTCTCCTTGAAGGGCATGATCGGCCCCGCCGGATTGACGAACGGGACGTATTCGAGCGCGGTGGCCGTGCCGAGCTTGATCGAGTAGGCCCGGTGCCGGCCCGCGATGAACCGGCGCGCGGCCCGGTGCAGGTTCTCGTCCACCACGGGGTCGGCGTAGTAGACGCTGTCGTCGTCCATGAGCATGGCGAGCGCATACCGGCAGCGGGCGTTGAGCGCGGTCAGGGCGGCCTGGACCACGTCGCCGATCCGGCCGTGCGGGCGGTCCGCGACGGTGATGACGAGCGTGCCGGCTGCGACCGGCCCGGCGAACGCGGTCCGGAGCGAGGCGAGGTACTCCGCCGGGTAGCCCTGGGCGTAGACCCAGACGCTGCACCGCAGATCGCCCTGCGCGAGCGCGGGGACGAAGCGGTCGTTCAGATCGGTCAGCAGGCGGAGCAGGGCCCGTTCGCGCCCCCGGCTGCAGATGACGACCGCCACGTCGGTCCGAACCGTGTCCACCCTGATCCCCCGCGAGCGGCGATGCCTCGGAGGCGGGGCCTAGCATGCGACCGCGGCCTTGGACAGGGCCGCAATCCTCGTCCCTCCGCGTCCGATCGAACGGGACGGGGCGCGCCTGAACCTGTTCTCCCCGCGGCGTCGGGCTGCGCCGGAGGGGCGGGGCCGCGACCGCGCCTTGTTGCCCGCGCCGAACCGTTCCGAACGGGCGGAGCCGCTACTGCGCCTTGTTCCCCGTGGCGTCGAACTGCTTGAGATAGGCCACGAGATCGGTGATGCGCTGCTCGTCCTTCAGGCCGGCATAGATCATCTTGGTGCCGGGGATCTTGGCCTTGGGATCCTTGATGTAGTCGCGGAACACCGCCTCGTCCCAGGTGATGCCGGAATTCTTGTTGGCGGGGGAGTAGTTGTAACCCTCGACGGTCCCGGCCTGCCGGCCGAAGAGGCCGTTCAGCACCGGGCCGACCGCGTTCTTGGCCGTCGGGCCGACCTGATGGCAGGCGCGGCACTGGGCGAAGACCCGTTCGCCGGCGGCCGGATCCTGGGCGGAAGCGGTGCCGATCCCGAGGAGCAGGACGGGGACGGCGAGGGCGAGCGGACGCATCGGGATCTCCAAGCTTGAGGGTTCGGGCGTTTTAGGGCCGGACGGCAGGCCGGGGAATAGGGAAACGCCGCACGGCCGCGCGGGTCCCTGCGGCGAAGGCGCGCTCGGACGCGGACCTGCGGCGCCGCGCGGTGCAAAAGGGTCGCCGATCGGCTATGGAGGCCATATGTGCCGGCAGACGGGGAATGAAACCCGGAAGGCCGCGAGGAGACGCCATGACGATCGCCTTTCCGACGCCCGACGCGGCGGTGCTGGCCCGCCGCGACGAGATCCTGCGGGGCCTGGGCCGGCTCGTGCCCACGGAGGCCCTCATCGTCACGGAAGACGAGCGGCGCGCCTTCGAGACCGACGCGCTCACCGCGTACCGCCGCATGCCGCTCGCCGTGGTGCTGCCGACCACCACCGCGGAGGTCGCGGCCGTGATGCGCTTCTGTCACGAGAACGGCGTCAAGGTGGTGCCCCGCGGCGCCGGCACCTCGCTCGCGGGCGGGGCGATCCCGCAGGAGGACGCCATCGTGCTCGGCGTCGCCAAGATGAACCGGGTCGTCGACATCGACTTCGCCAACCGCACGGCCCGGGTCCAGTCGGGGATCACCAACCTCGCGATCAGCCAGGCCGTGGCCCACGAGGGCTTCTTCTACGCTCCCGACCCGTCGAGTCAGCTCGCCTGCACGATCGCGGGCAACATCGCGATGAATTCCGGCGGGGCGCATTGCCTCAAATACGGGGTGACGACCAACAACCTGCTGGGCGTCACGATGGTGCTCCTCGACGGCACCGTGGTTGAGATCGGCGGGGAGCACCTCGACAGCCCGGGCTACGATCTGCTGGGCCTGATCACCGGCTCGGAAGGCCAGCTCGGGATCGTCACCGAGGCCGTCGTGCGGATCCTGCGGGCCGCCGAGGGCGCGCGCCCGGCGCTGATGGGCTTCGACACGGTCGAGGACGCGGGCGCCTGCGTCGCGGCGATCATCGGGGCCGGCATCATCCCCGTGGCGATGGAGTACATGGACCGGCTGGCGATCAAGATCTGCGAGGCCTTCGCCCATGCGGGCTATCCCCTCGACGTGGAGGCCATGCTGATCATCGAAGTCGAGGGCTCGGACGCCGAGATCGACGACATGCTCCGCCGCATCGTCGCCATCGCGGAGCCGTTCAGGCCGCGGACCCTCAAGGTGTCGCAGTCCGAGGCCGAGAGCGCCGCGATCTGGAAGGGGCGCAAGTCCGCCTTCGGGGCCACGGGCCGCATCTCCGACTACATCTGCATGGACGGCACGATCCCGACCGGGCGGCTGCCCGAGGTGCTCAAGCGCATGGACGAGATCGTGAAGGCGAGCGGGCTCGCCGTCGCCAACGTGTTCCACGCCGGCGACGGCAACCTGCACCCGCTGATCCTGTTCGACATCAACAAGCCGGGCGAGATGGAGAAGGCGGAAAAAGCCGGCGAGGACATCCTGCGCCTGTGCGTCGAGGTCGGCGGCTGCCTCACGGGCGAGCACGGGGTCGGGATCGAGAAGCGCGACCTGATGCGGACCCAGTTCGACGAGGTCGACCTCGTCCAGCAGATGCGGGTGCGCGGGGTGTTCGACCCGCTCTGGCTCCTCAATCCCGCCAAGGTGTTCCCGCTCGATGGGCGGGTGACGGCGTAGACGGAGGCTGGTGATGACCCGTGAACAGATCGATGAGGTGCTGGACCGTGTCCGCACCTGGAGCGAGGAGGAGCAGGAGCGCGCAGCGCGCATGCTCCTCGTGCTGGAGGAGAATCGCGGCGTCTACGTGCTCTCGGAGGAAGAGCGGGCCGACATCGAGGCTGCCCTGGAGGAAGTCGAGCGCGGGGAAATCGCTACTGACGAGGAGGTCAGGGCCGTATTCGATCGCTTCCGGACCGCATGAAGGTCAGCTTCAGCCGCCGAGCCCTGCGCGACGTCGCTTCGATCAGCTCGTACATTGCCCGGGCCAATCCTCGCGCGTCGGCTGAAGTGTTGCGGCGCATCGAGGAGACTGCGATGCTCCTCGGCGAATTCCCGGACGGCGGGCATGAAGTCGATCGAGCGGGCGTGAGGGTCATCACCGTTCCGCAATATCCCTATCGCCTGTTCTACATTGTCCGGAGCAATCGAGAGATTCTTGTCCTCAACGTCCGCCACACCTCCCGCCGTCCCCTCCATGGCCGCCCGCAATCTGCCTGAGGTTCGATGACCCTCCACACCCCCCGCGACGAATCCGAAGCCGGCGCCATCATCGCGGAAGCCGCGGCCAAGCGGACGCCGCTCGCCCTCCTGGGCTCCGGCACCAAGGCCGCGATCGGGCGCCCGGCCCAGACCGAGGCGGGCCTGTCCTCCGCAGGCCTCGCCGGGGTCACCCTCTACGAGCCTGCCGAACTCGTGATCGCGGCGCGGGCCGGCACGCCGCTCTCCGAGGTGGTGCGCACGCTGTCCTTGCGCAACCAGGAGCTCCCCTTCGAGCCGATCGACTACCGGCCGCTCCTGGGCTCGACGGGCGAGCCCACCATCGGGGCGGTCGCGGCCGCGAACCTGTCGGGGCCGCGGCGCATCATGGCGGGCGCGGCGCGGGACAGCCTCATCGGCGTGCGCTTCGTCAACGGCCGCGGCGAGGCCGTGAAGTCGGGCGGGCGGGTGATGAAGAACGTCACCGGCCTCGACCTCGTGAAGCTCATGGCGGGCTCCTGGGGCACGCTCGGCTTCCTCACCGAAGTCACCTTCAAGGTGCTGCCCAAGGCGGAGCGCGCCGCCACCCTGATCTTCCGCGGCCTCGACGACGCGCGCGCGATCGAGGCGCTCTCGGGGGCGCTCGGCTCGCCGTTCGAGATCACGGGCGCGGCCCACATCCCCGGCTTCGACGCGCAGGGGGCGCGCACGCTCCTGCGGATCGAGGGCTTCTCGTTCTCGGTCGATCACCGCCTCAACGAGCTGCGCCGCCTGCTCAAGCGCTACGGCTCCCCCGACATCCTGGAGCGCAAGGGGGCGGACGCCCTCTGGCACGCGGTGCGCGACGCGACGCTCGTCGCCGACCCGCACGACCGCGCGGTCTGGCGCGTCTCGACGGCGCCGACGCGAGGCCCGGAACTCGCCGCGCGGGTCGCCCGCACGGTCGACGCGCGCTGGTACTACGACTGGGGCGGGGGCCTGATCTGGTTCGCGACCGACCCGCGCGGCGACGCCGGCGCCGCCGCAATCCGCGACGCGGTCCGCGCCGCCGGAGGGCACGCGACGCTGGTCCGCGCGCCCGCGGAGGTGCGGGCTGCCGTCGACGTGTTCGAGCCGCAAGGAGAGGCGCTGATGCGGATCTCCGCCGGCATCAAGGCGAGCTTCGATCCGGCCGGGGTGCTCAATCCGGGGCGGATGTATGCGGGAATCTGAGCCGCGCGATTTTCAGGGGCCGGATGCGCCCGGGACCGATTGAACCATGCAAACCAATTTCACCCCCGACCAGCTCCAGAACGCCGCCATGGCGAGCTCGGAGAAGATCCTCAGGACCTGCGTCCATTGCGGGTTCTGCACCGCGACCTGCCCGACCTATCTCCTGCTCGGCGACGAATTGGACTCGCCGCGCGGGCGCATCTACCTCATCAAGGACATGCTCGAGGGCGGCAAGCCCGCGACGCCCGAGATCGTCAAGCACATCGACCGCTGCCTCTCGTGCCTGTCCTGCATGACGACCTGCCCCTCGGGGGTGCACTACATGCACCTCGTCGACCATGCCCGCGCCTATATCGAGGCCACCTACAGGCGGCCCTGGCACGACCGGCTCCTGCGCGCGCTCCTCGCCCGCGTCCTGCCCTATCCCGGCCGCTTCCGCTCCGCCATGGCGGCGGCCGTCATGGCGAAGCCCTTCAAGGGGCTGATCGGGATGCTGCCCGTCGTGGGCACCCGCCTCAAGGCCATGGTCGACCTCGCGCCGGCGCGCATCCCGGCGCGCTCGCCCTTCGACAAGCCCGGGCGCTTCGCCCCCGAGGGGCCGCGCCGGGCGCGCGTCGCGATCCTGTCGGGCTGCGCGCAGCCGGTGCTGAAGCCCGGCTTCAACGAGGCCGCGATCCGGCTCCTCAACCGGCACGGGGTGGAGGTCGTGCAGCCGAGGGGGGAGGGCTGCTGCGGCGCGCTCGTCCACCACATGGGGCGGGACAAGCAGGGCCACGCCTTCGCCAAGCGCAACATCGACGCCTGGATCGCCGAGATGGACGGGGAGGGGCTGGACGCCATCGTGGTCACGGCCTCGGGCTGCGGCACCACGATCAAGGATTACGGCTTCATGTTCCGGGACGACCCCGCCTATGCCGGCAAGGCTGCGCGCGTCTCCGAACTCGCCAAGGACATCACGGAATATGCGCTGACGCTCGACCTGATGGCGCCGGTGCGCGAGACCGATCTCGTGGTGGCCTACCACTCCGCCTGCTCGATGCAGCACGGCCAGCAGATCCGCACCGAGCCCAAGACCCTCCTCAAGCGGGCGGGCTTCACCGTGAAGGACGTTCCCGAAGGCCACATCTGCTGCGGCTCGGCCGGCACCTACAACCTGCTCCAGCCGGAAATTGCCCAGCAGCTTCGGGCCCGGAAGGTCGCCAACATCGAGCGCACCAAGCCTGACCTCATCGCGACCGGCAACATCGGCTGCATGACCCAGATCGGCAAGGGCACCGCGATCCCGATCGTCCACACGGTCGAGCTGCTCGACTGGGCGACCGGCGGGCCGCTGCCGGAGGCGCTGGAGGAGGCGGGGCTGGCGGATCGGGTCGAGCCCGTGCGCGTGGCGGCGGAGTAAGGGCTTCCATCCCGCCCTCTCCTCTTTGCGGGCGGGCCACCCTCCCTCCAGCCCTCATCCTGAGGAGATCGCGCAGCTCCTTGCGGGAGGGCCGCCCTCCGTGCAGCCCTCATCCTGAGGAGATCGCGCAGCGATCGTCTCGAAGGACGAGGGCGTCTCCCGCCGAGCAGGCTGGACCCGCAACCCTCGTCCTTCGAGACGCCCCTCCGCGGCTCCTCAGGATGAGGGTTGCTTGCAGCGCGTTCCACACGCCGCTCCGCGGCTCCTCGGGATGAGGGTTGCCGGCAGCGCGCTCCACAGCTCCTCAGGATGAGGGTTGCCGGCAGCGCGTTCCACGCCAGACGGCCCCCGCGAAGCGGGAGGGAGCGTGCTCAGCCGGTCGGCGCGCCGCTCCTCTGCGGCTCCGTCGGGGCGCCTGCGGCCTTCGCCTCGCGCCGGCGGGCGTGGAGGATCCATTCGGTGTAGCCGTTCGGCTGCTCGCGGCCCTTGAAGATCAGGTCGCAGGCCGCGTCCCAGGCCGGGCCCGCGAAGCGCGGCGCCATGGGTTTGTAGAGCGGGTCGCCGGCGTTCTGGCGGTCCACCACCGCGGCCATGCGCTTGAGGGTCTCGAGCACCTGCTCGCGGGTCACCACGCCGTGGTGGAGCCAGTTGGCGATGTGCTGGCTCGAGATCCGCAAGGTGGCGCGGTCCTCCATGAGCCCGACGTCGTGGATGTCCGGCACCTTGGAGCAGCCGACCCCCTGGTCGATCCAGCGCACCACGTAGCCGAGGATGCCCTGGCAGTTGTTGTCGAGCTCCTGCGCGACCGCGTCCGGCGCCCAGTTCGACTGCGCGACGGGAATCGTCAGGATGTCGGACAGCCGTGCGCGCTTCTGTCCCGAAAGCGCCGCCTGCCGGTCCGCCACGCTGACCTGGTGGTAGTGCAGCGCGTGCAGCGTCGCCGCGGTGGGCGAGGGGACCCAGGCCGTGTTGGCGCCCGATTGCGGGTGGCCGATCTTCTGCTCCAGCATGTCGGCCATCCGGTCGGGCGCGGCCCACATGCCCTTGCCGATCTGCGCCTTGCCGGGCAGGCCGCAGGCCAGCCCGACGTCGACGTTGTTGTCCTCGTACGACTTGATCCAGGGCGTGCCGCGCATGTCGTTCTTGCGCAGCATGGGCCCGGCTTCCATCGAGGTGTGGATCTCGTCGCCGGTGCGGTCGAGGAAGCCCGTGTTGATGAACACCACCCGCTCGGCCGCGGCCCGGATGCAGGCCTTGAGGTTGACGGTGGTGCGCCGCTCCTCGTCCATGATGCCCATCTTGAGGGTGTTGCGGGCCAAGCCGAGCATGCTCTCGACGCGGGCGAACAGCTCGTCCGCGAAAGCGACTTCCTCGGGTCCGTGCATCTTGGGCTTCACGATGTAGACCGAGCCCGCGCGGCTGTTGCGGATCGGGCCGGACCCTTTCAGGTCGTGGATCGCGATCGCGGCCGTGACGGCCGCGTCGAGGAACCCCTCCGGGATCTCCCCGCCGCGCTCGTCCAGCACCGCGTCCGTGTCCATGTGGTGGCCGACGTTGCGCACCAGCATCAGGCTGCGGCCGTGGAGACGGACCTCGCCGCCCGCCGCGCCGCGATAGGTCCGGTCCGGGTTGAGGCGCCGCTCGACATTCCGCCCGCCCTTCTCGAAGCTCTCGACGAGGTTGCCCTTCATGAGCCCGAGCCAGTTGCGGTAGACCAGGACCTTGTCCTCCGCGTCCACCACGGCGACCGAATCCTCGAGGTCCATGATCGTGGTGATGGCGGATTCGAGCAGAAGGTCCGCGACGCCGGCCGGGTCGGTCCGGCCGACCGGGCGCAAGCGGTCGAACACGATCTCGAGGTGCAGGCCGTTGTGGCGGAGCAGGATCCCGGTCGGGGCGCCGGGCTCGCCCGAGAAGCCGACGAACTGCGACGGGTCCTTGAGGCCGGTGCGGGCTCCGGTCGCGAGGCCGACGCCGAGGGCGCCGTTCTCGACCGTGTAGGACACCGCCTCCCCATGGCTCGCGTCCCGGAGCGGGGCGGCCTCGTCGAGCAGCGCCCGGGCGCGGGCGACGACGCGCGCGCCGCGCACCGGGTTGAAGCCGCGTCCGCGCTCGGCGCCGTCGTCCTCGGGGATCGCGTCGGTGCCGTAGAGGGCGTCGTAGAGGCTGCCCCAGCGGGCGTTGGCGGCGTTGAGGGCGTAGCGGGCGTTGGAGACCGGCACCACGAGCTGCGGTCCGGCGATGCGGGCGATCTCGTCGTCGATGGACTCGGTCCGGATCGCGAAATCCGCGGGCTCGTCGTGGAGATAGCCGATCTCGCGCAGGAAGCGCTCGTACGAACCGGGATCGACCGGCTGCCCGGCCTTGTCCCGGTGCCAGGCGTCGATCCTGGCCTGGAGGGCGTCGCGGCGCTCGAGGAGGGCGCGGTTGCGGGGGGCGAGGTCGCGCACGAGGGCGGCGAGCCCGCTCCAGAAGGACGCCGGCTCGATCCCGGTCCCGGGCAGGGCCTCGTCGGCCACGAAATCGTGGAGGATCCGCGCCACCTTCAAGCCGCCGGCCTCGATGCGTTCCATGCCTGGTGTTCCCTCGTCCTGTGCGCCTGGCCTGCCCCTCTCCCGAGGGCGGGCCGCGATCGTTGCGGTGGGCGGGCGCTCCTGGAGCCCCGCGGTCGGAGCGGATGTATAGCTTCGCGGAAGCCTCGATCCAGGCCTCCGCTCCGAAAGGATGAACTTTTCCGGCCCCCGGCGGTTCGGCCGGTCCGATGCCTGCGCCGCGGCGGGCCGCCGCGGCGCAGGCATCCGATTTTGCGGGCCCCACCCCTGACAAACGCCGCGCCCGCTCCCATCTCAACCGTGACGGCGGGGGCCCGAGGACAGACCAGAGGAGAACGAGAGGCTATGAATCACGAGGAACGGCAGGTCATCACCGGCATCTTCGACCGCCTGCGCCACGTCGAGAGCCAGCCGCGCGATCCCGAGACCGAGCGCTTCATCGCCGAGAAGGTGCGCCAGCAGCCCTATGCGCCCTACGCGATGGCCCAGGCGGTCTTCGTCCAGGAGCAGGCGCTGGCGCGGCTCAACGCCGAGGTCGAGCAGCTCCGCGCCGAAGTGGAGCACCTGCGCCGCCAGCCCTCCGGCGGCGGCCTCCTGGCCAGCATCTTCGGCGGCGGCTCGCGCCAGCCGCAGCCCCCGCGGCCGCAATACGGCGCGCCGGGCGGCGCTCCGACGGGTTCGCCCTGGGCCCGTTCGGGCGGATCGCTGCCGGGCTACGGCAGCCCGCAGGGCGCCCCGATGGGCGGACAGATGGGTGCGCCGATGGGCGGACCCTGGGGCGGCGGCATGCAGCCCCGCGCGGGCGGCGGCTTCCTGCAGAGCGCGCTCGCGACCGCGGCCGGCGTCGCCGGCGGCATGATGATCGGCAGCGCGCTCTCCAACGCCTTCGGCTCGGATGCCGCCAACGCGGCGAGCGGGCTTGCGGGCCTCGGCGGCGACAGCCCGACCGACACTGGCGGCATCACCGACGGGCTGTTCCAGGACGCCTCGGGAAGCGACACGGATCTCGGCGGCGACCTCGGGGGTGACCTCGGCGGCGATTTCGGCGGCGACGGCGACTGGACCTGATCGCGACCGAAACTCTGAGATGACGAATGCCCGCCCTCCGGCGGGCATTTTTCATAAGGCCCGGATCGCTCGATCCGGGACGGCCCGCGGTAGCGCCCCGGCCGCCAAGTGCGCTAAGAGCGGCGCTCCCGCGCGATTCCCGGCGGGTCCCCGTCCGGCGATCGCCTGAGTTCCGTCATGCATTTCGGGCCTGCCCTGCGCGCCACCGCCGGCATCGCGTTCCTGTCCGTCATGGACGCGGTCATCAAGGCCATGGCGGCCCATTACCCGACCTTCCAGGTGGCCTTCCTGCGCTTCGCCTGCGGCAGTCTCGTCGTCGCCGCGGTCGTGATCGCCATGCGGCCCGGCTGGCCCTCGCGCGAGACCGTGATCGCGAACGGCATGCGCTCCGTGGTGGCGGTGCTCACCGCCACGACCTTCTTCTATGCGCTGGGCGAGCTGCCGCTCGCCGAGACCCTCGTGCTCTCCTTCATGGCGCCGATGTTCGTGGCGCTCTTCGGCGTGATCCTCCTCAAGGAGCGGGTCGACGGGCGCATCATCGGGGCGCTCGTCGCCGGATTCGCCGGCACCCTCGTGGTGGTGCTGGGCGGGGCCGGGGGCGAGGCGGCCGGGCGCTCCTGGACGGGCGTCGCGGCGGCGCTGGCCTCCGCCGTCCTCTATGCGCTCTCGGTGGTGCTGCTGCGCCAGCGCGCGCAGAAGGACAAGTACATCCACATCGTGGTGTTCCAGAACGTCGGGCCGATGCTGCTGGTCTCGCCCTTCGGGCTGGCGGTGTGGCAGCCCCCGACCGCAACCCACCTCGGCTGGTTCCTGGTCATGGGCGTGCTCGGCGTGATCGGGCACATCCTGCTCACCACCGCCTTCGCCAGGGCCGAGGCCGCGCGCCTGGCTCCGCTCGAATACACTGCGCTGATCTGGGCCGCGGTGATCGGCTACCTCTCCTTCGGCGAGGTCCCGACGCTCGCGACCTTCGCGGGCGCGGTGCTCATCATCGGCGCCGCCCTGGTGGCGTCGCGGCGCTGAAGACGCCCGGGGGCGTCCCAAGCCTACCCGGCCCGCTTGGCCGCGTCGAAGATCATGCAGGTCTCGGTCCCGTGCGCCAGGAGCTTGCCGGCGGCGTCGAGGAGGCGGCCCTCCGAGGTCGCGAGCGTGCCGCCGCGGTGGACCACCTGGCCCATGCAGGTGACGCGCCCGGAGGAGGGCAGGACCGGGCGCACGAAGTTCAGCTTCATCTCCACCGTGGTGTAGCCCTGGCCGGCCGCCAGCGTGGCGTGGATCGCGCAGGCCATGGCGCTGTCGAGGATGGCCGAGGTCCAGCCGCCGTGGATCGTGCCGATCGGGTTGAAGAAGCCCGCGCTCGGAATGCCGGCGAACACCGCCCGGCCCTCGTCGGCCTCCGTGAGCCAGATCCCGGTCGAGCGCGAGAAGGGCGGCGCCGGATGGCGCCCGTCGATGAGCCCGCGCAGGAAGGCGAGGCCGGGCTCCGCGACGAGCACGTCCCGGCTCACGACGCCGAAGACCCGGTCGAGCGGAAAGCCGCCCGCCTCGAGGGCCCCCGTCATCGCCGCCGCATCCGCTCCCATGGAGGCCTCCCGATCCGTGTAGATACACGTTACGCCTCGGGCGGGCGCACGGCAACGGCCAAGTTCGCCCCAGGTCCAATCCGGCTCGGCCTTCTGCGGGGCGGCGGCCTTGCGGAGCGTTCGCAGCGTCGGCGGAGGATCCGACCCGAGAAGCCGTTGGGACTATTGCGGGTAGGCGGCCTTGCGCAGCGCCCGCAGGGCTTGCCGGATCTCGTCGGGTGCGGCGCCCGCGAGACGGGCCTCGACCGCGCCCTGCGCGGCTTCCCAAAGGGGAATCGCGGCGCGCAGGGTCTCGGCGCCGGATGCGGTGAGACGGTGGCGCAGGCCCCGCCCGTCGCCGGGCGCCGGCTCGACCCAGCCGCGTGCGCTGAGGATCTTCAGGTTGCGCACGAGGGTGGTGCGCTCGAGCCCGAGCCGCTCGGCGAGGGCGGTCTCCGAGACGGACGTGCCGTACACGATGGTGCCGAGGAGGCCGAACTGCGCCACCGTGAGGCCGGACGGCCTCATTGCCGCCTCATAGGCGCGGCTCAAGAGCCGCGCGGTCATCCGGGCGTGAAGGGCAAAGCAGGCCCTGCCGATGGCGGCGAGTTCGGCCGCGGCCGGCGCTTCCCCGTGAGCGGGGGACTCGGCGGCCGAACCCACCCCCTGATCGGGGGAGGTCTCGCCCGGCAAGGGTGAGGCGGCACGGCGGGGACGGGTCATGGGGGGATCATCCCGCTCCGGGGCGCTCCGTCAACCGGCTCCCCTCGAGCCCCTGTCTTGACACGATTATTCGGCCCGATTATCTCGCAGCCAGCGTTAGCACTCAGCATAAGACAGTGCTAACAGCGGGGACCCGAGGCGCGGTGCGAAGCCCGCCCGAACTCAAGAGGACAATCGATGAAGTTCCGTCCGCTGCACGACCGTGTCGTCGTCCGCCGCATTGACGCGGAGGAGAAGACCAAGGGTGGCATCATCATCCCGGACACCGCCAAGGAGAAGCCGCAGGAAGGCGAGATCGTCGCCGTCGGCCCCGGCGCGCGCGACGAGAGCGGCAAGGTGGTCGCCCTCGACGTGAAGGCCGGCGACCGCGTGCTCTTCGGCAAGTGGTCCGGCACGGAAGTCCGCATCGACGGCCAGGATCTCCTCATCATGAAGGAGTCCGACATCATGGGCGTCGTCGCGTAACGCAACGCTCGTTCGATCCGCAACCCTCATCCTGAGGAGCCGCGAAGCGGCATCCCGAAGGATGTTCCGGTGAACTCAGTTGTCCTTCGAGATGCCCGCTCCGCAGGCTCCTCAGGACGAGGTTGAGCTGAAAAGGAAGAGGCCTATGGCTGCCAAAGACGTGAAATTCTCCTCCGACGCACGCGAGAAGATGCTGCGCGGCGTCGACATCCTCGCGGACGCCGTGAAGGTGACGCTGGGTCCCAAGGGCCGCAACGTCGTGATCGAGAAGAGCTTCGGCGCGCCGCGCATCACCAAGGACGGCGTCACCGTCGCCAAGGAGATCGAGCTCGCCGACAAGTTCGAGAACATGGGCGCCCAGATGGTGCGCGAAGTGGCCTCGAAGACCAACGACATCGCCGGTGACGGCACCACCACCGCGACCGTGCTCGCCCAGGCGATCGTCCGCGAGGGCGCCAAGTCGGTGGCCGCCGGCATGAACCCCATGGACCTCAAGCGCGGCATCGATCTGGCCGTGACCGCGGCCATCGAGGACATCAAGGCCCGCGCCAAGAAGGTGAAGTCCTCCGACGAGGTCGCCCAGGTCGGCACGATCTCGGCCAACGGCGACAAGTCGATCGGCGAGATGATCGCCCACGCGATGCAGAAGGTCGGCAACGAGGGCGTCATCACCGTCGAGGAAGCCAAGACCGCCGAGACCGAGCTGGATGTCGTGGAAGGCATGCAGTTCGACCGCGGCTACCTCTCCCCGTACTTCATCACGAACGCGGAGAAGATGGTCGCCGAGCTCGAGGATCCCTACATCCTCATCCACGAGAAGAAGCTGTCGTCGCTCCAGGCGATGCTGCCGATCCTCGAGGCGGTGGTGCAGACCGGCAAGCCGCTCCTCATCATCGCCGAGGACGTCGAGGGCGAGGCGCTCGCCACGCTCGTGGTCAACAAGCTCCGCGGCGGCCTCAAGATCGCGGCCGTGAAGGCGCCGGGCTTCGGCGACCGCCGCAAGGCCATGCTCGAGGACATCGCCGTTCTCACCGCCGGCCAGACGATCTCCGAAGACCTCGGCATCAAG
>JAESGR010000289.1_pt1 | contig 55721 bp, 47 predicted proteins | sample 9269771 | NCBI WGS metagenome assembly JAESGR01 (sample SAMN15739572, study PRJNA653492) | algae metagenome | isolation source: Chroococcus sp. CMT-3BRIN-NPC107 and co-occurring heterotrophs from well... | place: USA: Clark Mountains Wilderness, California | collected 2010-04-18 | reverse complement strand
TCTTTGGACAAGGTTGAAGATGAACGCGCGTTTAGGTCTATTAGAACTTTGCTGCGACCCAGACCGCCTTCGCTCTCTAACTTTCTTCCCTCATCTATAACTACTTTGTTAGAACGCAACTTGGTATCACCTCCCCAACCCAACATTCTGGCGATATAGTTTGTTCCATACTATCCCAGTAGTCGAAGGTTGCCATTTGTGTAGATTCTTGTTTGTAAGTGAACTGTACTTAATAAACACCCGGATTAATATCAAAAACCCAACTATCACTTTCTTTAAAAGAAACACTAAGTTTAAGCTTTTGAGAGCGCTTTTTTTTAGGATTTTGTTGCCAATAAAGAAATACTTCTGGGTAAAAAATTAAATCCTCTCCAGGTAGCACTAATAACAAGTCAGAAGTAAATGGTTCAATAGAGCGATCGCAGTCGTAACCTCTAAAAATGACTTGCTTGTTAGCGTCTAATATGTTTGGTAAAAGACAAAAACCATTGTAGAAGCAGAAGCGAAAGTGGCTTGAAGTATTATTTGTAACACGAATGCCAAGCTGCAAGGAAACGTAGTTGTAGGATTTGATTGGAGGAATAGCCATTAATCGCTCTGGCATTAATGCGTCAAAGCAAATACCATCGACTTCAACAATATTATTGTCTACACCTTTACATGAAATCATAGTTCTAAATAACTTTTCGTCAGTCTTCTATTTAATTAGCGCGATTGCTCTATCCAACGCCGTAGGAGCTTCTATACTCCCAAACCCTGCTAATGCTCGTCGCCTCTTGAATGCGATCGCTAAGTCGAAATCGGGAAGTATTCAACTGCAAACCCTAGAAGACCTGAGCTAGAGGTTGTTATTGGCAACCAAGAAGCAAAATAAGTTATTCAACCACTACAAATGTCAATTCTCTAATAACGAACTATAATAAAAGAACACGGGGCTTTAAAGGTTTCGACAGGTTGGCGAAAGCTACTCTGTGATGCAGGTCGAGAGCGAGTTTCCTCTCGTAAATCAAAGACTCAAAAAAAAGTAAATGCGAACAACATCGTTCCTTTCGCTCGTAAAGCAGTAGCCGTAGCCTAAAAACTCTCGTCTAATGTGAGCGTCTATAGTTTGACTCCGTTAAGGACTATAGACCAACCCCCAACGGATGCTCTAGCAAATGTTCTCTGGGTGGCTTGCTAGTTAAGACTTAACCAGTGCATCCCACCGTCCGGGATAAGGGACGGTTCCCGCCTTGAGGATTAGATAGGATAAACCTGTGAATGAACGGGGAGTCAATACCCAATTTGGACACGGGTTCAATTCCCGTAAGCTCCATAAATCTAAAAATCCATCTAGCATTTTGCTAGATGGATTTTTTGTTTAGTAAGACACATCGATTAAACTAAGTAAAGTTGAGGTAAAAAGGAGAAAAAATGACACCTGTAAAACCTACTATTTTAGTTACAGGAGGAGCAGGATATATTGGCTCCCATGCAGTGCTTGCTTTAATGAATGCAGGTTATGAAGTAATTATTCTCGATAACTTGGTTTACGGACATCGAGACTTAGTAGAGAATGTCCTCAAAGCAGAGCTAATTGTTGGTGATATTAGCGATCGCTCTTTGCTTGATAAACTATTTGCCAGTCGTAATATTGCCGCAGTCATGCACTTTTCCGCCTACGCTTATGTAGGAGAATCTGTCACCGATCCGGCTAAATACTATCGTAATAATGTAATTGGAACGATAACTTTGTTAGAAGCAATGATTGCTGCTTCAATTAAACAGTTTGTGTTTTCTTCTACTTGCGCTACTTACGGTGTACCTCATACCGTCCCAATAACCGAAGATCACTCCCAAAATCCGATTAATCCCTACGGCGCTACTAAATTGATGGTGGAGCGAATTTTGCAAGATTTTGATGTAGCTTACGGTTTAAAATCTGTTTGTTTTCGCTACTTCAATGCCGCCGGAGCCGATCCTAACGGCTTGCTAGGAGAAGATCACAACCCCGAAACTCATCTGCTACCTTTAGTGTTGATGGCAGCGCTAGGTAAACGCGATTCGGTGTCGATTTTCGGCACTGATTATCCTACCTCCGATGGAACCTGCATCCGCGATTATATTCACGTCACAGATTTAGCCGATGCTCATATCTTGGGCTTAGAATACTTATTAAATGGGGGAAATTCTGCCGTATTTAATTTAGGGAACGGTCAAGGATTTTCTGTCAAAGAAGCAATTGATACAGCAAGAGCCGTCACAGGACGAGAGATAAAAGTAGTGATGAGCGATCGCCGTCCGGGAGATCCGCCTGTTCTTGTTGGTAGCAGTGATAAAGCTAGAAATATTTTAGGCTGGGAACCTAAATACCCAGCCTTAAAAGAAATATTGACTCACGCTTGGAATTGGCATCAACGAAGGCATATTTAGTAAATTTTGAAGTGGGAGGATATTATCAAATCTTCCTGCTTTTTCAGTTAAAGCTTGGTACGGAAAATGAAGGGCAAGAAGTTTATTAAACTACTCTACCTTCATCTTACAGCCAGAAAATATTAGTTATTAAAACGCGCCTACTCTGGCAACTAAAACATAAATTGTCTTCAAAATCACGAATATATCGTACAAAGGATGCCACTGAGTTTGATAGCGCAAATCTAGGTTGACAATTTCTTCAAAATCTTTAATGCTAGAACGCCCGTTCACTTGCCACTCTCCCGTTAAACCTGGTTTAACATTTAAGCGCTGCCAATGACGATCGTTATAAAGGGCTACCTCATCACCAGTAGGCGGGCGGGTTCCCACTAAACTCATTTCACCAACCAAGACATTCAAAAATTGAGGAAGTTCATCTAAGCTTGTACTGCGGAGGATACGACCTACTCTAGTGACTCGCGGATCTTGCTTATTTTTAAATATTTGACCCGATGCTTCATTTTGTACTTGGTCTTTTAGTGCATCAGCATTTGCGACCATAGACCGGAACTTGCGAATCTTGAAGGTACGTCCTTGAAGCCCGTAGCGCTCTTGGCTATACATTACTGACCCTGGGCTATCTAGTTTGATAGCGATCGCCACTGGTACGTATACTATCGCTAAGATTAATATTCCAACCAAACTGCCAACAATATCTAAACAGCGTTTGAATACTGATGTTGCTGAACGGTGTGGAGGAGAACTTTGCTGTTCCGCCGATTTAGATGATGTCGCATTGAATGCGGTGGGGAACGGTGCTTGATACATTGTCATAACTGACCTGCAATAAAGGAACCGTAGAATTACGTAAGGTTACTATGAATATAAACTCTCAACTGAAAATACGGATAGGCTTTTAACCTAGCCTTGCAGAATCTTCATTAAGATTACTGGGATTTTCGGTTTTTGTAAAGTTCATGTAAAGATATTCAGCAGAAATAATACTTAGGTAGCATAGGTTACTAACATTCTTAATTGAATGAAACTAAGTAATATTTGTAGCTTGTCTAATGACGGTAATTTCGCGCTAGTCCTGAGCAGTCAATTGTAGGAAGTTTTGCCTTGTAATCCGTAGCTTTTACGTACGAACGGGATTAGATTATCACTTTGCTCACTTATCTTTTTAGCGTAAGTAAGACTAATTTGCAAGAGCGATTGAAAAATACCTCGGTAGCTAGATGCGATCTCTCCGCATTTTCGGTTTTCTTGCGGTCAAAAAATGTCATCCTATTGTAATATAAACGCGGTCAAATTCTATCAACAAAATTCTGCTATTCCTTCCAATGTACCCATTCCAGCAATTACTTCTCCAATTTCATAGGCGGCAATTTCTTGAGAATTAAACCACGAAATTGTTTGTGTTGCTTGGGTTGGCGGTACTAATAAAACAAACCCAATTCCCATATTAAAGGTATCAAACATTACTAAGTTGCTAACATTACCAACTTCAGCCAACCATTTAAAAATTGGTGGAATTGTCCAACTATGACAATCTACTCGTACAGATTGATTTTCTCCTAAACAACGAGGTAAATTTTCTGGCAATCCTCCACCCGTAATGTGAGCCATGCCGTGAATTTCTAGCCCTTTAGCTAAAGCAGCAAGCACGGGTTTAACATATATGCGTGTTGGAGTGAGAAGTATCTCTCCTAAACTGCGCGTATCTTGCTCGCTGACGTGACTTGTCCAGTCATATTTGCTCTCATCAACAATTTTGCGTACTAAGCTAAAACCATTACTATGTATGCCGTCACTAGCTAGAGCGATCGCTTTGTCACCTATTTTGACTTGGGATCTATCTAACATCCGGCTTTTTTCTACGATGCCTACACAAAAGCCAGCCAAATCGTACTCTCCCGATTGATAAAAACCAGGCATTTCGGCTGTCTCGCCTCCTAGCAATGCACACCCAGCTATTTTGCATCCCGCGCCGATCCCGGTAACTACTGCTGCTAGTTGTTCGCTTTGTAACTTACCTGTCGCTAAATAGTCCAAGAAAAATAAAGGCTCTGCTCCTGCCGTTAATACGTCATTTACACACATTGCTACTAAGTCTATGCCTACGGTGTGATGACAATTAAGAACTTGAGCTAATTTTAATTTCGTGCCTACTCCATCGGTTCCAGAAACCAAAACTGGCTCTTTAAAGCCTCCAGGTAGCTCAAAGCAACCGCTAAACCCCCCCAATCCTCCGATTACTTCTGGTCTATAAGTGCTACGAACTAAATTGCGGATTTTCTCTACAAACGCTCTCCCAGCTTCAACATCTACCCCTGCCTCTCGATAATCCATAAACTCAAAATTGCCTTAATTGCGATCGCCGATTCACGATGTATTTTACAAATCTATCAGCTATTAACTTTGCTATTACCCTAATCTATCCATTCCACAGCAGATAATAGCAAGCCTAGCAAGTTCCCTAAGTTTTGTAAATTTTTGTAAAGATATTTTAATTTAAGTAGTAAGGATAGAAGCCCGGAAACCATTGCTTAGCCTGCCTTTAATCTATCGTCCTCTGTCAAAAGAGTAGATTAATTTTAGGCTTTTTGCGTTGAATCACTGATCCCCAACGCAAAACCTTCGTGCTAGTCTGTTGCAGTTGTTAATCAAAAAATAAAGACATAACGAGTCCGAGTTTGGGGAGATAAATGGTTGCTCAAAGGCAATAGCTCCAATACTGACTTAACTGCAAACTGTCAACACAACGGATACATGAATAAACAAATTTTGTGGACTACTGTCACCCTGCTGACAACTACTTTAGCAATACCGATGGCAAGCCTTGCCCAAAAGACGAAGGTGGTTGAATCAAGAGACAGTCAAATAACATCGACTTCTAACACCAGTGCAACAGGCTCTTTGCCAGTAGTTAAAGTTGGTGAGTATCAGTCCCCAGTAAACAATCGAGCAGATGGTAAGGCAATTGCCAGAATTCAACCCCATAAACAAGTGGGGACAAACAATCAAGCAGCGACAATATACATTCAAAACCTGCCCGTTTTAACCTTCTTGAGTGCCGATGCTCAAGTTGGTAGCACAACAAAATCTATCGGTCAAACTAAAGTTGCAACTACAGAAACGGCTAAAGTTTTAAGCAAAGAAATTACCCCAGCAAACAGCAATAATCCAGTGTGGCGTGCTACACCAGTTGCAGCCAAGTTAAATCAAATAAACTTAGCAAGCTTAGATGCTGAGGAAATTACTGTAAGTTGGAAAAGTAGCGATCGCTACGCCATCAAAATTAACAGTGAAGAATTGGTAGAGATTGATACCAAAACGCTACTACCAGACACAACTAACGATCTAGCACTAGATGCTTTGCAAGTAACTAATCGCTTGCGCCGACTTTTGGTTAATGGCTCTCCCTTAACAGCCATCGCCGGATTACCGCAGCCAAAACCTCAAATCATTAAACAAGCCAAGCAAATTGTTGCTCAAGCCGTTAAAGTAGGTTCTCGTGGCATGGCCTCTTGGTATGGACCTGGGTTTAACGGTCGTCGCAGTGCTAACGGCGAACGATACAATCAAAATGGTTTGACTGCCGCCCATCGCAGCTTACCTTTTGGTACGAGAGTACGAGTAACTAACGTCCGCAATGGTCGCTCTGTAATCGTGAGAATTACCGATCGCGGACCTCATGTCCGAGGACGGATTATTGACCTTTCTGCGGCAGCCGCTCGGATAGTAGGAGTTATGCAAAGCGGTGTAGCGCCAGTAAATATTGAGGTACTAGGTAGATAAGCCAAGGGTGGGATGAATAATAGTTAAATATTTAGTGATGGTAGGTTTTAGTTTACGATCGCCCCTAGCGACTAAAACCTAAAATTATGAATTTACCTAATTGGATTACACTATCTCGGCTGATTGCTTTGCCAATTTTACTTTACTGCTTGGCAGTGCCGACGGTGGAGACTCGCATCTTTAGTACGATGGTTTTTTTAGTAGCGGCAGCTACAGATTGGCTGGATGGTTACTTAGCGCGCAAACTTAACCAAGTCACTGAATTAGGTAAATTTCTCGATCCGTTAGTAGATAAACTGCTGGTACTTAGTCCATTACTCGCCTTAATTCAACTAGGGCAAGTTCCAGCATGGGGAGTATTTTTAATATTGGTGCGAGAATTAAGTATTGCTGGATGGCGCGTTACTCCAGGCTTAACTGGAGCAACTGCCGTTGTGGGAGCAAATGCTTGGGGTAAGCTTAAAACTATTAGTCAAATAGCAGCGATCGCTCTATTGATTGCACCACTACCAGAAAACTGGGCAATTGTTGCCCAAGTAACGTTTTGGTTTTCTGTCGCTATGACTTTGATTTCTGGGGTAATTTATGTGTTGCCGCCTACCACCAAACAAAAAGAGGCTGGAAACGGAAGGGTTTTTTAGGGCGCAAGTACACCCTCATCAGCATTAATCCAAAATTTGTTCGTCTACAGAAAAATCTACCTCCAATTTATCTTTACCTGTGGCTAGATAATCATTGTGAAAAGAATCTTTTAATCCAGAAACTAGATCGTAGTTAGGTTGCCAGTCTAAATCGCCCATAGCTTTGCCAATCGCCGCGAAAAAATGCTGAGTACGGAAAGGAAAAGCCTTGCGCTTACCAAAATCAAAGCTTTTTGGATCGTAGTGTACAAATTGGATGTTTTCTGGAGATTTGCCCATAGCTACAGCACAAGCACGAGCTAAATTGTCGAAAGTGACGTAGCGATCGCCCGATACATTATAAATTTGCCCAATTGCCCGCTCGCAGCCTAATACTTGGGTCATTGCCGTAGCTAAATCTTCTACATGACCTAATTGAGTGATATGCAAGCCATTTCCAGGAATGGGGAGGGGGCGATCGCGCGCTAGGCGGTCAAAAAACCAACTTTCTAGCTGATTGTAGTTTTGCGGCCCGTAGATATAAGTAGGACGAATCGAAGTAAAGGGAATGCCAAGCTTACTTAAATAAGCCTCGGTTTCATGTTTACCTTTATGGCGACTTTTAGGATCTACTGCATCCCCCTCAACATGAGGCAATTCCATTGCTGGTAAATAAACCCCAGCCGAACTCATATAGATAAAATGCCGCACTTTGCCGACAAATAGTTCCGCTAGAGGTTGAGTGTCAGATAGTTCTCTACCGTTATTGTCAAAAATAGCATCAAAGTGCTGCGAAGATAGCTTTTGAGTCATGTCGTCAGCTATAGTGCGATCGCCAATAATTTGGTTCACACCTGCAACCGGAGCGGGATGGTTGCCACGATTAAATAGGACGACTTCATGCCCACTAGCTACCAATAGCTTTGTTAAGTACACGCCAATAAACCGAGTACCACCGATAATTAAAATTCTCATAGCCAAATTGAAATTCTAAATGCCTCATCGAGGTTATCAGTAATCGCGTGACTTCATCAGTAAAACTAATCAAACTTCAATTTTAATATCCTGTGAAATATGCCCTTGTCCATGAATGGTTAACGCCTAAAGCTATCGGTGGCTCCGAACTTGTGGTTCAAGCTATTCTCCATAGCCTAGATGCGGATTTGTACGCCTTAATTGATTTTGAATCTACTAATCCCCAAAGTTATTTGTTTGGGCGTGCTATTGGTACGACTTTTCTCCAACATTTTCCTGGTAGTCAAAACGGAGTGCAAAAATACTTACCATTGTTGCCCTTTGCCATCGAGCAGTTAGATTTACGCAGTTATGATATTGTTCTTTCCTCCGCCCATACTGTTGCTAAAGGAGTGCTAACTAGCCCCAACCAAATGCACGTTTGCTACTGTCATACTCCTATGCGTTTTGCTTGGGAATTGACCTTTGATTACCTCCGTAGCAGCCAAATGGGTAAAGGGTTAGTGGGAATTTTTACTAGATATCTGCTGCATCAATTGCGCCAGTGGGATGTAATTGCAGCTAACCGGGTAGACTACTTTATTGCTAATTCTCACCACACTGCGCGGCGGATTTGGCGCTGCTACCGCCGCCAAGCCACCGTAATTTACCCTCCAGTAAATATTGAGCGTTTTCCTTTTTTGAGCGCCAAACAAGATTTTTACGTTACAGTTTCTCGGTTAGTAAGTTATAAACAGGTGTCTTTAATCGTTGAAGCTTTCAATCAGTTACAACGCCCCTTAATTGTGATCGGCAAAGGTCCAGAACTAGAAGCACTACGCAAATTGGCACAGCCCAACATCCAGATACTAGGAGCGCAATCTAACCAAGTAGTAGAAAAATATCTCTCCGAAGCCAAAGCATTTATTTATGCAGCTTATGAAGACTTTGGCATTGCCGTAGTTGAGGCGCAAGCTTGCGGTACTCCAGTAATTGCTTATGGCGCTGGAGGGGCGCTAGAAACCGTTATAGATATCTACCAACAGCCCAAAAAGGCTACGGGTTTATTTTTTGAGACGCAAACGGTGACGGCGCTAGTAGAAGCTGTAGAAAAGTTTGAGGAGTGTGCCAAAAATTTTCATCCTGAAACAATTTACGCCCATGCTAGTCAGTTTGCGCCTACAATCTTTCAAAAGCGTTATTTAGATTTTGTCGAAAATTCCTGGGAGCAATTTCGCGTTGGAGGCGATCGCCATTGATTCGAGATATTTTGTCTAAAATAAAAATTAAAATCATGCCGTCATAACAATTGTTTGTCATTAAGGAGAAATACAGAGCCAATTTTCTTGAGCCTTCGTGCTTTTTAAAAGTGGGGTGTAAAAAAATATTCTCTAAGTTAGCGAGGATGATTTAAACCAAATTCGCTTTATTTAGGGTCATCTAGCTTTAAGATCGGGACTATGTGTGGTGTGGATTGTGTTAAGGAGTATGATGACTGCCCATTCACTCCTCTTTGGCAAGCGATTAAGGGCGTTCGTGACAGGCGATCGTAATTGGGTTCAACGTCGTCGTGGTAGCAAGTGGAACTTAAAAGCGACTTCTATGGTTCGCATTGCTCCTAGCAGAGTAGAATCAAAGACTGAATCACTGCCTTCAGGACGAAGATTACTCAAAAATCTTTACCCTTGGTTGCGCTTAAACAAAGAGTTTACCAAGCGATTATTCGATATTGTATTTTCGCTATTTGTGTTGATTGTATTTTCTCCACTGTACTTATTGCTAATTTCGTTAATTGCCATAACTTCAAAAGGCCCAGTGTTTTATCTGCAAAAAAGAGTAGGTAAAAATTATCAAGTTTTTACTTGCATAAAGTTTCGCACTATGATCGATAATGCGGATGAAGTATTAGTAAATTTGATGGATTCTCCGGTATTGCGTCAAGAATTTGAAAATAACTTTAAGTTAAAACAAGACCCACGCATTACTAAAATTGGTAAATTCTTACGATGGACTAGCCTGGATGAGTTTCCGCAATTTTGGAACGTTTTACTAGGAGATATGAGTGTAGTCGGTCCGCGCCCCTTGGTAGTAGAAGAATTACCTAAGTATGGTTGCTATATCGACCAAGTTTTAACTATTAAGCCTGGTATTACTGGATTGTGGCAAGTATCGGGACGTAACGATATTCCTTATAGTCGCCGCATCCAAATTGACCTTTACTATGCCAAAAATCATAGTTTTTGGTTGGATGTATGGATAATTATCAAAACCATTGGAGTTGTAATTATCCCCAAAAATAATGGCGCTTACTAAAGCAATATTATTGCTGAGGTTCGAGATTTTGAGTAACTCGAACCTTAATTAGTTGTGGTAAAACCTTGAACAAATAGAAGAAAATTTTATTAGAAGCAAATATACAAAAGTTAAGCTTTTTAAGATGTAGCTAGAAAATAATTTGTAAGAACCTCTAACCCTAATGTCAAGCTAATAAGCTAAACGCTGATTGAATTGTTTAAGCAGCTAGTTCAACCTATTTAATCCTAATCGTTGGAAAAATCTCGCGCATCTGGTAACTTGTATCAGATAAGTATTTACTTATAACTACCTAAAAGGAACAACTAGCATGAGTGAAGGCAAGCGAGCGCTAATTACAGGAATTACTGGGCAAGATGGTTCTTACCTAGGGGAATTTTTATTGGAAAAAGGTTACGAAGTACACGGAATTATTCGCCGCACTTCAACATTTAATACTGATCGCATCGATCATATGTACGAAGATCCGCACATAGAAGGGGCGCGGTTATTTTTACACTACGGCGATTTAACTGACGGCACAACCTTAAGAAGAATTTTAGAAGATGTTAAACCCACAGAAATTTATAATTTAGGCGCTCAGTCTCACGTCCGAGTTAGCTTCGATTCGCCAGAATATACTGTAGATGCCGTCGGTATGGGAACGCTGCGATTATTAGAAGCTATCAGAGATTATCAACAGCGCACGGGAATCGAAGTTCGGTTTTATCAAGCAGGTTCTTCAGAAATGTACGGTTTAGTTCAAGAAGTACCGCAAAAAGAGACAACCCCCTTTTATCCGCGCAGTCCTTACGCTTGTGCGAAAGTTTACGCCCACTGGCAAACGATCAATTACCGCGAATCTTACAATTTATTTGCTTGTAATGGCATCTTATTTAATCACGAATCTCCCCGCCGGGGCGAAACTTTTGTCACGCGCAAAATTACTAGAGCGATCGCCCGCATTGTCACCGGAAAACAGAAAAAAACTTATCTAGGCAACCTCGATGCTAAACGCGATTGGGGTTATGCCAAAGATTACGTTCAAGCTATGTGGTTGATGTTGCAGCAAGAAAAGCCCGATGACTACGTGATTGCTACCGGGGAAACTCATAGCGTCCATGAATTTCTCGACTTAGCTTTTAGCTGTGTCAATCTTGACTGGCACAATTATGTAGAATTTGACGAGCGCTATTTGCGTCCGGCGGAAGTAGAATTATTAATTGGCGATCCAAGTAAGGCGAAACAAGTCTTAGGTTGGGAACCTACAGTTACTTTTGAGCAATTAGTAGCAATTATGGTGGAAGCAGATTTACAAGCTTTGGGTCATGTAGGCATTAACGGTAATGGTAGTGCAGCCCTTAAAGATTTAGCAACAATTCGGCAACAAATCGGCAACCAATTTTAATTTATATAGAACTATAAAACTATGACCGTTTTAGATTTAAAAGACAAACGGATTCTTGTTACAGGCGGGGCGGGATTTTTAGGTCGCCAAGTCATAGCTCAACTAGTCGCTGCTGGAGCAGACAAAAATAAAATTACCGTAGCTAGATCCTGCGATCGCGACTTGCGAGTTTTGGAAAATTGTCAGCGTGTTGTCGAGCATCAAGATATCATAATTCACCTTGCGGCTCACGTAGGCGGCATTGGTTTAAATCAAGTCAAGCCTGGAGAATTATTTTATGACAACCTAATTATGGGCGCACAACTAATTCATTGTGCCTACCAAAGGGGAATTGAAAAGTTTGTTTGTGTCGGCACAATCTGCGCTTATCCAAAATTTACTCCCGTACCTTTTAAAGAAGATGACCTCTGGAATGGCTACCCCGAAGAAACTAATGCTCCTTATGGCGTGGCTAAAAAAGCTTTATTAGTCCAACTCCAAGCCTATCGGCAGCAGTACGATTTTAATGGCATCTATTTACTACCTGTAAACTTGTACGGGCCAGAAGATAATTTTAATCCCGATAGTTCTCACGTAATCCCAGCTTTAATTCGTAAAGTCCACGAAGCGCAGCAACGGGGAGATAAGCAACTTCCTGTCTGGGGGGATGGCAGTCCTACGCGTGAATTTCTCTACTCGGAAGATGCGGCCAGAGGAATTGTGATGGCGACAGTGGCTTACAACGAAGCTGAACCTGTTAATTTAGGGACAGGTTATGAAATTTCTATTCGCGACTTAATTAGCTTAATTTGCGAATTAATGGAGTTTGAGGGCGAAATTGTTTATCAAACAGATAAACCTAACGGTCAACCGCGCCGTTGTTTGGATACCCAAAGAGCGAAGCAAGCTTTTGATTTTACGGCTCAAATAGATTTTAAACAAGGGCTAAGTAATACGATCGCGTGGTATCGCCAACACTCTACTTAAAAATTATTGTAGAGATGCGTTCGTAAGCTCATCTCTACAACAAAATAAAGGCAGTTTTATTATTATTAATAATCTTCCATCAAGTAAAAATCAATTAAGACGATTACTTGTACAGCAACGCCAACAAATTACTTTAGAGCAATGGCAAGAAAAAAGTAACAGCCTTTGCAATTTATTACGTACGTGCGACCTTTTTTTGGCGGCTAAAACTATAGCTGCTTATTTTAGTTTTCGCTTTGAGCCAGACTTAAAATCTTTATTTACTACTGAGCGCAACTGGGGCTTTTCTCGCTGCGTAAGTACGTCGTTAGTTTGGCATAGCTGGACATTAAACGAACCTTTACAAACTAATACTTATGGCATTCTAGAACCCCTACCTACGGCTAAACTATTACAACCGGAAGATATTGATTTAATCATTGTTCCGGCTGTAGCTTGCGACGCGCTGGGCTATCGGTTGGGCTACGGGGGCGGCTATTACGATCGCCTGCTTAGTTCTCCTCAATGGGCAGCTAAACCCACTATAGGAGTTATATTTGATTTTGCTTTTTTACCCCAACTACCGATTAATTCTTGGGATTGCAAGTTGCACAGTATTTGTACAGAAAAAAAACTAATAATGCTTAACTAATTTAATCTAAGCCGCGCAAAGGACAATTGTCCTTTGCGCTCCAACTACCTACCTAAGCCAAGCATTTAGTCAGACAAATACAATCTCATAATATGACATTTAACATGAATAAGTCAAGGGGTTTTTCAAAACAAATTAATATTTTAAGAGGGATAACTAAGAGATAAGAAATGAACTTGCAGCTAGTGATAAAAATAAAATTAATTAAATAAATAGGGAAAGAAATGACAATCAAAAAGGCAGATCGACGAGGGTGGGGGAACGCAGTTAGGTATGGTGTATTAGGATTTATTGCTCTATTAATGTTATTACCATTGCTGTGGCTAGTGAGTACATCATTAAAAGCGCCTACAGAAGATATATTTCAATTTCCGCCGCAGTTATTGCCAAAAGAGCCAACATGGAATAATTACGTCAGAGTGTGGCAAACAAATCCTTTTGGAACGTACTTATTTAACAGTAGTGCGATCGCGCTATTGAGCGTAGGATTAAATTTAGGATTTTGCGCTTTAGCCGCTTACCCCTTAGCAAGGCTAAATTTTCAGGGAAAAGAAGTGATTTTTAGCTTGATTGTTTCCACAATTATGATTCCCTTTCAAATTGTGATGATTCCTTTGTATATTTTGACCGTCCAGCTAGGAATTAGAAATACTTATATAGGAATTATTTTCCCAGCGATCGCCTCAGCTTTTGGGATATTTTTACTGCGTCAAGCCTTTGCTGCCGTACCCAAAGAAATGGAAGAAGCCGCCAGAATGGATGGCTGTACTGAATTAGGCTTGTGGTGGCATATTATGCTGCCTTCTATTCGCCCGGCTTTAATGACACTAGCAATTTTTGTATTTATTGGGTCTTGGAGCGATTTTTTGTGGCCGCTAATAGTTTTAGACCGCCCCCAGTTGTACACCTTGCCTTTGGGAGTGGCAAATCTAGCCGGGACATTTTCTTTAGATTGGCGATTAATTGCCGCCGGGTCGGTAATTTCTATTGCTCCAGTGTTGGGACTATTTTTACTTTTGCAGCGTTATATTGTGCCAACAGAAGCTGGAAGCGGGGTAAAAGGGTAATTAATTGGCGGTGTTTAGGCTGTAAATACTCAATTAATTACAGGATTATTCTTAAATATTAGTTTTTCTGGTGCAAAGTGTAACGGAATGCAAAGTATAATTAAACCCAGAAACATTAATAATCCTCACAAGTAAAAAAATATATATGCGAGTAGCGATCGCCGGGGCAGGTCTAGCAGGACTGTCTTGTGCTAAATATCTTACAGATGCGGGTCACACGCCGATAGTCTTAGAAAGCCGGGACGTATTGGGGGGTAAAGTGGCAGCATGGAAAGATGCAGACGGCGACTGGTACGAAACCGGGCTGCATATTTTCTTTGGGGCTTACCCAAATATGTTGCAATTGTTTAAAGAATTAGATATTGAAGATCGCTTGCAGTGGAAAGAACACTCAATGATTTTCAATCAGCCAGACGCGCCAGGAACTTACAGCCGCTTTGACTTTCCCGACTTACCCGCGCCAATTAATGGCATAGCGGCAATTTTAGGCAACAACGATATGCTGACGTGGAACGAAAAAATCCGCTTTGGCATTGGGCTAATTCCAGCGATGATTCAAGGGCAGAAGTATGTAGAAGCAATGGATAAGTATTCTTGGACGGAGTGGCTAAAAAAACACAATATTCCCGAAAGAGTCAATAAAGAAGTATTCATTGCTATGAGCAAATCGTTGAATTTCATCGGACCGGATGAAATTTCCGCAACAATCTTGTTAACTGCTTTAAATCGCTTCCTCCAAGAAAAAAATGGCTCAAAAATGGCATTTTTAGACGGTTCCCCCACCGAAAGATTATGTCAGCCATTGGTAGACCACATTACAAAGGGCGGCGGCGAAGTGCGATTAAACGCACCGCTTAAAGAAATTATGCTCAACCCCGACGGTTCAGTTAAAGGGTTTTTGCTTAGAGGCATAAAGGGAGCGTCTTCAGAAGTCGTGACGGCGGACTTATACGTTTCGGCAATACCTGTAGATCCTTTGAAACTACTACTTCCAGAGCCTTGGCGGGAAATAGAGTATTTTCAGAAATTAGATGGATTGGAAGGCGTACCTGTAATAAACGTCCATATGTGGTTCGATCGCAAGCTCACGGATATCGATCACTTATTGTTTTCGCGATCGCCTTTACTAAACGTTTACGCTGATATGAGCAATACTTGCCGCGAGTATGCTAACCCCAATAGATCGATGTTGGAATTAGTTTTAGCACCAGCAAAAGAGTGGATTAGCAAGTCTGACGAAGAAATTATTGCCGCGACGACAAGCGAACTTGCTAAGTTATTTCCCGATCATTTTAGCGGCGAAACCCAAGCCAAACTGCTGAAATATCACGTAGTCAAAACCCCACGCTCAGTTTATAAAGCCACTCCTGGTCGTCAAGAGTACCGCCCTTCTCAAACAAGCCCGATTAAAAATTTCTTTTTAACTGGGGATTACACCATGCAACGCTACCTAGCAAGTATGGAAGGAGCCGTATTTTCTGGTAAGCTAACAGCGCAGGCGATCGCATCTGCTATCGAAACAACTTTGTCCGAACCCTTACAAACGCAACTCCAGACTGCAACGAATGCTGCAACTGCCTGAATCCCCGTGCATGAGAAAATTAGTCTCTGTAGAGGATGCCTACGAACTTTGCCGCCAAATTACGGCAAAGTATTCCAAAACTTTTTACCTCGGTACGCTGCTCATGAACGAGCAGAAGCGCCGAGCTATTTGGGCAATATATGTCTGGTGCCGCCGGACAGATGAGTTAGTCGATGGCCCGGCGGCAGAACTTACTACCCCCGAAACTCTAGAGCTATGGGAAAAACAGTTAGAATCGCTGTTTGCCCTCCAGCCGATTGAAGACCCGGACGTGGCGCTAGTCGATACGATTCAACGCTTTGGGCTAGATATTCAACCGTTTCGAGATATGATTGCCGGACAGCAAATGGATCTATATCGCAATCGTTACGAAACCTTTGAAGAATTAAACTTATACTGCTACCGAGTTGCGGGGACGGTGGGTTTGATGTCTACAACGGTTATGGGAGTCGATAGTCGCCCTAATACTGCTTCTTGGAGCCAGCAATCGGTCCACGATCCAACTTCCGAAGCGGTTACTTTAGGAATCGCAAATCAACTGACAAATATTCTCCGCGATGTTGGCGAAGACGCTAGACGGGGAAGAATTTATTTACCTTTGGCAGAATTAGCTAACTTTGACTATACAGAGCAAGATTTATTTAAAGGTGTAATTGACGAGCGGTGGCGAGAATTGATGCGCTTCCAAATTCGCCGCACTCAAGAATTTTACTGCCAAGCCGAAAAGGGAATTGGCTACCTAGCACCCGATGCACGCTGGCCTGTACTAGCATCATTGATGCTCTACAGTCAAATTTTGCTAGAAATTGAACGCAACGATTACGATGTATTTAAAAAGCGAGCATACGTGTCGGGATTCAAAAAAATACGCTACTTACCTATTGCTTGGTTGCGAAGTCAAGTAATTTAAGGGCAGGTAGCCATTAAGGGGTAAAGTTACTTTTATAGATAGGCTTGCATATTGTTCTCAAGTCTGCTAAATTGATTATTGCCTAATCAGTGGAGAGGTGGCTGAGTGGTCGAAAGCGACAGATTGCTAATCTGTTGTACGGCAGGTAACTCCGTACCGAGGGTTCGAATCCCTCCTTCTCCGTTTTACTAACAGTTTTGGCTGCTTTGTTCTAAAATCAAGTTCATTTACAAATTGTGTAATGAATCTGATTAATAGCAACAGGGGAGTTGAAGATTTCTATGCTTAATAAGTTTGCGATCGCATTAGCCGCAATAAGTGGGCTAATAGTAGCAGGTTGTCAATCAACTACACCTAATGGCGAAGCTAATACTAGCTCTACTCCGGCAGCTAGTAATGAGGGACTAAAAATTGGTACTTTATTGCCGCTCACAGGGGATTTAGCAACTATTGGGCAGCAGATGGCGGCGGCAGTTCCCTTACTGGTAGAACAAGTTAACGCTTGTGGGGGTGTAAACGAACAAAACGTTACCTTAATTTCCCAAGACGATCAAACTGACCCCGTAGCAGGTACTACGGCCATGACTAAGCTTGCAGAAGTAGATCGAGTGGCGGGGATAGTGGGATCTTACGCTAGTAGCGTTTCTGGGGCAGCAATTGGGGTAGCAGCACGCAATCAAGTTGTCATGGTTTCCCCTGGTAGCACTAGCCCCGTATTCACCGAGCGCGCCAAAAAAGGCGAATTCAAAGGATTTTGGGCGCGGACTGCACCCCCAGACACTTACCAAGCTTTAGCTTTAGCACAACTAGCCAATGAAAAAGGCTTTAAACGGGTTTCGACAGTAGTTATCAACAATGACTATGGGGTTGGCTTTGAAAGAGCTTTTGTCAGCGCCTTTAAAAAGTTGGGCGGAACGATAGTAAATGAAGCTAATCCCACTCGCTACGATCCCAAAGCTACTACTTTTGATACTGAGTCGGCGGCAGCCTTTGCCAATAAACCCGATGCTGTAGTTGCCGTACTTTACGAAGAAACTGGAAGCTTATTACTTAAATCGGCTTATCAACAAGGAGTAAGCCAAGGAGTACAAATTATGCTTACGGATGGCGTAAAATCTGTAGGCTTTCCGGCAAAAGTTGGTAAATCTAGCGATGGTAAATTTATTGTGAGCGGCGCACTAGGAACTGTACCTGGTGCTGATGGCAAAGCTTTACAAGCCCTAACCACACTCTGGCAAACAAAAAAAAATCAACCGCCAGGAGAATACGTACCCCATACTTGGGATGCGGCGGCGCTATTAACTCTAGCGGCTCAAGCTGCTAAAGCCAATACAGGGGTTGGTGTTCAAAGTAAACTTCGAGAAGTTGCTAATGCTCCAGGGACAGAGGTATCGGATGTTTGCGAAGGATTAAAGCTATTAAAATCTGGTCAAGACATTAATTACCAAGGAGCTAGTGGCAATGTAGATATTGATGAAAACGGTGATGTGTTGGGAGTTTACGATGTTTGGACGGTAACTAACGATGGCAAGCTTTCAGTTACAAGTCAAGTTAGCCCGTAGTAATTAGAATAATTATTTCTTTAGCCTGCCTGGGGTTTGAATCCCAGGCTAAAAGCTAAAATCATCCGACAATGAGTAATATTTTTTTAGAGTCCCAAGCCGCTAAAGTTATAACCAACTCCCACCGATAGTCCGATATCGGTTTCGTCAGCAATCCCAACGTTAAGTCCAGCATTAGCCGTAAACTGACGATTTAAGGGAATATCTATGCCGCCGGTCAATAATAAACCTACACCCCCATCATCGTCATTGTCATCACTCCCCGTCGAGATAATTACACCAGCACCAACGTAGGGAGCTATGGGTAAAACTTCCTCTAAAGCTTCTGCTTCGCGGATAGAAAACTCGTAAGTCAAGGGTATGAGAAATGTAGCATCGTTACCCAAAACTACCCCAGGACGAAAAGCTAAAGAGCGGGTTAACCCTATTTTGCTAATAATTGCAAAATTTCCATCTCCTAGGGCGGTATCACCGCTCAAACCAATATTTCCGGCTATTCCCACATAACTAGAGCCACCGCGAGTACTTGTACCAGGATCGAGTGGCACTTGGGCTATTTCTGGCGAACCGGTTTGAATAGAGGATGGGCTGACGGTGGAAGATGAGGAGATGTTTAAACCCGTAGCATTGGTAGCAGCAAACGGTGTATTAGTTAGCTCCGTCGGCTGTAATTGAGTATTATCTTCTGAATCGATAGCAATAGTATTAGAGCTTGATTGAGTGCTATCTGTGGCGGCCAAATTAGCAGGTTGGAGAGAACTTGCTTCCTGTAGGGTAGCTTCTGAAAAAATCTCCGCAGAACTCGGTTGGCTACTGATAGAACGGGGTATTTCCTTTAGTAGTTGAGCGGGTGCTTCTACACCGTCATTTGGTATTTGAGACTGAACGCTAGATAAGCTCGTAATCAGCGCGAGGCTTGCAGCCAGGGGTGCTACAAGTAATAAATTTAATCTAAACTTGATTTTGGCGATCGCAATCATACTTTTTTCCTCACACACTTTTATTCAAAACCTAACATAGCCAATACTTTAGTTAATCGCTAAGAAGGCAGATATCTAGAATTGGAAGGAGGAAATAGTAGTTATTAGGGCATAAAAAACTGCTGACAAGTATATAAAGCTCAAATCAGCAAAAAATTTCTGGTTTTGCACGATTGAGCGATCGCCAAAGAAGTTTATTTGATATTTTTAATTCAAACCCACCGATTGTAGGGCCATTTGCATAAAGATCGTTTGCGAGTTAGTTTGAGGATCGGCAGCTACAGTTTCGTCCTCTGCTAAAGTATCTCCACGCTTTTTGTAGCTGCCATCAGACTGCAATTCCCAAGCTTGACAGTTATCTGCCAAAGTAATACCAAGAATTTCTTGCAATTCTTTAGCTAAATCAGGATCTTTAACAGGAGTAATAGCTTCTACTCGGCGATCTAAATTGCGCGGCATCCAGTCAGCGCTACCAATATAAATTTCTTCTTCGCCTTGATTGTGAAAGTAGTATATGCGAGAGTGTTCTAAAAAACGCCCAACAATACTAATAACGCGGATATTTTCGCTAATTTCGGGAACTTGGGGGCGCAAACAACACATCCCGCGTACGATTAAATCAATTTGTACCCCAGAACGAGAAGCTTCGTAGAGAGTAGCAATAATTTGCGGATCGACTAAAGAATTCATTTTGGCAATGATTCGCCCTGGAATGCTGCGATCTTGAGTTGGTTCCATTTCGCGGCGAATTAACGCTACTGTGCGATCGCGCATATTTACGGGCGCTACCAACAACTGTCGATAAGAGCGTTGCCTTGAGTAACCTGTCAAGTAATTAAACAAATCCGTCAAATCTGCCGCTAAGTCTTCCCGACAGCTAAATAAGCCCATATCTGTGTATAGTCTGGCGGTTTTGGGGTTGTAATTTCCCGTACCAATATGGACGTAACGCCGGATGCGATCGCCTTCTTGTCTCACTACCATCACTACTTTAGAGTGGGTTTTGAGACCCGTTAGCCCGTAAACTACATGAACCCCGACTCTTTCTAGCCGCCGCGCCCAATAAATATTATTTTCTTCATCAAAGCGAGCTTTTAATTCTACAAGTACCGCTACTTGCTTGCCGTTTTCTGCCGCCGCAATTAAAGCATTGACAATGGGTGAATCCCCCGAAGTGCGGTAAAGCGTCATTTTTATTGCCAGCACCTCTGGGTCGCGGGAAGCATCGTTAATAAAGCGCAGCACCGTAGAAGAAAAAGAATGATAAGGATGATGTACCAACAAATCTTGTTCGCGGATGGCAGCAAAAAAGTCAAAGTCTGATTCTGGAGTTGGAGAATTAAAAGAGCCTAACTTTTGCAAGCGCGGCGGAATTACCGACTTCCAAGGTCTATCTTTCAGTTCTGGCATCGGCAGCGCCAAAAACGACATCAAACTCCCTAAACCGAGCAGACCTTCGGTTTCATAAACATCGCTCTCTCTTACTTCGAGTTCTCGCATCAGCCGACGACGGACAGTTTCGGGAGTTTGAGATTGAATCTCTAAGCGGACTGTAGAACCACCTACACGGCGCTTGCGGAGTTCTTGCTCGATGGCTTCTAATAAATCCTCCGCTTCATCTTCCTCTAATTCCAACGCACTATCGCGGGTAATCCGAAACGGGTAGTATTCTTGAATATTCATCCCTGGAAACAGCGATTCTAAGTTGTGGGCGATCGCTTGTTCTAAAGGAACCCCTGCCCACTTTGCCGGAACTCCATTGGGTGTAAAACTTAGTTCTTCTGGCAATGGCAAAAATCGCGGTAATACTTTAGGTACTTTTACCCGAGCAAATAGTTCTTCATCGGTTTCTGGGTTCTTAACAACTACAGCTAGATTCAAGCTGAGATTGGAAATGTGGGGAAATGGATGTCCCGGATCTACTGCTAAGGGGGTTAAAACTGGAAATATTTGCTGCTCGAAATAGGCTTGTAAATAAGCGCGCTGTTCTTGATTGAGATCGATATAGTCAAGAATATGAATACTAGCTTGAGTTAAAAGCGGTCTAATTTCTTGTTCAAAATGTTGATGTTGTTTTGCTACTAACGGGCGCAGGCGTTGACTAACTGCTTCTAATTGTTCTTGAGCGGTTAATCCATCAGGGCTTAATTTACTTACTTTTGCTTCTACTTGCTGCTTCAATGCAGCAACGCGCACCATAAAAAACTCGTCTAAGTTCGAGCTAAAGATTGCCAAAAATTTCAATCTTTCTAATAGTGGTGAGTTTTCATTACAAGCTTCCTGCAATACCCGATAATTGAATTCCAACCAGCTTAATTCGCGGTTAAAGTAATATTGCGGATCGCTGAGGTTAATTTCCAACGGAGTTTTTTTTGCTCTGGGCATAGTTTTAGTTGCTTGTCAGGCTATAGATGTGTAAAAGATTTAACTAATTCTCTACCTTTGGCGTACCAAATTCTTCTGCTTCTATTCCTACCCACCACTCTCCCAAATTCATTAAGTCTTGGTGAATTTCTCCAAGTTTCCGAGCATAGTCATCTGCCGAAATACTATTTCTTAGTTCTTGGAGTTTTTTTAAACGTAATTGCACCAACAGCCAAGGCTTAGAAATACTGTCTGTTGCTTCTATATATTGTGCTAACTGCTTACTATCCATTAAACTCCTTTAATTAAAACTTGAAACATAACTTGGGGATGATAAAGCTCTAGCGGTGAGTTTATTAAGTGAACAACTTCTATTAATAGCGCGTTCATATTTGGGTCGGAATTTGCTAGCTTCAGCAAAGCTTGTTTTTATAAGTGGCACTTTTCGATCCTAATCAACTTACCTACAAAAAAACAGCCAAGCGATCGCGTGACTGTTTTTTTAAACTACTCAAACTCTGACTAGCGACTAGACATTGCCAGTCTATTATTGACTTCATCCCAGTTAACTACATTCCACCACTGCTTGAGATACTCCGCTCGGCGGTTTTGGTATTTGAGATAATAGGCGTGTTCCCATACGTCGTTACCCATAATTGGGAAGTGTCCGCCCGACATGGGGTTGTCTTGGTTAGGAGAACTTGTAACCTCGATTTTGCCGTCGCTGGTGCGAACTAGCCACACCCAACCGCTACCAAATTGCTTCGTTCCCGCGTCGTTAAACTTCTGCTTGAAGCTTTCAAAATCGCCAAAGTTTTCGCTAATTGCTTGAGCAATTGCTCCGGTTGGTTCTCCCCCTGCATTGGGAGCCATAATTTGCCAAAACATCGTGTGATTTACATGGCCGCCGCCATTGTTGCGGACTGCGCCTGTAATATCTTGGGGCAAATTACTTAGATCCTTAATCAATTCTTCCGGGCTTTTTGATTGCAGTTCGGGATATTTTTCTACGGCTGCATTCAAATTGTTTACATAAACCTGGTGATGCAAATCGTGATGCACCTGCATCGTCTGAGCATCGATATACGGATCTAGAGCGTCGTAATTGTAAGGTAAAGGCGAAAGTTCAAATGCCATGTTCAAAAAATCCTCAAGTAAGCTCTTGCCAAGCACAGAGCTATTTGCAAGCTTTAGCACTTATATTAGGCTGACTCTCCAATAGATTCACTAATAAACGGCTAGTGAAACAAAAGTTAATAGTTTAGTTTTCTGTCCAAAGCTTCAAATTGCTGTGTAGATAGACGTTTTGGTTAGCTTCTTGCTCCAAGTCCATTACCTAAAAAATTTAATTGCAAATGTAAGTGGGCGATCGCCTTTTACTTAAGTTTAATGTTATTAGTTTGCCAAAGTTTGCAAGCCATGATATAGAGAAATAATTTTATCTGTAACTTCAGCAATACTCAAACCATCAGTACAAAGCTCTACTGCATCGGGGGCTTTTTCAAGGGGCGCAAGTTCGCGGGTACTATCGGCGCGATCGCGTTCTTGAATAGTTTGTTCTAGCTGTTCTAAAGTACAGTCAACTTGCCCCTGCTTTTGATAATCTTGCTGACGACGACGGGCGCGTTCGCTTACTGACGCAGTTAAAAATACTTTCAATTCCGCATCGGGAAAAACATGAGTACCAATGTCTCTTCCCTCTGCTACTAAGCCCCCTTGAATTCCCCAACGTTGCTGTTGTTGTAACAATGCTTGACGTACCGCTTTTTGAGAAGCGATCGCGCTGACATTGGCTGTAACTTCTAAACTGCGGATAGCATGAGTAACTTCTTCGCCATTAATCCAAACTCGTACCGGATTATTTAACTCGGTACTGCTAGATAGTTGAATAGATGAATTACTAACTAATTGAGAAATTGCGCTATAGTCATCAACAGCGATCCCCGACTGTATAACTTGCCAAGTCAAAGCCCGATACATTGCCCCTGTATCGAGGTAAACCAAGCCCAAAGCCGCCGCTACTTGACGCGCTACGGTAGATTTTCCTGCCCCCGCCGGGCCATCAATCGCGACTATGGGCTGACGCGCTTTTAAGACTACATTATCAATTAACCGCGCGGCTCCCACACGAGCAGCGATCGCTAGCAATCCTTGCTGCTCAATCTTATCTAAAGGCATTAGTGTATCTGGGTCTACCAGTTCAATATATTCCACAGCCACAGATTCAACTGTTGCCAATTCTTTACTTACAATCTCTTTCAAAGCTTCGCTGTCTTGTTCCCCATTTTTAAAAGCAAGTTCTGCTTGCTGCAAACTGCGATACAAAACCTTAGCTTGCTCTTTCTGCTCTAAGTTTAAGTATTGATTGCGAGAACTTTTAGCAAGTCCCGATATTTCTCTCACTGTCGGACAGGTAACAATTTTTATCGGAAAACTTAAATCTTTGACTAGCCGCCGAATAATTGCCACTTGTTGAGCGTCTTTTTGCCCAAAATAAGCTCGATCGGGCTGAACGATATTAAATAACTGAGTAACAATTGTTGCTACCCCTTGAAAATGTCCGGGTCTACTTTTACTACACAAAACCGCAGTCATACTTTCTGGCGGTACAACTTGAGTACGCGACGAAAGCAAAGGTTCCCCAACGTTTAACTCCTCCACCGCAGGCACAAAAATAGCATCTACTCCTACTTGCTGACACAAAGAGCGATCGCTCTCCAAATTTCGGGGGTAGCTTTGATAATCTTCGGTTGGAGCAAATTGCAGAGGATTGACAAAAATACTGACAATTACCAAATCGTTTTCTTGTTTAGCCCGTTCGATCAAGCTTAAATGACCCAAATGCAAAGCGCCCATTGTCGGGACTAAACCAATGGAGATGGAGGTATTATCTGCCCCAGAGCGCGATCGCCCAGGGGAGTTATCTTTTTGGCATAGACTTAAGTAGCAACGCAAAGCTGCAACTGTTGTAAACAGGCGCACCTAAATTTCCTCAGATTTTTTTGCTCACCTGTTAGTTTATCGCCAATATTTGGTAAGAATGGACAATAAAAATTTTTATAACAATACAAATGCAAACAAATAGGTAAGCCGCTCTTGGTTAAAAAATGGCTTACCTATATTTAGGCAAAATTCAGTTAGCGACAACGGCAACAACTACAAAAGCCTTTTAGAGCTACTTGTAGCTATTACACAAAGTTACGACCCGTAGAACGTTTGCGACGAATGCCAATTACCGAAGGACGCGGTGCGCCCAAAGCATTACCCTTGATATTGCTTGGCCAGTTACTACCACGCGGAACAGTACGGTTTTGATTAAACAAAGTACCATCCAAATTCAACATCTCAATATCGCGATTGAGAGTAACTTGAGGACTATAAGGACAATCTTCTCCTGGGTGTTGGATAGAGATGATTAAAGTATCTGCTACAAAAGTAGGGCCAGTCATCTCGCAGCGCGGCGGCCCATAAGCAAAGGGTACTACTTCCCCAGCATTAGCTCCAGTGGTGGGAATATAAAATAGCCAGTTGTTCCCAAAAACTCCAATCAAGCTCGAAGTTTCTGCATTTTTGTCAGAAGCCGTCGCACTCGTTGAGCTTGCACCTACTACCGTGTGTTCGATCAATTTAGGAGTTGCAGCAGCACCTACGTCAAACCCATTGTGGGAGGCAGTAGACATATCTGTTACACCCCAAACATTGTTTTGTTTATCGAATGCCAAGTTGTCCACATTGGCAAAACCCGATCCGATTTCTGCCCCTGCTTCGCCACCTTTGGCAAGGCGCTCCCAACGGAAAAATAAACCCGTACCATCGGCACTATTTTCGATGATTTTAAATAGTTCTCCAGAAGGTTGAGCGTCATTGATAGCGCTAGTGTACTTAGAAACCACAAAAATCCGCGAATCAGGATAGCCATCTCCTCCGGGCGCGCCGTCTGTATAAGCAATAAATACTTCTTTAGTGCGGGGATGTACTTCTAAGTCTTCTGGTCGCGCGGTGGGCGTTGCTCCTACCAAGTTCGCTGCTAAAAAAGCATCGCAAACAATCGCGCCTTGAGTTGTATAAAAGTCTGATAGCTTCTTGTTGCGGTAATCTGGCAGCGCCTGGTTTTCACCATAAGAAGTCGTTACCCCGCTAGAATTGACGACGGTATTGATAGTTACAGACACAGAACCGCCATCGGTAGTTTGACTTGCTAACCCATTACGTCGGGGTAAGCGTACTAGCCCATTGTTAGTTGCTCTACCTAATTGAGCAATTTCTGTAGAAGCCACTACTGATGGCACATTGGGGTTAGTTTTGGTATCCAACGTTAAGGGAATCCATCTACCCGTACCATCTGCCTGATATTGAGCGGCATAAAGCGTACCAGACTCAAATAAAGCACTATTAGTTCTACTGGTGGGGTTGGTTACGGGGCGATCGCTAACATATTTATAAGTATGTCCGCCTCGGCGATCGTCACCCATGTAAGCAACTAATTTTTTACCTTGCTCCACGCGCATAGTAATGTTTTCGTGGCGGAAGCGACCTAAGGCCGTATGCTTGCGGGGGCGATAATCAGGATCTTTAGGATCGATTTCTACCATCCAGCCGTACTTTTCTCCTACCATGCCAAACTCGGCTCCAGTAGTCCCAGTAATGTACCCAGTTTGAGTACCATCGGGTTTTACCGATTCTTGCACGCCGACAAAAAAGGCTGTACTTGCTTGGAAATTTTCTTCGGCGGTCATAATTGTTCCCCAAGGAGTGGTTCCCCCAGAGCAATTGTGTCCTGTACCAATAATTTTATTACCCAAACCATCACTACTAAGATTAAATACTTGCGCCGCCGCCGGGCCTGTACCAATTAAATAATTTTGGTCGCCTTGCTGATAACTCTTAGATCCCCAAGCGGTTACTGCTTGGTAAGCGTCAGTACGGCCGCTATTAATTCCTAAGCCGGAAAGAGTGTGAATGCGTCGATTTTTGGGATCGCTGACGACGCTAAAGCGTCCGCCACGAATTCTTCTAGAAATTCGTAAAACTGAACCGCCCATGTTGTACAAAAATTCGCCTAAAAGGGTGCGATCTATGCCAGTGGGGGTATAACCAATTATAGAAGTGAATGATTCGGGAAACCCGGCTAAGTCGGTAGGTGACTCTGGTGCTAAAGCACTAATTGGATACGAAACATATTCGTGATTTGTCCACAAATAGCCGTCGTTGTCGCCATCAACTGGCACAAAACCAGTGTAGTCGCAGTTGTAGCCAAAATATTCATCTTTGTTGGGAAACACGCGATCGCCCCAACTAACAATTACGTAACGCTCGTACTCCGGTGGTACAACCACGTCGTCAATGATTTTATAGCTATTTAACCGGGTATCGGTGGCAGCATTTAATATGTTTCCTACTTCAACACCTGTAGCATAGTAGCTTTTTTGCTGTTGGTAAATTGGTAAAGGGTGAGGCAAGCGCACGGGAGTAAATTTTAATGTTTCCGCAGCCTGAACTGTACTATCAAACAAATTTTCGCCTAAAACCGGCGCAAGTGCAGCACTACCAGCACTTGCACCAAAGAAAACAAGTAGCTGTCTGCGAGTAAGCTTGGACATTAGGTATCTCTATTCCTTAGAATCGCCATAATTAAAAAATGCTTTTTGCCAGACAAATAGACCTCTTGCCGCAATCCCTTGTCCTGTGATTTGGGAGAGATTTTAAACCCGATTCCCCTCTGCCAAACTGGGCAGAAGGAGTCAGTAAATAAGGGCGAATTTTTAATGTTCACGCGCTAGAGGTCTAATGAGTATGGTTCTACATTTCTTGTTGCCTTTGATACAATAATCGAGAAAGATTAAAATTAGTTAATCTTTGGATTAACACGAAAATAATCTTTCTATTTTAGAGTGATGAATTTTCTTGTTTTTAAAGCAAATTGCTAACACATTTAGATAGGTTATTTTACCTAAAAGCTAGCTGCATTTTTAGTCATCCCGAACAGCCGGGTTTCTCTCTACAGAACTAAGATTTACCGATATAGGTAAATTTGGCTGAAGTTTTGGCGGTGGATTAAAGCCCAATAAAATTGCTGCTTTAGCAAAGTAATTAGTCCATGATTGAATTTTGGGTTGAGCTTGCCAATTTGTCTGCGAAACCTTTGTAGAAAGCAAAGGTACTTCTTGCCCGTTGCGTTCTCCACTAATAATAATTCCTATTTTTGTAACTTTCGAGCTTCTCTCAAACTCTTGGTTAATTAGATTGATAGCTGTCAATTCAGCTTGTTGAATTAAACTAGCAAAACTTTGGTTTTCATCTGTCTTAAGGCTGAGATTTAATATTTTTGTTTCTGCAAAAGCTGGCAGGTTTAAGGGCAACAATACAGCGATACCAAAACTCATCAAACAAGACTTAATTAAAATATTTAGATAACTACCCATTTTTAATCCCTAAAACTACTCTGCATTAGCTTTGGAAGTGAATTTTTAATGCAGATTTAGTCTAGGCTATCAGTTGATAAATTAACAAGTAAGTAAGCAATAGTTAATCTTGGGTAAAGAAAACTACACCAAATCTAGGGTTTAACGGGAACGAAACTCGACTACATCGCGCTCGATCGTGACATCGTAATTGCTAAAAAAATCTTGACCTAGTAACCCTAAGTCTAAGCTTGCTGTAGGAGCGATCGCTACTGGAACATTTTGAACTACCGCACCGCCTACTTCTATAGAACTAACGTTACCGATTGCAAATTCTACATTGCGATCGCTGGCAGTATTAGCTCTAACTCTACCGATAGGGACAATTCCTAAAGCCGCAGCCATTTGTTGAGTAATCACTGTGCCACTAGCTCCAGTATCGACAATCATTTCAAATCGTTGCCCGCCATTAAAAATAACATCTACGACTGGTGTTCCTCCGTGACGGTTTTTGATCGCCGTTTGAAATACTCCTGATGGAGGTACAGGGAGGGTTGGCGGTGCTGGTACGGGAGAGCGAACTGAAGCAACGGCTACTTCTTCTAGGGGACGCGATCGCACGACAGGGCGAATTGCTTGTTGCTGGGCATACTTAAGATTTTGCTGGTATTGCAGGATCTTTTTTTGGGCGATCACTTTATTGGGGCTGCGGGCTGGTACAGTTTTCATTAATGAAATTGCCTCGCTCCATTGCATAGCAATTAAGCGCCAATCTTCTGCGCCCTGAGCAGATTGACTAATGATTAAAGCTCCATAAGCTTTATCTAGAGCCATTTCAAAGCGATCGTCGTCGGGTTTTATTAGTGGCGGCAATTTTGCTGTTTGTGGCGCTGGTGAATCTTTAATAACTACCTGCGTATTTTGTGGCAACTCAATTAGGCGACTTTTATTACAAGCCGCCCCTGTTGATGCGAGTATTCCAGTCAGCAAAATTAATTCTAAACGTATAGGTAGCTGTCTCATTTTTACGTAAAACTACTTAATTTATGTGTAGTGTTTTTAATATTAATTCTCAAGCATACAAAATTTTTTTGGCATTGTCAGGTGGCAAACAAAGAAAATTATATTGATTAAACCCAAAGCTTAATGTAAAAATTCAATTGGTTGTCAGGTAATGTCTAAACCATTGATAGTTATACTATTGTCTAACTTTACTTACAAACAGCAAAATAACATCAAAGCCTACAAACTTACCAAATTCGGCAGACAAAAGGTAATCTAATTCAAGCGCAGAATTAAACAATCAACACTACTCAAAACTTTTTAGCTCAAAGGCACTGCAAATTATGAATAAAAGTAGCACCAACTACTTAAAAAATAATCTGGTACTGACCATAGCTGTTGCTATTTCTACGCTACTAGCAACTTCAGTAAAAGCATTACAAGTTCAAGTTAGCCCTGCTAAACCGCGATTAGGCGATACTTTAACGGTAGTAGTAACTCCCGACGCTCCTGTAGCTCCCAGCAATCCCTCGATAACAGTTAACGAGAAAACTTACCCCACTTTTCCCATTGCCCCAAACAAATATCGTGCCTTTTTACCAACAACCCCTTTACAAAAACCAGGTACGAGGCTACTGAAAATAGAAGCTGGAGAACAAACTAAGCAAACATCAGTACAAATAGGCGATCGCAAATTCCCCGTGCAACGGATTAGATTATCTCCCGGAAAAGCTGGGCTTGAAGCTACACAACACGAACTGAGCCGCGTAGCAGAGCTTAAAGCGTTAAAAACTCCGCAAAAACTTTGGAATGGCGCTTTTCTTAAGCCTAATAAAGGTAGAATTACGACAATTTACGGAGTCCGTCGTTACTATAATGGTAAATTCGCTCAAGACTACTACCATCGTGGTGTAGATTATGCAGGGGCAACCGGATCTCCTGTCATGGCTCCGGCAGATGGGCGAATTGCTTTAGTGGGTAGAGTTTCTCAAGGATTCCGCGTTCACGGTAATATAATTGGCATCGATCACGGACAAGGAGTCGTTACTACTTATTTGCACCTCAGCCGAATTAATGTCAAAGAGGGAGATGTTGTTAGAGCAGGTCAAGTTATTGGTGCAGTAGGCTCTACCGGAGCCGTAACTGGTCCCCACCTACATTGGGGATTATACGTCCAAGGAGAATCTGTAGATCCTACTCCTTGGCGCAATAGTAAATTTAATTAGCTTTATCTTGCAATTTTTTTGTAATAGTAAGGCAGAATTATTGAGTAATCTAGAAATCACTAGCAAGTGCCATAGATAGAGGCGTTATGGGTATTGAAAAAATAGTTGAACAAGCCCTTCAAAGTGGTTATCTTACACCAGCAATGGAAGCGGAGGTAGGGTCTATTTGCGATGCTGCTTCAGAGCTTTCGGTTGCTGAATATATAGCGCTAGACAAGCTAATGGGTTCGCTGCTAACGGGGGAAGTCGTAGCCGTACAGCGCAAGCAGTTTATTAATGTGATGGAAGAATTGGTATTGACAGAGGCTTTAGCCAGAGTAGCGGAAATTGAAGTTAGTAGCGATCGCCATTTAGATGTGGGAGATATTGCAGCTTACGCTCTAAACCGTTTGCCCCCACTATATGCCACTACTGAAGAAGGCGGCAACTACCAACGTCAAAGAGCCAAAGAAGAACTAGAACAATTAATTGTTCAGCAAGTAGACGAAGCTATAGCTCGTAACTTAGATCGTCCTGACTTTTTCCCCGAACGGCAAGCTCTAGGAAAAAATTCTGGCGAAGAAGTTTTAAAGCAAGTCAGCGCCCTACTCCAAGCCTATGCTCCCTCCTTTGAGCAAGCTCCAGAATAAACAAGCTTTTAGCATTTCTATCTTTCTTAACAAACATTTATTCGTTCTCTCATGCTTTTTTGGCAAAGAATGGGCATGATAAGGTTAAAAAGATAGTTGCAGTTATTAATTTTTGCTCAAAAATAATAGTTGTAGCTATAAACCTTGTAGGTTTGGGAGGCGATCGCGTGTTAGAAAAACTATTGTTAGCCCTGATAATGACTTTGTGCCTAGACTTGCTTGTAATAATTCGTTTATCAAATAATCCAAACAAAACTACAAGTTCGCATATAGCCGAAAACACCACCACTAGGAAAAAATGGCTTGCGCCTATAAGCAGCAATTGGCAGCAGTATCAACTGTCTCCATTCGCCAAATAGAGCTAAGGGCAAATACACAGCCGACATCGGGAACTTACTGTTAATAGCGATGTCTAATAGCCAGAGATGTTCTCTATTTTATCGGCGTGTATGAGTCAAGCTATTTCTGTACCCTGGTCATCAGTTGAGGCAAAGTTTCCTCAAGCGCCAGTGCAAGTAGATAAACTGTCAAACTACGATTTAATTTTGCGTTGTCAATCGGAACGCAACCCAAATCGTGCGGCTTTTTCCGAACTGTTGAAGCGCTACCAATCTCACGTAGAACGGGTGTTGTATCACCTAGCTCCTGATTGGCAAGATCGCGCCGACTTGGCTCAAGAAGTTTGGATTCGAGTTTATCGCAATATCAAGCGTTTGCAAGAACCTGTAAAGTTTCGCGGCTGGTTGAGCCGAATTGCTACGAACTTGTTTTACGACGAACTGCGTAAGCGCAAGCGAGTTTCTAGTCCGTTATCTCTAGATGCTCCGCGTTTTATGGAAGATGGAGAAATGAATTGGGAAATTGCTGGCGAAAACCCTTCTCCAGAAGAGGAGTTGACTACCCAGGAATTTTACGAACAATTACAGGAGGCGATCGCCGATTTGCCAGAAGTGTTCCGCACCACCATAGTTTTAAGAGAAATTGAAGGCATGGCTTACGAAGACATTGCCGAAATTACTAAAGTTTCTCTTGGAACCGTCAAGTCAAGAATAGCTAGAGCTAGAACTAGACTGCAATCTCAACTAGAAAAATATTTAGAAGGTTAAAACCAGCGATAGATTCGTAGCTTTAGCCTTTTGTATACTTTGGTAGAAATGTTAGGATAATTGTTGGCTTTAAAAATAAACTACTTTTAGATCAACAACTGCCAAGTAACCCGTCCGTGCTTAACCCTGGTACTTAAAAAAATTGATAAATGCTATGAATATACAGAAGCGCGATCGCTTCGAGTTACTAAGTGCTTACCTAGATGGTGAAGTCACTTCTGCCGAAAAACGCCAGGTAGAAGAATGGTTAGATAATGATGCTGAAACCCAGAAGCTATACGCGCGGTTATTGGCACTGCGTCAAAACTTCCAAGCTTTACCCCCACCTGCCACAACTCAAAGCGTAGAACAAACAATTCAACAGGTGTTTGGCAAAATTGAAAAGCGCCGCCAGCATCGGTCGTTGAAGTGGGGAGGGGCGGCAATTGCAGCTTTAGTTATTGCGACTTTATCAAGCATTGTTCCAGGTCGTCAGGTGCTACAAATGGCAGACGTGAGCAATCCGACTAATACAGAAGAAAAGTTATTGGTTGCTTTAAATACTCCTTTAGTCGAACTTCCTGAAACTGACTCAAAATCCCAAAAAATTGAGCAAAATAAGCCTTAATCCAAGATTTTTACTTTATCAATAAGCTGTTAGCGAAAGTTAGCAGCTTATTTTTTGCCTGTCCACCAACCATTGCTAACAAAAATACCGTTGTAAACTTCTATTTGTTGTTGATTCATTGAATAAGTCCAGGCTTTACCTAAAGATTCTAAGTTTGAGTTATAAACTTCTATTTGGTGGCGCTGGTAAAGGTTTTCGTTGCTAGGCTGGTTAGGATTATATTCTTCCAATTCGTCAAGAGCTTGCAAAACTGCCAGATCGGAGAATATTAGTAAATAGCCGCGTACAAGGTGAGATTCAGGGAAAATTGCCGCCGGATACCCCATTGGTAAGTCATATAATTTGCCATAGGCGATCGCTTCTTGTATATTTATAGCTTGAGTGCAATAAAACTGATAATTTCTTTCCCCAGGCTTGAGAGTTCCGTAAACAAAGATTTTTAACAACTTTTTTAAATAATCTTAGTTAGTTCAAATAAAAAGTAAATTGTCAGTATAGGTATTAAAACGGGCTTGTAAATGATATCGCTAATGAGAGCTTGGAAACAAAACATAGCCATAGTTGTTAACAAACTAAGTTATGAATATTGTTAATTTCTATGTCAGTTAAATCGCTGACATAGAAATTAATCCCTTGGCGATCGCTCGATAATATTTTTATTGTTAGAGTTTGATAAAAATAATAGTTTTTATAGGTTGGAAGTTAAATTGATTGACAATTCAAGTCAAGAAAGCGTGCGGTAAACCATCAGCGCTATCCGAGATTGTGTCACAATAACGAAACATAAATTGCGATCGCGCACCTTGTAGGAGTTTGTTTGTGGAGTCCCGTTACATCCCCGCCGTCGTCGAGGAAAAGTGGCAAAAAAGTTGGGCAGAACTTGGCTTAGACCGAACCTCTACCGATGAAAGTAAGCCAAAATTTTACGCCCTCTCTATGTTCCCCTATCCATCGGGTAGCTTGCATATGGGTCATGTTCGTAACTATGTAATTACGGATGTAATTGCTAGACTCAAGCGGATGCAAGGTTATCGCGTGCTGCATCCGATGGGATGGGATGCTTTTGGCTTACCTGCCGAAAATGCGGCTATTGAGCGGGGTATTCCGCCGGCCCAGTGGACTTATCAAAATATTGCTCAAATGCGGAGTCAACTGCAACGCCTTGGCTTGTCAATTGACTGGGAAAAGGAAATTGCTACTTGTGCGCCGGAGTATTACAAATGGACGCAGTGGATTTTCTTGCAATTTTTTCAAGCAGGTTTAGCTTATCAAAAAGAAGCTGCTGTAAATTGGGATCCTGTAGACCAAACGGTACTCGCCAATGAGCAAGTAGATAGTGCGGGGAAGTCGTGGCGCAGTGGCGCTATGGTTGAGCGTAAACTATTGCGGCAGTGGTTTTTAAAAATTACCGACTACGCCGAACAACTGCTAAATGACTTAGACAAGCTGACAGGATGGCCAGAGCGAGTAAAGATCATGCAAGCAAATTGGATTGGTAAATCTGTTGGTGCTTATCTAGAATTTCCGATTGTTGGCTTAGAAGAAAAAATTGGCGTTTTTACTACCCGTCCCGATACTGTTTATGGCGTTACTTACGTTGTTTTGGCTCCCGAACACCCTTTGACGGCTAGCGTGACTACACCAGAGCAAAAAGAAGCGGTAGAAGCGTTTATTCAAGAAGTGTCGAGTCAAAGCGAATTGGAACGCACGGCGGAAGACAAACCCAAGCGGGGTATTCCTACGGGTGGGATAGCAGTTAATCCCTTTACTGGGGCAGAAATACCAATTTGGATTGCCGATTACGTGCTGTACGAATACGGTACAGGGGCGGTAATGGGCGTACCAGCCCATGACGATAGAGATTTTAAGTTTGCTAAAGAAAAGAAATTAGATATTCAAGTAGTAGTTGCAGCGCCAGAAACTGTAGGAACACGCCTGAAAACTTCCTTAAAACAGGCTTATACAGAACCGGGGATAGTGATTAATTCTGGTGCTTTTGAGGGGATGGATTCGGTAAAAGCTAAAAATGCGATCGTTCAGTACGCCGAGCAAAAAGGCTACGGTAAAGCTAGGGTACAATATCGCCTGCGCGATTGGTTGATATCAAGGCAGCGCTACTGGGGCGCACCAATCCCAATTATTTATTGCTCTAGTTGTGGCACTGTACCCGTACCCGAACGAGATTTGCCTGTAAAATTGCCAGAAAATGTGGCTTTTACTGGACGCGGCGCGTCTCCTTTGGCACAAATAGAAAGCTGGGTAAATGTACCTTGTCCAAATTGCGGTAAGCCAAGTGTTAGAGAAACCGATACGATGGATACTTTTATTGATTCATCTTGGTACTTTTTGCGCTTTCCCGATGCCAGAAACGAGCAGGAAGTTTTTGCAAGTAGCAAAACTAACGATTGGATGGCGGTAGATCAGTATGTAGGTGGCATTGAACACGCAATTTTACACTTATTGTATTCGCGCTTTTTTACTAAGGTATTGCGCGATCGCCATCTTATCAACTTTGACGAACCTTTCCAAAGCTTGCTTACTCAAGGGATGGTACAAGCTGTTACTTACAAAAACCCGGTCACAAATAAGTACATTCCTTCCGCCCAGGTAGATGAAAAAGAGCCAAAAGATCCAGAAACTGGGGAAGAATTGGAGGTTTTCTACGAGAAAATGTCTAAGTCAAAATATAACGGCGTAGCGCCAGAAGATGTAATTGCCCAATACGGTGTGGATACCGCCCGGATGTTTATTTTATTTAAAGCGCCACCCGAAAAGGACTTGGAATGGGATAAGGCAGATGTAGAAGGGCAATTTCGGTTTTTAAATCGGATTTGGCGATTGGTGACAGAATTTGATGGTGCAAAAGTGCGGAGTCAAATTACTAATTTGAGTCCACAAGAAAAAGAGCTACGCCGAGCGATTCATACAGCAATTAAGGAAGTTACTGATGATTTGGAGGGCGAATACCATCTAAATACGGCGGTTTCGGAGTTGATGAAGTTAAGTAATGCAATTTCTGATTCTAAATGCTCGGATTCTCCTGTATACGCGGCAGGAATTGAGACATTAATGCAGCTACTTGCGCCCTTTGCACCTCATATTGCTGAGGAATTGTGGCATTTGAGCGGTAAAACAGGTTCAATTCATCAGCAAACTTGGCTTACTTACGATCCTGATGCTTTAGTAGCTGATGAGATTACGCTGGTAATTCAAATTATGGGCAAAACTAGAGGCACAATCCAAGTTCCCGCCCAAGCTGATAAACAAGAGCTAGAAAATTATGCCCGCGAATCAGAAGCCGCTCAACGTCATCTTGAAGGTAAGCAAATTAAAAAAATAATTGTTGTACCAGGAAAATTAGTTAATTTTGTAATTTGACTTTAGACGATTAGTTGCTATTACTTATTGGTTAGCAAATACTCCCTTGCTTGACAAGCTTCAAAGCGCAATAGTTGCGTATCTCCTTGACTTAAAATCATTTTTGGGATAGTTGGAAGTACGCCTATTGCTGCAATAATCTGTGTTCCCACCGCTTGCGCCAAAAGTGGGGGGACAGAATTACCAACTTGTCTAAATCCATGCCATTTTGTTTGATGCAAGCGAAACCAGTCAGGAAAAGAATGCAGCCGTGCCGCCTCTCTAACAGAAATTACGCGCGGTAAAATTGGGTGAATGGGGCGGGGTGAGGTATAACTACCACAATCGCTTCCTGTACCTGCCCGTAAGGTATGACAAAGTCCATTTAGGTCTAACCGCCGCAAATGACTAATTGGCTCTCTTTGATTGGCGCTAGTAGCCGCAAAACGCTCTATAGATGTTTGATTGTGTTGGGTTTGCATGGAACTTGTCAATAAGTGCGGATTCCACAACCGAGGATAAGCCAAATGATTAGATTCGCGGAGAGTTTTGGCGTAGAGGCTAATCTTTTGGTCTAATTTAGCTAGTTGCTTGGCACTTAATAACACTTCGTCGGTAGTTTTAAGTTCGGGAAAACTATCTAAATCCGGCAAGTCGGCGATCGCATCTATAACTTTAACTAAGTTCCCTGCTACTGGTTTGGGAAAATAAACTCTGATTCCTGCTTGTGCGCCGCAAAAAAATAGTCTTTTGCGTCTTTGAGGTACACCAAAATCTGCCGCATTGAGTATTTGCGCCCTGCCATGATAACCATTATATTTAAACTTATTTTTAAGTTTATTTAGCCAAGCTTTGTGTTTTCCCGCTACCATTCCCGGCACGTTTTCCATAACGAAATAGCGGGGATTTAATTCAATTACTAAGCGGCAAAATTCTAATATTAATTGATTGCGATCGTCATCTACCAGGCGTTTGCCCATAAGCGAAAACCCCTGACACGGCGGCCCACCAAAAACTAAATCGATTTGTCCATCCCATTGCTCTTCCGTTTGGCAATGATGAGCAAACCAAGCTTTTACCGCCGCTTGTCTCACCGTATCGGCGGTTAATTGAGCAATATCAGCACAGATTACTTCGGTTAGGGGAAAATTGAACTTATAGGCGCAGGCATGAACCGGATCGTTCTCTACAGCTACTAATACATCAAATCCAGCTTGCTCCATACCTAGAGAAAAGCCACCAACTCCAGCAAATAAGTCTATAGCAACGGGACGTTTAGCAAGGCTGGTTTTTTCCTTGTCGATTACTGCTCACCCCTTGCCTCTAGTAGTTGGAAAATTTCAGCAGCGGCGCGATCGCATACTCCCACTTCTCCTAAAGATAATCGCATTTGTTGATATGCGTCTAGCATCTCTTGGCGACGGCTAGGATTAAGCAACAATTCTAAAGCTATTTTGACAATATTTTCGCTCTTAGCTTGTTCTTGCAGCAATTCTGGCACAATGGGCTTCATTTCTACCAAATTAGGCGGCGACATAAAGGGAATTGAAAACTTTAATAATCGGGCGATCGCAATAGTTAGACGGCTAACGCGATAAATTACGACTTGCGGCACGTTTAGTAACGCAATTTCTAAATTTACCGTCCCCGACTTAGTTATCGCTAAATCCGCCGCCGCAATAGCTTCGGTGGTTTGTCCGCAGACTATCTTAGCTTGTAAACCGTAAAGTGCGATCGCTTTTTCAATTGGTTGGCGATAGATTTCTAAAGCTAGAGGAATCAAAAACTGTACGTTTGGTAACTGAGTTTGAATTTGTTTTGCCGCCTCAAACATTGCTGGAAGCAGATATTTTAATTCTTGACGACGAGAAGCAGGAATAAGAGCGATCGCGGTGGTTTCTGGCGAAATTTGCAATAATTTCCGGGCAAGTTCCCGACTAGGAGCATTTTGCATTCGATCGACTAATGGATGTCCTACCCAGCTAACTTTTGCTCCCCGCTTGGCAAAATAACGTGCTTCTTCAGGAAAAATTGCGAGTAACTTATGACTAATTTTAATAATTTGCTTAGTTGCTCGTCCTGTCACCGACCATACCCATACTTGGGGAGCAATATAATAAACTACAGGCACTTGGGACAGAGAGGAATGGATATAACTGCCAATTTTCATGTTGGGGCCCATGTAGTCAATTAGCACAACCAAATCGGGTGGGTGAGCCTTTAAACAAGCGATCGCTTGTTTTTGCAGTTGTAGAGTGGGCAAAATAAAAGGCAATGCTTCTAATAATCCCATTGAGCCAATACTGCTAGTATTACCTAGTAAAGTTGCTCCTGCCGCCGCCATTTTAGCGCCGCCCAAAGCGACAATTTCTAGCTCTACACCGGCTTTGACTGCTTGACGCAAAAGAGCGGTAACTAACAGCGCACCTTGTAAATCTCCCGATACTTCTCCGGTACTAATAAAAATTCTTACCTTTGGTTGCTGACTTGGGATTTGAGATAAAGGAAACTTTAATTGATCTTGCATCAATTTTGGCGCGGACGTAGGCCGGGTATGGAACCGCGCCGCCCTTCCATTTGCGATAATTGCAAAAAATGGCGCAGGTGTTGGGTGTATTCGTTATCGGGTAATAATTCTAATTGTTCTAACGCTGCACTAACGGTTAAATTTGAGCGGTAAAGACTGCGGAAAGCTTTTTTTAGCGTTTGCAAAACCAACCCTTGTTCTAATTCCGATACCCCCGCCCGTTTGAGACCAACAAGATTAAGACTGCGAACTCTAGCGGGACTACCTTCTACTAACATATAGGGCGGTACATCGCGGTCAATGCGACTCATTCCCCCCACCATCGCTAACTTGCCAATATGTACAAATTGATGAATGCCCAAAACTCCGCCAATGGTTGCTCTTGATTCTATTTGTACGTGACCTGCTAGGGCGACGCTGTTAGCAATAACTACCGAGTCGGCGATCGCGCAATTGTGAGCTACATGAGTATAAGCCATCAGTAAGTTATGATCGCCAATTACTGTTGCTTCCCCCGCCCCCGTAGCGCGGTTAATGGTTACGTACTCGCGGATGCGGTTATTATTGCCAATTTTTACCCAACTTAGAGAGCCATCATATTTAAGGTCTTGAGGTTCTAAGCCGATGGCGACTCCGGGAAAAATCTGATTTCCCGCTCCTATTTCTGTCGGGCCTTCCAAGATCGCATGAGCGCCGATAATCGTGCCTGCACCAACTTTAACGTGGTTGCCAATTACCGCATAAGGTCCAACTTCTACGGTGGGATGCAGTTCTGCGCCAGGATGAATTACAGAAGTAGGATGAATTAGGGTCTTCAAAGATAGGTCTCCAACGGAAGGCAGAAGGTAGTTGTTTTAGTGGGATGCGGCAAATGATATTTTTTTTGGCTAGAAATGCTTGCGGCAATTTAATCGACCAAGGAAAACATCAATTCGCCTTCGCTAACTAGCTGTCCGTCTACCATCGTGCTAGCTTGCATTTTACTGAAACGACCACGTTTGACCCATAACAGTTCCACAGTCATGATTAACCGATCGCCTGGGACAACGGGACGACGAAACCTCACTTTATCGATGCCAGCAAACAAAAATAGTCCCCCTTCCAATTCTGGCAATTGAGTTAGGACGATGCCCCCTACTTGCGCCATTGCTTCTACGATCAAAACTCCTGGCATCATTGGTCTTCCGGGAAAATGACCTTGAAAATGCGGTTCGTTGAAGGTGACATTTTTGATACCAACGGCACGTTTTCCTGGCACGTATTCAATAATTCGGTCTACGAGCGCAAAAGGGTAACGGTGAGGTAGCAGCTTTTGGATTTCTTCAACGGTAAAAACTGTTTTTGTAGTGGGAGTTTCATCAACAATATGGCTTGTTGATGGTTCCGTTGAATTTAAGTTAGTTAGGGTGGTTTTCATGGCAGTCAAAGACAAGGTGCAGGACTAAGAGTCTAATTTTATATGTAGCCGGGGCGTTTGAGAAAAATGACCTAAACAGATTTTCTCAAAATGAAATTTTAAGTAGTAGTAGAGACAAAATCTTCTGTAGCTTCATACTCAGCTTCTAATCTTAGTTCTAGCAACTGAGCAAGTTGAATGTGTAAGTTATGGCTGGCTTTGTAAGCCAAATAATGAGCCACAGGCAAGTTTTCTACCAAGCTCAAATCTCCCACTAAATCTAAAATTTTATGACGTACTGGTTCATTTGCAAACCGCAAAGGCGGATTTAGCCAGCCAGAAATGCGATCGCAAACTAAAGCATTATCTAAACTTCCACCCTTAATTAAACCTTGTTGCTGTAATGCTTCAATTTGGTGAGCTAAACCAAAAGTCCGTGCTGGAGCAATTTCTTGGGCAAAAGAATGTTCTTCTAACTGCCCTACTGCCCAGCTATGCCACTGATTGCCGATTTCTGGTACGTCGTCAAAGTCAATTCCGTAAGTAAAGCGCGTTATGGGGGCTGGCAAGGCGGCAACAAAAGCATCTTGGTAGCGTACCCAAATCGGTTGAGTTAGAAATAATTGGGGCGATCGCTCTAGCGACGATGCTACCAAGCCAACGGCAGCAATTTTCTCTACCCATTTTTGGGCAGAACCTTCCAATAAAGGCACTTCTGGCCCATCTATTTCTATTCGCGCATCATCTACGCTCATACCTGCTAAGGCGGCGAGTATATGCTCCACAGTACGGACGCAGGCTTCTTTTTCGCCTAATTGAGTTGATAAAACCGTATTAGTTACGCAAGCAACTTGGGCGGGAATAATAGGTTTTTGGGGCATATCTACCCGCACAAAGTAGCGCCCTTCTCCGGAAGCAGGTAAAACGCGTACGGTGGTATTGACACCGCTATGCAACCCTACCCCCGACAAGCTAATTTGGTCAGCTAAAGTGTACCTACTTACCTTTTGCTCCTTTTCGTCCATTAGAACCTCTCTCCTATGCCAAAGTGCAAGCGGCTATCGCCTTCATCAGTGAAACCATAATCAATCCGAATTGGACCTAGGGGTGATTGAACTCTTACTCCCAAGCCATAACCAAAACCACTACCAGATTTGCCTCTTACTCCGGCGGGGTCGCCAGGGACGTTGTTGCCACTGCCTAAATCTGTACCTACATCAAAAAATAGCGCTCCCCCAACAATCGAGAACACGGGAAAGCGGTATTCGGCGGTAGCTTGGACAAAACTCCGCCCACTACCTAAGTCGCCTTCATCGTAGCCGCGTACAGAGTTACTACCGCCTAATAAGAAAGCTTCGTAAGGTGGCAAATCTCCAAATACCGTACCGCCTTGAATATTAAAAGCCAAAGCTTGGGGCCCGTTGCTAAAGTTAATGAATTTGACCGGGAAATAGCGACTGTAACTACCTCTGACTCGACTCAACAAAATATTGCCAGAGCCAATAGGTACAGATTGTTCAACACCAAAACGGACTAGAGAGCCGTCAGTAGGTCGCAGAGGATCGTTGCGGCGATCGCGTACTGCCCCAGCTTGCAAGGTTAATAAGTCATCCGTACCATCGCCACTAAAACTCAAATCGTTGCCTAATTCGTCTTGCGGACTAAGATTGCCATCTTGATCGCGGATCGATACTCGTTGATACTCTAAGCCCGCCGAGGCTGTCCATTCTGACTTACGGAGGGGGTCTTTAGATAAAGGACGAGTAAAGTTTACACCACCGCCTAACCGGAGGATGCGGGGGCGATCGTCGTTAGGCAGTCTAACTTCATTTTCACCGCCATCGAAAATCAGCGAAGTTGTCCGCCGTCTAAAAGCATTAACAGTATAGGATGTGCGGTAAGGGTCGCCGCCAATCCAAGGATCTGTAAAGCGCAAGTCAAATAATAGTTCTCGTTCGCCAATTTGAAATTCTGCGCCCAAATCTTGGTTATTGCCGCCTAAGTTTTGTTGCTGATAGCTTAAGCTCCCAAATAAGCCGCTTGAGGTACTAAAACCCGCGCCAGCCCCTACGGAGCCGCTATTTTTCTCGTCAACGTTGACCGTTACAATTACCTTACGAGGGTCTTCGCCGGGGTTGAGAGACACATTCACATCTTCAAATAAACCCAATCCGAACACTCTTTGTAAGTCTCTTTGCACGGTGGTACGATTAAAAATCTGTCCCGGCTTTAGTTCTAGTTCGCGGGTAATAATATATTCGCGAGTACGCCCTTCAATTGGTTTGCCTTCGTCGTCGGTAGCATCTCCTTCTTTATTACGGAAGCTAATTTGTATATCTTCAATTATTCCCTCTGCTACTGCTAACGTAACAGTGCCATCGGCAGCTACGGCGGGAGCTTCGTTGACTTGAGCTAAGACGTAGCCGTTGTCTTGATACCATTTATTTAATTGTTTGATTCCTTCTTGGAAGCGGCGCAAGTTTAAAATGCTGCCGTATTGTTCTTTAAATATGTCATCAACGATTTTTTCTGGCAGAACCGATGGTACATTGGTTCCGGTATTTGCCTGCACTCGTACCGAACGTAAAATTGGGTTAGGCTGGACAAAAAACGTCACTCGCACTCCCAAAGGCGTATCTTGGGGTTCGGCGCGGACGTTGGCAAAGAACCCGGTAGCAAAGATGGCATTAATATCTTCTTGCAATTGCGATCGCGTAGCCGTACGTCCTGGTTGCGTTCTAATTGCTTGATATACTTCGTTTTCTAATTCCGTTGTTAGCTGTCCCTCTTGAGCTTGTACTAATACTTCTCCGACTAGCACTTCTGGGTTTGGTTGAGCGTCCGCTTCGGGAGTTGTGGGTGCGGGTGTGGGAGTTGCGGGTGTGGTGGTGCTTGGTCGGGGTGTATTATTCTCAATAGTTGGAGTTTGGCCTGGAGTAATATCAAACTCTAATTGATTTGGCGTTTCTTGTTGCGGCAAACTCTCTGTGCCGGGGGCGGGTATTATGGGTGCGGGTGGGTTTACTGGTGTATTTGTATCGGTTGTCGATTGGTTGGGCGTAGTTGAAGGAGTGGCGGGTGTTGGGGTTTGCGCAACTTCTTGCTCGGAGGCTACTTCCACTACGATGCTATTACTTGGAATTCTATTAACTTGTAAATTTTCAGCTTTAAGCGCCGATTGCGGTGGCGTTTCTTTGGCAATAACGGCTTGTCCAATGGCAATTTGCGAGCTAAAAATTGAACTACTGGCAAACATTACCAAAACTAGCCCTGGGGCATTAAACGGACGCTTTAGCATCCAACGAGTAGAAATTGTTGGCATTTTATTGAAATTATTTAACACTTCTACACACCATAAATTAGAGCTATAAAAACACCTGAAGGACTATGTATTAGTTCACCCTCAGTTATCGAACCTCAAATAAGTTTTACTTATTTTACTTTTTCTCCCGATTTCTCGTAGGATTTTTTTGAGCTAACACTCTCTCTAAAACTTGTTGATAGGCGTTTTCTACTTTACCCAAATCTTGACGAAAGCGGTCTTTATCCATCACGCGATTTTGAGGATCGGTTTCTAAGTTATCCCAAAGACGGCAAGTATCGGGGCTAATTTCATCAGCCAAAAGTAATTGGCTTTTACCATCGATGCCAAACTCTAGTTTGAAGTCTACTAAAGTCAAGTTACAGTTTGAGAAAAATTCGCTCAAATAGCGATCGCACTCTAAAGCCAGCTTTTTGAGTTGGTCAATTTGGTTCTCCGTTGCGAGTTTCAGTAATAATAGGCGATCGCGGGTCAATAATGGATCTCCCAAAGCGTCGTTTTTGTAGTAAAACTCTACCAATGGTCGAACTAAAACTTCTCCCAAAGGCAATCCTGTTTGTTGACATAAACTCCCCGCCGCAATGTTCCTGACTACGACTTCTAGGGGCAGTATTTTTACTTTTTTAACTCGCATTTGATTTAAACTTGGGCAGTCTATCCAGTGGGTAGCAATACTGCACTGCTCTAAGTATTGAAATAAAACTTGAGATATTTGGCAATTAATTGCGCCTTTACCGCTAATAGTGCCGCGTTTAAGAGCATTAAAAGCAGTAGCATCGTCTTTAAACTCGGCAAGCACAATTTCTGGATTTTCGGTAGCGTAAATAATTTTCGCTTTGCCTTCGTAGAGTAATATGCGATCGGGCATGATAAGAAAGAATGATGGCAGTAAGCTGACAAAAAGCCGGCTTAACTATTCTACCTGTCCTTTGCAGCCAAGGTAATTTTACTTACTTTTTTACCCAAAATTCTAGCCCTTCAACTTTTACGGTACTACTAAAATACTCTCGTTCTGCGGCAATCAAAGCTTCAGCATTGTTTACAGCTAAGGGTTTGGCAAAGTAATAGCCTTGAGCAAAGCTACACTTTAGCGATTTGAGTTGATACATTTGAGTTTTAGTTTCAACACCTTCGGCGATGGTGTCCATCCCCAAATTCCAAGCTAGTCCAACCACCGTACGGATAATTTCTATTTTGCCTAATTCGGTATCAACACCAGTAACAAAAGAACGGTCAATTTTTAGAGTATCAATCGGAAAGCTGTGCATATAGCTTAAAGACGAGTAGCCCGTACCAAAATCATCTAAAGACAAGCGCACGCCCAATTGTTGCATTTTTACGAGCATCGCGGTGACGCGCTCGGCATTTTCTACCAGTACGCTTTCAGTGATCTCTAATTTTAAAAAGCGACTTTCTAGGCCTGTTTTTTGTAAAACTCTTTCTATTTGCTCGATTAAGTCTACTTGAGCAAACTGTTTGGTAGATAGATTGACGCTGACAAATAAACCAGGTTTGCCAGGAAATTGCTCTTGCCAAAACTTTAACTGGCGGCAAGATTCTTCTAAAGTCCAATAACCAATAGCATTGATTAAGCCTGTTTCTTCTGCCATAGGAATAAATTGGATTGGAGAAATTAAACCGTGCTGTGGGTGCTGCCAACGGATTAAAGCTTCAAATCCAGCAATGCGGAAGTTTTTAAGCGATACAATCGGCTGATAGTGTAAAACAAATTCTTTGCGCCCAATCGCTCCTCGCAGATCGTTTTCTAATTGCAACGCCGCCATTGCTTTAGAATGGACGGCTAAATCAAAAACTTGATAGCGTTCTTTGCTATTTTTTTCAGTTTTGGTGCGATACATAGTCATATCTGCATCGCGTAAAATATCCTCAGCTTGCTTATAACCATTGCTACTTAAGGCAATCCCAATACTTACGGTGCTAAATACTTCGTTGCCACTGAGATTAAAAGGTAAAGTGAGTTGGTTTTGAATGCGTTGGGCGGCTTGAGTAGCGTTGTTTATGCCTTTGATGTTGTCAAGCAAAATAGTAAATTCGTCTCCCCCCAAGCGGGCAACAATGTCTTCAGGACGAAGGCAAGCTTCTAGGGTGCGGGCAACAGCTACTAATAAGCGATCGCCTATATCATGACCCAAGCTATCGTTTACTACCTTAAATCGGTCTAAGTCTAAAAATAGGACGGCGAATAAGTAATTTTTGTTTTGTCCCGCATGAGCGATCGCTTGTTCTAAGCGCTGCATAAACAGGCGACGATTTGCCAACCCTGTCAAGCTATCGTGGCAGGAATCGTAATTTAGTTGAGCAAGGGCGGCTTTTTTGGCGGTAATGTCGGTTTGAGAACCTGCAAGGCGATGCGGCTTGCCTTTGGTGTCGCTAACGGCTAATCCTCGTACCAGCATCCAGCGCTCTTGTCCGTTTTGGTGCCAAATGCGGTATTCGCTTTCTAGGTAGGGCGACTTTCCTTGCAAATGAAGGGCGATCGCCTTAGTTAGTTGCTCAATATCCTCCGGGTGGACGCGGCTAAACCAATCATCAGTTTTGTTGCTAATTTCGTTGGCGCTTAAACCTAACATTGCTTGCCAGCGAGGTGAAAAATAAATTTCTTGGGTCAATAAATTCCAATCCCATAGTCCATCGTTAGCACCTTGGGCTGCTAAAGCATATCTTTCTTCACTGTTTTTCAAAGCTTGTTGAGTTATTCTCCGTTCTTCTTCTACTCCAATAACGGCGGCAATCATGCCAATTATTTTGAGATCGGCATCAGTGGGAACAAAGTTTTCTTTATAAAGGGCGCACACCGCGCCAATTGCCATCCCTCCACTCTTAACAACCCGACCGATATAAGTTTGCAATTTGTATTGCTGTACGTTAGGCTCGCTTTGAGCATACTTGGTATTAAGCAAATCATTGACTACAAATACTTCGTCGCTATTACTATTAATTACGTCATAACAAATGCGTCCCTCTGGACTATTGACAGCTTTGTCGTCTTCGGGAGTCTGCCATTGCCCGACAGCGTACAACAAACCTGTATCTAAGCGATTGTACAAAGCGCAACTTGCTACTAATAGCTCTCCACACAAAGCGGTAAGCTGATTGATATTGGCACTTGGCTCAGTTTTAAAACTTAAAAAGCATTGATTAATTTTTTCTATTCTTTCTTCAAATTTTTTGCGATCGCTAATATCTCGTTTAACTGCTACGTGATGAGTAATTGAGCCAGCTAAATTGAATACCGGAGAAATAGTTACATCTTGATGGTATAGAGTTCCATCTTTACGTCTGCCGATATAACTTCCACTCCACACTTGACCATTATTTAAGGTCTTTGCTATCTCTTGATACATCTCAAGATTATGCTTTCCACTTCTAAGTAAAGAAGCTGAAGTTTTACCAATTACTTCAGCGCATTTGTAGCCAGTAATTGCTTCAAAAGCAGGATTGACATATATAAATCTTGCTTCTGTATCAGTTATTTCTATAGCTTCGGCAGCATGAGAGATTGCTGTAGATAACAAACTTTTATCTTCCTCTGCTTGTTTGCGATTTGTTATGTCTTCCCCTACACAAACTATTCCTTGAATTTCTCCGTTTTCATCTCGCATTAACGAACTAGAAAATAATACAGGTATTTGCTCTCCATTTTTTTTTAAGTAACTGGTTTCTAAATTTTTAATTACTCCCTGTTGCTCAAAGAGTGCGGCTATATCTGTTTGAATAAATATTTTTTTAAAAGGTTGAGCGATTAACTCGTCTTCTGTATAGCCTAAGTAAGTTAAAGTTGCTTGATTAACTTTAACTATGGTCTTATCTTTGTCTAAAACTATCAAACTATTAATTATCGTTTCAATAACCTTGTCTACGTAAGCTTTAGAAACAGTGGTTTTATTCAAAGCTTCGCTCATTTGGTTAAAAGCTTTTGCTAAACTACCAAGCTCATCTTTATTTTTTATTTCTATTTTTGTATTCCAATTTCCTTTGCCAATACTTGTTGCTGCTTTTTTTAACTGCACTATTGGTTGAGAAATAGTGCGAGATAGCAACAAGCTTAAAGCAACACTTGTAGCAAAAATTAGCCCAGCTAAAGTTCCAATTACTATGTTGTCACTGGCAATATTTTGTTCAATAATTTTATTTTCTTTTATAAGTTCTGCTTGGGCATCTACAGATTCTTTTTCAAAGATGGGAACTAATGTATTTTTGAAATACGGCGTTAAAGATTGATTTAGAAATACTTTTGCTTTGTCAATATCTATATTAGTTAAATCTAAATATTTAGTAACAAGCTGAACATAAATAAATATTTTATCTTCTAAATCATCGGCATCTTTTAATTCAGCTTGTTCTTTTTGAATTTGGTCGTCTTTATTAAATAAACTTTTTTGGTTAATATAAATACTTTGCTTTATAGCTATCTCAAGCTCTTCTGAATTGGTTGTAAGATTGTTTAATTGTCTTTTAATATCTGCCTGAATTTGCGATTTTGTGCGTGGTGGATAACCTTGCTTTAAAACAGTGTGATTTTGATTTATAAATATATCGTTTGCATAAGATTGAATTGCTTCCCCTGCCATCTTCATTTTTATTAAAGCTATAAGTTCTTTACTAGCACTTTGATTGATTTGCTTAATATTGTTAAGAATACTTAAATTATTTAAAATTTCAAAACAAACAATTATCCCTGCCATTAGAGAAAGTAAAAGAAAACTAAAAAGTAATTTTTGTTGTATTTTCATCTTTACGTAGATTTGTGCTTTTATAACGAGTGGAAAGCCATTTGTTATTTTTCAGAATGCAGCACAATTAAACTAAAAAAAGTAAGCCAAATCTATTTTCGATTTTGGCTTACTTTTGTCAAAGCAGCAACCTAGTATACTGGCAGGATAAGTGTATATTATTCCAGTTTTTTATTTAAGCCTCAGTAATTTCAACTACATTTCGAGGGAAACTGACTACTAAAAGCGTCACTTCTTGGGTAATAAGCTAGTTTTCGGCGCTATTTCTAGATATTAAGCAAGAAAAATTAATGTTTCTTCCTTATGCGTCGCTGCAATTATGGGCAACGAGGATGACTGCCACCTTGGAGACAAATAGCTGCAAGTTGAGTAGTATCTAGGTTTTTAACATTGGTAAAATCAACGCCTTTAAGCATTGCCGATGAAGTTTCTTCAGGTGCTTGAATAAAGCCGTCAGCTTGAGTAGTAGAGCGCACAAAAATTGCTCCAGCTAAATCGGCTCCAGTCAAATCAGCTTCTCGCAAATCAGCTTCACTAAGATCGGCATTTCTCAAGCTGACGTTTTGCAGTTGTGCTTTGTGCAAATTAGCATTTTGCAATCGAGCATTACTCAAGTTAGCATTGCTCAGATTCGCACGGCTCAAATCGGCTCCTGATAAGTCTGCACCTTGCCAATCTGTGCCGCTTAAATTGGCAAGTTGTAAGTTAGTTTTTAAGGCACTGACGCGACTAAGACGAGCAGAAGATAAATCGGCTTTAACTAAATTTGCTCCTCCCAAATTTGCCCCTGTAAGACTTGCTTGCGTTAATACCGCAGCGCTTAAATTAGCTCCTACCATTTGAGCGCTGCTAAGATTAGCACCAGAAAGATTGCTATAAGCTAAGTTAGCTTCGTTGAGGAAAGCATGAAGCAGATTAGCTTGCTGCATAGAGACGCGGCTGAGGTCTGCACCATTAAAAATTGCAAACTTCATTTGAGCATCATCAAGGATGGCAATGGCATCATCAAAAGTATTGGCTATACCGTCATTGCCTGCACTTTGCCAGCTACTATTAGCAAGATTTGCCCGGTCAAGATTTGCGCCAGTAAGGTCAATGCCTGCTAGGTCAACTTTGTTGAGAACTAACCTAAAACTCGAATTTTCACCTAGACAGATGCGGTCTAATTGGACAAAATTCAATTTGCCGCTATAAATAGAAAGAATTTTAGCGATCGCATTTTGGTTAGCTAAAAGTTGCTGATTGTCGTCAATTTCTGAATTATTGGCTAAAGATAAGTTCAAGCGTTGCAATTCTGGTAATGCTGCTGTACCGCTTGTCACCAAAGCTTGTTGAATCACGCTGGTCAATTCGGGGCTAGTCGATTGCGCTAATAAATTGACTAGCAACTGCTGTGCTTGGGGACTATTTACCGTCCCTAAGTTTAAAATTGCTTCGGTACGTTGGGCTAAAGTGTTTGCTTCGGTGGCATTTAGTTGTTTGGTAGCCGCTAATAATTGTTCGCTATTGTACTGGGCAACTTGTCCTCCCTCTATTTGAGTGCGGACGTATAGCTGCGTGGCAATTAAAGTTCCTACTACCGTGCCAATACTACAGCTTGTTACTATTGTTAGGGCAATTTTGGGATGGCGACGCATCCAAATCCACAAATCGCGCTGGGGTTTTTTGATTTTTGTAACGGTGATGGCAGCCTCGGCGACATGAGAAGCGGGTTTTTTCCAACTATATGCAGAGGCTTCCCACTTACCTCCCTGTTCGTTGTCTTCTCCTAAGCGTCCTGTATTAGGGGCATAGATACGACTAGCATTGACAACGTAGGTTCCCGCCAATAAATCATGTAACGATCGGCGCTGGCGGTTAAATCGGGCGCTCATGCCTTCTCCTAGTACCATTACCCCAGCTAAAGCCGCAAGCATTCCGGGATCGGGAAATAAGCCACTACAACGCCACACCACGTAAGCAATAGATAAAGGCAATCCCCAAGTTGCTACCCCTTCGCGCAGGATGATTTTCGTTAAACCTGGTGGTTTTCCGGCGGTAGTGACTACGCGGATACCCAACCAGCGTTTAGGCAGCGTGCTGCCAGTTTTGGCGAGTAGATATACTTGCCAACTACCTAGCAATATTGGAGTTGCTAAAGCGGCAGACCATAGTAAATTAGTTAGTGGCGGAACTTCGCTGACATCTTTACTTGCGGGTAAAGCAAAGGTTTGGGCGATCGCGTTTTCTGTTGCTGCTAGTACCGGGTTTAAGGGTACTTGTTCTAGCAAATGGGTTTTCGCATAGGTTCCTACGCTGTAGGGAACTATAGCACTTGTGGCAATTATTGATATTTCGATCGCCCAAGCCGCAAACCGTCTAGTCACTAAAGGTAGTGGCTGTACCCTTGCTTGCTTATAATTGCGATCGCCCCCTCTCCTCACACTTGGATTAGCCATCTCAATATCCTTTATATAAATTTTTTATCTCTGTACCTAGCACCAATGGATTTATGATTTTTTTAATTTCGAGAGCTACGAGCTACTAAAAACTGATACATAAAGTACACTACTAACCCTAAAAACGCTAGGCTAAATAGCGCTGCCACTAAGTTTAATAAGCTTTTGAGTACTGCAAAACCAACTATCGCCCCAACGCCGACTACAATTATTTTTCCCCCATTAGGTAAAGACTTAAACAAGTTAATAACTCTGTTCAATCTCGTCACCAAATCGTTGCTAGTAGGCGACTCGGTTGTAACCCAATGGGCGTTAGTTGGTGTGGAATCCAACTGTTGCAAACGACGCTCTAAATCTTGTTCGTTTTCTTCGGTATTCATTTTTGGTTGGCGCTAGATGACGATCTTTAGTCAGCAATTATAAGATGACAAACCTTATTTGGTGAGAAAATTCTAGCGAATTTTCAGATTTTGAGATTGCATCCTAGCGTACAACTTAGGTAAACCTTTGTTGTGCCTCTAGATACTATCTTAATTATTTAGCGCTTATTTCAGGGCTGAATAATTGTATAACTTATTTTTCAATTTATTGTGTAGAAATGTTAAATTTATCAGCTAAAAAAACTTAGATATTTAAGTAATTTTTCTTGTCTTAATCTACCCTTAGTCATCCCGCCATGAATTAGACACTTCGATGGCTTCAACGTCAATAGTTCCGGCAGGGGTTAAGCGATTAAATTTGCCTTGTACAACCTGCAAGGGTTCAGAGCAATTGGGACACGGCAATTGAGTTTTATTTAAACCTGTAAATTCATAATGGCAAACGGGACAGGCAGCTTGAATTAGGTTACGTTGCAGCCAAAAGCGGAAGCCAAAAAACCCTAAAACGGGTACTAATAGCAATAAGCCCGTTAAAATCAAAAACCAGTTTACAAGCCAACCTAGACCAACAGTACCGATTAGCCAAAAAACTCCGATAACAGCGATCCACCGTCCTAAATTAGAAATATTGAGATCGAAAGATTTAAGACTCATGTTTAGGAAATTTTAATTGCGCTATTTCTAGGATAACTAATAGCTGTAGTGTATTAAAAACAACTATTGCCGATCGCTTATTTGGGCAAGAGTCGAGTAGGTTGGGGTAAGAGTAAAGGGCGCTGACTTATATTGTTAGGGATTTTTCCGGTGTGTTGGTAGATTTTAAGGGCGCGATCGCCAAAATATCGCCTCCCCATAGGTTGTCTACAGTTGCCATAAAATACACTAAGAGTAGTTACTGTTTATTTCGGTTATTGAATTGTTGGTACTATGCGATTAAAGAATAAATTGCGCTCCGTGCGTCAACTAATTACTCATGGACTAGCGATCGCTTTTGGAGTAGTGTTCGCTTTCAGTAGCTTGCAAGTATTACCGTCTCAAGCTTTATCGATCCCCACAGAAGTAGATTCTCCCCAAATTGTTGCCCAACAGCCACCCAATGCCAATGTAGGCTCTAAAAGTTTTGTCGCCGCCGCCGTTAATAAAGTAGGTTCGGCGGTGGTACGTATCGACACCGAGCGTACCGTAACGCGACGAATTAACGATCCCATGTTCGACGATCCGGTTTTCCGCCGCTTTTTTGGCGAAATCCCTCAACGAATGCCAGAAGAACGTTTGAGAGGGATAGGATCGGGGTTTATTATTGACCGTAGCGGCGAAATTTTGACCAATGCTCACGTAGTTAACCAAGCAGATAAGGTGACAGTGAGGTTAAAGGACGGACGCACCTTAGAAGGCACGGTACAGGGTGCGGATGAAGTTACAGATTTAGCGGTAATTAAGGTTAATTCTACTAATGGCGATTTACCCGTAGCACCGTTGGGAGATTCTTCGGAAGTGCAAGTAGGCGATTGGGCGATCGCGGTGGGTAATCCTTTAGGCTTTGATAGTACAGTTACTTTAGGGATTGTCTCAACCTTAAAACGCTCTAGCGCTCAAGTTGGTATTCCTGATAAACGCCTAGAATTTATCCAAACTGACGCAGCTATCAACCCCGGCAACTCTGGCGGACCGTTGCTAAATGACAGGGGAGAAGTTATTGGGATTAATACCGCTATTCGCGCCGATGCGATGGGAATTGGCTTTGCAATCCCAATTAATAAAGCTAAAGATATTAAAGATAGGTTGATGCGTGGCGAGAGAATTGCTCACCCATATTTGGGCGTACAGATGGAAAATTTGACTCCCGAACTTGCTAAAGCGAATAATACTGATCCCAATTCTCCGATTAATGTCCCGGAAGTTGACGGAGTTTTAGTGGTGCGCGTTGTCCCCAATTCACCCGCCGCCACCGCAGGTTTACGACGGGGTGATGTAATTTTGCAAATTGACAAGCAACCTGTAACTACTGGAGAACAATTGCAAAATATTGTCGAAAATAGCCGCATTGGTCAAACTTTACAACTTAAAATTCAACGCGGCAATCAAACCCAACAAATCGGCGTGAAAGCTGGAGAGTTACAAAGCGAGTCGTAACTAATGTTAGGGAAGCAACACAAATTTAGGTTGCTTCCTGAGATTTTTTGAAGCAGGCGATCGCGCTACGATAACGAAAATTAACGCAATAACTAATTACTATGCCCGTCAAAGTTGGAGATTCAGCACCAGATTTTACTCTACTCTCTCAATCTGGTACATCTGTAAGCCTAAATGATTTTCGCAATCAAAAGTCTGTGGTTCTGTACTTTTACCCTAAAGACGATACACCCGGATGTACCAAAGAGTCTTGCGAATTTCGCGACCAATACGAAGTATTTAAAGCTGCCGGGGCGGAAGTTATTGGTATTAGTGCCGATTCCCCTGAATCTCATCAAAAATTTGCCACTAAGTACAATTTACCTTTTACTTTACTTAGCGACAAAGATAATCAAACCCGTAAGTTGTATGGTGTGCCTTCAACGGCTTTTGTACTTCCAGGGCGCGTAACCTACGTTATCGACAAGCAAGGAATTGTCAAAAACATTTTTAATTCCCAATTTGACTTTAAAGGTCACATTCAAGAATCGCTTAAAACTCTGCAAGCAGTGTAGTAATTGGGCGTACTGGCGTACTTAAATGTACGCCCAAAATTCTTATTTCACTAAATGAGGTTTTTCGTTAATTTTAGTGTGAGCAGATTTGCCATTAGTATTATTGCTGTTGTTGCGTGGTTGAATTACTCCATAACCGCCATGATTGCGTTCGTAAATTACGTTAATTTCTCCAGTTTCACTATTGCAGAACATATAAAAATCATGATCCACGTTCTGTAATTGTTCTAATGCCTCGGTTACGGTCATTGGTGGCATAGCAAAATATTTTGTGCGGACAATTTCGGCGGGCAACTGAGGAGTGCGATCGCCTATTAAGTCGGATACTAATGGTATTGTATCTTCGCTCTCTACTTCTACTATTGGTTCAACGGTCGCTTTATTAGATTGCCTTCTTTCTTTGTATTTTCGTAGTTGACGGGCTATTTTATCTGCAACTAAATCTATACTTGCATACAAGCTCTCGCTGCTTTCTTCGGCACGAATTATACTACCGTTGGCATATATTGTTACTTCTGCTGATTCCTTGCTGCTAATACGCGGATTACGGGCTACAGACAAATGTACATCTACTTCGGTGGTCAATGATTGAAAATGATTTACGGCTTTTTCAATCTTCTGATGTACATAATCGCGAATTGCGTCGGTAAGTTCAATATTTTTGCCGTGAATGACAAGCTTCATATTCAATTCTCCACTAGGTTGCTTGGGCAAATTGTTGTTTTTCAAAGGCAAAGCTATGGTAATAGCTATTACAAGTAACTATTCCTTGGTTCAGTGGGGCAAGGCCTATTTGTGCTTTTTGAGCGTTTAATTACAACTTAAATATCTTTGTCTTGTTACTACGCACTTTAGATAAGTTACCTTGACAACTAAAATTTATCAGCTTGCGATCGCTAGAATCCTATCGCTAACTTAATAATTTAGTAGTTACGATTGAAATAATTAGACTTTTGATTATTTATATGTCTAAACTACTTCAGTTTGATGGTGCGCAAGTTAGGTTAGAAGAAACTTCCTCCATGCCTATTTGAGGTCATACATTTACCCTACCACTTTGTATTGGGGAAAACATTTATTTGGTTCTAGCTTCAAGATTTTTTGCATGAGTTAATAATTCTTGATTTTAATACCAGGTTTTAGGCTCAAGTTTAGTAAAAATTACCCTTGATTTTTGTAATGATTGCGAGTAAAAAAACCTTAAATGAAACTCACCGCCGTTGCTGTTACTTATATAACCAGAAGCTGATTAATTACTCTTTAGCTTGGGATTGGCAAAAAAAACTATTACAAGAGCGTGTCAATAATCCTAGTTTGGATGATGTATTAATTTTGCTCGAACATCCGCCCGTATACACGCTAGGACAAGGCGCTAGTCTGGAATTTCTCAATTTTGATATTGACAAAAATGCTTTTGAAGTGTATAGAGTAGAGCGGGGTGGAGAGGTCACTTATCATTGTCCCGGTCAATTGGTAGGCTACCCAATATTGAATTTAAAACATTATTGTCAAGATTTGCACTGGTATTTACGGCAGTTAGAGGAAGTGCTGATAAGAGTTTTGGCGATTTATGGTTTAAAAGGCGATCGCATTGCTAAATTAACAGGGGTTTGGGTAGAAGGAGTTAAGGTAGGTGCGATCGGTATTAAAGTTAGTCGTTGGGTGACAATGCACGGTTTTGCCTTAAATGTATGTCCCGATTTGATAGGGTTTGAGCAAATTGTCCCCTGTGGAATTGCGGATAAAGCTGTAGGGAGTATGGCGCAATGGATTCCAGGTATTGAATTAGAGGAAGTACGAGTTCAAATAGCGACGGCTTTTGCGGAAGTATTTGGAGTTGATTTTATTGAAAATCAGGAGTTACATTACCATGCTTGAACAGTTAGAAACCAGCAATCAAGACGCAGTTATTACTCTTTACGATATCTCGTGGGAGAAGTTTGAGGCGATCGCATCTTTGCTAGAAGACACAAAAATACGTTTAACTTATTTAGATGGAACCCTAGATATAATGTCCCCTTCACCAGCGCATGAAGAATCGAAAAGTACAGTAGGTTTGTTGCTGGAAACTTACTTACGACATATTGGGAGAAGGTTTTATACTACAGGCGGATATACGCTAGGTAGTCGTGAAGAAGGCGCAAGGGGAGAACCTGACGAATCCTACAACTTAGATTTTATTAAACCAATTCCAGATATAGCTATTGAAGTAGTTATGGCTAGCGGTGGCGTAAATAACCTGAGTTCGGGTTAAGCAGAGGGAGGTAAAGCCCATTCTAAATGAAGAGAAGGCTTTTTAGGCTGATAACAGTAGGCAATCAAACCGCACAGGACGTTAACGGCAAAATTGACAGGACG
>JAESGR010000288.1_pt1 | contig 55922 bp, 52 predicted proteins | sample 9269771 | NCBI WGS metagenome assembly JAESGR01 (sample SAMN15739572, study PRJNA653492) | algae metagenome | isolation source: Chroococcus sp. CMT-3BRIN-NPC107 and co-occurring heterotrophs from well... | place: USA: Clark Mountains Wilderness, California | collected 2010-04-18 | reverse complement strand
GTGCCGCAGTGGTACTTAGTTTGAGAACTTTGGTTTTAACTGCGACTCGTTGGAGCCAATTCTGGAATAAGCTCAACCAATACGGCTTTCCTATCTCTCTATAGAATATCATATCGAGGTCGCACCCCCTATAACTAAGTCGTTCGGAGCTTGCCATCAACCGAGCAGTTACGTAGCGATTGCTACATCGCCTAAATGTCATTTTTTGCAAAGTTTTAAACTAGCTCATATTTAGAGCATTTGGATCGCCAAAGCCAAGATAACCGCGTGGGGTAATCATCCAATTATTGTGAGTGCGGGTGGTTTGGTTGCCAATTAACACCGTAGTTAACATATCAACGGTTGTATCGAGCAATTTATCCAAGGTAGTTAGAGTAATTTGCTCATCTGGGCGATAGGCAGAACGAACGATCGCAACGGGGGTATTAGCATCGCGGTATTTTAAGAAAATAGTCGTTGCTGTGGCTAGTTGTTGGGTGCGAGTTTGCGATTTGGGATTGTACAAAGCTGTAATAAAATCGGCTTGGGCGGCGGCTATTAAGCGTTTTTCGATGGTTTTCCAAGGTGTAAGTAAGTCGCTTAAGCTAATAGCACAAAAATCGTGCATTAAGGGCGTACCCACGCGAGAAGCTGCTGCTTGTAAAGCACTAATTCCCGGAAATAACTGCACGCTGGGGGTTTTTCCATCCCAGTTAGCTGCTTGCAATTGTTCCATGACTATTCCCGCCATCCCATAAATACCGCTATCGCCGGAAGATACAACAGCTACCGTTAAACCCCAATTGGCAAGTTCTATAGCTCGTTCTGCGCGTTGGCGTTCTTGGGTAATGGGCATTGCTTCAATTATTTGCTCTTTTTGCAGCAAAGGGGCAATTAAATCTATATACAAAGAGTATCCAATAACTACATCTGCTTCGGCGATCGCTTTTTGAGAGGCTGGGGTAATTTGGTCTAATTGTCCTGGGCCTGTACCCACTAATAATAATTTACCTGTACGACCAGTATATTCTTGTGCCGATTGCGCGATCGCAATTGTTACCGCACCAACGGATTTAAAAATCTGTTTAGTAACTAAAAGAGTTTGACTATTAGCAGCAATCATTGCGGCGGCTTCGGCAACGCTAGGGGTTCCAACTTCGGCTTCAACAACTTGCGAAGGGTTTGGGACAGTAATGGCGCTTAGAGCCTCTTTAGTGAAGGTAATTAGAGGTAAATCTTGTTCTTGACACAATTCCAATAAGCCTATTTCATCAGCTTTTAGATCGATAGTTGTAATAGCTGCGATCGCATTTTCTGCTAATTGATGTTCTAAAAATACCTTTTTAATTGCCGATGCGATCGTTTCCTTTGGCGTTCCCCTTTCGCACCCAACTCCCACCCACAAAACTCTTGGATGCCATTGGATTTGAGGATAATCTAATTCTCTTTTGAAAAGCTTGGGGGAGCGGGTTCCCTCCCCCCAATTTTTCGCTTCTACATTCCGAGCGGTTATATATATTTTGGCTTGAGGTGTGGGGGAATCTTTAAAACTATAGGTTGTTTGCCACAAGTTAGAACCTGCTTCCTGAATGACTTGTACGGGTTTACCCCTTGCTACTACCGCACTTACACCCGTCCAATCGCCCTCGCCTCGTCGCCAACCAAAGGGAACGCCTAACATATCTACGGCGGGAAGCCCTAAAGAGGAGGAAACGCCTGTTAATACTGGAGTTGCCCCGATTAGTTGAGCAATTAATGTTGCTAATTTATCCGCGCCGCCTTGATGTCCGCTACACAAACTGATAACAAATTTACCTGTTTCATCTACTACTATCACTGCCGGATCGGTAGATTTATGCTGCAATAAAGGCGCAATTAACCTAACTACCGCTCCCGTTGCTAAACAAAATACAATTGCTTCTTGGGAATCCCACAAACTCGCTACATGAGTTTTTAAATCTCCCCTATAGGTTTGCGCTTGGGCAATATTTGTTATAGTTTCGGGAATCCAAAGCTGTGCGCCAATATTAGAACAGATTGGCTGTAAAGTTTTGGTAGCATTGGGGGTAAGGGCGATCGCGGCTATCGATTTCATCAAAGTACCTATTTCACAAATGAAAGGCGCACTACTCAAGTACGCCCCTAACATAATTGTCCTTAATTATTAACAAGCTACTCGCTACTGGCTTCCTTTATAGTAGTTTGAGCAGTTTTTAAAGTGCTAATAATCGAAGGTTGCAATATTGGCGTATTAGCAACGGAATTATTAGCCAAGGTAAACAACGGATTAGACAAAATTCCCGCCAAAGAAGTCGCTACCAAAGTCAAGATTAAACAAACTTGAATTGGGCGCATTCCGGGCAAATCCCAGCGAATTTCAGGATAATTTTTGACTGCTTCTGACATTTCTTGAGGTTCCTTCACTACCATCATCCTTACTACGCGGATATAGTAGTAAATCGAAATTACAGTAGTTACAAGCCCCAGCAATACTAACCAATATTCTCCAGCTTGCCAACCAGCCCAAAATAGGTAAATTTTCCCAAAAAAGCCAGCTAAAGGCGGAATTCCACCCAAAGATAGCAAGCAAATACTCAAGCCCAAGGTTAAAAGCGGATCTTTTTGGTATAAACCAGAGTATTCGCTAATTTGATCGGTTCCCGTGCGTAAAGAAAAGAGAATCACGCAGCAGAAGCCGCCCAAATTCATAAATAGGTAAATTATCAGGTAAAACACCATGCTAGAATAACCAGCTTCTGTCCCGGCAATTAAGCCAATCATGACAAAGCCAGCTTGAGCAATGGAAGAATAAGCCAGCATTCGCTTCATGCTAGTTTGAGCAAGAGCGACAACATTACCCAAAACCATACTCAGCACCGCAAGGGCGGTAAATACAAATTGCCACTCGGCGGTAATAAGCGGAAAAGCTGTTGTCAAAAGACGAATTGCTAAAGCAAAACCTGCAGCTTTTGAACCTACCGATAAAAAAGCAATAACTGGAGTCGGCGCGCCTTCATAAACATCTGGTGTCCACTGGTGGAAAGGTGCAGCAGATATTTTAAAGCCAATTCCGGCAATTACAAATACTAAGGCAATTAGCAACCCTAAAGATTGTTCGCCGTTAATATTGGGAATATTAGCAGCAATGATATCTAACTGAGTTTCTCCCCCCGAAAGTCCGTAAAGCAGAGAAACTCCATACAAAAATACCGCCGTACTCGAAGCGCCAATTAGCAAGTATTTTAGCGCTGCTTCATTAGAGCGCGGATCGCGCTTGGTGTAACCTGTCATTAAGTAAGACGAGATACTTAGGGTTTCTAGGGAGATGAAAATCATTACAAGTTCATTGGCTCCAGAAAGGAACATTCCCCCCAAAGTCGCACTTAGCATAATTGTGATAAATTCTGCCAAAGCCGTACCCGATTGCTCGATATAACGAATCGACATCAAAATTGTGGCGGCGGTAGCTAGAGCAATAATTCCGCGAAACACAATACTTAAGTCGTCACTATTAAATGCACCCAAAAAACCAATGGGGTTGGGGTTGTCCCATTGCCAGTATAAAGCAGCGATCGCACTCAACAATCCAGCGATCGCGCCGTAGGGAATCCAACGCGAAGCACTGCGCCCCCCAATCAAGTCACCGACTAAAACAACCATTAGGGTAGCAATAATTATCCCTTCCGGTAAAATTGTCCCAGCGTTCAACTGGGCTGCAAGCGTGGCAAAATCCATACTTTGTATAGGCTGCCGTTATTAGGCATAAAAACTAACCGTGTTCATTGTATTGTCTCTCAACTGGATTAGAATGTTTTTTTGATTTTGATTTTCGATGTTTATCTTCAAAATCTGTAATTTTACCGTTGACAATGGCAAAAATTCTTACTTCATCCTCCAGTGGAACAATTTTAAATACTGCTCGTTCTAGTTAGCAAAATTGTTTTCTAGGGGATTTGCGTAAATGTCTTTACGTCTTAAATACTGCATTTTTGCTGTTTTGAGCCTTAGCTTTGTACCATATGTTGTAGCGGATAATGTAGCCAATCCAAACATTACCCAGCAAAAACAATTAAATTGGCAAGAAAGACCGGATTTTGGCAAATATTTTCAGCAAGCGGGTGTCAAAGGCACTTTTTTACTCTACGATCTCAACAAAAATCAATATTTTGTTCACAACGCCAAAAGAGCTAATACCGGTTATGTTCCGGCTTCTACTTTCAAAATTTTCAACTCCCTAGTTGCGCTGGAAACTGGTGTGGTAAAAGACGAAAATGAGGTTATTAAATGGGATGGGGTGAAAAGAGTAATTTCTGAGTGGAATCAAAATCACACCATGAAAACCGCAATTAAAGTTTCCGCCATCTGGTTTTATCAGGAACTAGCAAGACGCATTGGCGAAAAAAAAATGCAGCATTACATCAATTTAACCAACTATGGCAATCAAAATATTAAGGGTGGAATAGATAAATTTTGGCTAGAAGGAGACTTACGCATCAGTCCCAAAGAGCAAATAGATTTTTTAGTCAAGCTACACAATAATAAACTGCCTTTTTCCTCAAGAGCGATCGCCATTGTCAAAAATATTATCATTACTGAGCAGACCGAAGACTATGTACTGCGAGGCAAAACAGGCTGGGAAAACAGTTTTAAGCCCGAAGTGGGTTGGTATGTAGGCTATTTAGAACGCGATCGCAATACTTACTTTTTTGCTCTACAAATGGATATCGTGCAAGCAAAAGACCTTAAAGCCAGACTCGAAATTACGACAAGTATTCTAAAAGATATGAAACTGCTACCCAAATCCTACATCCGTCACGGGAAGGTTGTTTAAGTCAGCACGTCAGAGCGAACATATTGCTAGGTGAATGCTCTAAAACTTAACTTATGTCCTTTGATTACGACTTATTTGTTATTGGTGCAGGCTCTGGAGGTTCGGCGACCGCGAAACAAGTAGCTTCTTATGGTAAACGGGTGGCGACTTCCGAACAAGAAACGATTGGCGGTACTTGTCTCAATCGCGGCTGTATTCCTAAAAAATTTATTGTCTATGCTGCTGATTTCGCATTGCAAAATCAAGTAGCATCCAATTACGGCTGGGATAAAATGTGGGTGGAACTTTTGATTGGTCGCGCTTTATCAAATTGAAAGCATGACTGAGCGAAACGACAAAGCAATGATGAAGATAGTTACCGACGCTAAAAGTCACATTTTAGGGGCGAAAATGCTGCCAATATTATTCAATCATTGGCTGTAGCAATCAAACAAGGCATAACTAAACAAGAGCTTGATGCCACTATTGGGATTCATCCAACTACAGGAGAAGAATTTTTAATGCTGGATTGAAGACATCTTTGCAGTTATTGCAGCAGTAGCGGAAAACGTCAAAGGAGTATCAAACCTCCATTGCTTGCCTTTATAAAACAAACATTGGTAAACTTGCATTCCCCCGGATCTAAACCCCGCCTCAAAAGATTGCAGATATAGATCCCACATTCGTAAAAACCGTTCGTCATAGATTGGAGAAAGGGCAGCAATTTTATTTCTATTACTAATGAAGTTATTTCTCCATTGTCTTAAGGTTTCCGCATAGTGGGGCTTTAAGCTTTCACAATGGGCTACAGATAATTTTGCTGTCATCAATTCTCGCGTTATTTCGTGGAGTTGCGGTACGTAAGCGCCCGGAAAAATATATTTATCAACCCAAGCGCCGTTTCTTTGGGTGCTATTTGTCCCCACAGTATGCAATACACCAATGCCATCAGGTTTTAATAAGTTTGATGCTGCTTGCATAAAGGTGGCAAAATTACCTTTGCCTACGTGTTCAAACATCCCAATACTGACAAATTTATCGTATTGCCCTTCAATTTCTCGGTAATCTTTGACAATAATTTTCAGGCGACTTGTTAGTCCTTTTTTATCTATCCTTTCAATCGCTAATTTTGCCTGTTCCAAACTTAAGGTGATTCCCGTACCCGTTACACCATAATGCTCTGCGGCATAAATTAGCATTCCTCCCCAACCACAACCAATATCAATTAACGATTCTTCTGGTTTTAAAGCAAGTTTGCGACAAATCAATTCGTACTTTTGAAGCTGCATCACCTCTAAAGAGTCGGTTTCTTGCAGGCGATAACCGCAAGAATAAGTCAGCGTTGGATCGAGAAAGTGTTGATAAAAATCGTTTCCTAAGTCGTAGTGATGTTGGACATTTTTGCGGCTGTTTTGGATCAACACAGGCATTGTCCGCAAGCGTTGGGTGACAACTTTGGCAATTAAAGGCAACGTTATAAGATTCCGGGCTTTTGTATATACTCCATTGGTATGAAATAAGCCAATTAGTTCGCTAAGGCGGCTTTTTTCTTCATCCCACCAACCTTCCATATAAGCCTCGCAAAACCCCATCGCGCCAAAAGTTAGGATGCGATCATAGGTATTAGGGTTATGGACAATTAAACATAGCTGAGGAGAGGATGCTTTATCCCCAAAGTCAAATTCTTTACCTTGGGGGTTAATTACTTTCAGGTATCCTACTTTAATTAAGCTAAAAAGCTGATAAAGATAGCGCTCCCCACTAGGTAGATTTTCCATAAATGATTTTAGGTGGATTAATTGACATTAATTCTACAACAGCAAAGAATGCCGAATGTTAGATTGAAATATAAGTGCAGCATAAAGGACGCTATAAGTAATGACGTTTGATTACGATCTGTTTGTAATTGGTGCAGGTTCAGGCGGGCTTGCTGCCTCAAAACGAGCCGCTAGTTATGGGGCAAAAGTTGCGATCGCCGAGCAAGATTTGGTAGGCGGTACTTGCGTAATTCGCGGCTGCATTCCCAAAAAACTGATGGTTTATAGTTCCCACTTTCCCCAATTATTTGATAGTGCGGCGGGTTATGGTTGGAAAGTGGGCGATCGCCAATTAGATTGGCAACATTTGATCGATGTTATTGACAGGGAAGTAAATCGTCTATCTCAGTTACATATCAACTTTTTAAACCGGGCGAATGTAGAACTTATCTCTAGCCGTGCCACAATTATCGATCCCCACACTGTAGAAGTTGATGGGCGCAAAGTTACTACAGATAAAATTTTAATTGCTGTCGGCGGTCGTCCGGTTAAACCAGATTTACCAGGAATGGAATTTGCCGTTACATCTAACGGGATGTTCCATTTAAAAGAGCAACCAAAGCATATTGCAATTATTGGCGCTGGTTATATTGGGGTAGAATTTGCCTCAATTATGCGTGGCTTAGGCTCGGAAGTTACCCAAATTATTCGTAAAGATTTAATTTTGCGCGGCTTTGACAAAGATATTCGCCATGAAATTCAAAACGGCATGAGTCATCACGGCATTAAATTTTTAACTAATACTGTAGTTAAACAGGTAGAAAAAGTTGAAGGTCGTTTAAAGTTAACTTTAGATGGCGCTCAAGAAGAATCAATAACTGCTGATGTTTTCCTAGCTGCAACCGGGCGCGATCCCAATTTAGAAGGGCTAGGTTTAGAAAATGCAGGAGTAGAAGTTACTTCAACTCCTGCTGATGGCATTGGTTACAGTACCCGTAGCGCGATCGTCGTCAACGAATTTAGCCAAACCTCCCAGCCGAATATCTTTGCTGTGGGCGATTGTACCGATAGAATTAACCTTACTCCTGTAGCCATCGGCGAAGGTAGAGCTTTTGCCGATACCGAGTTTGGCAATAACAAGCGCTCCCTCAGTCACGAAAACGTACCATCGGCGGTATTTTCCACCCCCGAAGCCGCTACAGTAGGGATGAGCGAAGAAGATGCCCAAGCAAAATATGGCGATGACGTAAGTTGTTACCGCGCTCGTTTTCGTCCGTTATTTCATAGCCTCACAGGACTAGATGAAAAAACTTTAGTCAAGCTAGTAGTAGATAATAAAACCGATAAAGTGTTAGGCGCTCACATGGTCGGCGAAAATTCTGCCGAGGTAATTCAAGGGATTGCGATCGCTGTTAATATGGGTGCAACCAAAAAAGACTTTGATACTACCGTCGGGATTCACCCTTCAACGGCGGAAGAATTCGTTACCCTGCGCTAAAAATTGGATTACATCTATCTTCACGGTTTCGCTTCTAGTCCCAATTCTGCCAAAGCCAAGTATTTTCGCTCCTCTTTTGCAGAATTAGGTATTGATTTAAAAATCCCTGACTTAAATTGGGGAGATTTTTCGCAATTGACCATTACTCGCCAAATCGAGCAAGTATCAGCGCAGTTTCCCCCGTTTTCTGTGCCTATAACCTTAGTTGGTTCGAGTTTGGGTGGTTTGACGGCGGCGTTTTTAGCGGAAAAATTTTTACAAGTTCAAAAGTTGGTTTTACTTGCGCCAGCCTTTGAATTTCTGTCGCACTGGCTACCACAATTAGGAGAAGCCAAGCTGAAACAATGGCTTGACGAGCAATACTTAATGGTTTATCACTATGCCGAAAGGCGAAGTCTTCCTTTAAGTTACAATTTTGTTCTTGATGCCGCCAATTACCAAGATCAGCAATTATTGCGCCCGGTTCCGACCTTAATAATTCATGGTTGTAACGATGAAGTTATTCCAATCGCCACCAGCCGTAACTATGCGACTGCTCGCCCTTGGGTACAGCTAATCGAATTAAACAGCGACCATGCTTTAGCGGATATCATGACCAAGTGGCAGCAAATCAAAAGTTTTATTGTTCCCTAAAAATTAATACTTATGCTTCCTTTTCTGCGCTCCGATTTAAACACAATTCGCGCCTACAAGCCTCATCCCGGTAGCACTACAAGTCAGCCTGTAGCCTCTACTAGCGATCGCCTAGATACCAATGAATCGCCCTACAACTTGCCTAAAGAACTCAAACAAAAACTAGCTTGGACGTATCAAGAAGAAATCGAGAGCAATCGTTATCCTGATGCCGGACACGAAGAATTAAAGTCAAAAATTGCCGAATATGTCAACCAAGCAGCTAATACTAATGTCACTGGGGCTAATATCTCCGTTGGCAATGGCTCCGATGAAATTATCCGCTCTATCCTCATCGCCACCTGCGTAGGCAATGAAGGCTCAATTTTAGTTGCCAATCCCACCTTTGGCGTGTACTCAATTTTTGCTCAAACTTTGGGTATTCCTGTAGTTAGTGTAGAGCGATCGCCTATTAACTTTGAAATGGATTTAGCCGCCGCCCAACTCGCTATTACTCAAACCCAAAACCCACCCATACGAGTAGTTTTTGTCGTTCATCCCAATTCACCCACTGGAAACGCTTTAACTACAAACGAAATAGCTTGGCTGCGAAGCTTACCGGAAGATATTTTAGTAGTCGTTGACGAAGCTTATTTTGAATTTAGCCAAAATACCCTAGTTGGCGAACTTGCCGAGCGCTCTAACTGGCTGGTGTTGAGAACCTTTTCTAAAGCGTTTAGACTAGCCGCCCATCGAGTCGGTTATGCCGTTGGATATCCAGAAATAATCGCCGCCTTAGAAAAAATCCGTTTACCCTACAATCTACCAACTTTCTCTATCGCTGCCGCTGTAGTTGCCTTACAACACAGGCAAATGTTACTAAGCATGATTCCCCAACTATTAATTGAACGAGATAAATTAACTCATAACTTAACTCAAAACCAAGCTTTGCAAGTTTGGGAAAGTGCGGCTAATTTTATTTATCTGAAGCTTAAAATCAATTCTCCCCAAACCGAAGAAGTTTTAAACCTAATCAACGAGCAACTAAAAACCAACGGTACTTTAGTTCGTCATATTAGCAGTGGATTAAGAATTACTGTAGGTAGCCCGGAAGAAAATCAGCGTACTTTGGATCGCCTTCAAGCTGCTTTGTCTCGTCATCTTCCTCTTGCTTTGCAAAAAAAATAGTTAAGCGAAAAATTACTTCCCTTGCTGATTAAAACTTCGATAAGAACGGCGTACTGCACTCACTGTCTGCGGCAATACGCCTACTAATAAAGCGAAAGCTTCATCTGGCAATTGCGCCACTGTTTCCGCATCAAAATATTGCTCAAATTGTTCTAAAATCTTTTGCACTCGCTGCTGTGGCACGGGCTTTTCGGTAATTTGTTTCATCAAGCGAATCCACTGCCGCCTAATCAAATAAGCTTTTTGCCTTTCCTCATGAGAATCGGGAGACAACAAAGAGAGATTTCCCACAGGTATGGCTAAACTACAATCTAGGTCGTAAATGCTACCTACGGCGGCTCCTGGCCCTGCAAACTCGGCATGGAACCCTTTGTAGAGAATTAACCCGTTGCGACGACGACTGTTGACCACTAGCACTTGTCCACTGTGAAGCATTTTCACTATTTCTGGAGCATTTTTTTCTTCACTGGGATTTGTCATTTCACTAGCGCCAAAAGAACTAGCGGCACAACTACTTCGACCAGCCAAATTAGCTAATGCGATCGCCATTTGATAGCTCTGATAATCTTTGCTATCCATCGGATTTCCTATAAGTTTAGGCATAATGAACAGCCATAAAGAAAATCAAAATTTTTAATTTTACTTTACACTTCAGACTATCTATTTAGTAAAAAAGATTAGTCTTCAAACGCGAGAATAATTCTATCTTATTGTATTTAGTCAAACTAAATAGCCGGAGTTTGAAGCCTTAATAAAGATTGGTTAAGGAAAATGTAAACATTTTGTAAAGTTAGCTAAATTGCTTGTTTAATTATTGCTAACACAGAAAGCTAATTTATTCACAAACAACAAAAATGTAATATTAACTACTAAATCTCAACAATTAGATAGAAAATAGCGCAACTTTTGCCTAAATCTGCCCCTGCACCCCCAGCTAGGAAGAAAAACTTAAAATTTGCTCCCCTCTCTCAAAATGGGTTTGAGGTTCTAAGGAATTAGGGCGAAGGGGTTTAAGCGGATAGAAGGTTTATACATCTATACTAAGGCAAATACTTATGTAGTAATATCTGCTGCGGTTTTCCAAACAGGCGATCGCTCCAGCTAGTATCAATTTGATGCAATCGATAACCTAGCTTGAAGTATAGCTGTCGCGCTTGATAATTATTTTCTAAGACGTGGAGATAAATATCGTGAAATCCCCACCCTAAAACTACTCGTTCGCAATTTAACAATAGTTGTACCGCAATTCCTTGACGGCGAAGTTTTGAGCGCACTGCTAAATTTGACAAATATGGGTAGCGCAAATACTTGCTTCCCCAAGGTACGCTACTTGGACGTACTGCTACTTCTAAAGTGCCAGCTAGAGTTTCTTTACTACTACAAAGTTTTCCTGCTTTATCTATAGCTGTACCATTTGCCGCTACTAAGCAAGCATGATGAGGAGGAGAGGTACGCAGGCGGCTTTGTACGTCTTCATATATTCCTAGACGTAGTAATGGGTAAGCCCATCCCAACATTCCTTCTTTAGAATGAAAACTATCGGCAAGAATTTCTGCTACTGCACTAGCATCTTCAAGTTGAGCCGCCCGAATTTGCAAGTAAGAGCCAGAATAACGATCTTCGGCTGGCTGATAATCGGTTGAAGAAGACAAGGTATTGTTAAAAATAATCTCTATCGTCAATATCCTAAACGATTTTTATAGCAACGGTAAGACTATAGCTACAAAAATCTATTTGAGTTGGGCTAAAACTTTGAAAAAATGTGTTAAAATAATAATTCTGCAACAAACGCAGAAGCGATTGCGGGTGTAGTTTAGTGGTAAAACCTTAGCCTTCCAAGCTAATGATGCGAGTTCGATTCTCGCCACCCGCTTAAAATAAATAGCCCTACCGTTTCTAAAACAGTAGGGTGATATATAGGCGTTCAAACAGCTAGGCGATCGCCAAAAATCATCAACTTTTTGCTAAGGCTTAGTTTTTATCTTTTCTACCTGTAATCGCTTCCAGAAAATTCTTTGATTTGTCTTCAACAGAAATAGCATCTTGAGAGTTTTCTGGACGACTCATTTGGTCTATATCTGCGGCTCCTTGAATTTCGTTTAATCCTTGATTAGCTTTATCTTTAGTTTCTTTTTGAGAGTAGGGATCTTTTAAAACTGCTTTTTGGGCTTCTTTTTCAATGCTTTGAAGATTCGCTTCGCCCTGTTGCGGGGAAGATGTACTGCTAGTAGGATTTACAGGATCGGCGGAAACTGGAATAGCATTTGAAAGCAACAATAAGGCACAAACACAAGCGGCAATTAAAAAACGAACTGGACGTAGTGCAGACATATTAAAGCGGATACGCATAGGGGCTTTCTCCTAGTGATAGCAATTGTTATTCAGACTTTTATTGAGCTACTAGCGGCTAGTTGTTAACTTGGTAAAACTCCGCAAAAACCCGAACAACTATTTATAATAACTTAAATTATCGCTTTCAATACATCTACATCAAGACAGATATAATTTGGCTTATTTTTCGCATTTAAATGTAAAGAAATAATCAATCTTTAACTAAAAAATTGACTTTTGGTAACAATGGGTCTTGAACAATTCCCACTCCTGTAAACCCCCATCTTTGCATCAAGTTTCCTAATTGATTACCAGCAATTGATTCTACAGCAAAGCTTTCGCGGATATCGTTGCCATGAGTGTTGAGATAAATCAAGGCATCAAAGCTTTCATTAAATATCAATAAATAATTAGAATTTTTAGAATCCCCTTGTTGACTATTTAAGCGAGCAACAACATAACTGCCATCCGCTTTAGAGCGTAGCAGATAATAAACTTGCGACAGCATATCATACCAAAAATTAATTTATTTTCTATTATTGAAATTATTAATTAATGTTTTCTAAACGAATTCTCGGATCGACAACTTTAAGCAACAAATCTGCCAGTAAATTACCAACAATTAGCATCACAGCACCCATAACTAGGCTTGCCATAACTACATAAAGGTCTTGAGCAGTTACAGCTTGTAAAATTAATCTCCCTAAACCTGGCCAATTAAAGAAAAATTCAGCAATAAATGCTCCACTTAACAAACTAGCTAGTTCAAAACCCAATAGCGTAATTAAAGGATTAACCGCATTTCGCAGCGCGTGGACGTAGATTACCCGATTTTCAGGTAATCCTTTAGCTCTAGCCGTTTGAATATAGTCTTGGCGCAACACATCTAATAATTCGCCGCGAGTAATGCGTTGCAACCCTGCAAAGCTAGTAATGCTTAGAGCAATAGTTGGGAGAATCAGATGCCAACCAATATCTAAAAACTTACCAAAAGGAGATAAATCGTCGTGATTGATGCTCGTCATATCTCCCACCGGAAATAATGGCGAAAGATTTTGCGCCAAAATTAACAGTAATAAAGCGGTAATAAAACTAGGAAAACCTTGCCCAGTATAGCTAACAACTTGAAGAATGCGGTCTACAAGACGATTTTGCTTGACGGCAGCGACAATACCTAAGGGAATTGCGATCGCCCAAGTTACAATTAATGACGAAATAGCAAGTAACAATGTTGGCGGAACCCGCTCCCACAACAGCGATGCTACCGAGCGCTGATAGACAAAACTCTGTCCAAAATTACCTTTACTAACTACTTGCCACAACCAACGTTTGTATTGTTCTATCCAAGGTAAACCTAAACCAAATTGAACGCGCAGTTCTTCAATGCGCTCTGGGGAAATTTTGGGATTTGTTTTTAACGTACTTAAATAATCTCCCGGTGCTAACTGAATGATAAAAAACGACAAAGCCGAGGCTAGTAATAAGGTCAATAGCGCCTGCAACACTCGTTTAACTACATAAACAAAAGTTTCGCCTGCAAACAACTTAGTTAACCAATCTCCCGCCGCCAGTAAAGAAACTTTACTAAAAGTCATATTTATCTTAGTGATTTTAGCTAGTATTCTATCAACGAGACAATAGGAACCGAGGGCAGGCGATCGCGTCCGTGTAAATCTTTTAGCTCGATAATAAAGCCAAAGCCTACCAGTTCGCAGCCGATTTGTTGAACTAACTGCGCCGTAGCACTAGCTGTCCCTCCGGTTGCAATCAAGTCATCAATAATCAATACCTTGCTGCCGGGGGTTAAAGCATCTTGATGAACTTCTAAGCAGTCTTTACCGTACTCTAAATCGTACTCCACCGAATGCACTGCCCCCGGCAATTTTCCCGGCTTGCGGACGGGAATAAACCCTAGAGACAATTTGTAAGCCAAAGGCGCACCGATAATAAACCCCCGCGATTCCATGCCGATAATATAATCAGCATTTAACCCAATACTTGCGGTTTTTTCCGCTAAACTGTCGATGGTATAGCGCAATCCTACCGGATTGCTAAGTAGCGTAGTAATATCTCGGAACATAATGCCGGGTTTAGGAAAATCGGGGATATCGCGAACCAGTAACTTTAAATCCATAAGGTTGCAGGCAAAAATTCAATAAATTGCACTCTAACAATAGAGAGTCACGAGAAAAATCGTACACTAGCATAAGTTAGATTGTTTTGATAATCGCATTTTTATTGATGAATATTCCCTAATTACCTATATTTCTCCCATCGATAGCAAGATGTGCGAGCTTTTATAATTAATGCGGGCTATATTTTCTGATGAAAAACCTTAAATAGGTTCGAGAAACTACCTCACTCACCCAAGTCAACTGTATAAAAATTAGTTAACCATTTAGCCAATGCTGGGAATAATAACTAAAAAGTTGACTCAAATATCTTTGTTATTTGGCAAACAGCCAAGTCAACCGCCCAGTTTGTAAGGAAAAATGCTTTTGTGAGCGTCCAGCCATTAGATACACCCGTTGAATCACTGCCCTTAATTTTAGACAGTTTGCCTAATCTATCTGTCGATCAAAGCTCCTGTCCGCAAAAAACTAGGTTACAGCTTGACTTAATTTTACTAGCGATCGAAGCTTTAGAGCTTGGCGGCTCGGAAGCTATCTTAAGATTGGCTCGTGAATTGGAACTAATAGATATCATTAAAAATCGCGTTAACTTATGGCGGCTGCGGAGTACAAACCCGCTTAGGAGAGCGCATACTCGTCGCCCTTTGAGCATAGTTGAAGCCAAAGCTTTAGCAATTGTTGCTTGCTATTTAGCGCGGCGATTGACAGTAGTGATTCGTCAATTATTAATTGCCTATCAGCAAATGAGCGATAAGCAAATTCCTTTAGAGCAGAATTTACGGTTGGCAAATTATTTAGAGCGATTTCAAGTTCATTTCAAAAGTCGGATGAATCCCAGGCGTTCGGGAGCGATCGCTTATCATAGCAAAGAAAAATCTGACCAACTAGCTTTAAGTTTATTAGAGCAATTGCTATTTTGTACGGGAACATCGGGAATGCAACGGTTTTGGATTAGTTTGTTTGATGGAGAAGTAGAATGACCATTCAACGCAAGTATAGTTTGCCAAGCTGCGTATTGGTGGTAGAGGGCTTAAATGATGGCGCAACAATTACCGACGGCAGACCAATATTATCAATGGTAGTAAATGTTGAATGTCATTTTCCAAATTCTGAGCAACCCTCATTAAGCGGCGGACGAGACTTTTTAGAGAGTTTGGCAAAGTCTACAAGCATTTACACTCAAGAGTTTTTGAGTAAAATTCCCCATCGCCAAGCCCAAAGCGAGCCAGAATTGGTACAGTTGCACCAATTAAACAATCGTCGCCATCAATTAGTAGTTCGTTCTAATCCAAAATCTGAATCTACTACTGACTTAGTTAAGCTCGATTTGACTACAGTGCAGCTATTTGATTTAGTAGAAGCGGTAGATCAATTATTGGTAGATAACCGCACTTTGCCAGATTTATCGCTAAAACTAAGTCCAATTTCTAAGCGTTACGTTACTTCCCGCCAAGACGTAGCAAAACAAGCTGTACCCGCCGCTTTGGGCGTATCGAGTTTGGCATTAGCGGCGATCGCTTTTTTCTTAGTCCCGATCCCCGAAGTTCAACCCCCCAAGCCCGTACAGCAGTCTAGCAGCCAGTCTAATTTAGCCAATCAAGCGCCAGAAATCACCGATCCGGGACAATTGACGGCTTTAAACCAACAGCTTTATACGCAGATTGATTCTGCCTGGAAAACGCGGAATTTGCCCCAGGACTTGAGTTATCAAGTAGTTGTGTCTCCCCAAGGTGCGATCGTGGGTTACAAGGCGCTGGATACCGCCTCTACCGATCGAATTGACCAAACTCCCCTGCGGAGCTTGCTAATTCCTAGCAGCGCTACCCCAAGCCCCAGCCCTCAACCCATAGCTCAGTACAAGGTGGTATTTGCTAAAGATAATAGATTGCAAATTACTAATTGGGCTGAAAATAAATAGCTTTCTTGCCGGGGCTTTAAATTTCCGGCAAAATTACCTTTTATTGGACACCTTTTTGCATATAAGTACTCCACAACCGCGCCGCTTGAGCGCTACTACCAGAGGTGGGCGAGTTGTTGTCATTTCCTAACCAAACTCCTGTAACAAGTTGCTGGCTAGGAATAAACCCAATAAACCACAAATCAACGTTGTTATTGGTCGTACCTGTTTTACCTGCTTCCCCAAAGCCAATCGCTGCACTTCTCCCCGTACCCCGCTCTACTACCCCCCGCAGCATACCCGTCATTGTATCGGCTATCTGGGGTGACAATACTTGGACGTTGGCATTAGGACTTTGGTCAAAATCATAAATCACCCGGCAAGTTTTTAAATCCTCGCGATTTGGGCAATCGCTGCTGTCCAGAATGCGGCTGATCAAATGGGCGCGGTTCCACTTGCCATTGTTAGAGATTGCCCCAAAAGCACCAGTCATTTCTAATACGCTGACTTCACTTTGCCCCAAAACTAAACCTGGTACGGGATTAAGAGATGAGGTGATTCCTAGCCGCGTTGCCATTTTAACTACTTTATCTAGCCCTACATCTTGAGCGACCCTAAGGGCGATCGCATTTTCTGATAGCGCAAGTCCCGTTGCCATGTCTACACTACCGCTAGAACGTTCGCAGCCGCGATAGGCTTGTCCGCTCCAAGTTAGCGGCGCGCAAGAATAAGCTTTGCCGGGAGAAATGCCCTGCTCGATAGCTGAAGTATAAGTAAATAGCTTGAAAGTTGAACCGGGTTGACGTTTTGCCGAAATAGCGCGATTAAACTGACTTGTACGATAATTTGTACCCCCCACTAGCGCCCTTACTCCCCCAGTGGCAGAATCAAGAGTAACCACCGCTCCTTGAGAAAAGTTATAACTTGCGCCAGCATTACCTACAGTATTACGTAAAGCTAATTCTGCTTGTGCTTGCATTTTGGGGTCTAACTGCGTCTCGATAATAAAATTGCCTTCGTTGGCTAAATCTTTACCTAGCAAGCGTTGCAACTCTTGAAATACCGACGCATAAAAATACGGAGCGATGGTATTTGCTTGCTGTTCGCAAACTTTACGGCTAATTTCAATGGGCGATCGCCTTGCTCTATTTGCTTCATCCGCACTAACAAAGCCTTGCTCTAACATCCTAGCTATAACTCGATTGCGGTAGTCAATAGCTTTTAAACCACCGTCACCACACAAATCAAAAGCATTAGGCGCAGGTAAAATGCCTACCAAAGTTGCCGATTGTGCCAAAGTCAAATCTTTAGCAGCGCGATCGAAGTAGTAGCGCGAAGCATCTTCAAAGCCGTAAGTATCTGAGCCTACATAAATTCGATTTAAGTAAGTTAATAACAAAAAATCTTTGCTGTAAAACGTCTCTAAATTGAGCGCTACTACCGCTTCTTTCAACTTGCGCCCTAAAGAATCTTCTGCCCCTACATAGTCTCGAAACAAACTGCGAGCCACTTGCTGGGTAACGGTGCTGGCTCCTTGCTGAAATCCTTGACCTTGGACGTTAATAATTACCGCCCGCAATACCCCCACCGGATCGACTCCTACGTGCCAGTAAAAGCGGCTGTCTTCGGATGCTACTACAGCTTTGGGTAAGTATGGTGAAAAGTCTGATAAGCGCTTCATCTCTACGTGCGCTGTAGTTCGGGGTGGGCGCAAAGGCGTTTCGCCGTCGCGGGCATAAATAACTACTGGCCCTTGGGTTGGCGAAGGTAATGGTGTAACGGAAAACTTCGTTGATTCTAAGCCAATTGCTAACGCCAAAAGTGCGGTTATGCCACTAACACCATAAGCCCCCCAAGTAGCTGCTTTTACGTGCAATGGTGGCGGATCGACATACTGTACTTTTACTGACGCTGCAAGTTCTGGAGGTCCTAGAGTAAATACATCGCCGTGACGTAGGGCTAATTTTTGAATCCGGCGCTTGCCTTGATAAATGCCATTAGTAGAATTTTCATCTTTAATTGCAAAAGGCGAAGTCCGTTTGTGGGCATCTCGCGATAAAGATAAATGTACTTGACTAACTACTGGATTGCGGACAACAATATCACAGGATTTGGAACTGCGACCGAGTAAATAGCGATCGCCTAATAGCGGGTAAACTTCGGCTTTATCTGCTCCCGCCTCCTGTATCCATAATTCGGGAACCCGCGCTTTGGGATTGAGTGCTAGTGCTTGAAAATTTACCTTTGCTTGAATTGTTTGTACAGCTTGGGTTACTTGCCCCACAAATGTTTGCGGTTTTACAGGAGGTTGTGGAGGACTCATAATTGGCGATCGCTTAGTTATTAAGTTTACAAGTTAAAAGTTCAGTATATAAAATCTTAAAATTTTTCTTTAAATCTATTTTAATTGTAAGTTGTACAACCTGTTGCTCGTCTAAATTTCACCGATTTAACATTTTTCAGAGCATATTACGGCAAAATAGACATCTACATCGAGATGGATTTTTGTAAGTCTATCCTTTGTTCTAATATTCGGAAAGCTTAATTGAGGTTAATTGGTGTGAAGGCAAAATATTTAACCATCATTTGCACAACATTTGCATTGACAGTAACTGGTAGCGTTGCGCTAGCCCAATCCAGTACTGAGACTAAAACTCCAGAAATTTATATCTCTCCTGAAGGGATGAAGATTCTGTGCGAGCGTTTTCCGCTCAACTCCCGTTGTCCTGGCGGTGCTGCGGACGCAAGCACAACACCGTCCACAGGCACAACCAGCACTCCTGAAGCTTCTCCCTCTCCAAATCCCGCCGCTCCCGATCCGGCGACCCCTGACACTACCGCCCCCGGAACAACTGACACTCCGCCTACAGATACAACATCTCCTGGCGTACCTGGCGGTGCTGGCGATACTATCAATAACCCCTCAACACCTCCAGCCGATGGCGGAATTCCGCCTACAGATACAACATCTCCTGGCGTACCTGGCGGTGCTGGCGATACTATCAATAACCCCTCAACACCTCCAGCCGATGGCGGAATTCCGCCTACAGATACAACATCTCCTGGCGTACCTGGCGGTGCTGGCGATACTATTAATAACCCCTCAACACCTCCAGCCGATAGTGGTACTCCATCGACAAATACACCCTCTCCTGGCAATCCTGGTGTTGGTAATGGCACAATTCCTGAAGGAACCCCACCACCTACAAATCCCTAATTAACTAAAGCGATGATTTATTGAACTTTAGTGTTTAGATTTTTACTGCCTAGATAAAGCTATCTAGGCAGTAAATTTTTTAAGAACGAGAATTGCGATCGGATTTGGGTTTATAAAAACTATCAATTAGCCAACAAATAATTCCTAAATTAATAGAGACATCCGCTAAATTGAATACAGCAAATCGAATTAAACGCAAATCTATAAAATCTACAACGCTACCAAAAATAAATCTATCAATACCATTTCCCATTGCTCCACCTAAAAGCAATCCGTAGCTTAGTTGTTCGAGCTTTTTGAGCTTACCGCCAAATAAAGCAAAGGCTATCAAACCTAAACTAACAAATAAAGACAACCAGCGTAGTATATCGGCTCTGCCACTCAAAAGGCTAAAAGCTGCGCCAGTATTTCTAACATAAGTAAAATGAAACACTCCAGGTATTAATGGTTGCGTTTCTAGTAAATTAAAGTTTTGAACTATCCAATACTTAGTAGCTTGGTCTAAGCAAAAACTAATAGTAGCAGCAATCCAAAAAATACTATTTTTAAAACGCATAATAATTTGCAAAAACCGCAGAAAAAGTTAAAGTTTTGGATGAGGAACCGCTACAAGTAAAACCAAGGGTAAGGTTTCGTTTAATAAAACATCAAGTGTGTTAACGAGTAAGCTAAAACTGTAACTGCACAAACTATTACTAGCTGCCCTGGCAAAGGGTAAAAAGAATACACAAGTGCCAAGAAAAAGTTAAAGTTTTGGATGAGGAACCGCTACAAGTAAAACCAAGGGTAAGGTTTCGTTTAATAAAACATCAAGTGTCTTAACGAGTAAGCTAAAACTGTAACTGCACAAACTATTACTAGCTGCCCTGGCAAAGGGTAAAAAGAATACACAAGTGCCAGTTGAGCTAAAGGTAATGGAGAATTTATCCAGTTGAAAGCATGACTAATAACTAAATAGCTTAATCCGGTAGAATGAACTGCCGCTAAACCAAAAAAGCAACTAAAGGCAAGAGATTCTATTTTTGGCTGAGTTTTGAAAGCTAACAAACCACAAACCCAAGCTCCAGGAATAAACCCTAGTACATAACCAAAATAAGGCTGATTTAAGTAGTCAACGCCGCCACCTTGAGAAAATACAGGTAGCCAAGTCAAACCAAGCAGCAAATAAGCAATTTGTGAAATCGCCGCAGCGTTTTTACCGCCCACACAACCTATTAGTAGCACTGCGCCAATTTGATAGGTGACCCCCAAAGACAAAGTTTGCACGCCGCTATTGTCCCAGTTCAACGGCGAACTGGTAATATAAGCATCTAAAAAAGTACCGCCAATAGTCAGAAGTAAGCCGATAAAAGCCCACATTATTTGAATGGGAGCAGTCACGGTTTTGCGGATAGAAAGGTAATAAATAACAATCTCATTTTTTTAGCTCCTCACTTAGCCATTCACCAGGAATTGGCGCTTCGCCACCCGTAAGCCCAAGGTCTTTGAGCATAGCCCGGTCTTGCTCTGGTGGCTGTCCCATTGTAGTCAGGTAATGACCGACAAGCATGGCATTAATTCCAGCTTGTAAGCCCATAGCTTGAAGTTCGCCCATTACCGCCTCGCGACCGCCAGCATAACGTAAAATTTGTTTTGGCAGAATTAGGCGAAAAATAGCGATCGCTTTTAAAGCTTCATAAGGCTCTAGTTTTGGTCGATTGTTAAGGGGTGTTCCCGCTCTTGGGTTAAGTAGATTTAAGGGTACAGATTCTACTTCAAGTTCTCGCAAAGCTAAAGCCAAATCAACCCGATCTTCCCAGCTTTCTCCTAAACCCATAATACCCCCGGTGCAAGCTTGAATACCTGCGGCTTTAAGGTTTTTAATAGTGGCTACGCGATCGCGCCAACTATGAGTTGTGACAATATTCGGAAAAAAGCTTTCGGATGCTTCCAAATTGTGGTTGTAGCGCGTTACCCCAGCTTCTTTTAAAGCTTGAGCCTGTTCTGGAGTAACTTCTCCCAAAGCGCAACAAGGCTTGATATTTGTTTCGGCAATAATCTGCTCTACAGTAGCTAAAATCTGCTCGAATTCTGTAGATTTGGGGCTGCTGTACTTAGGCCCGCGCCCTTGACTTACTAAGCAAAAACGTTTCGCTCCGGCGGCTTCGGCGGCTTTAGCTTGCGCCATAATTTCGGTGCTAGACTTTAATCCATATACAGGGGAATCTTCGCTTTGATGGTGGGCTGATTGAGAGCAAAAACCGCAATTTTCCGAGCAGTTGCCTGATTTAATGTTGATAATGCTGCATAAATCTACTGTATTGCCGCAGCAAGCTTGACGGACGCGATCGGCAGCAGCACATAATAATAAGATGTTTTCTTGCCCTTCTATTTGGGTAAGAATAATTGCTGTAGCGCGGTCGATTAATTTTCCACTAATAATTTGCTCTGCTATATTAGCAAGCCACTCTTTTAGTAGCTCTTTATTATTAGGCAAATCGGTATTTGATTGATTAAAGGCGGTTGATAAGGGTGCTTTGACCACTTTTTGCCCCTAGATTGCGTGACTTAAGTGTTGGCATTTTACCATTGGAATACCCCTTTTGCTCCAGCTAGGGCGATCGGCAACTAAAAAACTTGCCAAACAGATATATCAATCCTATTTAATCCATCTATTTCTAATAGCTTTAATTATTGTTAACCTTTTCTTTACCTTATCTTGATAACAAAGCGCTAAGTTCAAAGCGAATACCGTAAAAATACGCAGAGTTTTCTATGTTTTCCCGTATTGATCCAACTCGTAGAGCTTTTTTGCTATCGCTGGTAGCCCTTTCATTTGGTATAGCATCCTGCCAGCCGCAAACACCCACTGCTCCGAGTGCTGACACTAACGCCCCCTCCAGTCCCGCAGCAAACACTGGCGGTGAGAGCGTAACTCTTAATGGTGCTGGGGCATCCTTTCCTGCTCCCTTATATCAGCGTTGGTTTTCTGAGTACAACAAAGTTAATCCCAATACCAAAATTAGCTATCAATCCGTGGGTAGTGGTGCAGGTGTAAAGCAATTTACGGCTGGAACTATAGACTTTGGAGCCAGCGATACTGGGATGACAAAAGAAGAAATTGCTAAGGTATCTCGTGGCGTTCTTTTAGTACCAGCAACCGCCGGAAGTATCGTTTTAGCTTACAATTTGCCAGGGGTAGAAGGAATCAGGTTATCTAGGGATGTTTATCCAGATATTCTTTTAGGCAAAATTACCAACTGGAACGATCCTAGAATTGCCAAAATTAATCCCGATCTCAAACTACCCGACCAACCGATTACAGTTATTTATCGTTCTGATGGTAGCGGTACTACTGCGGCTTTAACAAAACACCTCAGTACTATTAGTCCCGCTTGGAAAAGTGGTCCAGGAGAAGGTAAGTCTGTTAGTTGGCCTGTAGGCACGGGAGCTAAAGGTAATGAAGGCATAACCGCACAAATTCAACAAACTCAAGGGGCAATTGGTTATACCGAGTACGGTTATGCTACCCAAAACAAAATTCCCTTTGCAATTCTGGAAAACAAAGCCGGTCAGTACGTAGCAGCTACCCCAGAATCAGCTTCTGCGGCTCTTGCTTCAGTAACGTTACCAGAAGATTTTTTAGGGTTTGCCCCCGATCCCGAAGGAGCAGAGTCTTATCCAATAGTTTCCTATTCTTGGATTCTGGCTTACAAAAACTACGACGATCAAGCTAAAGCCCAAGCTGTAGAAAATGTTTTGAAATGGGGATTAACTGAAGGACAAAGATTTAGTAGCGAACTAGGATACGTACCTTTACCAGAAAGCGTAGTTAGTAAAGTGCAACCTGCGGTTGATGCTCTTAGCCAGTAATTAAATACCGCGCTTGTAAGTCAATTTAGGAAAATAACCCATGAGTTCGATCGCCCCCCAAGCCCAAACAACAATCAGACCACGCCCTAGTTGGGAAAAAAACCTAGATACAGGCTTTGTTTGGCTAACGCGACTCCTCGCATTAGCGATCGCCGCCGTTTTGGTTTGGATTGCTTTAGAAGTAGCAATTGAAGCATTCCCAGCAATTCAAAGGTACGGTTTAGGTTTTCTTAGTTCCACAGCTTGGAATCCTGTCAAAGAGGAGTACGGCGCGTTACCGCAAATTTACGGTACTTTAGTTACGGCATTTATTGCTTTATTGTTAGCAGTACCCATTGGAGTCGGAACAGCCCTTGTAGTCAGCGAGAATTTTCTTCCTGCCTCGGTGCAAACTGTAGTAGTATTTCTCATTGAGCTATTAGCAGCAATTCCTAGCGTGGTGTATGGCTTGTGGGGTATTTTTGTGCTAATTCCCATACTCACAGGTGTGGGCAAGGTATTGCATTCATCTTTGGGTTGGCTGCCGATTTTTAGTACGCCACCTTCGGGACCTGGCATATTTCCCGCTAGTATAGTTTTGACGATTATGATTTTGCCAATTATTACGGCAATTTCTCGCGATGCTTTAGTATCGCTGCCGTCAGATTTGCGCCAAGCCGCCTATGGGCTTGGGGCGACGCGCTGGGAAACAATTTTTCGAGTTTTATTACCCGCCGCAACTTCTGGAATTGTCGGAGCAACAATGCTAGGGCTTGGTAGGGCAATGGGTGAAACGATGGCGGTAACAATGATTATCGGCAACTCTAACCGCATTAGCCCGTCGATTTTGACAACCGGAAATACTATTGCTTCGTTGTTAGCAAACCAATTTGCTGAAGCTGATGGAATTCAAATTTCTGCTTTGATGTATGCGGCGCTAGTTTTGTTTGCGCTAACTTTGATCGTAAATGTTTTGGCACAGCTAGTAGTGCGTAGAGTGGGAAAAATTTAAGTTAAGTAAGATTTGTGGCGATCGCACTAAAAGTAGAGCGTAAGATATGGTAACTCAAAATCTCAATAGTTCCGATAGTAATGTCAACCGCAGCTTAAATCGTTCTCCTAATTCTCAAAGAGTAATGTTCGGCACGGTGATGACAACTCTCGCTTTTGCCTGTGCGATCGCTGCTTTAATACCTTTAGTTGCCGTCCTTAGTTACGTGATAATCAAAGGCTTTGGTCGTCTCAACTTGAGCGTATTTACAGAACTTCCACCGCCACCATTAGTAGAAGGTGGCGGCTTTGGTAGCGCCATTGTCGGTACTTTGATGATGGTAGGAATTGCCGCTTTAATTAGCATTCCTGTAGGGGTATTAGCAGCAATTTATCTCACAGAATTTAGCAAAGGTAAAGTCGCCGACAGCATTCGGTTTGCCACCAACGTTTTAAGCGGCGTGCCTTCAATTATTGCTGGAGTTTTTGCTTACGGGGTAGTAGTGTTAGCCATGGGTAGTTTTAGCGCGATCGCTGGTGGTATTGCTTTATCAATTTTGATGCTACCGATTATTGTTCGCACTACCGACGAATCGCTGCAATTAGTTTCTAGAGACTTGCGCCAAGCAGCCGTGGGAATTGGCGCAACAAAGTTTCAAACCGTCATGCAAGTTGTATTGCCTGTAGCGATTCCCGCTATTGTTACCGGAACAACTTTAGCGATCGCTAGGGCGGCAGGAGAAACAGCACCATTGTTATTTACAGCGCTATTTACGCAGTTTTGGCCGACAAACTTAACTTCTCCCACACCATCGCTTGCGGTTTTAGTTTTCAACTTTGCGATCGTGCCATTCGACAACCAGCAAGAACTTGCTTGGGCGGCTTCTTTAGTTTTAGTATTTTTAGTTTTGGTTACTAGCATTATTTCCCGTATTGCTACTCGCAAGCGGGCTTGAGTAGTTTTAATAATTAGCTAACCAAAGATTTAAACTCAACTTTCGGCGTTGCCCAACTGGTAATGGGATAAAGAAGGTGAAACCAGAAATACTGTCTTTTTCGTCAACCAACCATTGAAAATCATCACACTTTCAGCAACGTCCAACTTTCTATTAATTCTCTTAGCAAACCCACTCCTATATGACTACTGACACTTCAACTATCAATCAAACGCAAACTATTTTGCGAGCAGAAAATGTCAATGTTTATTACGGAAACTTTCTAGCCCTCAAAAATATTTCCTTAAACATTCCCAAGAATCGAATCACCTCTTTTATTGGCCCCTCTGGTTGCGGTAAAAGTACCTTGTTGCGGTGCTATAACCGTCTTAATGACCTAATTGATAGTTTCCGCGCTGAAGGGAAAATTTTTTACTACGATCAAAACCTTTACGCGCCTTCGATAGATCCTGTAGAAGTGCGGCGACAAGTGGGAATGGTATTTCAAAAACCTAACCCTTTCCCCAAATCAATTTACGACAATATTACCTTTGGTGCGAAGATTAACGGCTATCGCGGCGATATGGACGAGTTGGTAGAGCAATCGTTGCGGCAAGCGGCTTTATGGGATGAAGTCAAAGACAAACTCAAGCAAAGCGGTTTATCTCTTTCGGGGGGACAACAACAGCGTTTGTGTATTGCTCGTGCGGTGGCAGTCCAACCAGATATTATTTTGATGGACGAACCCTGTTCGGCGTTAGATCCGATCTCGACGATCAAAATTGAAGAATTGCTCCAAGAACTCAAGCAAAAATACACCATCGTCATTGTTACCCATAATATGCAGCAAGCATCGCGGGTATCGGATATGACGGCATTTTTTAATGTCGAACCTACAGACAAAGGTGCGAGAATGGGCTATCTAGTGGAATATGACAACACCGAAGTCATTTTCCAAAATCCTCAAGAAAAATCAACCCAAGAGTATGTAAGCGGGCGCTTTGGCTAAATTAGAGACAGGCGATCGCCTAGTTGTCGAACTTCAAATAACTTCTATCTAGATTTTTGGTTAGCATCTAGCAATTAGCTAAAGTGACAATAGCATTGCCTAGCTTGTTAACAACTACTTTTAATCAATGACTAAGAACAATAAATTGCTGCTGCCAATATTAGCAACTAGCTTGCTAGTGGGTGGCGGTATAGCGACCTACTTTTTAGTAATTCAGCCTCAAAAACTAGCTCAATTGCCTCTAGGGGCAAACGTTATTCCCACTGATGCGTTAATTACGGTTTCGGTATCTACAGAGCCGAGCAAGTGGCAGCAATTGCGCGAATTTGGCACGTCTCAAACCCAAGCGACTCTAGACAATTATTTAGTAGAATTGCGCGATCGCTTTCTAACTGACAATGGTTACAACTACCAAAAAGATATTCAGCCTTGGATTGGTAAAGAAGTTACTTTAGCTGTAGTATCAACCGAAGCATCGCCCGGAGCGCAAGCAATGGTTATGGTGTTGCCGATTGCCAAACCCGCTCTTGCCGCTTCGTTACTCTCAAAACCATCACCCCAAGGCAAAACGAGCGATCGCGTTTATAAGGGTAGCCAAATCAAAGCTACTCCCAACTACTCGGCAACAGTAATAGATAATCGTTTTTTGGTAGTTAGTGATAGCCCTAAAGCTACCGAAAGAGCAATTGATACTTATCAGGCGCAAAACTCTTTACTAAAAATGCCTGGTTTTGTGGAAAAATTTGGAGAAATTGCCCAAGAAAATCATTTTGCTCAAGTATATGTCAATATTCCCGCCGCCGCTCGGCTAGTAAATAGCGATCCAAAAAAACTGTCGCCGCAACTAGCAGGGCTTCAGCAAAGTCAAGGGTTAGCCACAACAATTAACTTACAGCCAGAAGGAATTGAGCTTAAAAGTATATCGTGGTTGAAACCCGATAGCGAGCGGGTGCATTTAGTCCAAAATAATGCCGGAAAAATGCAGCAACTTTTACCCGCCGAAACTTTGATGATGGTATCGGGAGGCAATTTACAGCAATTATGGCTTGATTATTTGCGATCGGTAAAAACTAATCCCCTTACGCCCATTCCCCCAGAAAATTTACGGGCGGGGGTCAAAAATACTACTGGGCTAGATTTAGACGAAGACTTGCTCAGTTGGATGGATGGAGAATTTTCTTTAGCTGTAATTCCAGCTACAACCAAAGCCGATGCTTCGCCAAATGACTTTGCTTTAACCTTAGCCTTTATGGTGCAGGCAAAAGATGCCGACAAAGCGCAAAAAGCATTTCAAGAAATAGACAAAGTAATTAGCAGTCAGTACCAGTTTAAAGTCCAAGAAACGCAAGTAGCAGGCAAACCTGTTGTTAACTGGATTGCTCCTTACGGAACTTTGGCAGCAACTCATGGTTGGTTAGACGGAAATGTAGCTTTTTTTACTATTGGCGCACCCCTAGCCGAAAAAATTATTCCCCAGCCTACGGTTAATTTGGCTAGTACCGAGCAATTTCAAAAAGCCGTGCCATCAAAACTTAGCCCAAATAATGGGCAGTTTTTCTTAAATATCAATGGAACGTTTAAAAACTTGCCCCTACCACAAATTATTCCCAACCAACAAATTGTATTAGAAGCAGTGCGTTCTGTAGGTATAACGACGGCTGTAAAAGATCGCCGTAGTATTCGTTATGACATTTTTATGGCGCTCAATAAAGCCGGAAACCCCAAACCTTTACCCAGTCCGATAAATAGCCCTAGTGTGTCTCCTTCACAATTACCGTAAACCAAATTGGTTACAGAGAATTTACCACTCTAGTCATTGGTGAAGTTAGGATCGAAGATAGTAGAGATGAATTTTTAGCTTAAAGAGTCGGGGAGAACAATAATATGAATCTGGTTTCACTCCAGAACTGGCTAGATAATGCGGCTTTTGCGGTATTATTTGCTACTATGTTAATTTATTGGGTTGGGGCAGCTTTTCCCCAATTGCGCTATTTGCCAGCTTTGGGAACGGCGGGAATGGCGATCGCAAATTTGTGTATGGCGACGTTGTTAGGGGCAAGATGGATTGAAGCTGGTTACTTTCCCTTAAGTAATTTGTACGAATCGCTATTTTTTCTAGCATGGGGAATTACTACCATTCACTTTTTGGCAGAAAATAATAGCCGTAGCCGTTTGGTAGGGGTTGCTACTGCTCCTGTGGCTATGGCAATTGTTGCTTTTGCTACTTTGACTTTGCCTTCTAAGATGCAAAACTCTGAGGCTTTAGTGCCTGCCCTCAAGTCAAACTGGCTGATGATGCACGTTAGCGTCATGATGTTGAGCTATTCGGCTTTAATGGTGGGCTCGTTACTAGCGATCGCCTTTTTAATTGTGACGCGCGGTGCAAATATAGAATTGCGTGGTAGTTCGGTAGGTACGGGCGGCTATCGCTTGCATCGGTCTACAGACTTGGCAACTTCAAAAGCTGCGGTTATATCTGAATACAACGGTAATGGCAATACGGCGGTACTTAACTTAACGACTACTGAATCCGTAGCCGAACCTCTGTCACCTCAGCGCCTTAGTCTGGCGGAAACTTTAGATAATATTAGTTACCGGATTATTGGGCTAGGCTTTCCCTTACTTACCATCGGTATTATCGCCGGGGGAGTGTGGGCAAATGAAGCTTGGGGATCTTATTGGAGTTGGGACCCTAAAGAAACTTGGGCTTTGATAACTTGGCTCGTATTTGCAGCGTATCTCCACTCTCGCATTACTCGCGGTTGGCAAGGTCGCAGTCCGGCTATTTTAGCCTCTGTTGGGTTTGTAGTTGTGTGGGTTTGCTATTTAGGAGTCAATCTTTTAGGTAAAGGCTTGCATTCTTACGGCTGGTTCTTTTAGGGTTTGGGGGCATTTACTGCTATTAGGGTCAAGTTTTAAACCTAAAATAGATTCGATATTAATTGCAGGTTAGCCAGCGCGTGAAGCTATTTATTTATCATACCCCCGAACTAACTCCTACCGATACCGTACCCGATTGCGCGATCGCCGTCGATGTACTTCGAGCTACAACGACGATGGCGACGGTTTTGGCGGCGGGTGGCGAAGCGATTCAGGTGTTTAGCGATTTAGATACTTTGATAGACGTTAGCGCTGCTTGGGATGCAAGTAAACGTCTTCGAGCCGGAGAGCGGGGCGGTGCGAAGGTGGAAGGGTTCGATTTAGGCAATTCTCCTTTAGATTGCACCCAGACGCTTGTAGCAGGACGCAGGTTATTTATTAGTACCACTAACGGCACTCGCGCTTTACAACGCATACAAAACGCTCCAGCCGTCTTAGCTGCTGCTTTTGTTAACCGGGCAGCCGCCGTAAATTACCTTTTAGCTAAACAACCAGAAACTGTTTGGATTGTCGGATCGGGTTGGGAGGGTACTTATTCCTTAGAAGATACTGCTTGCGCTGGGGCAATTTGTCATAGTGTTTTGCAACAAGCAAATATCCCTTTGGCAGAACTTGCAGGTAATGATGAAGTAGTAGGTGCGATCGCTCTTTACGAACAATGGCAAGATCGATTAGTCGAGCTATTTCACCAAGCTAGTCACGGTAAGCGGTTATTACGCCTCAACTGTGACGATGACCTAAAATACTGCGCCCAAGTAGATGTTTTAGATGTCTTACCTATCCAACAAGAGCCTGGGGTATTAAAATTATTAGGATAAACACTGTTTTAGGAAAAACCAAGCTGTGGGGTATCCCTAAGTCTTGGTTTTTTTCGATAAAAAGCCTTGTCTAGTCTATATAACGCCGCTTTGAGGGCGATCGCGATTTTTTTTTCGGACGGCGGACTTCGCCCGAATCATCGCCTCCTAGCCGACGGCTGACATCTACAAACATATCTCTTTGCAAACAGGGATAGTCGCTTACCCACAGCTTGCGACTAGGAATATATAAGTCTGTGACATCATCAATATCGCTCAAGTCTGGGCTGTTTGATAGCAATACCATCTCTGCAACTTGACCCTGGGAGATTAGTTTGTGTTCTTTACGCAATGGCACTTGCAACGTAGTTATAAACCCCGATTCGTCGCCAACTTCTAAGTTCAATCGACGTTCGCGGTTTTCAATTAGTACAAATTCTCCAATCTCATTAACATTTTCTTCGGTACTAATTAATTCTTCCGTTAGAAATATACCTAAGATTCGACCGCGAAAAAAGCCAGCGTAGGGATAGCGGCGATATGCTCGATTGCGTAAACTTGCTCGAAACACAGGTTCCCAAAACCAGTAAAGCCCACAGATTAGCCCCACGCCAAATAAAATCGCCCCAAAACCTTTGCCTATTACAAATCCCAGTACAAATTCCAGCACTAAAACAACTAATACACCAACCACAGAAAATAGTAGTCGCCTCAAAAAATCTGCTGATTTTCCCCAGCAGTATTTATATTGTTCGGCAGAAGCAATTCGAGGTATAACTTGTTCAAATTTCTGGCGCGTGAGAGGAACTAACATGGGAAAGTTTGTAGAACGGCTTATAGTATCTTTTCTAGCCCATAAATTAGGGACTTTAACAGCAGCACCTTACGAATAGCGAGGATTACTCCCGGCATATAACAAGCGCGATCGCTCGTATCGTGGCGTAAAGTATAAACTTGACCTGCTGCTCCAAAAATCACTTCTTGGTGAGCAATTAATCCTGGTAAACGGATGCTATGAATTCTAATTCCTTCTTTTGCTAAACTACCTCTAGCACCAGGTAATTTTTCGGTTTCTGCCACCACAGCCGGGTTAAAAGATTTGCCCATTTCTGCCAATATCTCAGCCGTTTGAATTGCTGTACCGCTTGGTGCGTCTGCTTTTTGATTATGGTGCAGTTCAATAATTTCAACATGATCGAAGTGTTGAGAAGCGGCAACGGCGGCTTGTTGTAATAAAACCATCCCAATTGAGAAGTTAGGAATAATTAAGCATCCCGTGCTGGCTTTATCGGCAAAATCTGCAAGTTCGGCGATTTGTTCGCTACTTAAACCCGTTGTTCCCACTACCGGACGTACCCCATACGCGATCGCCGACCGAATATTATTATAAATAGAGCTTGGATGGGTAAAATCTACCATAACGGCGGGCTGTTTTTCTTGCGCCGCAAAAGCAAGCATTGGCTCAAACTGGTCGGTAATGGGGATTTCCAATGGTTCGCTTAAACCTGCTAATTCACCCGCGTCTCGATCTTGGTATTGGGGATTGCGATCTATAGCGCCCACTAGAGTCATATCTGCCGATTGGGCGATCGCGCGGACTACTTCTCGTCCCATTTTACCCGCCGCACCGTTGACTAGCACGGGAATCGGAGCTTGTGCCATGTGTTTTAAATTCTTTTATTTGTAGATGCTCGTCTCAACTTTAGCAGAAAGAGGACTTCACGCTAATTTACGATACGGACTTCGCGAGTGTCAACTAAAATCAAATATTGTTACGCTCGAAACAGACGAGAGGTAAAATTATAGTGATGACAATTTTGCGTAAACTTACAATATTGTTTTTGTGCCTAACTTTGAGTGTGACAACTATTGGCTGTGGTGGCGGTAACGAAACCGTCCGCCAAAGTCCTAGCACACCCCAGCAATCGGCAGCACCCACAAAAATTGCTGATGGAAAATACCCCGTACAGCAAGTAAGCTATAGCGATGCGAATGGAGAATACGAGTTATTTTTGCTCAATACTCCCCCCGGTCAACCGCCGAGTTTTCGCACTACAAACTTACAGATGGCAAGGTTAACCGATGAAGAAATTAAAAGCGGTGAAAAAAGCTATCTAAATGTGGCAAACGGACAACCAGCATTGCATCTTACGGAAGACTTTAAAATTGAGTACAACCACGTTGTAACAGAAAATCAAGTCAATCCCCAAACTGGACAGCAAGAAACTGTTGTCGTCCGCCGCGAGAATAATTTTTGGAGTCCCTTTGCTGGGGCTTTGGCAGGTCAAGCTATTGGTAGCTTGTTATTTAGACCCCAATACTATGTACCACCCGTCTACCAGCCCGGAGGCGGTGGATTGATAGGTTATGGCGGTTATGGTAACTCTTACGATCGCGCTGTCACCAGTTATCGCAGTCGCTACAATGCGCCACCACTAGAAGTTAGAAATCGAACTAATTTCCGTGCTACTGGCTCAATTAGAAGACCATCATCTTCAACAGTACGTCGTTCGTCGCCGCGTCCAAGTAGTGCCAGCCGTTCTACGGGTTCTGGTTATGGTTCTAGCACTTTACGCCCTTCTGGTAATTCTAATTCCAGCCGCGTAAGAAGACCATCATCAAGTAGTTTTGGTAGTGGTAGCCGTTCTAGCGGTTCTCGCAGTCGTTCTAGAAGTCGGCGCTAAATAATTATTAAGGGAATAGATCGATCTATTCCCTTTTTTATTGTTACGGTGTTTGCCAGATTCTTTGATGATATTGAGCTACATCTGCATAAGGATCGGCGGCTGGATGGCTGTGGTCGTGATGATGGTGGTGTCCGTGACCGTTGGGGCTATTTTCTCCCGCAGCTAGGCGGAATTTGCACATCTCACAGTTCATCTGCACTAGACCAAGCTGAGTTTCAATTTCTCGCTCTCGCAAAACTGATAATAATTGAGGATGCAAGCCCATCTCAGGCAAACAATCAATTTTTATCTCTGGGTATTGCTGTTGCTGTGCCAGACTAATATCAAAAATCTTTTTGACTAACGTTCCCGTAAATAGAAAGTAAGGTAAAACAATTATTCTTTTAGGATTGTAAAGTCGAGCGCGGCGAAATCCTTCTTCTAAGCGGGGGTGAGTAATGCCGATAAAGCAAATTTCGACCGTAGAATAACCGCTACCTTCCCAGAGAATCCGCGCTAGTTTGTAAAGGTCGCCGTTGGCATCGGGGTCGCTAGCACCACGTCCGACAAATAATAATACCGTATCAGAGCGATCGCCTTGATGAAGTTTATCAAGTTCGGCTAAACGTGACTTCCACAGTTCCACAATTCCTGGATTGATGCCAAAATGCCGCCCATAGTGAAACTTTACTTGGGGGTGTCGTATTCTAGCTTTATCTAGTTCGTTAGTGACATCAAATTTGTTATGCCTAGCTGCAAATAACAAAATAGGTAGTACAGATAGTTCGGTATAACCTCGTTCCACGCAAAAATCTACCCCTTGCTGAATCGTGGGTTCTGTTAGTTCTAAAAAACAAGGTAGTACGGGTCTTGACGTATCTAAAGCTTGGTAAGCCGCCGTAAAATCTAGAAAGCTTTGCCGTCCTGAATCATCTCTCGTGCCATGTCCAATCGTTAATAAGGGACGCTGAAGCGGTAAGGGCGGTAACTCTAAAGGTGGTAGCGTAGAGTGTTCTATGTTTGGTGTATTTACAGCAGTCATTAAAAGTAGGTATCCTTTCCCGTGCGACGCAGGAAATAAATTGAGCTAGTGACAATTTCGGCATCCTGGCTGACGATGACTGAATCTAAGACAATTTTTAATAATTAAATTATCTTCTCAGACTCGTTTACAGTTGCGGCACAGCCCCGGACTTGCACCGGAGTTTCCCTAGTTATCACGATCGCGCTTTAGTGCTTAGTTATCTTAACCTACCCGGCTTAATTCACAAATCCGGGGGGGAGGGGTTACACCAAATCTGTTAATTGGTTAATACTACAAGTTTTAGTATTATTTCTTCTACTACTCAAGAGACTTGTTATCTAAGTTATTGCCTACAAAAATTTTGTTAGACACTATTGATTTTTGGTTAAGGGGCGATCACGATCGTTCTTAAACATCAAAATCTATCGTTAATTATTCAAAAATACATTTTATATTGTCAATAATCTTTCAACCTCTACAAAATAATCATTTAATTTACTTATAAGTCAAATAATTTTTTATAAACTATCCTTTAGGGGGAATACTGCTTAGGGAAAAGTAGCGATTATTGATACAGTGGTAATAAGTGTATACGCAAACAAGCTTATTTAATGAAACTTCCATACACAGAGCAAGTTTTTAGTAAGCAAAAAATCTAGCCATTTTTTCAATTGTTAGTTGAGTGAGCAAAAAAGTTTATTAAATTCCGGTAAAAATACTATCAAAAGATAGTAAAAATCTACGAACATTAAACAAAAGGAACAGGCAATATGAAACTCTCTAGCTTATCGAAAACCATTTGGGCAAGTGCCGTTATTTTTGGTTTTGCTACGTTGCCAGTAATACCCGTTTCTGCTCAAGATAGTACCGGAACATCGGGAACAACTACAAGCCCCGGTACAACAGGTAGCACCGGAACTACAGGGACAACTACAACGCCCGGAACAAGTAGCACTGGCACTACAGGAACAACCGGAACCACTACAACCCCTGGTACAGGTAGCAATACAGGGATAACTACAACTCCCGACACTACAGGTAGCACCGGAATCACTGGGACAACTACAACACCCGGAACAAGTAGCACTGGCACTACAGGAACAACCGGAACCACTACAACCCCTGGTATAGGTAGCAATACAGGGATAACTACAACTCCCGACACTACAGGTAGCACCGGAATCACTGGGACAACTACAACTCCTAGTACAGGGATAACTACAACTCCCGACACTACAGGTAGTACAGGCACAACCGGAACAGACACTACCGGGACAACTACAACTCCTAGTACAAGTGGCACAACCACAGACACCACCACTACAACTACAAGTACAACCCCCGCGACAGGCAGCACAACCACAGAAACCGCACCTAGCACTACAGATACAGGTACTACCACATATCAACAAACTAGCCCAGCAGTTACTAACGAGCGCAGTTTTGATTGGGGATGGTTAGGTTTATTGGGTCTAATTGGTCTAGCTGGTAGACTTGCTAAACGCCAAACAGCGACTGTCTACAGGGATCCTTATCAGACAACTGGTACTACTACTAAACACTAAAACAAAAAAGGAACCGGGATCCCGGTTCCTTTTTTAAAATGTTAATTTCTATTATCTATTAGGCTTAACATAAGTTCGATTTGGACCAATGATAACTGCTCCTCTAGAGCCTCGAACATAGTCTGATTGCGAACCGTTGTAGATAGTTTTATTGGGTCCTCGATAATAATCCGCTTGCGAACCGTTGTAAATGGTTCTGTTGCGACCCCGGTAATAATCCGCCTGTTCGCCATTGTAGATAGTTTTATTAGGACCCCGGTAATAATCCGCCTGTTCGCCATTGTAGATAGTTTTATTAGGACCCCGGTAATAATCCGCCTGTTCGCCATCGTAAATGGTTCTATTAGGGGCTTGGTTATCGTCGTCGCTGTTTGGCTGTAAAATATAGACTTCACGATCACCATTTTGATAAACTTTTGGTTCGGCATTAGCACTAGCAGCAAAGCTAGTGGAACCTAGAGTGAGAGCCGCCAAAATTAGAAATGTTTGCTGGTAACGATTCATTTCATCCACTCCTGTTGAGAACACTTTTAGGTTTGACTTGTTAGCAAATAATCAGTTTTGTCTTTGCTGTTTCATCTGCTTGACGTTTCTTTGAATCTGCTGTTTTTGTTTTGGAGTAAAAATAGCATCGGCTCGATTTTTAGACGAGCGCATAATCGATTGAATTTGCGATTTTTGGGTTTGAGAAAGATTTATATCGGCAAAAACATTCTGTTGCTTTTTACCGCCTTCTCTACTAGCTCTTAGCTGTCTTTTTTGTTCTGAAGTTAAAACTGTTTCAATTTGAGAGACTGTATTGCGGCGAATTTCCATCAACTGATTTCTTTGCGTCTCGGTTAATTCTACGCCTGCAAACTTAGCTTGGTTTTGAGTTTCTCCCGATCGGCTTTGCCCTAACTGGGCTTGAACTACAGAGGGTGCAGTTACGAGCGTTGCTGCCATTGCCCCAGCCAATAATTGTGGCAGTAGTTTAAATTTCATTTTGTGCTGTTTGTAAATGCTACCTCCATTGTATAAATTCTGTTTCTTGAATAAATCCAGAAAAAGTTACTATTACAAATACGACTAAAGATATATTTTTTAGTTCCCAATCCTCATTCTGTGAAACTCGTGCGATCGCCTAAACTATTAGTGCAACTATAATAAATTTCTATTAGTTGGGTAATGACTTTAGAAATCAGCCGTTTCGGTTTTTGCCTACCTTAAAATCGAGAAATTCGCTATTGCTGTCTTTTTTCGCCGCCCGTAACAACATCCACCCAACTAAAACCAAGATTCCCCCCAAAGCAATAAAACCAATATCCCAAATTAATTCGTTAGCGCCTGGTTTAACGTGATGAATGCCTAAAATTTGATGATCGATAATACCTTCAACTACATCAAAAATACCTGCACCTATAAGTATGGAGCCAAAAAGAGTATTTGAAGATCGTGGTACATCATCGCGCTTTACAGCTTGCCATAATAAACCTATTCCCAATACCGTCAATACCCATGTAGCCGCATCAAATAATCCATCCCACACCATATTTAACTTCATTTGGGCGATCGTTGTCGGCGGTCTGACGCTACTTAACATATGATGCCATTGCAAAATTTGGTGTAGTACAATGCCATCAACAAATCCTCCCAAACCTAAGCCTAGGATGACTCCAGCCACAATTAGGGGGCGCTGCATAGGTGTTTTACTATCTACTTCCATGTAAAACCTCGTTATCTACCAAATAAAGAGAGTCAAGGCGATCGCGCTTTAGCTAGTTCAATTCTAAAGTTTGATACCATTTAATGGTGTTATCTTACGACATTAGCTAATGGAAGAAAGGGAATCTTTAACAGTTTATCTGCCTGCTGGATTACTGACTGAGGCGACGTTGTATAAGGCACAAAGTGAGTCATTGTTAACAAGGGAAGTGAATCGCCGCAAGGGTTTATCAGCACATAGCCGAATTATTGCTAGACGTGAAAAAATTAAACAAAAGACAGGTACTCTACCAAGTTCAGTAGATTTGATTCGCCAACTTAGATCGGGCGAGTCACAATATGACCAAGCTTGCAGGCTTCCCAATCAGTGGCAGTCGCCTCTAGGCTCTTGGAAGAGTAGTTGCCGAGGCTTTTAACCGCCCCGTAACTGAGTGAATTTACGAATTTAGTTAAGTCTGATGCTTGCTATAAAAAAGATCCTGGCTTTATCTTTACAAGTACCATTATTCCCGGTGACGAACTGGCTAGCTTATTTTCTGGGAAATCACTCTAAGCTCGATATTGAATGCGATAAATTCGTCCGTTAGCTTCTTCAGTAACCAATAAACTACCGTCGGGTAACACAAGTAAACCCACTGGTCGTCCCCAAGTAGTAGGTTCAGTAGGGTCGAGCAAAAATCCGGTCAAAAAGTCTTGATAATAACCTTGAGGTCGCCCGTTAGTGAAGGGTATAAATACAACTTTGTAACCCGTGGCGCGATCGCGGTTCCAAGAGCCGCGAAAGGCTGCAAAAGCTCCATTACGGTACTTTTGCGGAAACGAAGTGCGATCGTAAAACTGCATCCCCAAAGCGGCGGAATGTGCCTGAAATAGTACGTCTGGAGTTTTTGTTTTACTAGCTAAATCTGGGCGCTTACTTTTGCCGTTGACTACTTGCCGAGGATCGAGATTGTTGGGAGTTAGGTAAGCATAGGGCCAGCCGTAAAATTGTCCTTGTTGCAGGCGGGTAAAGTAGTCTGGAACTAAATCGTCGCCGATCGCATCTCGTTCGTTGACGGTGGTGTAGAGTTCTCCGGTTTGGGGATGAAAGTCTAAGCCAATGGGATTGCGTAAACCCGAAGCAAAGGTTTGACGACTAGAACCGTCTAAGTTCATTACCTGTACCGAAGCGCGGGGTAAAGGTTCTTCATCAACGTTGGACTTTGAACCTATAGAAACGTACAGCTTTTTACCATCGGGGGAAGCTACGACATTGCGCGTCCAGTGTTGGTTGTAACCGCCACCAGGAAGATCGGTAATTTTTTGCCCGTTTCCGCTAAGTTGCTGTTGTCCTTGCTTGTAGGGAAAGCGCATTACAGCGTCAGTATTGCCTAGAAAGAAAGCACCACCCGCGAAAGTCATGCCAAAGGGAATATTTACGCCATTAGAAGCGGTGGCAAAGGTTTTGTTGATATCAGCTACTCCGTCACCATTATTATCGCTAAGTAAGCGAATTCGATTTCGGCGCGTTTCTGTAACTAATACTTCGCCACTAGGGGTTAAAGCCAGCCATCGAGGGCGATCGAGGTTTTCGGCAAATACATTGACTGTAAAGCCTTGGGGAACTCGCAGCGTCGGGTTTTGGGGGATGGGAATAACGTTAGGAGACTTGGAAGCGCTATCGCTGGCAAAGGGTTTAGGTAAACTTGCAACGTTAATGCGGATAGGTTCGGGTGATAGCGGTTGAGTTTGGATTGGATTTTTAGGCTGGCTAGGACTTGCGGCTACTTGAGTTGGTGCGGGTTCTTCCACTGCACCCGTAGAATTGCAAGCGGCGGCGGTGGGAATTAGCAATATTAGGAGTAATAAGCGCAGTTTCATATCAACAAATTAAATTAAGCTACTTCCAGGGTAGTAAATAGTCAAAGGAAGTTGCAGGCGATCTCATTTTAATTTTGTCAAGATATGGCAAGCTTAGGCGCGTAATGCTTTGCGCCCTTACTACGATATATTGTTTTACTTAGATGCCTCTAACCAACGAAATTGATAAGGATCTTCTTTTGCTCCCCATACTTGCCTACCTGTGGCATCAAAACCGCGATCGCGCGTATCCATTCCGGTTTGATGCAAAATAATTGTATTGGTAATTCTTGTTGCGCCTCTAAAATTACTCGGACATCCACCGGAGGTTGTTTCTCCTACATAATAATTTCCTGTATTTTTAAAAAATACACTACAGTTAAATTCTTCTAACTCGCGACGTTGCACGACTCTTTGAGTTTCCGGCTTGCTACACAAACCAATCCAAGCTTGGGGAGTTGCTGGCTTAAACGCCTTAGATTCAACTTGAGACTGATTAATAGTTGGTGCAATGCGTAAAAAACGCTGGCGGTAGGGCTTGGAAAGCTGCTTTGTCACTGCTTGTTCTTGGTAAAGAAACACAGCATGAGGATTTTGCTCGGTGGTAATAACTTGAATTTTACAAGTTGTCATGCGGACGTTGGGCGCTCCGGGAGTAGCTTTTGCTTGGTTAGAAGTATCCATCACGCCGACTAAATGCGTTACGACTTCTTTTACTTGCTGCTGGATGGGGACTTGAGCATTAGTAGGTGCTGCGGTTGTAACGAAACTACCAATGATTATTGAGCGAATAGTTAGAGTGTTCACCAAAGAAAATAGATTTTATGTTTTTATCTAGCTTAGATAGTTTTTCCAGCTAAACGCGCGATCGCCACTGCTAATTCTACCGGATCGATAGGCTTGGGGATGTGCAATTGGAAGCCCGCTAGTAAGGCTCTAGTACGATCTTCGGCTCTAGCATAGGCTGTCAAAGCTAACGCTGGAACGTTACCCCCTTGTGGTAAGAGCGCTCTAACTTTCCGTATTAGCTCATAACCATCAACTTCTGGCATTCCAATATCGCTAACTAAAACATGAGGCTGGTATTGAGTTAGTTCTACTAGCGCCTCTTGGGCTGTAGCTACAGTTTTTACCTCTGCTCCATACTCTCGCAATACGGTGCTAATTAACTCGCGCGCGTCTAATTCATCATCTACAACTAATATTCGCAGATTCTCTAAGGAAGGCAAACAAAAAATTGGTGGTTCGGGAGTTACTATAGGGGTTTTTGTTGGTATTTCTTTTACTGAATTTTTTACAGAGTTTATGGGTAAACTGACAATAAAAGTTGCTCCTTTTTCTATCCCTTCACTTTCGGCTTTTACTGTACCGCCATGAAGTTCGACCAAATGACGGACAATTGCTAAACCGAGTCCTAAACCGCCATAAGTTCTAGTAGTTGTGCCATCTTCTTGGCGAAAACGCTCAAACACATAAGGTAAAAAATCTGAGCTAATACCTTGGCCGCTATCTTTGACGCTAATTTGAACGAGAGAATTTAGCATTTCTAAGCGGACTTCAACCCGCCCATCTTTGGGGGTAAATTTGACTGCGTTAGATAACAGATTCCATAAAACTTGCTGCAAGCGGCTAGAATCTCCAAGTACAAGATTAATGCCCGGTGCTACATAAAATTCTAGGCGAATATTTTTGGCTTCGGCGGCACTTTTAATGGTTTCAAGGGCAGATTCTACTATTGGTTGCAGCGCTATATAAGAAAAATCTAAGCGGATTTTTCCGGTAATAATCCGCGATACATCTAAAATGTCTTCGATTAATTGCTGTAAAGCTTTGGTATTGCGATCTATAGTTTCTAAGGCTTTACTCGTCGTATTTTCATCAAACTGGCGAGTCCGCAGCAATTGAATCCAACCTACCATTGCATTTAAAGGGGTGCGAAGCTCGTGGGAAAGAGTGGCTAAAAACTCATCTTTCATCCGATTTGCTGCTTCTGCGGTAGCACGAGCAGATTGTTCGCTCTCTAGCAATTGTTCGCGCTCCATTTCGGCGGCTTTGCGCCTAGTAATGTCATGGGCTGCTGCATACATCAACCCTTCTTCTACTACCGGGAAAACTGTCCAAGCTAGCCAACGATAAGAACCATCTTTACACTGGTAGCGATTCTCAAAATAATTAGTAGGCTCACCTCTAGAGAGCTTGTCTACTTCACTATAGGTTGCCGCTACATCTTCAGGATGAACAAAATCAATATAGGGTTTAGCAAGTATTTCGCTTGAGGTGTAGCCAAGGATTTTTTCAAAGGCTGGATTGATGCGTTTAAAATAACCATCAAACCCACAGATACAAAGCAGATCCAAAGAAAGAGTGAAAAAGCGATCGCGTTCTATTTCGGCACGTTTGCGATCGCTAATATCTAAAGTAATACCTACTAACCCGGCAACTTTTCCTTGAGCATTAAAGTAAGGAGTTTTATAAGTTATTACCCAAATTGTCTTACCATCACCGCCCGTTACCGTTTCTTCTATGCTTTTTTTTGAAACGCCCGATGCCATTACTTGGAGATCGTCATGGCGAAATTTTGTTGCTTGATCGGTGGGAAAAAAGTCATAGTCGGTTTTTCCAGTAATTTCGGCAATTGGTTGATTAATAACTTCCGCACCCCGGAGGTTAATTGCAATATATTTTGCCTCCAAATCTTTGTAGAAAACTATGGCAGGAATTGAATTTAACAATACTTCTTGCTCTACAGCTTTTTGTTCTAGCGTTTTTTGGAGTAATTTACGATCGCTAATATCAAGCTGGCTTCCCCAGGCTCTAACTAAAACTCCATTTTCAACAATTCCTACCAGATTATTTAAAAAATACTTGGGCTTGCCCTCTGCATCTACTTCAAAAGATTCCGCCGCATTTAATTTGTATCCAGAACGAATAAAGCTACGCAGGTATTCAATATTTTGAGGTTCCGACTCTACAAGTAAGTCTGCTAAACTTGCGCCTACAATCTCGGCGGCAGAAGTAAAGCCGTACATTTGTGCCATTACATCGTTGCATTCTGCCAAATAGCCGTGCTGGTAGAAGTTCCGAATTTGCTCGTCTTCTGGAGTATCTATAGCAATTGGTCGCGCTATTTCAAAACGCCAAATTCCTTCCGAGCTTTGAGTAATAAATGCCCGATAGCGTTCTTCACTGGCTTTTAGTGAGGCTTCTGATTGTTTGCGATCGCTTATTTCCTTGACTATTCCTAGCAACTGAGTTGCCTTACCTTCTTTGTCTTTATAAAGACTACCTCTTACCCAAATCCAATGAATACTTTGGTCATCCCAAACTACTCTACATTCAAAATCCAAGTCTTCATTTGTTGCTAAAGTGCGTTGAAATTGACGATCGACATATTCGCAATCGTCAGGATAGATGCGATCTAAAAATATTTCGTAATTCCAATCAGGTAGCAAACTATCGTATCCAAAAACGCGATCGTGCTGAATATTTCGCTTTGCGGTTTTTGTTAGTAAGTCTAAATCCCAATCACCTAGTTGTGCCGCCTCAAGAGCAAATCTTAACCGGATACTGCTTTCTCTTAGTTCTGCTGACGATTTTTCGGCGGCGTTACGAGCAATAACTAAGCTTCGCGTTACGCCAAAAAGAATTAGCGCGATCGCAATTCCTATAAATCCAATATAAGGAACAAGCCTGCTTTCGGAAGTTAATTCAAATTCTGGACGCGAACTAAATACAATGCTCCAAGTTTGCCCAGCAATATCAATTGTTGATGTTTGTCTAAAAGCGGGCTTGTAATTTGGGTTATTAGCAATAGTAGAATTATGTAACAAGTTTTCTGGACGAATATTTTTGCCTTGATAAATTTTAAAATCTATATCTAGACGCTCATCTCTCCCAAAAATTCCGCTAATTAAATCATCGGCGCGAAAGGGGCTGTAAACAAAACCAATTAAGTTTGCTCGTCTTTGAGCAACAGTATCCGGGATTGCGCCATTGCGGTAAACGGGAACATACAGTAAAAACCCTGCCTGTTTTTGCTTATCAATCTCCTGTACTAAGGTGACTTTGCCGGAAGCGGCGGGTAAGCCTGTATCGCGGGCTGCGATCATCGCCTTGCGCCGCACGGTTTCTGAGAACATATCATAGCCAATAACGCCTTGATTGCGTCGATCTAGGGGTTCTAAATAGATAATTGCGTGATACTCGTTACGGGCAAAGTCGGGACGAATATTAAAGTTTGTTATTCCTTGCTGTTTTAAAGCGGCGATTAAGGCGGCTTTTTCTCCTGGCTGCACCCTTACCGAGAAGCCAATACCTTGTATTCCTGGGTAACGTTCTTGCAATCTCAATCGGGTAATAAAAGCTCGAAATTGATCGCGGCTAGTGCGATCGTTTGCGGCAAATAAACCACTACTAGAACGTAACAAAGTTATGTAAGTTTCAAACCGAGTTTTAATATCCTCTTGAGTGCGTTCGGCGGTATGCTCAAAGCGTAACTTATCTTTGGCTTTAGCTGTTGTTGTTACGTAAGCAGCCGTTGCACCACTAAATACCAGCGCGATCGCCAACACAAAATAAGGAATCCATCCCCGGCGATTTTGCAAGCTTTTTAATAATAAATTTGGTTTCATCAAATTTAGCGGCGCTGAGTATAAAGTAAACTTAAAAATATTATTTGTAGTGCGATCGCCCTATATATCGCTCAACTATTGTCTCTCTAAAAAATCTTCCCTGCGTAAATTGTTAACTAAATATCTGCCAAAAGTATTACGTAAAATCACTTAGAATGTATAAATCACAGCATTTTTTTTAGATATCGCAACCCAGTTCTGAAGAAAAATATTAATCTTTAAGAAAGAAGCCTAATTTTTTAAAAGATCGTATTGTTAAATGGCTCGAATTCCGACAATATCTTTCGATCGCGGCACGTTAATTGTGCATCCACCACCTAAAGGTAAAACATGGTTAGATTACGCTACTTGGGACGATCGCGTTGAGAAGTTTCGCATCCCCGCTATTGATTACCGAGCATTTATTGAAACTTTACAAGCAGAAAAAATTGATTTTGTCGATAATGCGAAAGCTTTTGAAACTCTAGAGCTCATCTCTAGTATGGAGAAAGAACCCTATCCCCATCAAAGCGAAGCATTGCTTGCTTGGAAACAATCGAGGCGTAATGGTGTAGTGGTGCTTCCTACCGCCGCCGGAAAAACTTATTTAGCAATGCTTGCAATGCAAGCTACGCCGCGCAGCACGTTGATTGTAGTTCCAACTATCGATTTAATGCACCAGTGGTATGCTCAATTGCTGTTAACTTTTCCCGATGCAGAGATTGGGCTATTAGGAGGCGGATCGCGCGATCGCACGCCCGTGTTAGTTTCCACCTACGACAGCGCCGCCATCCATGCTGAAGCCCTAGGAAACCGTTATGCGTTGATAGTTTTTGATGAGTGTCACCACTTACCGACAGATTTTAATCGCGTCATTGCCGAATATGCGATCGCGCCTTACAGGTTAGGATTATCGGCAACCCCCGAACGTACCGATGGCAAACACGCAGACTTAAATAGTTTAATCGGTAAAGAAATATACCGCAAGACGGCAGAAGAACTAGCGGGAAGCGCTTTAGCCAAGCACGAAGTAGTCCAAATTAAGGTAAAACTGTCGCAAATAGAAAGAGAAAGGTATAAGCAATTAATTGACGAGCGTAATACTTTTTTAAGAGAGACAAAAATCTCTCTAGGCAGTCTTAAAGGCTGGCAAATGTTCGTTCAAGCCAGCGCCCGTTCTACAGAGGGGCGCAGAGCGATGTTAGCTCACCGAGAAGCAAAAGAAATTGCTTTAGGGACAGATGGCAAAATGCGGATTTTAGGTAATATACTTGCCCAGCATTATCTCGAAAGGACGCTAATTTTTACCGCCGACAATGCCACAGTTTACCGGATTTCTCAAGAGTTTTTAATTCCCGCCATTACCCACCAAACCCCGGTAAAAGAGCGTCACGAGACATTGACAAAGTTTCGGGAGGGGGAATATAAAACCTTGGTAGCTTCTCACGTTTTAAACGAAGGGGTGGATGTTCCTGCCGCTAGTGTAGCGATTATTTTGTCTGGTACGGGTTCGGCGCGGGAGTACGTGCAAAGGCTGGGGCGAGTGCTGCGTAAGGGAGACGAGTCTAAGTTGGCGATAATGTATGAAGTAATAGCCGAAGATACGAGCGAAGAAGGTACATCAGCGCGGCGGCGTGGAGTAGGGGCGCAACGCATTGGACAAGAAGGGGCGCAACGCATTGCGCCCGTACCGTTGTATGGAGTAAATAGTAATGTTACCAAGCGAGTTGCTGACTCATCGGCTAAGTGGGGAGACGATAAATCCGAAAAGACTGAAGATTGATGAGGAGACAATAGCCGTTGCAAGAGAATTGATTGATTGCTTTTTAGCAGCGCGGGGCGGTACTCAGGGTCAATTAGATACTCAGTTGCAAGAATTGGAAGGCGATAGCCCAGATTATCGCTTTAAACGGGGTTTGGCGCATCTATTAAAAAGTGCTTGTGAGTTTGAAGTGGTGAGTCCTTTAGAACCAACCTTATTAAGAGAGCGAGTATTTAGTTTGTCAGCGCTGAACGTTCCAAGTTCGGTTCAAAGTTGTCAAACTTTAGATACCTTAGCATTGCAACTAAGTCAGGAATTAGAGAAAGAAGTTTTACCCGCGCACATTCGCGAAGGACTTTATGCAGACTTAGCAGAAAACAAGGTGTTGATGGAGTTTGAGGAACCGACACCAGAGCAATTGCTGCACAAATACAACCTTTCTCAGGTACAGGGAGTATTTTATCGCGCGAGTCAACTGATATTAAATGCTCATCGCAATGTTCCGGGAGAGTATAAGCTGCTATTTCGCTATTTGAAACTGTTTCAACTGATGGCTTATATCGAAGGCGATGCCGAACATGGGTTTACAATTACCATTGATGGGGCGACAAGTTTATTTAAGCCTAGTACGAGGTATGGACTTGCGATCGCAAAAATGATTCCGGCGCTTTTGCACGTCACAAAATGGAGTCTTAGCGCTACATTACAAACCCGCGATTTTTATACTAATAATTGGAAAACTGGCAAATTTAGCCTCGATTCCAATTGTGGCTTAGTGTCTCACTATCCGCCCGGTAAACCCTATGACAGTATGTTAGAAGAAGCTTTTGCTAGTCGCTGGGATTCCTTAAAATCCGAGTGGGTTTTAGAGCGAGAAGTAGATTTAATTCCTATCCCTGGTAGCGTGATGATTCCTGACTTTCGCTTAGTGCATCCTGACGGGCGGAGTTTATTATTAGAAATAGTTGGTTATTGGCGACCAGAATACTTACAAAAAAAGTTTGCTCAGGTGCGCCGTGCGGAAAGAGACGATTTGATTTTGGCAATTTCCGAACGTTTAAATTTAGAAAAAGCCGGAGTAAATTTAACGGATGTTCCCGCAAAAATTATCTGGTTTAAAGACAAGTTGTTGCCTAAAGCTGTATTAGCAGTGTTGGATTAAAATAAAACCTATCAAAATGATGAAACCTAATTTTCAACAAATAACTCGTAAGGAATTAAAAAAGTATATATTAGCTCATCCTACTGATGATGAAGCAATCAGAAAATTATTCATTAATCGTCGCAATCCTAACTCTAAAGTTTATCCTTATTCCTACGATCTTCCCTATGAAGAAGTAGAAGCTATCTTTAAAGAAAAATTAAACAAAGTAGATGATTAACAATCATTATTGTCCAAAACTAAAGTAAAAAGGAGTAATTATGATACCTATTCAAACAACTGTCACCGTCGCACCAGATGGGAAGGCTGCAATTGAGCTACCATCGAACATTTTACCTGGAGAGCATAAAGTTTTACTGATAATGGAGGAACAGTCAATAAGTACGCAGCCCGTCGTGAATTATAATGCTGCATGGGATGAATTTGAGCAACTAATCGACAAATCTACTGTTGATACGGAAATTGAAGATATGGCACATCAACACGACCATTATATTCATGGCACATTAAAGCGAGACACGTAACTTTGAGCAAAGTTTTTGTAGATACAGCAGCTTGGATTGCACTTATTAATAGTAGAGATAACTTACATATTCAAGTAAAACAAGTTAGATATAAACTACGTCAACAAAACGCTGTATTAGTAACCACAAAATTTGTGCTTTTAGAAGCTGCTGATGCGTTTTGCGATTCCTTTACACGAATGCAAGCTGTGAGTTTTATTGATGGCTTAGAATCGTTAGCGATTTTACAAATTATTTCTATCGAGCGAAGTTTATTTACCGAAGGTTGGTTGCTTTATAAACAGCGTCCCGATAAAGATTGGGGCCTGACTGTATTACTTTTGTAGTTATGAGCCAAGAAAATATTGTACAAGCATTCACATCCGATCGCTATTTTGAGCAAGCAGGGTTTACAAAACTTTTATCTACCAAAACTTAGAGCAGTTGGCTAAGTAGAAACTATTTTTAAACAAAAATTAAACAGAGCGGACGATTAACAATCGTTATTGTACAAAACCAAACTAGCAAGGAGTGTTTGGCCGTGACAAAGCCAACCTCGGAACAGGTACAACCATGAGTAAAGTTAAAAACATTGTGTTGGTTCATGGTTTTTGGACAGATGCCTCTAGTTACAATCAAGTGATTCCCACGCTGTTAGCCGAAGGCTACGAAGTTATCGCGGTTCAAAACCCACTTACTTCCTTAGCAGATGACGTTGCTGCAACAAAACGCGCTTTAGATCGCCTTGAAGGTAAATGTATTCTAGTTGGTCATTCGTGGGGCGGTACAGTTATTACCGAAGTTGGCAACGACGAACGAGTTTCTGGCTTAGTCTATATTGCCGCCCTTGCTCCTGATACAGGCGAATCGATGATCGATTTGATGAGTAAGTACGAAGCCCCATCGCAGTATTTTCAAGAACAAGAGAGCTTTATTTGGATTTCAAAAGCAGGCATACAAAAGATTCTAGCGGGCGACCTCTCCGCCGCACAAACAGCATTAATACACGCAACGCAAACTCTACCATCTACATCACTGCTGCAAGCAAAAGTAGATTCGCCAGCGTGGAAAACTAAACCAAGCTGGTATATTGTTGCCAGCAACGACCAATCTGTTCCACCGGAGTTGCAGCGCAATTTGTCTAAACGAATAGGCGCAACAACAATTGTTGTAGAATCAAGCCACTTGGCAATGATTTCTCATGCCAAAGAAGTTTTAGAAGTTATTAAAGAAGCGGCGGCGCATAGTTCTACTTCTAGTCCTGCTTGAGAGTTTAAACTGTTATCTGCGATCGCCATTAGGAGCCACTAGGGTTTGCAAAGCTTTTAACCAACAAGACTTAGAGCGGTTTGTTAAACTAAGTTTAGCCAGGCTTTATAAGTCAACTCTCAGCAAGGACGCGCAGACCCGATGATGCTATCGACCTATCCCAGTACCTTACTATCAAAAGAACTACTAAACTTACAATACAACTCTACAAGCGATCGCTTTGATGAAACTTGGGAAGCTCCCCTATCGACGCTGCTTGGCTTGGGAAGGGCGGCAGGTGCTGATTTTATCGAGTTTTTTCTAGAGCGAGTAAATTACATTAATTGTCAAGCAGAAGAAGACGCAATTACCAGCATTTCCCCCCGATTATCTACAGGCGCGGGAGTTAGAGTATTTCGCGGTGCGGCGGATTGTTACGTTAGCACCAACGATTTATCATTTAACGGGCTAAAAGCGGCTTTAGAAAAAGGTTTATCTATTCTTGGCTTGCAATTACCTAATGCTAACTCCTATATTCCCGAAATTAACCTAGAGTTGCTAAGAGACTACGCTACCAAAAAAGGTAAAGATGCTTGGCTCTCTGGTTGTAGCACTATGCAAGAAATGGGGGAAGTATTGTTAGATGCAAACGCCCAACTACAACTTAAAGCTAGTCACGTCCAATCAAGACGAGCGGTTTATTTTCGAGATTGGCAAGAAGTCTTAATCGCCGCCAGTGACGGGACTTTTGCTAGAGATATTCGCCTCAGTCAGTCGGTAGGTTATAGCTTGCTGTGCGCCGATGGTGCTAATCGGGCGGCGATAAATCAACGAGTAGGTGATACAAGTTCTCCTAGTTTCCTAAGAAATTGGGATTATGAAACTACCGCCGCAGAAGTGACAGAATCCGCCGGAAAAATGCTGTATGCAGATTACGTAGAATCGGGTAACTATCCGATAATTATGGCAAATCAGTTTGGCGGCGTAATTTTTCATGAAGCCTGCGGACACCTATTAGAAACGACCCAAATTGAGCGCAAAACAACACCTTTTGCTGACAAAAAAGGACAGAAAATTGCTCATGAAAGTTTGACAGCTTGGGACGAAGGATTATCTACCGAAGCTTTTGGCACAATTGATATGGACGATGAGGGAATGCCAGCCCAACGTACTCTATTAATTGAAAAAGGCATACTAAAGAACTTTATCAGCGATCGCACAGGTTCAATGCGTACCGGGCAACCCCGCACTGGTAGCGGTCGTCGTCAAAACTACACCTTTGCCGCCGCTTCGCGGATGCGTAATACCTACATCGCTCCGGGAGACTATTCCACAGAAGATTTATTTGCTTCTATCGATAAAGGCATCTATTGCAAGAAAATGGGCGGCGGGAGTGTTGGCGCAACAGGTCAATTTAACTTTGCTGTTGATGAAGCTTATCTAATTGAAAACGGCAAATTAACAAAACCCCTCAAAGGCGCAACATTAATTGGTGATGCTCAAGAAATTATGAACAAAATTTCTATGTGTTCCCAAGATTTAGGACTAGCGGCGGGTTTTTGCGGTTCAGTAAGCGGAAGTATTTATGTAACCGTTGGTCAACCACACATCAAAGTAGATTCAATTACCGTTGGCGGTAGATAATTCCCATAATTCGTGAAGACGTTTCGGTGAAACGTCTCTATATACGACGCGGTTTAGAGATGTAGCACTGCTACGTCTCTACAAAAAAATTAAAAACACAGGAAAATTTTAAAAGGTCTATTAACGTGACAAAAATCGCCGAAGTTGCAGATTATGCTCAAACCAGTGCCGAAAAGCTAGGCATTGAAAAGTTTGATATTTACGGTTCTTCCATTGATGAAACGAGCGTCCAAGTAGATACCGGAGAACCAAAACAAGTAAAAGCCTCAAACCGTTCTAGTGTAATGGTTAGAGTTTGGAATCAAGACAATACAATGGGAGTTACTAGCACCACCAATGTAGACCCAAAAGGACTAGAATTAGCTTTAAAAACTGCTTATGAAGCCAGCTTTTTTGGAGTCAAAGACAATATCCCCGATTTTAGCCCCGAAGCAACTAACCCCATTGCTACCGAAACTCAAGAAACCGCTCCCCAAGCGCCAGTGTCAGAACTAATTGAAACTCTGATTAAAGCTGAAAAAGAATTATTATCTGCTCACAGTGCGATCGCCAGCGTACCTTATAATGCTCTTGCCCAACGAGATATCAACAGATTTTATCTCAATAGTGCTGGGGCTAGACGTAACGAAGCTCGTTCTTATACCTCCATATACCTCTACACTAAAACCGAGCAAGAAGGTAAAAAAACTCGCAGTGCTGGAGCTTTTCGCATTAGTCACAGTCTTCCTAAGCTGGATATTCTCGCTTGTCTAAAGGAAGCTACAGACAAAACTATTAGCCATTTAGACTACGAAAAAGTTAAAACAGGCAAATATCGCGTAGTATTCTCTCCCGATGCTTTTTTAAGCTTATTGGGTGCATTTTCTAACCTATTTAACGCTCAAAATATTCTCGACAAACAAAGCCTTTCTACGCCCGAATCTTTAGGAAAGCAAATCGCCTCGCCTTTACTATCCTTTGCTGATGACGCATTGCATCCCGATAACGTAGCCGCAGAAACCTTTGACGGAGAAGGTACGCCAACTCGAAGATTACCGATAATTACCGATGGAGTATTAAGCAACTTTATTCATAGCGCAGGTACAGCCAAGCGCTTGAACGCTCAACCGACAGGACACGCTAATATTGGCGCAAAGGTATCTGTTAGTCCTCACTTTTACCATGTTTTTTCCGCCGCTACCCAAGAGCAAGAATATAGCTTAGATAGCGCCGAAAATGTCATATTTATCGACGACTTACACGCACTTCATGCCGGAGTAAAAGCTCTACAAGGCTCCTTCTCTCTACCTTTCGATGGCTGGATGGTAAATAACGGTAAACTGACCAGCATTGAGTCGGCAACGGTAGCTGGAGACATTTTAGAACTGTTTCAATCGATTATTTATATAGAAAAAGAAGCAGAACTAACTCCCGGTGGCGTTTGTCCTAGAGTTTGGGTTGACAACCTCTCAATTACAGGAGAGTAGTTAGGGTGTAGCCAAGTAGTTTTAGAAAATGTTTTAAACAGGTGGGGTTTGTCATTGTCGCTTACCCGATGACTTGGTTTTTGAACTGTCTTTCAAGCACTTGCGTGCCTTGACTGACCAATTTTACCAAGTCTTTTCTCCCACCTTACTCTTTGGGGAAGTTAGGGAGACAAAGTTTTGGCTTTCAGCAATGATAAGTTTTACTGCTAAAAGCACTATTTTTTCGGGTGATTCTGTGACATTGTTTGCTGGTAGACAGTTTCCTAGAAATAACCCGTTAAAATAATAAGAGCAGCACAGCTAAAAACTTTTATTGTTGTGTTGGGTTGAGTTAATAGGTTTTTAATTTTTTTATGGACTCTAGTAGTACACCGTCTGCCAATCCTTCCCGATCGACTCATAGATTGGCAGACATTCTCGGAACAGCGATCGCTTTACTAACTCTAACTTTGCCTCTGTGGGTAATTGGTCATTACTCCCCCTCCAACGTTAGCTCGGTTACAACCCCGATCTCCTATCCGCTACAAAGTCCCCCATAAAGGCGCTAGTGCAAAGCGATACTCAAGCTCAAAGAACGTTCTAATTCGGCAACTACGGCAGTAATAAAGTCAACTTTTTGCTTGTTGGGTGCTTGAGCTTGGCGCATAAAAAATACCAGCACGGCTACAACGCGGCGCTCTTCTTTAATCGGCATCCCAAAGCCAGCTTTGATACTGCAAGCAGCCGCGATTTGATTGCGTAAAAAATACGTTTCCGTCCTAGCAGAAACATCTACAATCCATTCAGGTTTTTCTTTTGCCCAAACTCTGCCGGGTAAGCCTTGATTGGGTGGAATAATGAAATCTTCGCTACAAAGGCGAAATTTCTCAATAGCTTCATTATCCAAGCGGTTGTACCAAACGGGGCTAAGTTCTAAAATGTCAGCAGAGGGAATCCAAGCCTCCCCATAGTCCCAGCCGCTTGTTTTACAAATAAGCGCGATCGCATCGTACAGTTGCTCTTGAAAATATGCCGATTTCATGACGTAACCTATACTTTTTATTTCGAGCACCAGATTTGCTTATACTTTACAGCAGCGCAAACTTGAGAAATGTATCAATAGTTCAATTTATGCCTTGAATTTTAAGATGGAACAGAATAAGGATTAATTGATCGTGGTTCTTGTTCGCGCTCTAGCAGCGCGATCGCTGGGTTTGAATTAAGCACACTTGAGTAGTAAGTAAAAAACTTGTAAAACTAGCAATAACAATTACTGGAACCATTGCCGTATCGGAAAGAACGCTGAGAATAACAGTGGTACTAATGGGAGTTTTGGTAATAGCTACATTTACCGCCGCCATCATGCAAACCATGGCAATAGTTGGGTGAGCTTGGGGAATGCTAAGAGCGATCGCAAGTCCCACGGCTGCGCCTATATAAAATAAGGGAAATATAAAACCACCTCGAAAGCCCGAATGTAGAGTCAAACTAACTGTAAGCATTTTAGCTAAAGCGATCGCCACCAACAGGACAACCCCAAAATTAGACCCCGTTTCAACAATAGTCGCAATTTCTTTTTCACCAAAAAATAGCGTTTGGGGAAATACACAAGCAATTAGTCCAATCGACAAACCGCCCAAAGTTGCCAACAAGATGGTGTAATGTTCAATGTATTTAGTTATTTCCCCGATGCTGCGGAAAATTACCACAAAAATAACTGCAACTAATGCCCCAACTACGCCTAATAATGCCCCTTGCAATAAATTCCACAATGTTAAAGCAGGAATTGCCGTAAAGTGGTACATTCCCCCAATAGTCAGTCCTGTATTCAAACGAAAAACGCAGAAACTTAAAATAGCGCTCAATACCGCCGGAACTAAAGCTTCGTAGTATTCTATGCCGCGACGATGAGGTATTTCTAGAGCAAATAGCGCTCCCCCAAGCGGCGCACCAAAAAAAGCTCCTAAAGCTGCACTCATACCGCAAAACGTGAGGACGCGGATTGTAGTAGCAGTAAGCTGTAGTTTTTGTCCTAACCAACCGCCAAAGCTGCCATTAATTTGTACTAGAGGCGCTTCGGGACCAGCACTGCCACCAAAAGCAATCGAAATTAGCGAAGCAACAATCATTGCGGGAGTTTGCTGGGGAGATATGCGCCCTGGCTGGTGGACTTTATCAACCACAAAGGCAACTTCGCCCGGAAGCCCCATAAAATATAGTGTTAAACCTACCAAAAAGCCGCCAATAGTAGTTGCAATCCATACATAATTGCTAACTGCTACTGGTGGCATATAAGGGGTTAAAAATTCTGGGATAGTATGCCAGACTAAATGTAATCCCGCTTCTAGAGTGTAGTAGTAAACCGTTGCAACCAACCCTCCAGCAATCCCAATGACGGCAGCATAAAAAATTGTTTGCTGGTAGTTTAGTTCGCTACTTGGTAATGGAGATGCGATCGCGCTTATTTGTTCTGAGGTAGTTAAAGCCATGAAAACAAAGAAATAAGTTGAGCTACAAAAATTAATTTATTACTCGCTTTTGCCTGCTAGAACCGGGGGTATAAAGTGACCGGGCGATTGCTTGGGTTTTGCGCCAAAATGTTCAATTAACAAGTCTTTTAATACTGGCTTCAGGTCTTCGCAAGGAATTTGTTTCATTACTCGGTTGCCAAGTTCCGCTTCAAAGCCAACTTTGCCACCCATCCAAATATCTACAGCTTCTACAACTTGCCCGTTTTTGCGTCCTTTTGTTCCCATTAAGCCAATATCGGCAACTTGCGGCTGTCCGCAGGAATTAGGGCAACCCGTCCAGTGAATACGTACAGGTTGTTCTACTGTAAGTTCGGCTTCTAAAGCCTTGATCGTAGCTAGAGCGCGATTTTTGGTTTCTATTAACGCAAAGCCACAAAATTGACTACCAGTACAAGACACCAACCGCCGCGATAGGTTTTCAGGATTAAGGGAAAAACGTTCTAAAAGTGGTTCTTTACAAAATGGCTCTAATTTAGAATCAGGAATATTAGGAATAATCAGATTTTGTTCGACAGTAAAACGAATTTCTCCAGTACCGTAAACCTCTGCCATCCGCGCTAAATCAAACATATCTTGGGCATACAACCGCCCGATCGGAATATGTACCCCCGCAAAATTCAAGCCTGGTTGCTTTTGTTTAGACGCGCCGATGTGGTCGTATTTATTCCACATAAATTCGTCTTTTTCGGCAGCAGTTTCTAGCCCATAACCGATTTGATTTTCAACTTCGGCGCGAAATTTCTCTATTCCCCACTTATCAACGAGGTACATGAGGCGCGATTTTTGTCTATTTGCCCGTAAACCACAATCGCGATAAGTTAGTAAAACGGCTTCGCTTAGGGCGACTACCTTATCAGGACTTACCCAGACATTAAGCGGTATAGCGGCTTCGCAACGTTTGGGTGAAAACATCCCGCCGACAATGACATTAAAACCAATGGTGTCATTTTTATAAGCGGGAATAAAAGCAAGGTCGTTAAGTTCGGCGTGGACGGAATTATCTTTACATCCGGCGATCGCAATATTAAATTTGCGCGGTAAATTTACCATTGCCGGATTACCTTCGCCGCCAGAGGTAATCATGTCTTGCACCATGCGACACAATCCTCGTGTATCAATCAATTCATCAGGGTCGATACCCGCTAAAGGCGAACCCGTAATGTTACGAACGTTATCCACGCCCGACTGCACCGAAGTTAATCCATGTTGATGCAGCTTTTTAAAGATATCCGGTACATCTTCAATCCGAACGCCGCGCAGTTGAATATTTTGCCGAGTGGTGATGTCTGCATTACCTTCATCACCGTACTGTTGGACAATTTCAGCTAAGACCCGCATTTGACTAGAAGTGATAATTCCATTGGCTAGACGCATCCGCAACATAAATTTACCGGGGGTAACGGTGCGGTAAAACAATCCTAAGTCGCGCAAGCGGTAATCGCGGTCGGCTTCGTCCATTGCTTCCCAGCCAATGCTTGCCAAATAATCTAATTCTTGCTTGAGAGAGATCCCGTCTTTTTCGGCTTTGATTTTTTCAAATTTGTTTAAAGTTACTTTGGTTTCTCCGGCTTCAGTCAAGTTTTGAAATTCGGCGGTTTCTAGAGTTCCGTTTGTGTCCGTCATAGCTTTAATTTGATAGATTTTATTAATTGCGCGATCGCCGCGCGGAAATATATCTTTTTTGTTAAGCTATGCCTTTTAGTAAATCGATTTTGTAGAAGTAGTTACAAAAGCCGATTTAAAACCCTTAAACCTACCCTTTGACATATTTGTCAGAACAAAACTTTAGGTGACTTTAAACTACACTAATATTTCAACGGCAGGGCATCCTAGTATTAGACATCTTCAAAATCCAGGATTTGACCCAATCTTTTCAAGGATTTCAGGCTCATTTCTGGAGAGGTCTATCTTATAACGTCAATCTAATTGCCACTTTTGATCTGTCATTGAACCATTATCAGCGTTGCGCCCAAAGCGCTCGCAATCCCAGAGTTGTAGTGTGGCGCCATTACTTCTTCCTGGCCCTCCAGCAACATCAATACATTTACCAGAGAGTGAGTTAACTACACCATCACTGGTGCTTTGTGCAACGCTTGGCTTTTTGCCAAGAAGAAACAAGAAAGTAAAGCTTGAGAATACAAGGAGCAAGCTGAATAAAAATTTGCTTGTTAATTTCATCATAAATATCATTTCACTAAATCAATACGCTCTAATTCAATCTGTGTATATCCCTCTTTTATCACTCTAAGCAGAAGAAAATTCTAATTGGCAGTTGAGCTGATGTACAACGGGACAGACAAACCGATTCATCTTACTTACGAGTCTCTCAAAGCCAAACTGCAATGAAGTGATAGGA